>Ga0209536_100013793_pt1 | contig 11633 bp, 3 predicted proteins | sample DeeMarSeWOR28_12_FD_187461 | JGI IMG/M metagenome (GOLD analysis project Ga0209536, IMG submission 187461) | Marine sediment microbial communities from White Oak River estuary, North Carolina - WOR-2-8_12 (SPAdes) (version 2) | ecosystem: Environmental > Aquatic > Marine > Intertidal zone >... | reverse complement strand
CGGCTCGGGTGGTGTTTGGAAGACCGAGAACGCCGGCACCACGTGGCAGCCGATCTTCGACGATCAACCCTCCTATTCGATCGGCTCTCTCGCCATCGATCCGAGCGAACCCTCCACGGTCTGGGTGGGCACGGGTGAAGATGTGGGCGGCAGGCACGTGGGGTACGGCGACGGCGTGTACAAGAGCACCGACGGCGGCCGCACTTGGCAAAACAAGGGCCTCGGGAACACCGAGCACATCTCCACGATGCTGGTGCACCCGAAGAACTCGGACATCGTCTGGGTGTCGGCCCAAGGACCGCTGTGGACACCCGGTGGTGAGCGCGGCCTTTACAAGACCACCGACGGCGGCGAGACCTGGCGCAAGGTGCTGGGAGACGACGAGTGGACTGGTGTGACGGACATAGTCATGGACCCGCGGGACCCCGACGTCCTCTATGCCGCCACCTGGCAGCGGCATCGAACCGTGGCCGCCTACGTCGGCGGCGGTCCGGGCTCCGGAGTCCATAAGAGCACCGACGGCGGCGAGTCGTGGGCCGAGCTCACGACTGGCTTGCCGTCCTCCAATCTGGGGAAGATTGGGCTCGCGATCTCACCGCAGGATCCCGACATCGTCTACGCGGCCATCGAGCTCGATCGCCGTTCGGGGGGCGTGTACCGTTCCACAAACCGAGGTGCGTCGTGGAGAAAGATGTCCGACGCCGTTTCCGGTGCCACCGGGCCGCACTACTACCAGGAACTCTTTGCCTCGCCGCACAAGTTTGGGCGAATCTACCTGGTGAGCAACGTGACGCTCATCTCCGACGACCATGGCGCGACCTTCAGGCCGATGAACGTGCGGAGTAGGCATGGGGATGACCACGCCATCGCTTTCCAAGTGGATGACCCGGACTACCTGCTGGTGGGCAGCGACGGCGGCTTGTACGAGACGTATGACGACATGGAGACGTGGCGGTTCATCCGGAATCTCCCGGTGATGCAGTACTACAAGATCTCCGTGGACGACGCCGAGCCGTTCTACTTCGTGTACGGCGGCACGCAGGACAACGGGTCCAACGGTGGCCCGTCACGTACCGACACCGACCACGGCATCCGCAACGCCGACTGGTTCAAGACGCTGGGTGCGGACGGCCATGGCTCGGCGACCGAGCCGGGCAATCCCAACATCATCTACGCCGAGACGCAGCAGGGCGGCCTGCACCGAGTGGATCGGATCACGGGTGAGCAGGTCTTCATCCAGCCGCAGGCGCGGGAGGGCGAGGGCTTTGAGCGGTTCAACTGGGACGCGCCGATCGAGATCAGCCCGCACGATCCGCAGCGGATCTATTTCGCCTCGCAGCGCGTGTGGCGCACGGACGATCGGGGTGACAGCTGGACCCCCATCTCCGGCGACCTGACCCGGAACCAGGAGCGGATAGCGCTCCCGATCATGGGCCGGCAGCAGAGCTGGGACAACGCCTGGGACATCTCGGCGATGTCCAACTACAACACGGTCACGTCGCTGGCCGAGTCGCCCCTCGTGGAGGGCCTGATTTACGCCGGCACTGATGACGGCTTGCTGCAAGTGACCGAGGACGGCGGTACGAACTGGCGCAGTTTGGAGGTCGGCAGCATCCGCGGCGTGCCCGGTACGGCCTTCGTCAACGACATCAAGGCCGATCTGTTCGACGCGAATACCGTCTACATGGCGCTCGACAACCACAAGTACGGCGACTTCCGTCCCTACTTGGTGAAGAGCACGGACAGGGGCCGCTCCTGGCGATCGGTTGCCGGTAACCTGCCGGACCGGCACCTCGTGTGGCGGGTCGTGCAGGATCACGTGAACCCGCAGCTGCTATTCGCCGCGACCGAGTTCGGGGTCTTCTTCACGGTAGACGGCGGCGGCGAGTGGATCGAGCTCAAAGGCGGGATGCCCACCATCTCCTTGCGTGACATCACGATCCAGCGCACCCACGAGGACCTGGTGGCCGGCTCGTTCGGACGCGGAATCTTCATCCTCGACGACTACACGCCGCTGCGGGAGCTGAGCGCAGAGGTGCTGGACCGCGAGGCGGCGCTCTTCCCGGTCCGTACGGCGTACGGGTACGTGCCGAAGGATCTGGTGGACTCCGAGGGCGACGACGACTACCAGGCGGAGAACCCGCCGTTCGGCGCCGTGTTCACCTATCACCTGCGCGACGGCTACCGGTCGATGGAGGCGGAGCGGAAAGAACGGGAACACGGGGTCGAGGAAGGCGAAAACGTCCCGTTCCCCGGTTGGGACGCGCTGGAGCAGGAGATGCGGGAGCAAGGTCCCGCCGTCTGGATCGTCGTTCGGAACGCGGCAGGCACCGTCATCGATCGTGTGAGCGGTCCCACGTCCGCCGGCGTTCACCGCGTGAGTTGGGATTTGCGGTACGCGCCGAAGAACCTGATCGAACTGGAGGATCCGTCAGGCGGCAGTGGCTTTTGGGCGCCTTCCGGGTCCTACACCGGGACACTCGTCAAGGTCGAGGAGGGTGAGGTGAGCGAGCTTGCCGGTCCCGTCTCGTTCGAGGTGCGACGGCTAAGGGACGGAGCGCTACCAGGGGCGTCTGACGAGGTCATCGCCGCGTTCCGTGAGGAGTTGGAGTCGTTCCAGCATGAACTCACACGGACGGACAATCTCCTGGACGAACTGATCCAGAAGGTGGAGGCGATGCAAACGGCCCTCGCGCGGGCGGAAGATGACGATCCACAACTCGCCGCCCGATTGTACCAGACGCGTTTGGAGCTACTGGACTTGCGTGAGACGATGGAGGGGAGCGAGGCAAAGGACGAGATTGGCGAGCGCGATCCTCCGTCGCCCGGAAACCGTTTGTCCGTGGGGATGCGCGGTCTCAGCACGAGCTACGGCCCCACCGAACTGCATCGCACCACTCTTCAGGCGGGCCGGAACGAACTCGCCGCGCTGCGGAGCGAGCTGGACCGGATCGCCGAGCAGGTGATGCCGGAGCTCGAGCGTGCGCTTGAGGCGGCGGGAGCGCCACCCATCGAGGGTATCGGGCGGTAGGTCAGCGGCGGAGTCGGCGACGGACGCCGGTCTGGTAATCGTTCATCACTTTCATGAGGAACTTAAGGCCAAGGTAGCGAAATAAATGGCGAGCATCACCGAAGCATTGAAGGCGGCCCTGGGCGATCGCTACGCGATCGAGGAAGAGGTCGGGGCCGGCGGCATGGCCACGGTTTACCTGGCCCACGACATCAAGCACGATCGCAAAGTGGCGCTCAAGGTATTGCGTCCCGAGTTGGCCGCCGTGATCGGGGCCGAACGGTTCCTCAACGAGATCAAGGTCACCGCCAACCTGCAGCATCCGCATATCCTGCCGCTGCACGATTCCGGCGAGGCGGGCACGTTTCTGTACTACGTGATGCCGTTCGTGGAAGACGATACGCTCCGCGACAAGCTGGACCGGGAGAAACAGCTGGGCATCGAGGACGCCATCGAGATCACTCGGGGCGTCGCTTCCGCTCTCGACTACGCGCATCGGCAAGGTGTGATTCACCGCGACATCAAGCCCGAGAACATCCTGATCCACGACGGTCAGCCGCTGGTGGCCGACTTCGGAATCGCTCTGGCGGTGAGCGCCGCGGGCGGCGCCCGACTGACCGAGACGGGCCTGAGCATCGGCACCCCGCACTACATGAGTCCCGAGCAAGCGATGGGTGATCGCGAATTGGATGCGCGCTCGGATGTCTATTCGCTGGGCGCCATGCTCTACGAGATGCTCACCGGCGATCCGCCGTACCAGGGCAATACGGCCCAGGCTATCGTGGCGAAGGTGATCACCGAGAAAGCGACGCCGGTGACGGTGACGCGGGACACGGTGCCGGTGCACGTGGACGCGGCGATCCAGAAGGCGCTGTCCAAATTACCAGCCGACCGGTTCTCCTCCGCATCCGATTTCTCGGAAGCATTGATGCGCCCCGGCTCCGTTACGTTGCAGCCGACGGCGGCAACCCCTGCCTCGGCCGTCGCGAAGACCTCATCGCGGAATCTGCTCGGCTGGGCGGCGGTGCTGGTCCTGGCTATGGCCGTTGCGGCAACCGGTTGGATGAGGAAGGGTCCCGAGCTTGAACCCGTCCGTCTGGACGTCACACTGCCGGACTTCGCGGGCTCGCCGTTTGGACCTTCGATGGCGCTATCCTCGGACGGTTCAGTCCTCGCCTACCTGGCTTCCGTTGATGTCGGAGGGACGCCGCTGGTGGTTCGCCGCTTGTCGCAGCTCGGTACCACGCCGCTCACCGGCACGGAGGACGGGTTGATACCCTTCTTTTCACCCGATGGGCAACACGTCGGCTATTTGGCCGATCAATCGCAGATTCGGCGAGTTCCGGTCATAGGGGGGCCTCCTATAACTGTAGCCGACTCGGCCGGGGGCAGCGGAACCTGGGGCGACGACGGCTACATTTATTTCACCCATGCGAGCACAGGGATCGCGCGTGTGCCGGAGGACGGTGGTACCATCGAGGTACTCACTCAGTCGGACACCGCCTCAGCGGTGTTCGCCCAGAGTTGGTTGGACGTGCTACCTGGGTCGCGCGGCATCATCTATACGGACCTACGATTCCCACTTCCTAATTCCGATATCTCCGTTCTGGACTTGGAAACAAGAGAGTCCAGGGTCCTCTTCAGAGGCACGTACGCGCGTTACGCTGCGTCTGGCCACCTCGTCTTCACCCGTGCGGACGGTGCCCTCATGGCTGTGCCGTTCGACGCGGGCCGACTGGAAATCACCGGCTCACCTGTAGCTTTGGTGGAAGGCGTACCCATCAAGACGTTTGGGTCAGCCGAGTTTGCGTTGTCGCAAAGCGGTACGCTGATCTACGGGGTCGGCATCGGCCGATCCGGGGTCGCGCTGGTCGATCGCGCGGGCAACGAGCGGCTGATCCCAGGGATCGAGCAGTCTTTGCTGTACCCCCGCGTCTCGCCTGACGGTACCCGCTTGGCTTTGGAAGGTCAGGGCACCACGGGTAACGACATCTGGACCTACAATCTGCGCGATTCGACTCTGTCGCGACTCACGTTCGAGGGTTTCAACATCTATCCGGAGTGGTTGCCGGACGGTCGGACTGTATCGTTCTCGCGTTCTGAGTCTTCGGGTTCGCCCGATCGCAACATCTTCATCAAGCCTGCCGATGGCAGCGGTCAAGCGGAGATGGTGGCCGAGCTGCCGCAGTCGCAAGTCGAAGGGCTCTGGTCCCCGGATGGGGAGTGGCTAATCCTCAGGCAGGGTGACCGGGGGCGCGGACAGAACGCGAACCTGGCGGCACTGCGTTTGGGTACGGGGGAGGAACCGATCGAGATTCTCAGTACCCCGTTCATGGAGCGGTCACCGGCGCTCTCGCCGGACGGCCGCTGGCTGGCGTACGCGTCGGGCGAGTCCGGCCGGGATGAGGTATACGTCCGGCCCTTCCCGGGGCCCGGCGGAAGATGGCAGATATCCACAAATGGTGGAGGCGAGCCTCGCTGGGCTCATAGCGGGCGCGAGTTGTTCTACCGTTCGGCTAGCGACCTCATCTCGGTCGAAGTACGAACGGAACCTTCTTTCGAGGTCGGCACCCGGAAGCGCTTGTTTTCTGCGGGGGCCTACCTGCTGAATCCGAACCACGCGGGCTACGACGTGTTTCCCGATGACGAGACTTTCGTGTTCGTTCACAGCGTGGGTGAGGCGCAGCGAACAGTGATGGTGTTGAACTGGTTTGGCGAACTGCGTCAACGCACCGAGGACTGACCATCGTAGGCGAGGCCTGAACAAACTCCGCTGGAGGTACGATCATGTCGGCAGCCAAATCGGGCGGCAAGATGGACGTGGGCGTGGAGAAACCTCGGCATTCGGATATCGATGCCTGGGGTTTGACGCATCCCGGCAAGGTTCGACAGGACAACAAGGACCACTACTTCCTTGGCTCATTGTCGAGGGGCGTCGTGGTGGACCGCACCAGCATCTCGTCGGATCCGGACTCGGTGGTACAGCCGGAACGCCTCGCCTCATTCGCCATGATCGCCGACGGCGTCGGAAAAGGTGCGGGCGGCGAGGAGGCGAGCCGTCTGGCCATGCAGGGGTTGATACAGCACATGTCGTTGGGTTTTCAGGAAGCCTACGAGGCGGAGGAGACCGACCCCACGGCGTTCCCGCGGCTGTTGGAGAACGCGGCGCTCGAGCTACACGAGACGCTGCTGGAGCGTTCGGGGAAGGGCGCGTCGGGCACCCGGTATGCCACGACCCTCACGATCTTCCTGGGACTGTGGCCGCATGCCTATCTGCTCCAGGTCGGGGATAGCCGTTGCTACATTTTCCGGGACGGGGAGCTGATGCAAATCACGCGGGACCAAACGATGGCGCAGGATCTCATCGACCAGGGGATCCTGACGCAGGAAAAGGCGCCGAGCACCCGCTGGGCACATGTGTTGTCCAGTGCCATCGGCGGTGAGGAGGCGCATCCCGTGGTGACTCGCATCGTTCGTCAGTGGGGGACGATCGTGTTGCTGTGCACCGATGGCTTGACCAAGCACGTGTCCGATGAGCGCATTGCCGAGTTGTTGGGTTCGATGACGAATGCGAAGGAGACCTGCGAGAAGTTGTTGCAGGAGGCGTTGGATGGAGGGGGGACGGACAATATCACGATGATCATTGGGAGAACGGTGAAGCCCGCTGGCGCGGGGGAATGATGGTTGTGATTGGGAATGTCGACTAATTGAGCATTAGAACATAGAGCATTCGAAGTTGAAGTGTTGGTTGCGGAGAAGGGGCACTACGGACGAAGGCTGGAGAGTGAATGGCGAGCATTACTGAGGCGTTGAGAGTGGCCCTGGGTGACCGTTATGTCATCCAGGAGGAAGTTGGAGCCGGGGGGATGGCCACGGTTTATGTGGCCCACGACGAGAAGCACGATCGTAAGGTCGCGTTGAAGGTGCTGCGCCCCGAGTTGGCTGCCGTCATCGGGGCCGAGCGGTTTCTGAACGAGATCAAAGTTACCGCCAACCTTCAGCATCCGCATATTCTGCCGCTGCACGATTCGGGAGAGGCCGAGTCGTTCCTTTACTACGTCATGCCGTTCGTCGAGGGTGATACGCTTCGGGATAAACTCGATCGCGAGAAGCAGCTCGGCATCGACGACGCTGTCGAGATCACTCGGGGTGTGGCATCGGCTCTGGACTACGCGCATCGGCAGGGTGTGATACACCGCGACATCAAGCCCGAGAACATTCTGATTCATGATGGGCAGCCATTGGTGGCGGATTTTGGGATCGCGCTGGCGGTGAGTGCTGCCGGTGGTAGCCGGCTGACCGAGACGGGCCTCAGCATCGGGACCCCCCATTACATGAGTCCCGAGCAGGCGATGGGCGATCGCGAGTTGGACGCACGCTCGGACGTCTATTCGTTGGGCGCCATGCTGTACGAGATGCTGGCCGGCGATCCGCCGTACCAGGGAAGCACGGCCCAGGCCATCGTGGCGAAGGTGATCACCGAAAAGGCGCCGCCCGTCACCGCGACCCGGGACACGGTGCCGCCCAACGTGTCGGCGGCGATCCAGAAGGCGCTGGCCAAGTTGCCCGCTGACCGCTTCGCGTCCGCCGCCGAGTTCGCCGACGCACTGACGAACGCTTCCTATACGATGCCTACGGCCGTGGCATCCGCGGCGGTTGCGGAGTCCGCTCCGCCACGGCGATCTAACGTCGGGGTGATCGCCGCCGTGGCTGCGGCCGCGGTCATCGCCGCCGCCTTCATCGGCCGGGTCACCGCCCCCGAAGCGCCGGGCCGCCTGGCGCGATTCACTGTCGCAGCGCCGGACAGCATCTCCATCGTCGGACGATGCTGCGGGCCCTCGATGGCGCTATCACCCGACGGGTCCCGCCTGGTCTTCGTGGGCATCGGGGCCGGAACAGGGGGGCCTTTGTTTCGGCGGGAGATCGGCCGGCTCGAGGCCGAGCCCATACCGGGTACTGAAGGTGCCTCTATCCCCTTCTTCTCCCCCGACGGACGCTGGCTGGGATTCTTCCTGGATGGCTATCTGAGGAAAGTCTCGATGGCCGGAGGACCGCCGGTGCCCATCGCTGAGACGGCCGAAGCCGCAGGTGCCAGTTGGGGCGACAACGACGTCATCATCTTCGCTCGGGAAGGGGCTCTATACACCGTTCCCGCTGCAGGGGGCGAGCCGACCCCGGTCACCGACCCTAACGCGACAACCGATTATCGGCTTCCGCACATGCTGCCCGGAGGGCGAGCCGCGCTGCTGTCCGCGCTTGGTGGTGGAGGGTTGGATGGGATCCGGATCGCGAGCATCGATCTGGAGAGCGGAGCAATCGACACCATCGGTTTCGGAACCCGTGCCGAGTATTCGAACGGATATCTCGTCTTCACGGGGGGCGACCAGACGCTCCTGGCCCAGCCGTTCGATCCCGGGTCGCGTCGCACCACCGGCCAGGCGGTGGCGCTCCTCGACGCCGTCACGTTCCGGGGTAACGCGGGAATGGCTGAGTTCGCTCTTTCCGGAAGCGGGTCGCTGGCCTATCAGCAGGGAGCGGGTGGCGGAGCGGAGCAGTTGTTGATCGGTGGGGTGGCAGGCAGCGTGGAGATCCCGCTTCCTGAGGCGGGCGACCTCGAGGATCCGGAGTTCTCGCCGGACGGCAAGCGGATCGCTCTGGTCTTCACGGATGTGGGAACGAGCCAGGACGTCTGGATCTTCGAGATCGACCAGGGGACCTTGAGCCGCCTCACGGTTGAGGGACGCCATCGCTCGACGGTCTGGACCCCGGATGGCCAGCGCGTCGCGTTCGCCAGCGACCGCGATGGCCGTTGGCAGATCTACTGGAAGCCTTTCGACGGTAGCGGACCAGCCGAGCGCCTTCTCGTCACCGACTTCGTCACAGATCCGCAATCGTGGATGCCCGATGGCCGGACGCTGCTCTTTTCGGGGAACCGCGAAGGCACCGGTCGCGACATCGGTATGATCGCCGTGGGCGATTCGACACCCACCTGGATTCTCGCTACGGAATTCAACGAGGCCCAGCCGCAGGTATCACCCGACGGTGCGTGGATGGCTTATACGTCCGATCTTTCTGGAGAACCCGAAGTGTATGTCCAAGCAGTCGGCGGGGGACGTCGGTACCAGGTATCGACTGACCGCGGCAGATCGCCGCACTGGAGCCCGGACGGTCGCACGCTCTATTTCGTTTCGGGTAACACGCTGGTGGTGGCCTCGATCGTCACCGATCCCGAATTCCGGGTGACGTCTCGCGAAGAGATGTTCGGCGGCATCACGGACCTGCACAACTACACAGTGAACTACGATGTCCACCCGAGTGGCGAAGGCATTCTCGTCATCGGTCAGAGAGGTGGGCCGGGCGGCAGCGGCATCGTGTGGATCCTCGACTGGACCGAGATCGTGCGCGACATGGCGGCGGGCAACTAGGCAGAATGTCGTGGTGAGGAGAGCGAATGACGAGCATCACTGAAGCACTGAAAGTCGCCCTGGGCGATCGCTATGTGATCGAACAAGAGGTCGGGGCCGGAGGGATGGCTACGGTCTACGTAGCGCACGATGTTAAGCACGATCGTAAGGTCGCGCTGAAAGTTCTGCGTCCTGAGTTGGCCGCCGTGATCGGGGCCGAGCGCTTCCTCAACGAGATCAAGGTCACGGCCAACCTGCAGCATCCGCATATTCTGCCACTGCACGATTCGGGCGAGGCGGAGTCGTTCCTCTATTACGTGATGCCCTTCGTCGAAGGGGACACCCTTCGCGACAAGTTGGATCGGGAGAAGCAGCTCGGCATCGATGACGCTGTCGAGATCACTCGGGGTGTCGCGTCGGCTCTCGACTACGCCCATCGGCAGGGTGTTATCCACAGAGACATCAAGCCCGAGAACATCCTCATCCATGACGGGCAGCCGTTGGTGGCCGACTTCGGAATCGCGCTGGCTGTGAGTGCGGCGGGCGGCGCCAGGCTGACCGAGACGGGGCTCAGCATCGGGACGCCTCACTACATGAGCCCCGAGCAGGCGATGGGTGACCGGGAGTTAGATGCCCGCAGCGACGTATATTCTTTGGGGGCAATGCTTTACGAGATGCTGGCAGGCGACCCTCCGTACCAGGGGAGCACGGCACAGGCCATCGTCGCGAAGGTGATCACCGAGAAGGCGCCGCCGCTCACGGCGACCCGGGATACGGTGCCGCCCAACGTCTCGTTCGCTGTCCAGAAATCGCTGGCGAAGCTTCCCGCCGACCGGTTCGCGTCCGCTGCCGATTTCGCCGATGCGCTGACGAAGCCGGGCTACGTCGACACGTCGATGACCGGGCGTATCGAAGAAGCGGCGGTTCACGCTGTTCTCGAGCCAGGAAGAAGATTCTCGGCGAAGCAGTTCGGTGTTGTAGCCGCTCTCGCGGTCGTGGCGATTGGGACCGCGGCCTGGGCCTGGTTGCGGCCGTCGCCGGAACCGTTGCTCTCGCGATTCGCCATCAGTCTAGTGGAAGAACAGGACCTGATGGCGAACCACGACGGGACCTCGCTGGTTCTATCACCCGATGGCGAACGCTTCGTTTACACGGGGCCCGATCGCCAACTCTTCGTGCGTGAGCTGGGACAGCTGCAGGCGCGGCCGCTGCCAGGCACCGATGCCGCGCGCGCCCCGTTCTTCTCGCCGGACGGAGAGTGGGTTGGGTTCTATTCAAATGGAGCCATCAGGAAGGTGGCCTTGAGCGGCGGCCCGCCACTCACCATAGCGGAAGTGGGAAGCGGTGGATTTCGCGGAGCGACGTGGACGGAGGATGATAGGATCATCTTCTCGCCGAACACGACCAGCCCGTTGCTCGTCGTCAGTGCCGCGGGCGGGGACCCTGCTCCCGTCACCGCTATAGACTCGGCCTCGACGGCGAACAGTCATCGTTGGCCCGAGGCGCTGCCGGGTGGCAAGGCGGTCGTGTTCGTCGTCTACACCGGCCAGAACGATGACGCGACTCTGGCTGCGGCCTCGCTGGAATCCGGCGAAATCAAGCGCTTTCCGATCGTGGGGCTGCAACCGCGGTATGCCGAAACCGGCCATCTTGTCTACGGAACGGCCGACGGTTCGTTGGTCGCAGTACCCTTTGACGCGGACAAGCTCGAAGTGACAGGACCACCTGTCTCGCTCTTGGAAGGCCTGATGGTGCGGGTCTCGGCGGCAGTGGAGTACACGGTGTCACTCTCCGGCGCGCTCGCTTACCTCGGCGGGGTAGCGCCCGAGCTGACGCTCGTTGCCGTGGAAAGAAACGGCATCGAAGAGACGATCGTGGGGGAACTGCAAAATCCCGAAAGTCCGCGCGTCGCGCCTGACGGGCGTCGACTGGCTCTCTCCAGAGAGGATAGCGGCAATACTGATGTCTGGGTGTACGATTTCCTCGAGCGCACGATGACGCGCATGACGTTCGAAGGGAACAACCGTTATCCCTCGTGGACTCCGGGCGGGGATAGCATCGTGTTCTCGACGGGGAACCGCGATGGGGTAGGCGTCAGGGATTTCTTCTGGGTCCTCGCCGATGGTAGCGGCTCGGCGGAGCGACTTTATGGATCGCCGGCCGCGCAGTGGGAGGCCGTGTGGGCGCCCGACGGCGAGACGATGATCATGCGTCAATCG
>Ga0209536_100013792_pt1 | contig 11633 bp, 14 predicted proteins | sample DeeMarSeWOR28_12_FD_187461 | JGI IMG/M metagenome (GOLD analysis project Ga0209536, IMG submission 187461) | Marine sediment microbial communities from White Oak River estuary, North Carolina - WOR-2-8_12 (SPAdes) (version 2) | ecosystem: Environmental > Aquatic > Marine > Intertidal zone >... | reverse complement strand
ATCAACATGGAACAATCGGTAATGGCTGGCTGATCTCACAAGGTGGTTTTGGCAACAGTCAAACATGGGAGTTCATAGACCCACGCACAGGCTCAGTTGTTCCTGGATATTCTGCTGAAAATGTTCCCTCATCAGGTGCAGGATTCGGACAAGTAGCAGGACCATCAGAAACAGTTGGACCACACGGTGAGTTACTAAGATACCAAATTGACTTAGCCGATGGATGGGTCGCTCAATGGAACTCATCTAAAGTAGTTTGGAACACATTAGGTTTTGGCCCAAGCCAAGGAGGCACTCAAGATGCGAGTCTCCCAACCAGATATGATTGGAATGTTACAATTCCAGCAACTATAGCCTCAGGTTCAACAATCAGAGCAGTTTACCTAGATGACATGATACTTTTGAGCAATATTAATTATGCATACGGTGGCGGCTTTACAATATGGGGAACCATAGATCCTTATACAGTAACAGCGATAAGTTTGAAGGAAAATTCACTTGGAAATATATTATGGACAAGGGATTATACGGCACCTAATAATTATACTCGACAATTTGCAGGAGCTGATCCAGTAAATCGTGTCTTCGTAATGAAAGACGTAGAAGCTAGAACTTGGACGGGATACAGCTTAGATGATGGTAGTCTAGTGTGGGGTCCAACTCAACCTCAACCTGATTATGATTATTTCAACCTACAATCACTAGTGGCATACGAGCGTCTTTACTCAAGTGGATATGCAGGCATAGTTTTCGCTTATAGCATGAAAAACGGGAGCCTTTTATGGACATACGGAAACGGTGGACCTGGAAACAGCACAGATGCTGGTTTAGCAACAGCATGGGGTAATTACCCGCAATTCCCAATGGCAATCGCAGATGGAAAAATCTACACAGCAACCTACGAACACTCACCCAATTCTCCACATTACAAAGGCATGACTATACGTGCGATTGATGCATACACTGGAGAAGAAGTTTGGCAACTTGAAGGAGCTGGAAGCGCATTTGAAGGTGGAAGTAAAGCCTTTGCTGTAGCAAGTGGTTATGCTGTATGGCTTAACGCATATGATATGCAATTATATAGTGTTGGAAAGGGACCAAGCGAAATTACTGCAAATGTTCAAAACGACGTTGTTGCATTGGGCAATGCAGTTCAAGTAAAAGGCACAGTAATGGATATTGCGGCCGGAACAAAACAACCTGAACAAGCGGCACGATTTCCAAATGGAGTTGCAGCAGTATCGGACAGTAGCATGAAATCATGGATGGAATATGTATACATGCATAGACCCCGACCACAAGACATAACTGGTGTTGAAGTAAGAATCCAAATACTTGATCCAAGCGGCAATTATGCCTGGATTGGCACAGCTACAAGCGATTCATACGGTAATTACGCATATTCGTTTATACCTAAAATGAAAGGACAATACGCAATAATCGCAAGTTTCGTGGGTTCAGAAGGATATTGGGGTTCAGAGACAACAACTTATCTGACAGTTGGCGATGCACCAGCACCTTATCCAACATATCCAGGATATCAAGGTCCTTCAGCGCAAGAAGTTGCAAATAGTGTTGTCGCTAACCTTCCAGCTGATGCGACTCCACAACAAGTAGCTCAAGCCGTAGTAAACGCAATGCCAGATTATCCAGAAATCCCAGAACAACAAGAAGTACCAGACTACACAAACATGTTCATTATACTTTTCATTGCAGTTGCCATAGCTATTGTCATCGGTCTAGTGAGTCTATTTCGGAAAAAATAATCCAAACAATTTACCTCCCCCTTTTTTTGGAAAAAACATCTAAACTCAATTTCTGACACTGAAATGTTAAGTTCTAAAAGTCAAAATTAATAAAATTCTTTTCAATTAATTCTTAAATTGTGATTTGTAATTCATAAACTGCTTATTACAATAAGATTTTTGTTAACCATGGATCCCAATCAATTCTATTTTCTAATTCTACCGTTGGCAAGTCTAGTTTTCATATTAGTAATAATTGTATTATATTATGCCAGAAAAGAAAATAACATGCAACTCAAAGAAATTCAAATGTTAAACGAGTTAATGCGTACAGGGGTATTAGATAAAGCAAATTTTTCGACAGCACTCCAAGACTTGGTAGAAGAAAAAATAATTGACCATGATTCTTTTAAACGCATGGGACAACTCCTAGAAGAACATTTTGAGGAACCAAAAGAAGAACAACACCAAAAAAATATATAAAAGGTATAAAAAGTATCAAACTAGAGTTTTCATATAGTAACAATAGAAAACAGGATTAACAGTTATAGAATATAGCAAAGTAATGAAAAAAATTATTAATTCATGAACAAGTTCTAGGTTTTTATTTTTGAAGCGCGTACTATTGCATTAGCATAAAGTCTGGTAAAATCGTAAAGATCGTCAACTGGAATATCAGTTTTTGCTGTTTCTTTTCCATAAAAAGTCAAGATTTCGTCTTCAAATTCTGGGCTATATCGTTGAAAAACATAATAAATCTTCAAATTTTTTATTGGTGAAAATACCATCGCCCACTCCGTTGACTCATTAACAGAAAAATCAACTAATTCGCCCCCAATTAGTGAGGCAACATGTTTGGCTTCTTTAATAGTTGTTAAATGTAAATCTTTCATCCTATAAGCCATTTCCCTTTTATGCATAGCATCAATGTAGCGACAACCTTCACCATATCCCAATTCCTTTAATGCAACAACATCAGAACGTTCAATTCTCAAAATATCCACCATTAGTAGATTGATTGTTTTTTCCTAAAAAGTTTTTTTTACATTAATTAGTTCAAATTCAATCAGTTTTCAAGTTTCAAAGACCCAAAATATATGAAGAAATTAAATTTCAAAAATATTTTCATATAGAATAGGCGACTGATTCCAGAAAAGATTAATTACTTTTATTTCATAACAAATTTGAGGAAAGCTACAATGAAATTAAGTCAATTGACGAAGGAAAATGTTATTGCTGAAGGAGAAAAAATTGGAGAAATAAAAGATGCCTACATTGATTCTGAGAAATGGGAAATAACCCATCTTGAGATCCAATTAACAAAAAAGGCTGCACAGGAAATACTAGGAGCAAAAACATCAATACGAAACAGTTTAGCAATATCAGCACTCAAAAAAGGAACGGCTTGTTGTACAGATGAAGGAGTAGAAATAAAACTCTCAAAAGCTCAACTTCACATCTATTTAAGACCACCAGAATAACTCAAGAATTAACTTAAAAACGCAGATAAATATAAAAAAACAAAATAGTGTAATGAGTTTAAAACATATCTACTTTAAAAAATTCAACCTTTGTCTATTACCCACTTCAAAAATGTTTATTTTTTAACGTTTGTCTGTACCCATACAATCTGCTTTTAGATGACAGTGTAAACATTTTTGATGCATAGCCGTTTTTCTATACTGACTCCCTAGATACCCAAAATAATGAGGACAAAATCTAGCTCTATGAAACAAAACCACCAAACTTACCAAAACAAAAGTCAAACCGATAAAAAAGTAGTTAATTAACACCATTCCAATTCCCAAACTAATACTTTCACCTGCTCTTGAAGCAAATAATATTAAACTCAACTCCTTTTCCCAAACTACAATGTCTTTCCAAACCAACTCTCCCACCCAAACTAAGATAACAGCACCCAAAATCAATAAAAGAAAACCAATAAATCGCGAATGAGCAAGTAACCATACAAGAAAACCAGTTTCACGTTCATGGAACTTTTTAGAAAATACCCAAGAGTAACCCCAATAAACAGCTAAAACTAGACCCGCAATGAAAAGACTCATTGTTAAAATTAATAAAAGTTGTCTTAAAGAAAAATCCCCAACAATCAACGTAATAACTGAGAAGACAATTGATAAAAAGAACAAAAATAACGCCGGAAACAACGTTACTTTTTGAATCTTACTTGCCATAACTAGCTCATGGATTAAATTACAAATAAGTGTTACTTAGCATACATATTACTATATCATTCATATCAAAATCAGACGAGACTAAATTAATCCAAAATTTAAACAATGTTCTAATTAATCAAAGGGTAAATACAATACCCAAACATAAAATTAATATTATTTTTTCCTATAATTTGAGGGGATTGTAACTTTCTTCTTTTCTTTCTTCTTCATTTTCTTTTCTCTTAATGCTTGTCGATGCTGTTCTAAACCTGCAGTTTTTGCTTTCTTGCCGCTTTTAGTCAAGTTCTGACCTCCGTTTTATTGCACCTCACGGATTTCCTCTTTAAAAAGGTTTATCTAAAAAACATATTACAAAAAATTAAGTAATAAAAAATTAATGCACAAAGAAATTGTGGGATATTAATAGGTAATCAAGGATTTCCAACAACACTTAGATAAATTGCACTCTCTTGTTTTCCGTCTAATCCAATCAGATTATTAATTTCATCATCATAAAATGCGCCAACCTGACAAGAACCTAAACCCAAAGAAGATGCACATAAAGCCAGATTCTGAGCAATATGACCACAATCCAAATAAACATAACGATAAGCCCTTTGCTTATATTTCCATTTTGACCTTTCAAAAATAGCAGACCAAATAAAAACAACTTGAGCAGAAGCTAACATCTCCTGGCCTAAACAGGCACGAGTTAAATAGATTGAAAAATCACCAATATTTAACTCCTCTAGTAAATGCGATTTAATATTATAATGGTAAAAACCCATATCTAATCCTTTTACGTTTTTAGCAAAAAAATATGTTTCAATGGGATAAAGTGCTCCAGCAGAAGGAGCATTCCGAAAATCGTAACCACTTTCAACTCTTTGGATACCAGTAGTTGACCATAAAAGATACCCTAATTGTTCTAGACTCAAAGATTTATCCGAAAAACTACGAATACTCCTTCTATTTCTTACTGTTTCAGCAAAAGTCAAAGTCTCAATTTGTTCAGGGACAGGAATTCGTACTTTTTTTCGGTCATTATAACATTTATAGACTTTAGGTTTAGTTGACCAATCTAAATATCCTCCAGCCATCTTTCCTCGAACATATTTCGTAACTCGTTGAAAGTCATCACCAATTGTTTCAAACAAAAAAATTCCTCAGACTATTTATAAAGCTAGTTTCAAGTTGAAAATTTCTATAATTTTTCGATTTTGGTTACTCGTAACAGCAAGGTTGACCGATCTTAGCTAAGCGTTCTTTGAATTCTTTCCTGTGTCTTCTTTCTTCGTCTAAGGCATGTTTCATAACTCCAACAACTTCTGGATCGTCAATTGTTGCAATCATTTTTTTATACATTTCAATAGCTTCAGTTTCCAACACTATTTGTTTTTCCAGAATTCCTTTCAATTCATCGCCCCCAAAATCCAGTTTTTCATGATCCATTCTTGGTTTTCCTCCTCGTTTCACTATCAAATCTGCTAACCACCACATATGTCTCATTTCATCAACTGCAATCGCTTCTGTTACTCTGCTTGGATCACAATCATGAATCACAAATGAATTTCTGATGTAAACCATCGAGTTATAAAGTTCATGCACAAAAGCTTCATTAAGATAACTTAAAATCTCTATTTTCTTCAAAACAATAACCCCATAAAATACTAGCAAGCCAAAAAATATTAACTTACCTAAAAACAGATCATTTCGGGTGAAATTAGCGTATAAATTTCATGTATTTTTAAATGTTAGTTCTTATAAATACAATAAACATGAATGTTGAAAATCTGAGATGTTTTTTTCCTGTTGGTGGCCAGGCGAAGAGGTTAAGACCTTTAACACATGATATATCAAAACCATGTATTAGATTTCTTAATCGACCTTTGATAGAGTTTTCAATGGCAACTTTGGCTGAACAAGGTGTAAGAAATTTTATCTTTGGAGAAAATGGATACACAAACTATTCTAATCTTTTTGATCAGTATGGAGAAGGGATTGGTTTTTCGGCAAAATATAATATCAGTCCGAGAGTACACATTAAACATCAACCAAATCTTGATGATTGTGGAAGCGCTGACTCCTATAGGTTAAATATCGAATATTATGATGTTGACAATCCCGTCCTGGTTGTTCAAGGAGATGGACTGTTTAACATTGATTTACAAACTTTGATTAATCAGCATGAAAAAAGCAAAGCGACAATGACGATTGTCTTGGTTAGGGTTGATAATGTTGAAGAATATGGAATAGCTGACCTTGACGAAAATATGAAGATTAACAGATTTGTGGAAAAACCACAAAAAGAAAAAGCACCAAGTAATTTTGCAAATGCAGGAATATATTTGCTTTCTCCTCAAGTTAGAGAGATTGTCAAGTCTGACGAAGTAAATGAGTTAATAGAAAAACGGGGGAGATTTGATTTTGGCTATGACTTAATTCCATATCTTGTTGAAAATAATTACCCAGTATATGGACACGAAATAAAAGTTTGGTATGATGTTGGAAATCCAGAAATGTATCTAAAAGCAATGTACGATTTTCTAAACGGTAAATCGGACATAAGAGTAAGCGAAGAAAGAGTTTTTCCAAATAGAAACATATGGGTTCAAGGATATAGCGAGGATTCTATCAAACGAAGAAAAAATATCATCCAAAAACATAAAGACAAAAAAATATTTTTTACTGGAGCCGCATTAATTGGTAGACATACTAGAATAGACGAATACACAAAAATTGAAGATTCGAATATTGACAATTTTTGTATAATAGGCACCAATGTAACAGTAAAGAATTCTGTAATAATGGATGCTGGAAAAATTGGAGATTACTCTAACATATCTGATAGTATTTTGGGGAGAAAAGTAATCGTTGAATCTTCAAAGGAAAACCCCACAATTATAGAGTCAACTTCGGTTATAGGAAACTCTGTTTACTTAAGTAAAGGATGCAAACTTTTGGGTACAAAAATAGATCCAGGACTAATAATCCCCCCTAACATGAGCTACAAAAACAAATTTCTCCATACATATGAAGATGTTGTAAAACTAGCTTCATAACTGATTAGTAACCTAAGCTATCACAAAATCTGGGAAAAAAATGGAAAGAGAAGTAACAGAAGATGAAGTCATTGGAGCTTGGTTAACAAATGAATTGCCAAAGAATTGGAGTCAAATTCGTCAGTACTTAAATTCCAACATAGAAGACGAATATGTGCATAAATTATTAAAAAATCCCGATTATTCTGACGATTTTGAAAATCGTTTCAGACTTGAACTTTTGTTTTCTTTCAGATCTCCTTTGCTCCTATCGATAATAGGGGCAAAATGGTTTGAAATGTATTTGGACGAAAGTGAATTCAGGAAATTAAAAGTGATTAATGAAGCAGGATGGAATATTGTGTCAGATTTCTCAGGCGACATTTCAGAGGTTGCAAAAAATATCGATCATGAAAAAGTTTGGGAAAAAAATCCGATTCTTTCACATGCAATTAAGGCGATTCATGAAAAAGAGAAAAGGTTGGAGAATGACAAACTCGATGGAAAAATTTTTTTGGTAAGAAGTCAAGATTCCGTTCACACAACAATTTTTGAGGGAAATAAGACAGCTATAGCATTATTTAGAAAAGTCTACTATAAACAGAATTTGCAATATAATCCATTTAAGGTTTTTATCGGATTTTTGAAATCAAAATCATTTTGGCAATGGTGAACTGTTAAAAAAATGTTATTAAATTAAAAACGTTACGGTCTAATGTTGAATCCCGAAAATACACCGGTAATTATATTTAGCTCTATAACACCGTTATATTATGCTCATGTGAAAAGTAGCAAATAAAAAAATGGTCTTATTTGAAAAAACATGATATAATTTAAAGGAGGGAAAAATATGGTAGAAAAAAAATCAGTTTTGTATGTTCAGACCAGTGACGATCCCGAGAGACAATATTCACCTCTAGTTTTAGCACAAACCGCGAAAACTATGGACATTGAAGCAAAAGTGTATTATCTTGGTCAAGGACTTCGAGTGCTACTTCCTGGAGCTGCAGAAAAGATAAAACTTGGATCTTTTCCAAGTGTAAAAGAAATGATTGACAAGACTCAAGCAATGGGAATCGAAATACTTGTTTGTGAAGCATCAAAGCAAATGTTTGGATGGGAAAAAGTGGACTTAATTCCTGGAGTAAAAATTGTGGGTGCAGCAACTCTGAACGACTTAGTTTTAGATTCTGACAAAACAATGTGGTTCTAAAAATGGGAAAAAATCCCACCACTCCAGTCTTTTTTTATTAATATAATATTTCAATTTTATGTGACAGTAGATATAATCAATTTAAAACTGAGAAAAAGAAAAAATGAATTTTTTGTGCTTTTGTTATTCCATTTCTGGCTGAAGAATTCCAAATTGGTTACCCTCAGGATCTGTTACGATCGCAACATATCCTACTGTTGGTATTTGTTGTTTGGGCATGAGAATTTTTCCTCCGAGGTTTGCTACTTTTTTAGAATATTCATCTATGTCTTCAACTGTAATATAATTGAGGGCGTTTATTCCTTTTTGCTGAGGCTGTTTGGGGAACATCCCACCGTTTACTCCTGGTCTTTTAAGCATGCCGTTTTGGTCAGTAGGAACCGTCTGAATAATCCAGTAGTCCATTCCTTCAACAGGAGAATGAATTATTTTCCAACCAAAAAGTTTCGAATAGAATTTTCCCAGTTCTACAACATTATCTGCAGGAATCTCAAAATGAACTATTGTATGATCCATATTCCTTTCACCTCCTTGATAAAACAAAACAAGATGAATGTATATTTTTAAAACATATTTAACCTTGCCTTAAGATAGGACCAAAAAAGGTAAAAACTATTTAGAAGAACTGATCTAAACTTGATTTCTTCATTTTTGGATTGAAATGTTCTTCAATTTTTTTTCTCGCTTCTTCTTGAATTAGTGTTTGGATTCCCAGCATCTTTAGTACTTGCAGACAGTTTTCAACTGCATAACCATGAAAATGATTATTGAAATAGCCATAAACCTTCTTTACTTTTGAAGATGTCTCTTTCAATTTAGGTATCCATGGCTCAAGTTCATCTCTTTCGTATTTATAGTCAAACCATGGATTCTTTCCGTGACCGTGCCATCTGAAATAAACAAAATCAGTTGTTATATGAATTTCTGGTGGCAGTAACGGTTCATCAACATTGCAATATGCAACACTATACTTTTCCAACAGGGGCCAAGTTTCTTCATTCATCCAAGATAGATTCCGAAATTCTACTGCAAATCGAATTTCTTTAGGTAAAATCTCAAGAAAGCTTTCAAGATGTTTAGGATTAAAAGAATATTTTGGAGGAAGTTGAATTAAAAGACAACCAAGCTTTCCATTTATGGATAATGGGCGAATCAAATCGCAATATTCTTGGAGATCTTCCTCCACACCTTTTTCTAAATTAAGATTTTTTTCATGGGTAATAAGTTTTGGAAGTTTGGCGCAGAAAATATGATTTTCCGGCGAGTATCTGGTCCAACCCAATACTGTACCTTTGGAGGGATAAGCGTAAAAGGTTGAGTTGATTTCTGCAGTTTTGAAAACTTTTGCATGTGCTCGCATCAAACTTTTTTCGCCTTTACGATAGAAAGGCCCAATCCATTCTTTATAGCTCCAACCAGAAGTGCTAAGTAGAATATTATTCAAATGTTTGTCCCTCTAACGATTGTAGTAAATCTTCTATTTTGTAGTAAGTCTTTTCAGGCAAGATTTGAAGTAAATCAGCAGCCCTGATTCGAAGATTTGGTGTAAGGTCTATTATTTTCCATCCTTGCTGTTCAATTAGTTCCGTTTTGTTGCTAGGAAATTTTGCATCCTCTTTCAAAACTTCAGCTAAAGATTCCATACCCGTAGAATGCGTAACCATCGGAAACTGTCCTGATTCTTTATAGATTTTGAACCGTGCCGCATCCTTGAACATTCTGTTTGAATGCATTGTTATTACTGATTTCTTAAGGCTGTCCTTAGATGCTTTTTCGTCAATTTGTTTTAATTCGCTATCTAAAGGCTGGTATACGTTGTGGTAACCTTTTCCAAATATTCGAGTGTAAAGTACATCGGAATCATAAGCAGGTTCGATTCCTTTTAACAGATCAACGCAATGAAGCATATTCAGGTCTTCTAACAAGGTTACGAAATTTGAGCTTATTGGACTTAGACTTCTATTTTCTAAAGCAAATCGTAAATTAGTCTTTTTTGTTGATAAAAAAAAGTTTCGAATTTTTTCAATATTAGTTGTATTGTAGTTAAACGAAGGAGGAGTTTGAAAATGGAGAATCTCAGATTCTAATATGTTGCAGATTTTAACCATCATCTGAAATATACTGAAAGTTTCATCGGTTGAGTCAAATTGTAACTCGTGTGTAAGTTTCTGGTTACATCTTACAGAAAATTCGAAATCCTTTGGAACAATTTTACGCCAAGATTTCACTGTATTTATTTTTGGAATTTCATAAAAAGTTGAATTCACCTCCACAAAATTAAATGCTTTAGAATATGCTTCTAGAGGAGGTGTATTTAGAATCTTGAAGTATGCCCATCCTCCTGTTCCAATTAGAAATTCGGTCAAGAAATAAGCCTCATACCTGATTTCTAATGAATTATTATTGTGATGGTTCTTTTAATTCTCTTTGTTATTCTTTGATTTTTTGGGAATCCTAATCTGTGATATCATAAATACATTTGGATTAACTAAGACATGTAACTGTGGTCATTTTGGACGATGTTTTGGTTTCTAGAAGATATTAAATATTTAAATTGTTTAGATTATCGATTGGTTTTTCTTTTGAAATGGTATAATGAAGAAGAAACAAAGGGCTTAAGGGAAGCTTTTGAGAATGAGATTTTAAGTTGGCCTAATGTTGAATTTAGGAAGATGTTTGGGTGTCCTTGTTATCTAGCTAACGGGAAAATGTTTGCGGGAATGGTAACAAATGGGATTATTATCACAAAATTGACCGGTTTGGAAAAAGAAGAGTTAAAGAAACTTAAAGAAATTAAACCATTTGTAGCAGGTGACAAAATTATAAAAAATTGGGTTAATGTTGATCTGGAACCCAAAGACTTGACAGAATTAATTCCTTTTGTGAAAATAAGTTATGATAGAGCAATAATTGCAGGGAGTTAATAGTTGTAGTTTACAAAAGCGTAAATCAGGTTTGTTCCTAATGTCAGTGGATTAGAGCATATCCATGACACGTTTTAATGAATGAAATTAACTGGTTCTACTTTTTTTATTAGCTCTAGCTTGCCAAGCATCAGGACTTTGATATTTTATTTTTGGGTAATCCTGATTTAACATAGCCTTTAAATATGCTTCAAATTCTTCTCTGGTACGTCTCTTCTCAGGCATAGTCATTCAAGATATTACAATTAACCAAAGAATATACTTGTTATTTCAAGAAATGATACATTCTGAAAAATAAAAACAAATCCAATTAGACATTCCTTTAGCAACACTTTTTCTAGAAATGTGACATCAGTTTCTTAAACTTATACTACTTTTAAACAACATGTTTTCATCAAATCATCTTATGTAGTATAGAAATTTAACTAGCGACCAATAGTAAGATAATTGCACGCGAAAACTAATTAATTGACCCCTCAGTAAATACGAAATGGATAGAGACCTATAATACATATGACGTATTTTCAGTGACT
>Ga0209536_100013791_pt1 | contig 11635 bp, 11 predicted proteins | sample DeeMarSeWOR28_12_FD_187461 | JGI IMG/M metagenome (GOLD analysis project Ga0209536, IMG submission 187461) | Marine sediment microbial communities from White Oak River estuary, North Carolina - WOR-2-8_12 (SPAdes) (version 2) | ecosystem: Environmental > Aquatic > Marine > Intertidal zone >... | reverse complement strand
GGTGAAGCTCATGCCCCCCTCCATCAGACTCATGGACCGGGGCACCATGTGGGCCTCAGTCACGACGACGCGGGAGTCAAGGGCCTCCAGCAGCGCCCTCAGGGCCTCAGGATCGGTCGCATACCCGGGGTCCGTCGACACGAAGTTGGGCTTGATGACGATGGTCTCGGCCTCGAGCCAGGGGTCTACAAGCACCTTCTTCAATTCACTGGGGTCGCTCAGCTTCGCTACTGTGGTCTCGCCGAATCGGTGACTTAGAACGGTCATGGCATACGCTTAGTTTTCAACGTCTATAACTGTTTGGTAGGGCGCGCGCGATGCGTGCGCGATAAAGAATATTATAATCTCTGCTTGTATTATTTCCAATTGATTATGTGCAAGTATAACTCTCCTATGCCCCGTTTTATAGAAAGCATGAAAATTGACTACGAGAAATGGCATGACGGGGTTGGATACGACTTAGAAGCACTTAAAGAAGCAAATAACAAAGAACGTGAAGCTATAGAAAGAATCCTAGTAAACAGAACCCCTCCAGACTGGCGAGATATAGAGGCACTAGCAACCCTAAATACTCCGAGAGCACGTTCAGCCCTCAAAGTTGCAGTGCTCAGTGGTATACATGAGGTAAATATGGCTGTTATCCGTTACGCTCCAGAACTAGTAAACGACCAATTAAAGACCAAGTTGATAGTTGAAGCTCTAAAATCTGCGAGCTTCTATTATGGGTTAAGACAAACTCTGGACGTAGTTGAAAAATATCACCCTAAAGAAGTCGTTCGCGAGTTATTTCACGGGTTACTTAAGCGTGAGGGGGAAGTAGCAGTGCATTTCGCTGCAATGCTGTTCTATATCTATGGCAAAGCCGAGACATCCTTTGATTGGGAAAAAAGAGCATTCTTTCTAAAATTCAACACTAACAAATTATCTGATCGTAAGATTATTTTCAAAGAGTTCTGTGAAAAAATCAATGTTGATTATAGAGAATATTTGAAATAACCAAATCTAGGTGTGCACGCGTTACTTCTGGTAACTATATATCTATTCTAAGATACCTTAGATTCAGCGTGTGATTAGATTTTATCCTCCAAACGCTTACGCGGTACATCAATTTTTATTTCAATAAATTTGTTTATTGATAAAATTAATACCATGACTAACACGACAATAATAATTTTATCAAAAATACTAAAAGTAGTGGTCACAGTATTTCTAGCCAGTATACCCAAAAAAGAAAAGAACACTCCCAATATATTAACTATAATTGGTATCATCCATGTATGTGATAAGTTATTTATTTTGGCATTATTTGGATTCTCTGGATCGTAAATTATCTCAATTTCTTGCCCTTCCTGCATATGCCCGCTGACATTACTTCGAACCGTGTATTCCGTTCCAGTTATCGGGTGTTTAAATCGGAATACTGGGAATGAGGATGTGGTTTTACCCTCCTCATCGTCACTTGTTTGATAATCGTGAGATACTACGACTCCTTTTGTTTTCTCACATCTTGTTAAAAAATCCCTGGTTCTGTACCACGAGACTAAACCTCCAAATAGCACGCATAAACCAGCTATCAAGAAGAGGTCTTGAAGCATATTTCTTCCTATATTTACTAAAAAGACGTAAATAAAATTGTGCGCGCGTTTGTGCGCGTGTGTGTTTTTTGGTTGTTCATTTCTTGAGGGAAAAAGGTGTAACTCTTGAGTTCTGCGTGCGTGGCTAATTTGTGTTTGTATCGAGATGCTCCTGTAGCCAGGCAGCCCAACGTCGCTCCCTATCGCGCCGATGAACTGGATCCGAGGGATGGTGACCAGCAACTGGGTAGGCAATGAATTTTGTCTTCACGCCATTGTCCCGAAGGACGTGGTAGAGGATGAACGACTCCGATATCGGAACACGCTGGTCACCCGTGTCACAGAGCACCAGAGTGGGCGCCTTTATGCGCGTCGCATAGGTGATCGGAGCCTGTTCACGGTAAGCCTGGAGACGCTTCGGATCTGTAAAAGGTGAACCACCATAATAGGTAGCGACAGAAGAGTGAATATCGCTTAAGACGTACTGATCTATGTGGTCGGTAACAGAGGCGCCTGCAACACCCGCCCGCCAGCGGTCAGGGTAGTTACCAAGCAGCCATGTGGTCATGTACCCGCCGTAGGACCAGCCCGAGACCGCCATCCGGGAGGGATCCGCAATACCTCGCTTGATTAGCAGATCGACTCCGGACATAACGTCGCGTCCGGGCCCTGCACCAGCGTCGTTCCAAATAGCGGCCTGATATTCATTGCCAAGATTGTCACTGCCACGGTAGTTGGGCTGGAATACAACCCAGCCATGTGAAGCGAGCCACTGGGTGCGTGCTGAGAAGCCCATGGTGGAAGTCCCACGGGGCCCCCCGTGGATCAAGAGGACGAGGGGATAAGACTGGCCCTGCTGATAGGCGGGAGGGTATGTCAGGATTCCGTCCATGTTGAAATCGTCTGCACCTCGCCAGCGTATGGACTCCTGTCTTCCAAGGTTGAGCGCCAATATGTGAGCGTTGAAATCCGTGAGGCGCTGGAACTGGCTTCCGGGTGAGGCCTGATAATAGAGCTCGGTGGGTCGATCCGGCTCGCTGGCGAGCAGGGCTATCTGCCCGGAACGTGAAATCGACATTTCTGACCCGGGGACTGCGCTATCAGTATCCAGCCGGCGTGCGGGGCCGTCGAGCGGCTGAATCCATAGTCCTGGCACAGTGCCGTCGTTGGCCCGAATGAGAAGCGAGCGGCTGTCCGGCATCCAGCGGGAGATCCTGATGTTCCGATCTAATGCACGGGTGAGGCTTCTTCCGTCACCGCCTCCCGCAGGGGCGATGCAAATTTCGTTGCCGAAACGGCTGTCGCCATCGCGCGGGTAAGAGTAGGAAACGTATTTGCCATCCGGTGAGAACGCTCCACCGGTCATGCGATGCTTCAACTCGTTGAGCGGGCGGATCGATCCAGTCGCCACCTCGAGGATGCAGATACAAACATCCAGAATATACCTAGGCCCGGGTTTGGGCTGTTGCGCGAAGGCGATCTCCTTGCCATCCGGAGACCATGAAGGCGCCCTCGTACTACCAGCTGTCAACCCAACTGCGATCGACCATTCGCCTGACGTGAGCCGCTTAGCTTCTCCACCATCGGACGGGATGAGCCAGAGATGGTGTGCACGCGGCGTCTCCGTCAAGAGGTAGTTTACGTCCGCTTCAAATGAACGGTTATGGCGCTCCTGGCCCTCGCGCTTTAAAGGTTCCTCTTTTGAGATGTAGGCGAAAGCCCCGCCGTCCGGGCGCCACGAATAGGACTCTACGCCCGTGGGCGCTTTCGAGATCTGCATCGCTTCGCCGCCGTCGATGGGAATTACAAAAATCTGGGCCCTCTCGTTTACCTGTGAAAGGAAAGCCAAGCTTGAACCGGAAGGAGACCAGCGGGGCTGCGAGGCCTGTCGGCGCGTTAACACCTTGTGAGCGCGCGTGGCTACGTCTACGAGCATGAGTTCGACATCGTAGCGGTTTTCATCGAAATTAGCTCGGGAGACGACCACGACGATGGAGCGGCCGTCGGGCGCGATCTGCGGATCGGAAAGCTGCACTATGCTACCACTATGCTCGAGTCCGAATCGCTTGCCTATGGAGCGGTCAACTGTTGTCTCATTTCCACGTGCATTCTTTGAGTATTCTTCAGGATTCATACAGTATCTAATTAAGCAGCTCAGACGTTAATTTAAGTCTAATAATGAGAAGGAGACTTCACAGACCTGCGTTATGACCATAACGCCCTAAATTCACTTCATAACTTCTTTTTCGCGCGCGCGAAAATTGTATTGGGATAACAATGCATATTAATGTCAGGGATGTCACGGGCAGGGAGATCGCACCAGGGGTCATCGAGAAGGTACTAAGAGAGAGGGATGGAGTTCTCGAAGGGATGTGCTGTGCCTGCGCGCGCATTCAGAGAGTTTATAATTATTGTGTAATGAATAACTCATTATATTGATGTGATAAACATCTTAAATACTGTAACTAGGTGTTGCGAGTGTAAATATACACACCCAAATAAACACAAATTTATTTGGAAATCTCGCGCGTATAAATCGTGTGCAATATTTTTATTCAGCTCTAAAACTTGTTTTCAGTTCGTAATATATTTATCTTCACCCAAAATTTCCTATCTCAAAAATAGAGGACACACCGTAATGTGAAAAATATAGTATGGTACAACCTCTGTTCCAGAGCGAGTGAACGAACATTGAAAAGAAACGAGCTCAAGTGCACGCGATGTGGTGGCGCACTGAGAAGCATCAAAGTAAAACGACCTATACCGATATATTTCTGTAAAAAATAAGCATTACAATCATTAGGTGTTTGAATGGAGAAAATAGCGTTAGAAGGTGGAAAACCTACATCAAAACATAAGATACCCATCGCTAAACCAATTTTCGACGAAAAAACAATCAACGACATAGCAGATGTACTTAGGTCCGGATACGTACGCCAAGGCCCTAAAACAAAAGAATTCGAAGACAAGTTCCGTGAAGCAACAGGCGCAAAATACGCATACGCCGTAAGCTCAGGCACAGCGGCACTGCACACCTCCTACCTATCATTCCTGAAGCCAGGAGACGAAGTAATAGTACCAGCATTCACCTTCTTCGCCACAGCGAGCACAGTTCTCTACTCCAATGGAAGACCTGTCTTCGCCGACAGCAACCCCGATACATTCCTCATCGACATCGAAGACGTAAAGGAAAAACTCACAACCAAAACCCTGGCAATATCCCCCGTACACCTGTTTGGAAACGCTGCAAACCTAAAGGCATTAAACGAGTTAGCCAGCGACCACAAACTACTAATCGTCAGCGACACCTGCCAAGCACACGGCACAAAACTACGCAGAAAGGACATAGGCTCCTATGACGACCTCAACTGCTACAGCTTCTACCCCACGAAAAGCATGACCACAGGAGAAGGGGGAATAGTCACCACAAACAATGAGCAGCTGGATAGACTGGGGCGCCTAATAAGAAGCCACGGCGACGACGGAAGATACAACCACGTAATGCTGGGGCTGAACTACCGCATGACGGACATCGCAGCGGCAATAGGACTAAACCAACTGGAAAAACTCCCTGAAAACGTGAAACTGAGACGCTCACATGGCAAGTACCTAAATGAGAAAATCTCCAAAATCGAAGGCCTAAAGCCTCAAAAAAGGGAGAAATATGTGACTCACTCATACAGCTACTTCTCGTTGAAACTAGAACCCTCAGAATTCAAATGCGGCAGAGACGAATTCATTGAGGCCTTGAGAGCAGAGAATATTGACTGCGCAGTCCACTATCCGATCCCGCTCACAAAACAGCCAGCCATCATAAACATGCTGAACCCAGAGGAATGCCCGGTCGCAGAAGAACTATCTAAGAACATATTCTCGATCCCCATGTACCCGGGACTCGGGAAGAAGGAACTGGAGAACATGGTAGCAGGCCTCGAGAAGGTGACCGCCCACTAGAGTAAATAAATTCAAGCCTCGTTTTCCCAGTTAGCCTTTTTCAGGATGTACTCCTCTCGAGAATACTGGACCCTAGCCGGAATACCGAACACAACCACATCAGGAGGCACATCCCTCGTCACAACAGACCCCATACCAACGACAGAGCGAGCCCCCACCCTGACACCGGCCTTCAAAACGGACCCAGCGCAAATGACCGCATCATCCTCAACGTGCACTCCTGTCATCTTGGGGGACATCGGATAGAGATCATTAGTGAAGATCACACCCGGCCCCACAAATACTCGGTCACCAATCACCGTTAATGGAGGAATGTAAGCAGACCCCTCAATCTTACAGTTCCTGCCGATCTTGACATTGTAATCAATGTGAACAAGGGAACCTATCTTCGTCCCATTCCCAATAACTGAACCATCCCCGATGTAGGAAAAATGCCAGATCTTGACACCATCTCCAATCTTCACATCCTTCCCAATATGATGAACGAGCTCAGACATCCAATAAACACAGAAACATCCTCCATTTTAGAAATTTTCTAAACTATTTATTTTTATCACGTATTTGAACGGTCTTTTACGCGAGAGGAAATTTTCATCGTTAAAAATGATGTTATTTATTTCCTGATATTTATTTCATCCAATTATTCCATCTTTTTAAAAGGAGGATGATTCCAGAGGATAGGAACAAGAATATCGTCAGTGAATTGAATGCCATCCTGATTCCATATTGATCTAACAAATAACCTAGAAGGGGCCCTGCAAAGGTTCCCGCCAACGCAATGACTCCAAATTCTATACCAATTGCCCTGCCTCTCCCGGCTTTCGAGGATGCTAAAGCGGTCATCGCGTGCCTAGTCGGAGCCTGGAAATCCCTGAAAAACCCCGTAACAGCCAATACAAGCAATAAAATAACCGGAGAATAAAGCCCATTACTAAAAACAATCATGCAAACCGCATACATCGCCGTGAAAAAAGAAATGATGTGGATTTTATCATACCTATCGGCGACGATTCCACCGGCGAGTAGAGAAACGCATCCAACAAACAGCATTAAACTAGTTTGAATCCCCGCGGTGCCGATGGATTGACCATATACCTGAGAGAGAAATGTTGGTATGAAATTCGATGTTCCACTTCCGAGTGAGGACATGAATCCAGATACATAAATAATCATCAATTGAGGAGTAATTCTGAACTCAAACTCCTCTTCTACATTTCCATTGATCATTTCCGCTTCATTATTTTTTTCTTGATAATTTTTACCTATATTATCTTCTTCCTTTACAAATAACCAGAATAAAATAACAACAATTATTCCGAATGATGGAAGTATTCTGAATGTCTCCCTCCAACCGATTACAGTCGAGAGATAGGCGATTAAAGCTGTGCCCATCGCCGTACCGATAAAGCCTCCAAATTGATGAACTCCGACGCTCCTCCCTACCTGACTTTCATGCGCCCTCTCAGTTACCATGGCATAGGTCGCTGGATGAAAGGGAGAGGCTCCGATGCCTGCAATCGCCACAAACAGGAGAAGAACCCAGAACGACGAGGCCACACTGTACCCAAAAACAGCGGATACATAGATAAGCATGCCAATACCACACACCCTTTTTCTACCCAATCTGTCTACAAGAAAACCGGCGACCCCCTGCAGAACTGAGGTAATCGCCGATACCGATGTAATCAAACCAATTTGAACAAAGGACACATCGTATTCGGTTCTAAGTAATAGAAATATCGGTGGTAAAGACGATTGAAAAATGTGTAAAGTAAAATGCAACATAGCAAGAATAAATATTTCAAGCGATTTCCTCTGATGCATCAATATAATCCCCTTAAATTTACTCATACGAGCAACCCATTCCCCTATTTAATCCTAATCATCTATTTACCAATTGAAAAAGCATGATTTATTGCATTGCGCTCGTACATCATTCGCTCAAGGATATAAATTGGTCTCGTGCACGAACGTACGTTGAAGAAGAAATGATAGTACGACGAAAATGATACACTCACATTTAGAAGAATTTTACTCTCTTAGTTGTTGTTCTAAGAGCGAAGGTATAATACCCGCCGATAAATAGTGCATCCAAGTGAACAAATTGAAGCTCGATACTTTTTGGTAGCTACTACTCGTATCGAGCATATTGGTCGCCGCCTTCGGATTATTCGCGTTAGGCAATCTTGGAACAACATCATTGGTGATGGAATACTCAACAAACCACAAAGCACACGTATCTGGGATCAGGGTATGCGTATTATCGCCATCGTTGTGATTTCCGTACTAACAGCTATTCATAGCGGGATCAAAATACTTCGATGATCCCTTGCGCGTGTAACCTTCACGCAAGAGGGCTTTAAAGACCTTCTATTTCGTCTAACTCAGTTAATGTAAACCTCAGAAGACGGTGATGAAGATCTAACTCAGGAAATAACCTCTGAACGGCGAAGAAAAAATATCTCGCCAAGAACCAATGAGCCTTGAAATTAATTGCCTTAAGAATCTGACCAAAGGAAACCACAGTTCCCATCTTAAAGCTCTCTATTTCCACAACATCACCGTGCATATCTTCACGATTTCTAAAATCAACAGAAGCCATTGTCTATACACATATTTTTTTTATATTTAAGATTTATAGAAAACTTATCTTTGACTCGATTTATTCATCAATGATATCTAAAAATTAATCCCTCACCAACTATACTAGTTTAGGTAAACGTGATTGTTATAGTATTTAACTACTCACAAAAGAACATAATCACACTCGACATATGTTTAAATTCGATCTTGAGGTGGTCGGTATTATGGGTTTACCCAAGTTTTTCTGTAAGTCTCATGTTGTAAGTGCAAAAAAATATGTGTACAGTCAGTATATTGATCTACTAAACAACCTATCTGATAATTATCTGATATCAACATTCAATAATAAGTTACTTAACAATCGCTGGAGAGATGCTCTAGAACCGAGAAGGGAGATGATGCGCGAACTTTCAGTATTGCGGGCACGTGAGAGAACCTATGTACGCCAACTTCTAAAGGAAGAACAAGTAAGAAGATAAAAACGTGCGTATGACTAACAAACATATTGCATTCTATGGGATCACGCCTCCCAATATAATTAAACTCGCGCACCTGCAAATACAGGGAGGTTATTAGGACTTGAAACCTGTGGGACTAACATTTTTGATGGACTTAATTTAAATATCGGAATAAAATGAAAGTGATAAGCTAACCATAAATTGCTTTAAAAACTAAAGAGGCCGAATTCGTTAACACGGTGTTAAACAACGATTGTCGTAAATTAAAGCCTAATACTTCCTTCCTAAACGTAAATGGAAATATAAATTCAAAATAAAAAATAAATAGAACTAAAGACATAAATAATTTAGTAATGAGTATAAACGAAATAAACGAACAAAAACAATTAAATCTCCTACAAAAAATCATGATAAAGGTATTCGGATCTATACAAACAGGATACACCAAAAAAAAGGGGTGGAAAGAATACGCCCCAATATACGCCTTCAAATGCCCTAAACACGGCATCGTACAGAACACCGCATCGGGACACAGGTCATGGCTGATCTGCCCCAAATGCCTAGACGAAGAACGATTAAAAGATGAGATAATCCAACAACAAGAACAAACTCAACTAATCGACATTATTACGACCCCAGAAAAAAATAATTGACTTAAAAGAGCGTAAATAAATTTATAATTTATTATGAATTCTTGAAGATCGTTAAAGGATGGGAGCTAACAGAATCAGCGTAATGATGTATTTTTCACAGTGATATATACGCGCACACTCGTGTTTCTAAATATAATTTCTATGGCATTTTTATACCTCCAACCTTATTTAATAATTTAGTATTATCTGAAGAATAATGGTGTGTTCAAATGGAGCGTTCTCTTAAAAAGTGCCCGAATTGTGGTTGGTCTGGCTACCTTGCCCAAAAGGTTACCTGTAGAGATTGTTATGAATCCTATTACATTTGCCCTAAATGTGGTAAACAACTCGTACTTTATGAAAATGTACCCTTCATTTTTTCACATATCTACGAAAAAAAAGCGCCTAATTAGTTAACCGCGCTCAAGGGAAAAATGAGTGTATTCAGTTAAAATAACACACTTTTCAGATAGTCCACTCCAATTTTCAATCTTGATCTAACTGGGGATAGATTTCCATAATAACTGACCAACCCACCTTTAATAGCCATCAACACACCCTCCACATTAGCCTTCTCAACATCCACCACGCTATAAGCGTCCCCTACAGTAAAATGATTGTGAGCATCACTACCCCCTAAAGCCGGTAAGCCCATCCTCTGAGATAACCTCAACCCTCTCTGCACAAAAAACTGTAGAGGATACATTGCATTCAACACCTCAACCGCATCAGGCTTAGAACGATTCCACTCGGCCATGTGAAATCTACTGATAGCAGGATGCGCAATGACAGTTAATCCGCTTCTCTCTCTAACCCATCCAATCAATTCTTCATAGCTTATACCCTCGATGCCTGACGGAAGTTCCTCAAGACCTAAAACTAATATATGCCCTGCTTCGGTCTCAACCTCAAAACCTGGAATAATGAGCAAATCGCCCTCCATATCCCTGACTGAGAAATACCCATCGAGGGTATGATGATCGGTAATCGCCAACCCATCTAATCCCTTCTCCCTTGCACCTTCTAGGATATCCTCTGGGCGCCCAAGACCATCTGAATAGGTTGAATGAGTGTGAAGATCGATCTTAAGATGTAAAGCAGGCATTCATATATCTACACATACCTACGGCTATTCCTCGTTTAGAATCTTGTCGAACACACGCGAGTGTGCATAATGAATTTAGTACATTTCAGCCATACATACCTCTGAAGCTCGCCGAGAATCATTTTATAAGAGGGTTTAAGAGCTATTCCCGTGCGCAAAAAAAAGCACCAACTGAAAATGAGTATAACATATTTTCTTAATACCGTTCAGAAATATTCATCCTTAAACCTTAAATAATCCTCAATTATTTTTACTAAACACTAAGAAGTGGATCCAAATGAATAAAAAAACTGCCATAATCCCAATTACAGTCATAATTCTCGTGACCCTAACCATTGGAAACACTGTCTTAGCCAATGGACCCTGTCAAGAACTCCCGACAATAAAACTCATAAGCCATTATGCAGAAGGCGCTACAACCTATATCTTCGAATACGAAATCACTGCAGGTAAAAGAGACGTGACAAAATGGCAGCTCTGGAGCCCCTGTTTCACAAAAGAAAAAGTCATTCTATACCCAGAACAACATGTCAACCCCGCAAAACACTACATACACATGGAACACAAAGTAAAAGCCTGTCAAACATACAGTTTCAAAATAAAACTAAAGAATGGCGATTACTACGCTGGGTGTAACCTAGGAACCATTAAGGCTCAAATATGGGCTGGACCTGACCATCCCGAGTATCAAGTGGATGGACCAGTACCACTCTCACCCGACTTCGTAATATCAGAAAACATGACGGGAACAATGGGAATATTAATTTCAATGATATCCGCACTAGGGCTACTATTCGCATCTAGGAAATTCTAAATCCCATTTAAGAAAGAATACAAATAAAAACACTTAATACTACATATACTAAAACACAGTTAATCAATAATGAAGTTTTATAATACACATATTTTATATACTAAAAGAGGAGTTCATCCAGACACATGTACAGAATATACCAAAATGCATTAGGACCTCTACTACTAAGCCTTCTCACATTCTATCTCTACATCAGATATGAGAAGTGGTGCATCATCAATCAACATCGTCCATAATCGAGTTCACCACATGGAGCTCCACTTAAAACTTCAGACTTATATCGCACGCCCCAACTGAACCACCAGAGGCGCTCTGAACCCATAGAGCGTATAGAGCCGACCCCAAGCTAGGGCGCTCGTTAATTGAATACACTAATTAATAACTATCTTACGAAACATCGTTTCTATATCATTTATTAATAATTTCTTACATATCATAAATCAGGTACACAAGAAAAACCCGTTACTAAATACATAAAAAAGAAGTGATAAAAATAAACCGAAAGCGTAGATGCC
>Ga0209536_100013790_pt1 | contig 11635 bp, 10 predicted proteins | sample DeeMarSeWOR28_12_FD_187461 | JGI IMG/M metagenome (GOLD analysis project Ga0209536, IMG submission 187461) | Marine sediment microbial communities from White Oak River estuary, North Carolina - WOR-2-8_12 (SPAdes) (version 2) | ecosystem: Environmental > Aquatic > Marine > Intertidal zone >... | reverse complement strand
TCTCCGAGTCGATGGGTGGCATCGATGTGCTGGTCAACAATGCCGGAATACACCACCGCGGCCGGGCAGACCAGATCGCGATAGAAGACCTGAACCGGGTTCTCCGCGTCAACCTAGTGGCACCCTATGTGCTCTCCCAGAGCTTTGCTCTGACTTGGTATCCCTATGGTTTGACCAGGAAGTCGACTCTTACAACGTGTGGGGAATATTTTGCTATTGAGGGTAGATATCCTCAATCGAGCGGAATGTGAGCGCCCGCAGGCGCCTCAATCTCCATCGCCATTGAAAACGAAAGCTGCCCAGAAAGTGGGATGAGCCGTGGTAGCGTTCACCTGGGAATTATCAATGGCTCCGCAGATCATACGCCGCTTGGTTTCAGCGAGGGCATGTATCCTATCGCCCGCACGAGTGGTAGCGATCTGATTGTAAAAATCGCTCATAAAAGTAGCGGTTGAGCTACCCGGCACGTCCCAGAGAGCCGCGATCACACTGCGTGCACCTGCGTACATGAAAGCGCGAGTCAAGCCGACCACTCCCTCGCCGTCGATCCTCTCACCAAGTGCAGAAGAGCAAGCCGACAGCACAACCTGGTCACACTCGAGATCCAATGCGAAGATCTCGGCGGTAGCTAAGAATCCGTCGTCGCCAGCGTTGCGGTCGGGACTAAGAACCAGACCCGAGTATTGCGGGCGGTGTTCGTTGAAAAGCCCGTGGGTAGCGAAGTGTACGTACCGATATGGCCCTTCGCTGCACGCCAGGCGTACGGCAGTAAGAGAGGCGTCACCGCCACGCAAAACACGGCATCGTTCTGCAGGTATCATGGCCATGACCCCCGCCATTTCCTCGGCAACATAGGGTACTGGAGCCAGACTCGTCGCCCCCGCTACCTGGGCGAACACACTTCCTTCATCCGCTGTCGGCAGACTGGGATCTCCGACCAGCAGCATTTCTGTAAACGAGGCTGATTGGGATGACCCGACCCGTAATCGTGTCAACGTGGTCAGGGAAGGCACATAGGCGATATCCACTTTGTGTACGAGGTAAGGCAAATCAGCGAAGTCTTGCCCACTGTACTCGTCACTGAGTAATGCTTCATAAGGCAAATAATGCAGGATTCCGTCGGGCGCGATGACAAGGCGGCGAGCTGTCGCAATCTCCGCCGCGGCAGGAGCCAATAGAGAAAGATAAAGCTGCCGTGCAGCAGGCACATAATAACCAGCGTGTTCACCAAGAAGATTGAAATCTTGAAGCATTGGCAACAAACGGTGAACCTGTGTCTCGATTTCTTCGCGCGGTGGCAGCTGATAAAATCCGAACGAAGTTGGTGAAACGGCCCAAACGTACGATGCTTTCGAACCCAAGTAGAACTCCAAGAGTAACTCCCCATCCACCAGCACCTTTTGTTGAGCTTCTTCCATGGTACATGGTTGGGGATATCGTAACTCCGTATAACGAGGATCAGCCTCGCGCAGCTGTGCTTCCAAGAGGTCGAGTTGATTTTCCAAACGAGTCATCTCGGCTTCGAGGTAAGCCACACTGTCACTGGGAGCGTTGACCTTCCGCTGCTCCTGGGCTGCAATGGCGGACAGCAGCTCAGTTTCCCGTTCTTGGTAACTAACCTCGGCCCGGCAACGAAGATCGACTTCGGCTTCTGCCAACAAGTCCAAGAACGACCTTGCCTTGGCCGTCTGTGCCACATGGAAGGCTTGCGAGCCCAGACCACGCTGAGGCGCTTCTTGGTGCATTTCGTAGAGTAAATCAACCAGTTCGCTGAATGATTTCCCGGCTTGGCTGAAGTAACCACTCTGAACACTGGTCGAGCCGCCACTGAGACGTCTGACAGCCATGATCACGGCAACGGCTTCTTCGAGATGTTTCAAGGCTGTTTCGTGATCACCTCGAGCCCGTGCCACCATCGCTTGCCCCAGGTAAGTCGATTCGAGAATGTCGAAATACCCAGTGTTCTCAGCGATACGACTCGCCTCGTCCAAAGCTTCAGTGGCCTCTTCGAGTTGTCCCTGATCGAGCAAGCCGTGTCCTTTGAAGTGGAGGGCGTAAGCCTCTTCCATGGGCAAGGATGCTTCTCGGGCCAAAGCAACGGCTTCATCAAGTCTGGCGAGACCCCGTGAGTATTCCTCCAACTCGCAGTAGCTCTGTCCGATACCTTGCAGCACTTTGGCTTCGGTACGCACGTCACCCACTTCGCGCATGACAGTCAAGGCCCCTTGGTAATATGACAAGGCTTCCTCGTGACGGCCCTGAAAGGCCAGAATCGAGCCAAGGTTGACCTGAATCCAACCTCGCCGATGAGGATTGTCGATGAGGCGCAGTGCTTCTTGGTAAAGTTTTGTCGCCCGTTCAAAGTCGCCAAGCAGGTAGTTGAGGCCGGCCAGATCACCCAAGCAACCACTTTCTACATCGGCGGCTTTCGCTTCCCGAGCCAGAGCCAGGGCGTTTTGAAGCATACCCATGGCCTGGGTCAGTTCACCCCGAAAAATATGAATGGTGGCTATGTAATGTCGACTACGCGCCTGTCCACTCACACTGCCCGCTTTCTCGTAAGCAATCAGAGCATCTTGGCGAAAACTCATGGCCTCATCCAAGTCCATACGCAAACGACTGATTACCGAGAGAGCAATTGCGGCATCACCTTGCCATTGAAACGCCTCGAGCCGTGTGGCTTCGGCCAGTGCGGTTTGCAAATGCGCGGTCGCTTCCTCCATCTGGCGAGTACGAACCTGGGCTCGCCCCATATTGAGATGTACAAACGCGAGGGCTAACTCCTGCTCTTGATTTTCCGCCAAAATCGCGACTCGTTCCAACTGAACAATAGCTTCTTGGGATCGTCCCGTTACGATCATGCCGAGTGCCATTTGCTCACGTGTGACCAGCTCTCCCAGACTGTCGCCTCGAGCCACATACCAATCTAGCGCGGAGGTCCAGAGAGAGTCGGCAACCGTAAGCCGTTCTGTGTGAGCCGCGAAAATCGCCTCACCGATTAGGCAGTTTCCTGCTGAGGATGGGTGTTCGGTGCACTTGTCAATCCAATTACGGACTGACTCCTCCTGATCCTCCTCCAACCAACTGATGAGTAACACGGATGTTGCCCGCACATGATTTGGGATTCGAGACAAAATTTCCTCAGCCGCACCAATAGCACGCTCATGCTGACCCCGAAGGTGATAGCTCCAGGCGACTTCGCCCTCGTCGAGGGCTTCCGCGAGAACCGTAGTTGTTTGGGTTAAAAAAACCGGAATCAAAAAAGTGAAGAAAAGAAAAATCCACACGCTCAACTGGTTGAAGCTGTTACTGCAGGCCATCAATATTTTCTTGTCACAACTCGGTGTCACGGAGGAGTATGACAAGTGAAACCGAGCTCGACGAATCCGAAGCGTGGAGGAATCCAAGGCCAAGCCGTCGCTTGAATTAGGAGATTTTTCATCTGGAACCATGATTCATCCCCTTGTTGGCTTACTGGTCGTGGCTGCGATCCTTCATGCATAATCCGAGTTAGCATCGCCCCTCTGGTATTATGCAGGTTGGGACTGTTCACAGCAACCGGCTGTTTTGCTGAGGAAATGGGGTGAGAATGGCCGAAACTGTGCCTACCGACATATCTCTGGATGAGGTCTGTGCCAAATCCCTCGCCGGCGACGACTCAGCCGAAGCGCTCCTTTTCACATCTCTGCGTGTAAGATTCACAGCTATCGCCAAACGGAGAGTACACCAGGACCATATCGAAGACATCGTCCAAGACGCCTTGCAAACGGTCCTGAGGAAGTACAAGGAGCGCGCCCAAACCGATGGAATTCTCGTCTGGAGTCTGACCGTGTTACGCAATGTGATTGGCAACTACTATCAAGCCCGCAAACGGGAAACGGAACGTATGGTTCAGGTGGAGGATTGGCAGAGGGTCGCCACCTCGACCACAACAGAAGTTATTTCGTCACAATTGGAAACCGAACAACTGGCTTGGCAACTGGAAAAAGCCATCGCTTCCTTGGCCACGAAATATCCGCGCTGCGGGAAAATTTTCACCGGCTTGCTTGCGAGTCTGGAACGGGGAGGAAGCTCAAGGGAGATATCCCAACGAGCCCTCGACTTTGTCTGTCGAGAACATCCGGATCTGACTCCGAACAATTTCTACGTCACCTTGCACCGGTGCCGGGCTCACCTACGCCTCGTACTCGCTGAACAGGAAGAAGGTTACAGGCATGGCTGACCAGGGGATCGACAGAAAGCCAAACATGTCCGATCTGCTTGCGGCGTATGAGCTTGGCCTTCTCTCACCTCGGCAGCGGGCCGAGTTCGAAGCCTTTCTCCTGCAAGACGAAGACACTCAGGAAGAGTTATTCGAAAATGCTCCCTTCGTGATAGCTCTGAGGGACAATCCCGTTCGTTACCGACGGGCAGCAGAGGCTGCTTTGGCAGAGATGGAACCGTCCTCTCGGGAGCGCTGGCTTGCCTTTCTGAGCAATTTAATGACGCCACGTGTGCTGGCTCCAGTGACAGCCCTCGCTGTGCTCATTATCCTCCTTTCGGTACCTCAACAAACCGTTTTGGACCTTCGCAAACTAGCCCAAGTGGATCCGGTTCCTTATGTCCAACTGGAGACGCGGTCCGGTCATCAAGCCGCGGACCAGCTGTTTGATGCGGCCATGGCCCAATATTCCGAGCAGCACTACGAGGCAGCCGCCCGCGGACTGCAGGATGCGATCCAAACAGCTGAAGCCGCCGGTTATTGGGGACTTTTGGATCAAGCGCTGTTTTATCGCGGATTGAGTCTCTTGCTAGCAGAACAACCGGCAGAGGCCATCGCCCCTTTAACTGCTGCCACCCGCTCTGTACTGTTACCAGTGGCCGAGCGCTCCCGTTGGTACTTGGCTCAAGCCCGCCTGCTGATGAATGAACCGGTCCAAGCCCAAGAGCTGCTGCGAGAATTGGCCACACATAGCCCCGTATATGGTGAACGAGCCGCCATGCAACTGAATCGATTGGAACGAATCGTTCCCCACCATTGACGCTCCTACTTGATACTTTATTCTATTTCTGATAAAATCAAACAGTTGCAACGACTAGATACTATCTCATCAATATTTCCGGGAGAGCTCCCATGAAACTTTCACGCATTCTCCTGTTGATGGTCTTGCTCCCGGTCATGGGATCAATCATAGCCGCAGAACAGCCGGCGCAGGACCTGACGGTGAAAACCGACTTCCAAGTCGGCAACCTCAACCCCTTCGTGCCACCGTCGGTTCCCGACCTCTTCACTGGAAACGAAAAATTCGCCTACCTCATCTTCCCGCCCGATCAGGGAACCTGCAACGAAGGCGGTATCCAACTCGAAACAGTGTCGATGTTACTGGAATTCGATCCGACCCAAGTACCCGTGACTTTCGCCGTGCAGGGTGGTCTGTTGGACGCCATTTGGAATCCCGCTATGGGGCGATTCGAGCCAGGCGAAGAAATATGTATGGGGCTTCCAGAGATTTTTGAAATTGTAGAACCTGGGCTGTACACCATCACCGTCCCTGTCCCAGATTGTTCTTGTGTACCCTGGGACGATTACTATTTTCTGACCTTGGAGTACCTCGATCCTTTTGAGGCGCTACTACCGACAGATGGCTTACCCGAACCTGGAATCGTCTACAACGACAAGGGAACCGGCTGGATCGATATGTTCGATCTGAAAAAGACTGCTGGCGGAAAGATCATCGTCTGGGGCGATGTCATCTGTTGCGAACCCGCGGTCGGCAACACAACCGGCACTTGGGGCAATGTGAAATCGCTTTATCGCTAGTTGGCGGAGCTGTGATCCCATAGCCGAGAGGTGGTCCCCGCCGTTATGGCGAGGGGCCATCTCGTTTCTCTGCCGAAATTCATACATTCGACACGCGCCAGTCTCTTGCTGCGAACTTTCAGTACTCACTCTTGCCAACGTTTGCTATTTTAGGTGTCTCGATCTCCGCGTCATCCGCCGCATGCTCCCTATCATCGAAGGAGTTCTCTGTGCGTGTCATCCTCGTCATCGAGCGGAAACATCTGTTCCCTCATCTCAGCCCGCGCGGTTTTTTACCTCCGGGAAGCGTCGATCTCAATGCCCTCCAACCCCACCTTTTTTTTGCCGAGCGCGACTTTATGGAGATGAACTCGCACTATAAGCAGATCATCCCCTATCTGATACTGCAACGCGGGCAAGAAAACACCAGCAGAGTGTTGGCCTACCAGAGGCGAGTTCAACACTCCGAGGCAAGGCTCGGGGGATTGTGGTCCCTGGGTTTCGGCGGCCACATCGAGCCGCTGGATCGTAGCGAGCAATCGGTTGCCACCTTGGGCTTGGTTCAGGCTGCCGCCAACCGCGAGCTGGCCGAAGAAACCGGTTTGGAAATAAAGAACGACACAATGCGCAGAGTCGGCTTCATCAACTCCGACCACGAAGACGTTTCCAGCGTTCATTTTGGAGTTGTGTTCCTGGTGGATTTGGAAAACCACCCCGGCGATGACGCGGAAATCTTACAAACCGTCAGTCGCCAAGCGGAGCCTCACCAAGCACAATGGATTCCAACGTCGAACCTACCTGACATGCTGGATCCACAGCAGGGACCCGACAACGGTACATTCGAGGATTGGTCCCGTATTGCCATAAATGGAGTCTATGTGCGAGGGAAATGAAAAGGCCGGCGAATCAATGTCCGCCGGCCGTCATACCGGCGCCCCTGCCGCGCCGGTTTGGATTCTTTAACGATGTCGTAAAAGAGTCCGTTCATGTGCATAAGAAAACATTTGGTAAGCCTTTTGATTTTCGAACCGCGCCAGTTCCATCTCACGGCCTTCAACTGCTTGCTCCAATACCATGAGAGCGAATCCGACGATCGTTGCCAGCAGCATGCAGGTAACCAGAACCAGGTGTCGGTCCTTCGCAATAAAATCCCGGAATCCATCGAGTCCGCGACCCCATATTTTCAGGAGTCGTCCAGTTTGTAGGGATCGTTGCTGCTTGTGTTTTAATACCTCGAGGTCGTACTTGATTCGCAGATCGTTCGGGGACAACAGTTGCGCGCGGCGTAAATTGTCGCGAGCCTGAGCCAACTTGCCACCATATGTGTAGATACGCCCAATAGCATGGTAACCGTGTGCACTACGAGGTGCCAGACACACCGCACGCCGAGCCAGTTTCTCTGCGGTCAAATACTTGTGCTGGCCTTCTGCCAGGCAAAGGGCGAGAGCAGCTAAACAACCTGGGTGTTCTGGCACGAGGGCTAGAGCTTCTGCGAGGTACTCGCTCGCTTTCTCATATCCCCTCTTCTCGAGGCAAAGGATTGCCTCTCGCCACAGGGAATCAGCGAGAACACGGTTGTCATTCAAGACTGCAGGTTTTTCAGTAAGTATCTCGGCGGCAGCAATTTCGTAGCTAGCCATGACTCGATCCCTCCCTCCTTCCCTACGCGCTTTTGCGCGGTGATAGAGCCGCAATTACGGCTTTTTTCATGCCCCCCATTGCAAGATTCAACCGGAGTGGGGTACAAGAATTGCCCAGAATTACCTTGAATTCCCATACCTTACCCGGCCCGGAAAACTTGCAAGGAGTGCACCGGCAAATCGTCGGAAGACGCAATATCTCCTCAAATTTGCTAGGAATTCGTTATGGAAAATCGAATTCCACCCTTTGTAAATGTCTGGTTTTACTACCGTCTGCGTACTACATTGCAAAGGCTTTCGCCAAAGTAGGATCTGCTGGATTGCGGCCGGCAGAACTGCAGAAAAACGACGGACTCCTGAGCCAAGGAGAGTGGCCATGGTGAACAAGATCGGTCTCATCGGTGGTGGTCAGATTGGTGGCGTGCTCGCCGCAGAGATTGTCTCGCGCCGTCTCGCCCGGAATGTCGGACTGGTGGATATCAAACCGCCCGATCTAGCCAAGGGAAAATGCTTAGACATAGCCGAGGGTATGCCCACCATCAATAGGGATGTGAATTTTCAAGCGGGTAAGACATTCAATGTTTTGAAGGATTCGGATTTCATTATCAACACCGCCGGTGTGCCCCGCACCGTTCGACCTGATGGTACCTTTCCTAGCCGGGAAGAGCTACTTGCAACGAATTTGGGTATCACCGACCAAGTAGCCGCTGGAATCAAGAAGTATTGCCCAAACGCCTTCATCATCTCGGTTGCCAACCCGCTCGATGCCATCGTTTATCGGCTTTACAAGAAGTTGAAAGTCAGCAAGAAGAAAATCATGGGCATGGCGGGCGTACTGGATTCCGGTCGCTACAAGTACTTTGTCGCCGACGCTGCGAACGTATCAGTAGAAAATGTTGAAGCCGTCGTATTGGGCGGTCATGGCGACACTATGGTACCCATCCGCAGCGCATGCCGTATTTACGGATTGCCGGTTGAGGAATTCATCAAGCCCAAAGATCTCGAAGCCATTGAAAAGCGTGTCCGAGGTGCCGGCGGCGAGGTCGTCAGTCTCCTCGGAACTGGATCGGCTTTTGTGAGTCCTGCCTGGGCAGCTCTGGAAATGCTTGAAGCTATTGCCTTCGACAAACGGAAGATCATTCCCGTTTGCGCTTATCTCCAGGGTGAATACAAGGTGGATGGTTATTTTGTGGGCGTCCCCGCCATTCTCGGCAAGAACGGCGTGGAAGAGATCATTCAAATCAAACTGACAGCTGCAGAGAAAGCCGCTTTCCGCAAGTCTGTCAATGCCGTGAAAAAGACCTGCGCAGAAGTCGATAAAATGAGCAAATAGTTCCGTTCTGGCTTCCTGCTCAACCTGATCGGCCCTCGCTCAACTATCTCGGCGGGGGCCGATTTTTCCCAACCTCCTCACAGGAAAGAACAGCAGCGGAAGATTCGTACGAGCAGAGCTATCGATCTTGCTTTGATTCACCGTGTGCATCAGGGGAATCTGAAGCTTCGGGGGAATGCCCCCTCGACTTCGGCACAATACCGATGACATTAGGAACGGGCCAGGCGATGTGGTTGCTGTCCGACTCTGCAAAACCGGTTTCGAAACTGCCCACGTAATCGAGTTCGATTTTGGGATGCCGCAGATAAAATTGTGCTTCCGGACCTCCCTCGAGATGCTGAGCACATTCCAGATCGAGCGGCAGAGAAAGTAGGATCTGATTGAAATCGTAAATGGAATAAGCTGAACGGCAGAAAATGAAGAGGGGGCGGCCGAACTTATCCTCGCCCAGCGCTGCTTCACTCCATTGTTTATCTTGTTGTTCCCACCGGTTTTGACCCGGTCGCTTGATCATCCTGAGGTTCTGGATGACCACAGTATAATCTTCATTGATGGCAGCGATAGCTATCTCGTCCAAATCAAATATCCGAAACGGTAACAAGCCCTCTCGCCGCGGAGAAAACGCGGCCACGGATTGGTACTTATTGACGTCGGGACTGTTGACGTAATCACCGTTGCGCATATAACCGACATGGGTCCGGTGGTCGGTGGCAAACATTCCGGCGTTAATGGCTGCAACAAGACCGTAATCGTGGCACCACTGCCCCACACTACGATTGCTGGGTACGCCCAACTGATTGCTGCTGAACAGGTTCATGTCCCAAAGGGTTGGATCGATACGCAGGACCGTGATCACGCCGTCACCGCTGGCGGGTGCTTGCGGTGACTGAAACTGCGCCAATTCCAATCCTGGCTCGAGTTCATTCCAATCAGCGGAAACCAGTCCCGGCACAATCAAGCAAAGACTTGTGCCGAGCAACAGAACAGTCACCGTGGCCAAACAGCCGGAGCACAACCGCATGATGAACCAACCTCCCCCGTGACCGACAATGGGTGATTACATCCATTGTGGGTGCAGCTGACTTCATAAAAAAACGCGGTCAGACGTCTTACGTCAAACCGCGCCATAACGAGCACCGGCTCACGCTTGGCAGCGATGAGCGATTACTGTTTCAAGTTTCCTTCGATTTCGATACTGATTTCGACTTCGTCGCCGACGACTAGCCCACCCGTTTCCAGAGCCTTGTGCCACGTCAAACCGAAGTCTTTGCGGTTGATTTTACCTGTGGCCTCGAAACCGGCTTTAGTCGTGCCCATGAACTCGACCATGCCGTTGATCTTCATGGCCAAAACCACCGGCTTGGTCACACCGCGGATCGTGAGATCACCTTTGAGCTTGGCTGTGTCAGCACCGGTCATTTCCACACCGGTCGAAACGAATGTGATTGTGGGATATTTCTCGGCGAAGAGAAAATCTTCGCTGCGCAAGTGATTATCCCGGTCTGCGTTGTCGGTAGAGATAGAGGCCGATTGGATAACAGCCTCCACCTGCCAAGTTTCGGGCTTGTCAGGCTCGAAGTTGAACGTGGCTTCAAAGTCATGGAAGGCACCACGCACCTTGCTAATGGCCAAATGTCGCACCTTGAACTCCACGGAGGAGTGAGCTGCATCCAACACGAACGTGGCGGCCAGCATTGGCTGCGAGGAGCCAATCCCAATTAAAAGTGTCAAGAATCCTATTAGGTATCTCTTCATCGTCCATCCCTCCTAGGTCATCCCAGGTCATCCCAGGTCATCCCAGATCATCCTTAAGGGCTCTGGCTCACGTCTTTGGAGCCCACATTGTTTTCACGAGAGATCTCGATGCGAACCATCACAGTACGGTTGATCACCCGTGCGCTTGCATTGACACAGTGCAACTTGCTTTTTTTCTTGTAGTTCCACGAGTTGGGGTCGAAATTCGGTGCCTTTGTGACTGCCGTCACAGAAAGGCTGATTCAAGGATTCGCCGCAAGCACACCAGAAGTATTTTCCCGGTTTCAACTCCATAACGGCGGGTGATGTCACGGCAATTTTAGGATCGGCCATGATTTGCTTCCTTTCCGATACCGATCTCTGTCCGCTCGAGAAATGAGGACAGACATTCAAAAAGACAAACGAAGTTGGATGTCAATATATATCAAACCTTGAAAACCGCATGGTAATGTTAGTGGCTCAGGGGTGCCAACCCCAACCGGGATACCACTTGTTGGCGATCATAAAGAAGAGAACAGTATCTACAATCAAATGTATGACGACAATATACGCCAAAGACCGTGTTCTCATGTAGGTGAAACCCTGAATCAAGGCGAAAGCATAGATCACGAGGGGGCCCACACCCACAAATGCCATGTCATAAAGGAAGCTCGTGAAAAAGACAGCTTGGGCAAAGTTCGCTTCCCAGAATGGGAAGCGCCGCCAAATGAGCACGAACACAAAGTTGATGAAAGCCAACTCATCCCAAATGCCGACGAAGTTACAACCCCAGAAAATACGCCAAAGCGCCTCACTGCTGCTCGTGTAGGCGGCTAAATTCCAACTCAGGTGCAAATCAGGAGTCCACTTGTAGAAATAGAGCCCTAGAATTCCGAAGGTCAAAACGAAGCTGGTCGGTAACCAGAGCCACATTTTCCGGGTCCAGCGACCAAAAAACCAGCTGTAGTCCAAAGGAGCCCGCAACCAATATATAGCTGCCAGAGCGGGTATCAGAAGGATCCCTACACCCAACATCAAAGCCAACTCGAGAACGTGGGTGTTGTCCGTATCGCCGTCCACCCTTGTGAACCACAAGAGCGTGATGGTGTAGGCGAACAGGACATTCGACCGGAACCAGTTCCGGTCGGC
>Ga0209536_100013789_pt1 | contig 11635 bp, 9 predicted proteins | sample DeeMarSeWOR28_12_FD_187461 | JGI IMG/M metagenome (GOLD analysis project Ga0209536, IMG submission 187461) | Marine sediment microbial communities from White Oak River estuary, North Carolina - WOR-2-8_12 (SPAdes) (version 2) | ecosystem: Environmental > Aquatic > Marine > Intertidal zone >... | reverse complement strand
CGCTATAGGTAGGTCCTGAAACAAAGACATAGGGGTTCTTGGCCCGATCGGCAAGCTCACTGGCAAAAGAGGTGGATCCATAGAAGACCTTGTATTTGTCTTTGATCATTGGAGCCAGGGCCTTGCCGGTGCCGGTGCTGTCCCCGTAAAAGATGAGGGGGTTGTCTTTGGCCATGATCCGTTTGAAGATCGCCACGGCTTTGTCGACCTTATACTCTGTGTCCTCAAAGATATACTCCAGTTTTTTCCCGTTGATCCCTCCTTGCTCATTGGTATATGCAATGTAATCCGAGAGGCCCTCATGGATCTTTGTTCCGGCGAAGGCGAACGGCCCTGTAATGGGCTGCGCTGCGCCGATTTTTATTACCTCCTCGGCCTGAGCAACTAAAGGAGTTGTAAAAAAGGCCATGATTGCGAACATGACCACGCCCACGAAAACAATTCTCTTTCCTTGCATGGTTGTGCCTCCTTTCTTTAGGTTAATGGGACCACACCTCACTTTTGAAAACTCCAAGCCATCCTCTTTCCTTGCCTCTGTCAATAGGCAAAAGGCCAGAGGATAAAAAAGTTTTTCACCCTCCGCCATATCTCTGCAAGACCCCGGGGTTCGAAAATCAGAAAAAAGACGATCAAGGCCCCGAAGACCACCTCCCTCAGGGGAGCGAAGATGTGCTGGAAGGCGGGTATGTTCTTTATCGGATCGGTGCCAAATTTCAGTATCTCGGGCACCAGCACCATGAAGATCGCTCCGTAAATGGAGCCTAGCACACTGCCAAGCCCCCCCACAATCACCATCGCCAGATATTCAATCGAAAGAGCTATAGGGAAGTGCTCCGGGGTTATGATATTCATGAAGCTCACCCAGAGGCATCCGGCTACACCCGCATAAAAGGAGCTGATAGCGAAGGATAAAAGTTTGTACCTGAAGAGATTGATACCGATCAACTCTGCGGCCAAATCCCTGTCTCTGATGGCGATAAAGGCCCGACCCACCCGCGTCCGGATCAAATTTCTGGCATAAAGGGTACTCGCGACGACAAAGAATAGGGTGATGAAATAGAATTTGCGCTCGGTATCAAATTGAAATCCAAAGAGCCTGGGATCGGGTACGTTAATCCCCCGGATTCCATGGGTCATGGCTTCCCAGTTCAAAAAGATGTATTCGAAGATGAACTGGGCGGCAATGGTGGCCATGGCCAGATAGAGCCCTTTGATTCTGAGGGAAGGGATCCCGATGATGACACCAACAAGGGCCGACATTAGCCCTGCCATGGGTATGGCCCACCAGAAGGAAATTCCTACCCTGGTGATCAAAATGGCCGATGTATAAGCGCCCACACCAATAAAGGCGGCATGGCCCAGAGAAATCTGCCCCGTAAAACCTGTCAGCAGATTGAGGCCGTGCGCACCGATGATGGCGATTCCGATCAGATTTGCCATGTAGAGGACATATTCATTGGCGAAAAAGGGAAAAATCAGAAGGAAAAGCATGAAGATGACGAGCCAGACTTTCACGAAGATCGACTGAAAGACGGCCTCATCCCTCTGGTATGTATCTTTGAAGTCACCACACCGCATGCGTATAGCGCCTCCTCTCAGAAAAAACCGCTGTTACCTAATTTCGTGAAAATAGCCGGTTCGATGATCTCATTTTACCCTGGATTTTAGACGCGTTCGATGATCTCTTTTCCCAGGAGTCCGTAAGGTCTAATCATCAGGATGAACACCAAAACAATAAAGGGTGCCACATCTTTGAATCCAGGCAGTATCGGATTAATGTATCCTCCTGCAAGGTTCTCAAGGATGCCGATGATGAATCCACCGAGAATGGCACCGCCAACACTGTCCAGGCCGCCGAGGATGACAACTGGCAGAACCCGGAGTCCGACGAGGCCCAGTTGGGGGTGAATACCGCTAATATTGCCAATCACGATTCCGCCGATGGCTGCCGCACAGGCCGCAAAGCTCCACGACAAGGCGAAGATCATTTTGGCACTGATCCCCATCGATTGCGCCACTTGCTGGTCCGAGGCATTGGCCCGCATGGCAATGCCCATTCGCGTGTATTTAAATATGAGTGTAAATACAATCACTCCGATGATCGCAAAAACAAATCCCCACTTTAGTGCTGAGGGAACAATTGCAAAACCTAAATCCCAGGGCTCTGCGGGCAGAATCTCGGGGAAAGAGCGAAAATCAGCTGTCCAGATCATATGTGCAAGGCCTTTCAGGATACTCGAAAGCCCTATGGTTACCATGATCACGGAGATGACCGGTTCCCCGATCAGGGGCCTGAGGATCACGCGTTCAATGGCTACCCCGAGCAAAAAAGCAAATAAAAGGGTGAAAGTAAAGATGACAGCAAAGGGGATTTTCAGGTAGGTGAGCAGGGTGAGACATACATAGGCACCCAGCATCATGAATTCGCCGGTGGCAAAATTAATGACGCTCGTGGCTTTATAGATCAAGACAAAACCGAGTGCGATTAAAGCATAGACGCCTCCTACTGCGATGCCGCTGACAATTAATTGTGCAAAGATATCCATTCAGTTTAATTCCTTGTGGGAAGTTCTGAATATGGAGGAATCGCCAATAATTGCGCTAAAGTGGCAAAAATCCGGGTGTGTGTCAAGAGAAACATCGTGCAGACCATAAACACCCATAAGCGCTAAGTTATTTTTGTCCAGGAGAGACTAAAAAAGAGAACATCGAACCTCGAGCGTCCACCATCGAATGCCGAATGAAAAAAAGATAGCGAAGTAAGCTTATCGGAATTATGAAAAAAAAATGAAATAAAATTGCGGAGCGGAGCGACATCATTATTCGAGGTTCTACGTTGGACGTTCGATGTTGGACGTTCATCTTTCAAACTAATCCCGTATGGCATAAAGGCAACGGTTGAACAGTCCCAAAATAACTTAGAGCTATTGCCACTAACCCCGGGCCAACTTTGAGCGGTTAAAGCATCTTAAAGTGTCCTGTTGAGGTAATCAATGATCGCCTGGGTGTCGGTACCGGGTGGAAAGAGTTCCCCGACCCCCAAGGATTTTAGAAATGATCGGTCTTTTTGAGGAATGGCACCACCCCCAAAGACCAGCATATCAGAGATGTCTTTTTCCCTAAGCAGATCCAAGACTTTGCCAAATACTGTCTTGTGAGCGCCGGAGAGCACGCTTAATCCGATGGCATCAACGTCCTCATCAATGGCGGTATTCACAATCTGAAGTGGCGTTTGATGAAGCCCGGCGTAGATAACTTCCATCCCGGCATTGCGCAAGGCCCTGGCCACCACTTTTGCCCCGCGGTCATGCCCATCAAGGCCCGGTTTGGCAATCAGAATACGTTTCTTTGGCTTTTTCAATACACCCCCCCAAAGGTTGAGATTTTATCTATTTCTCGATAAAAATGAAAAAAGAAAACTCACGTCAAGACGCCAAGATTAATAGCTATTCTTTGCGATCTTTGAGCCTTAGCGTGAGGATATTTTCAGCACTTCAAATCGAAATGAATTTTTAAGAATCCTTCTAATAGATCGCATTTTCGCAATATTCACCAAATATCTCGCGCATGACACCGATGATCTCCCCCAGGGTGGCGTAGGACTTTACTGCCTTTATCAGGGTCGGCATCAGACTGTCTGTTCCCCCGGCAACGGTCTTGATCTCCTTTAATATTTCGTTTACCTGTCTGTTATCCCGCTTGCTTTTGAGTTTCTTAAGCCCTGCAACCTTCTTGCGCACAAAGTCGGTTTCTGGTTCGCGCAATTGCATTTCGATATCTTCGTCTTCGACAAAGGCATTTAGACCCACGACGATCCTGCGCTTTGTCTCAATTTCCCGTTGATAATTAAATGCGGCGTCGGCGATGGCTCTTTGATAATATCCCTTCTCGATGGCGGAGAGCACGCCGCCCAGAGCCACAATCTCTTTGAAAATCTTGCGACATTCGGCGTCCATTTCATTGGTGAGTGCTTCAAGATAGTAGGATCCGGCTAGGGGGTCTACCGTATTTGTGACACCACTTTCGTGAGCGATGATCTGTTGCGTTCTCAGGGCCAGTTTCTCCGATCGCGGAGTGGGAACGGAAAAGGCTTCGTCAAAGGCATTGGTGTGCAGCGATTGTGTGCCAGCCAGCACTGCCGAAAGTGCCTGCAGCGTGACTCTGATAACATTGTTTTCTGCCTGCTGGGCCGTAAGGGATGATCCGGATGTCTGGATATGGGCCCGCAGCCGCCATGAACGCGGATCGCTGGCTCCATATGACTCGCGCATGGTTCTTGCCCAGATCCTGCGCGCCGCCCGAAGTTTGGCAATGTTTTCAAAGAAGTCATTGTGAGCTTTGAAAAAAAAGGAAAGGCGCGGAGCGAAACTATCCACCGGCAGTCCGGCCTTGATGCCTTCCTCCACATAGGCAAAGCCGTTGGATAATGTATAGGCCAATTCCTGCACCGGCGTCGCCCCGGCCGACGCCAGATGATAGCCACTGATACTGATGGGATTAAAACGGGGCATATTTTGAATGCAAAAACGGATGGTGTCCATGGTCAGACGCATGGAGGGTCGCGGAGGGAAATAATATGATTTCTGCGCCTGGTATTCTTTAAGAATATCGTTTTGCATGGTGCCGGTTAGCTGTTCCCAGGCAATCCCCCGTTCTTCGGCTACGGCAGCAAACATGGCGAGGATGACCGCTGATTGGGAATTGGAAACAAAGTTGATGCTAATTTCTTCAAGGGCAATGCCCGAGAGCAGATCACGCATATCTTCCAACGTATCAATGGCGACGCCACCACAGCTTCCGACCTCCCCCTCAGCCAATGGATCATTGGAGTCTCTCCCCATAATCGTGGGCAGGTCCAGACAAATACTGACGCCTGTTGCCCCCATGTCAATCAACTGACGGATTCTTTCGTTGGCTTTGGCGGGAGAATCCAATGAGCCCAGTTGTCGGATAGTCCACAATTTTCGGCGGTACATCTCCTTATGAACCCCACGGGTAAAAGGATATTCTCCCGGTGTCGCCAGATCGCGGGCGGAATCGAAATCGGCTAGATCCCGGTCGCAATAGCTGGTCTTTATCGAAAGACCGGATAAATTCGTGCGCAACTGCCCGGAATCAGCGAACCCAGCGTTGGGACCGCCATCGCGCTGCGGTGGTTGCTTGATCATATCTCATCACTTCCTTGCAAAATATAAGTTCGCAAAATTTCATCCACAACCGAATATGGATCGCCATTGCCGCTCATAATATTTTCAATATATTTTTTCTTTTTGCCTGTGCCCTTGAGCCCCTTAAAAACAAGCTTCTGCAGCTCATCCTTGAAGATGAGTCCCAATTCCTGTTCGATCCTTTCAAACTTGACCTTTTCGAATGCCTCGGTCACGCGCAGATAGTTTTGGTGTTCTGCGATGGCATCCATCAGCTCATCGATGCCCCGTAGATTTTCCGACTTGCTCGCCACCGAGATCGTGGGGATCACTTTAGGAACCCAATCTCCTTCCTTGAAGGATCCAATGCTCAGAATAGCTTCGATATGCCGAATGCAAATATCGGTTCCATCCAGATCCGCTTTATTGATAACAATGATATCTGCAATCTCCATGATTCCGGCTTTCATCGCCTGGATATCGTCGCCCATACCCGGTGTCATAACCAGCAAACAGGTTTGGGCAATATGGATGACATCAATTTCATCCTGACCCGCTCCGAGGGTTTCCACAATGATGACCTCTCTTCCCATGGCCTCCATGATGCGGATGACATCATTGGTCGCCCGCGACAGGCCTCCGAGATAGCCCCGGGAGGCGAGACTGCGAATGTAGACCCCATCATCCTGGGTATGTCGTTGAAGCCGGATACGGTCTCCCAAAAAAGCACCGCCTGAGAAGGGGCTGCTGGGATCCACCACCACCACACCAACTGTTTTACCCTGGTCACGAAATTTTTTAATGAGATGGTTTGTCAGGGAACTCTTGCCAACACCCCCGGAACCCGTAATGCCCACGATCAAGGCCTGGCCGGTGCGAGGATAGATTTGCCGCATGATCTCATGGTGTTTATCCGTCTCGTTTTCGACCAGTGTAATTAATCGGGCAGCAGCAAGACGATCACCGGCAAAAAGCCGCTCGATGAGTTCTCCTGATTGTTTTGATCTTGCCATTTCTATCCTCTCACGTTTGCTTGGATAAATTGAATGATGGTATCGGTGAGGGTACCGGCTCTAAAGACTTTATCGATGCCCATTTTCTCCATGGTGGGGATATCTTCCGCCGGGAAGGTTCCCCCAGCGATCAGCAAGACATCATCGAGTTGGTTTTTTTGCATCTCGCTGACGATTTTTGGTGTAAAAACAAGATGCTCTCCGGAGAGAAAACTGATTCCGAGGACATCCACATCTTCATCGATGGCAGCCTTTACGATGCCTTCAGGTGATTGATACATACCCAGGTAGATGACCTCCATTCCTGCTTCTCTCAGTAAAGAAGACACTACCTTGGCACCTCTGTCATGGCCGTCAAGCCCCACTTTGGTTATCAAGACTTTGATTTTTTTGGGGGGGACCATTTTTTTACCTTCCTCCTGTGTCTCAAGGTTCAAGGTGCAGGATTCAAGGTGCAGGGGTTGCGAGTTGCGGACTTTGGGTTTCAGGTGTCAGCGTTCATGATTACGTGTTTCGCATTCTTCTGTCATCTGACTTCCGATTTCTGTCCTTTGTTTTCTGACACCCGACACCTGAAACCTGAAACCTAAAACCTGTCCACCTGCCATCTTCCCGGTGGAGTGCCTGGAATTTGGGAATTTAAAAGACCGTGTTTAATGAAACGGATTATCAATCGTCTCCATCGGATCGTAAGGATATCCGAAAGCCTCTCGGACCGTACCCATTAGCTCTGCAGTCGTCGCATAGGCCTTTGTGGCGTCGATCATTGCCGGAATGGTGTTGCGTCGTTCTTCAGCGTCTTCGCGCAGACGCTGAATCGCTTTGGTTAGCCTGGCGACATCCCGGCTTTGCTTGAGTTTGATGACATCATCAATTTGCTGACGGGCAGATTGTTCAGGAATACGTTGTACTCCCAGGGGGGTGGTTGTCTCCGGTTCGGAGGTGAAGATGTTCGCACCGACAATGAGTTTATCTCCGCTATCGACTTCCTTTTGTCGCTGGACGGCTTCATTTTCGAATTGGCGGTCTAACCATTCCGTCCGGATGGCTTCCTCCATGCCACCGAGGTCCCCGATCTGTTTCATGATATTTAATGCGTCCTGCTCCAATTTATCGGTTAAGCTTTCAACATAATAAGAGCCTCCCAGTGGATCGGCCACGTTGGTCACACCTGTCTCATATGCAATAATTTGCTGGGTCCTAAGCGCCTGAAGATGCCCCTTTTCTGTGGGAAGGCACATGGGCTCATCATATGAGCAACAGTGAAGTGATTGAACTCCCCCTAAAACCGCAGCCAGGGCTTCAAATGAAATACGAACCAGATTATTGAGCGGCTGTTGAGGAATCAGTGAGCATCCGGCGGTATGAACTGCAAAGCGAAACTGCATGGAGCGGGGATCTTTCGCTCCATATTTTTCCTTCATGAGTCTTGCCCAAATCCGCCTGGCTGCCCGGATCTTGGCAATCTCTTCAAAAAAATCGATATGACATGATACATAAAAAGTGAAACGCGGGGCAAACGCATCGATGTTCAGGCCGCGGCACAGCAGCTCATCAATATAGCACATGGCAATTCCGAATCCATATGCAATTTCCTGAGGTGCGGTGATGCCCTGTTCCCGGAGATCATACATATTGACGGTGGTGTAATACCATTTCGGCATGTTCTGAGTACAGAACTCCATCACATCGGATCCAAGTTTTACCGAAAGATCAAGCGGACATGCCGGTCGAAAGCCGCAATATCGAAAATGAATGGGGTCATTCTGGATGGAGCCGCGCAGCCTGCTGATATCGTAGCTTTTTTGCTGGGCAACGGCAACATACTGCGCCATGGTTGCCGCCGCTACTGTGGAAGCCGTAATCAGGGACCAGCTTACCTTGTCCAGGGGGATGTCTCCAACCAGGGTCTGCATATCCCGGATGGAGGAGATATTCACACCGGTCAAACCGACTTCGTTCTGTGCCCAGGGATGATCAGGATCCAGACCCATTTCATAGGTTATATCGGCAATCGTATTCAGTCCCGAGCCGCCCTGTTCGAAACAATAGGAAGCTCGCTGGTGGGTGTCCGCCGGAGATCCGATTCCGACGACTTCACGCCGGGTCCAATAACGACCTCTGAACATATTGCGGTGTATGCCCCGGGTGTAAGGATATTCACCGGCATCGGCGATGCTTTCTTCGTAGCTTTCGTTTTCTCTGTCCTTTGGGGTATAGATCTCTTTAACATCATAGCCGGACCACGTTCTCGTGCTCTGCGGCTTATCGTAATAGGTTTTCAGGTAATTTTCCCAATTCCCGACCCCGATGCTCTCAGATTTTTTTTTCAGTGAGGCGCTTTGACTCATGGTGACCCTCCATTCGCCTTGGCTTCTTGGGTTGCACGTTAAATTATGATTGGTTCTTGACCACGAGTAAAAATTATGTTACTTTCTGTTAAGTAAAACTTTTTTGCTGGTAAGTAAAATACTATGCGAGTTTTCAAATGTCAAGCATTAACTCCCAATCAAAGACCATTCTTCTAAGAGCTTAGAATTAAATGATTCAGAATAATGAATTTAAAAGCCAGGATAAGAGTCTCAGGAAACAGATGGTTATCGATACCGCCGTAAAGATCTTCCACCGCAAAGGTTACCGAGCTGCCACCCTGGACGATGTGGCCCATGAGCTTGGATTAACCAGACCCGCGCTTTACCACTATGTATCTTCTAAGGAAAATCTCCTCTCGCTAATCTATCTCCAGGCCCTGGAGAGCTTTTTTGAAACCATTTATGAAATCACCGCAATGGATTTGACCCCACCTGAAAAATTGAAACTCTTTGTTTACCGGCATCTCAAGACGGTGGTGATCGAGAATATCGCCATGTTTACAGTATTCTTCAGTGAAGAGAACCAGTTGCCTGAAAAAGACTATCAGAAAATTCGATCAGAAAAGCGCAAGTTTACCAAGGTTGTCGAAGATATTATCCTGGAAGGCATCGATCAAGGCTATTTTCGCCGGGTAAATCCCAAATTGCAAGCCAATGCCATCATCGGGATGTGCAACTGGCTCTACCGGTGGTACAAGCCCGTGAAGAGCTCATTGACGCCGGACGAGATCGTAGAACAATTCACGAGTTTGCTCGAAAACGGGCTATTACGAGAAAACAAAAAAAGCGATGATTTTGATATTGTGGAACTTACTGATGTCCATAGAACTCAACCGCGAACCAAGAGTCAAATTCTTAAAGAACTAAAAACAAGTACTCGTAAAACGGCAAGCCTTGTCGATGAGCTAGAAAAATTATCTTGATGATTTCAAAACCTCCGGGTAATTATCGTTGCTCATTTGCTCCAAATCACGGCGAGCATACCTATTCCCCGATCTTAATTTACTGTAACTCTAATTCTACCTTGCGCTTTTCTTTTGCCAGACAAATCTCCAGATCACATTGCAGGCAGCGGTCAATTTCCTTTTTGGCCTGCTCATCACTGTAGCAAAGTTCAACTTCGGTGAAACCGGAATGTCTTTCTTCAATGGGCAAGCTCGGCACATCAACTCTTGTCAGTTCCGCGAATCCAGGTTCTCTTCTTCCATCATAAGGTTGCCCATTTCCACTTTCTGTTTTTCCGCCTTCCGCCTTCCGAATTCCGAATTCCAATACACCGTTTCCGCCTAAATACTTATCAATGGAAATGGCAGCTCGGCGACCGGCTGCAATAGCTTCAATCACCGTCGCTGGTCCGTTGGCGGCATCACCGCCGGCAAAAACACCCTTCATTTCGGTTTCCTGGTTGTCCTGATTGATGGCGATTAACCCATTTTTAACCGGCAACGAACCCTCATCATCCAGAAAACAGAAGTCCTTGCAAAATGCCGTCTCACTGGCCTGCCCGATGGCTAAAACCACCTGCTCGGCTTCGATAGTCGTCTTTGAATCATCAAAATACGGACAGAAATTGCCCTCGTCATCAAAAACAGAGGTGCACCGCACAAGCTCAAGACCGCAGACTTTCCCATCGTTATGCAATATCTTATTCGGTCCCCAGGAGTAAAGCATCTCAACGCCCTCTGCCAGGGCCTGTGCGATTTCCCATGGATTTGCCGGCATTTCTTCCCGGCTTTCCAGGCAGGCGAGCTTAACTTCTTTAGCACCGAGGCGAAAGGCCGTTAACGCCACATCCACGGCGACGTTTCCACCACCAATAACCGCTACACTGTCCTTAACAGAAACACTATCGCCTTGGGCAACTTCACCCAGAAATTCGACGCCCCAGAAAACATCATCCAGATCAGAGCCGTCCAGCTCTATCTTTTTACTCAACTGGGCACCAACGGCAACGAAAACAGCCTCAAATCCGTCTTTCTTTAGCTGGTCAATTTCAAAATCAACACCCAGCTTATGGTTTGCTTTCAGCTCAATTCCGGTGCTTAATACTTGATTGATCTCTTTATCTAAAACATCCTCCGGCAAGCGGTAAAAGGGAATCCCATACCGCATCATTCCCCCGGGTTTTGATCTGGCCTCAAAGACAGTGACCCGGTAACCCTTCTTGCTGAGATAAAAAGCCGCACTCAGGCCGGCCGGACCGGCGCCAATTACAGCAACTTTTTTTCCGTTATCCAGAGCCGTACTCGACATCCATTCCGAAATATCTCCGGCCTTATCGGCTGCATAGCGTTTTGCCGCACAGATGGAGATGGGGTCGTTGATCTCTGCTCTTTTACATGCGGTTTCACAGGGATGAGTACACACTCTGCCTAATATGCCGGGAAATGGCGCTTTTTCGATAATCAGTTTACAGGCTTCATCCATTTTGCCCTGGGCGATATATCTCAAATACCCGGGGACATTGATTCCGGCCGGACAGGCTTGAACACATTGGGGCTGCTCAGGCATCAACGTCTCGGGGCCGATGGCGCGCAGGGTCCTCGTAATTTCCAATATTTTTATGCCATTCGGACAAGCATCCTCACATCTTCCGCAAGTCGCACAAAGCCATGGCATGGAAGAACCGGATATTTCATCAATCAAGTCAAGTTCCACATGGCGAACAAGACGCCGGATATTGAAATCATTAATGCCGGTAATCGGGCATGCAGAGCTGCAGCGACCGCACTGTTCACAGTACCGGAACATTTCGATATCATTAAAACGTTCGGCGAATTTCAGGTTGTCGCTCATGGTTTGAGAACCTCTTCCATAAGACTTACTATTGAGTTTTATCCCTCATTCCTGATCAACAACTATTTTTAATAGCTGACGGTTTTAATCAAGCTTAAGCTCTTTGACCATCGTGCGCATCGTTGTTGCGAATTTGGGTCCATCTGCTGCCGAGCACCATATATTCCATAGTTTTTCGGGATCATATCCGGCTTTGGCCAGTCTTCTCTTGGCCCGTTTCAAGCGCTTTTCGGCCGCATAATTTCCTTCGATGTAATGACAGGTCGGAAATTCGCATCCGGCTACCAACACACCCGCCGCACCTAAT
>Ga0209536_100013787_pt1 | contig 11636 bp, 10 predicted proteins | sample DeeMarSeWOR28_12_FD_187461 | JGI IMG/M metagenome (GOLD analysis project Ga0209536, IMG submission 187461) | Marine sediment microbial communities from White Oak River estuary, North Carolina - WOR-2-8_12 (SPAdes) (version 2) | ecosystem: Environmental > Aquatic > Marine > Intertidal zone >... | reverse complement strand
CCGCTCATCCGACGGAGGCGCTGCGCTGGTCGCTGCGAGAGACGCTCAGCCGGATCGACGCGCTGCTGGACCTTCGGGAAGACACGAGGGGCGCAGAGCGAAATGCGATCGAGGAGGAGATTCTCGGCGAGATCACCGGCCTCTGGCTCTCGACGACGCTGCGAACCCGCAAGCCCACGCCGATCGACGAAGTGCGTTATGCGATCCACGTGCTCCAGGAAGTCCTGGTGCACGCCGTGCCCAAGGCGACGGCGCGGCTGTTGTCAGCGTTGCACGAGGTGTACGGGGCCGAGGGCGTCACCGGCTCGGACGAGGTGGAGCTCGCCGCCCATCGCAGCCTGCGGGTCGGCTCGTGGATGGGCGGCGATCGCGACGGCAACCCCTTCGTGACGGCGGCGATCACGGAGGAGGCACTGCTCGAATACCGGCAGGCGATCCTGCGACACTACATCGAGCAGCTCGACGCCCTGATCGATCGGCTCACGATCTCCGACCGACGCGTCCCGGTCACGCCGGCTCTCGAGGCCTCGATCGAGCGCGATCTGGCCGAGCTGCCCGGGCTGCGCGAGCGCGTCGCGGGTCGCAATACCTCGGAGCGCTATCGCGTGAAGCTGAACGCGATGGCGCTTCGGCTCGAGCAGGCGATCGCCGAGGGGGAGCGCGGCTGCCGGCCCGGCGAGCTCGGCGGCTATCGAGAGGCGCGCGAGATGGATGCCGATCTCGAGCTGCTGCGGCAGAGCCTGGTGGAGACCGGCGCCGGGCGGCTGACGGGCGGTGCGCTATCGGGCCTGATCAATCAGCTCGACGTCTTCGGCTTCGAGTTCGTCTCGCTCGATATCCGACAGAACCAGTCGAAGCATCGACAGGCGAGTGCGGAGCTGATCTGTCCCGTCGAGGGTCCGCTCGAGTCGCTTTCGCTCGAGGCACAGCAGGCCTTTCTCGAGGGCGTCGTGCTCGCGAAGGACACGATCGCGATTCCGGACTCCGGTCTCTCGGACGACGCGCAGGAGGTGATGGACACGCTTCGGCTCGTGGCGACCGTGCCGATGCCGCCGAGGGGTCGGGCGATTCGCGACCTCGTGATCAGCAATACCGAAGACGCGATTCCGGTCCTCGAGCTGCTCGCGCTGTGTCGCCAGGTCGGCCTCGTGCGGCCTTCGGGGGCCGCCGGCTTCGAGAGCGACGTGAACATCGTGCCGCTCTTCGAATCCATCGACAGCCTGCGCGGAGCGGTCGAGTCGATGGATCTGCTCTACCGCTCGCCCGCCTATCGTCTGCAGCTCGAGGCGCGGGGACTGCGTCAGCAGGTCATGATCGGCTACTCGGACTCGATGAAGGATGGCGGCTATCTGGCCGCGTGTGCGGCCCTCGAGCGGGTCCAACGCGAGCTCGCTGCCCATGCGCGCGAACACGGCGTCCGGATCGAATTCTTCCACGGTCGCGGCGGCACGATCGCGCGTGGCGGCGGCCCGACGCATCGGGCGATCCTCGCGCAGCCGAGCGGGACCGTCGACGGTCGCATCAAGCTGACCGAGCAGGGAGAGGTCATCAGCTCGAAGTACGGCACCGAGGCCTCCGCGCTCTACCATCTCGAGCTGCTCCTGTCCGCGACCTTCGAAGCTTCGCTCAGCGGAGTGATCCCCGGCCGGGCGAAGGAGCCGCCGCCGAAGTGGCGGGCTGCGCTGGACGTGCTCGCGGAGGGATCCCGCGAGGCCTATCGGGCGCTGGTCTACGAGACGGAAGGCTTCGTCGATGCCTTCTATGCGATGACCCCGATTCAGCAGATCTCGGCGCTCAATCTGGGGAGTCGCCCGGCCAAGCGAACGGATACGCGAGCGATCGGGAACCTGCGCGCGATCCCCTGGACCTTCTCGTGGAATCAGACGCGCATCCTGTTGCCGAGCTGGTACGGTGCGGGCTCCGGCGTCGCGGCCTACTGCGAGAATCATCCGGACGGGCGCGACAAGGCGCTCTCGCAGCTCCGGACGATGTATCGGCGCTGGGCCTATTTCCGCAGCGTGATCGACAACCTCGAGCAGGTGCTCGCGAAGACGGACCTGCATATCGGCGCACGCTATGCGGCGCTCGCGAAGGACGTGCCGGGTGCGTCGGACGTCTTCCTCGGGATCGAGAAGGAGTTCCAGCGGACGCTCCGCGCCGTCCGCGACATTTCCGGGGAGCGCCGGCTGCTCGCGCGCGACCCGGCGCTGCGCGAAGCCCTCGACCTTCGGACGCCCTATCTCGACACGCTGTCCTATCTGCAGGTCGAGCTGCTCGATCGCAAGCAGTCCGGCCGCGGGCTCGACGGCAAGAGCGACGACCTCGAGCGAGTGGACCGGGCGATCCAGCTGACGATCAACGGCATCGCGGCCGGGCTGCGCAATACGGGCTAGGCGCTCGAGCAGACGCGCCGCAGAGCCCGGGGCTCGGGCCGCTCGCTCGCGCCGGCTCGTCATGGGAGGTCGGGCGCGGCGCCCTCGCTCAGCCCATCTTCTCCATCGAGACGTCCTCCATCGAGGCGTCGAGTGCCTCGAGGGTCCTCGGATACATCCCCTTCTTGAGCGCGTGCATGGCGGGATCGGCCTTCGAGGCGAGCGCAGCGGCGATCGAGATCGCCTTGGGCAGCACCTCGGCCTCGCTCACGGCGTGATCCACGATGCGCCGGGCCAGGGCCGCCTCGGCCGTGTAGCGAGTGCCCGTCACGATCAGCTCGTGGGCCGTCTGATGGGGGACGCGTGCCTGGATGATCGCCGTCATGCCGGGATGGAGGGGGGCCTTCATGTCGATCTCCGGCATGCACCAGTAGCCCCGTTCGCTGCGCATCACGCGATAGTCGTGGGCGAGCGAGATCTGTGCGCCAGCGCCGAATGCGTGGCCATTGATCGCGGCGACGGTGATCGCGGGAAACGTGAGGACGCGCGCCATCAGCTTCAGGACGCCCGGGATGTAGGTCTTGCGAGCCTCTTCGTCTGCCTCTCCGAGCATCCACTCGAGATCGAGGCCATTCGAATAGAACTTGCCCGTACCCGTCGTGACGAGCGCGGCTGGATTCCCAGCGCTCTCCACCTCGTCGAGCGCGGCGTGCCAGGCCGAGACGTTCTCCGGTCGGAAGCGATTCTCCGGCACATCGAATCGCAGGACGAAGACGTCTCCTTCGCGTCGAAGATCGATCAAGCGCCGCCTCCCTTCATCTGGAGGCCCATCGCCCTGGCGCGCGCGTCCTCCGCCTCGGGGATCTTCCCCTGCTGCATCAAGATCCGCGAAAGGTTCGTATGCGACAGCGGATCGTCCGGCTCGAGCTCGACCAGCCGCTCGGCCGCCTCGATCGCGGCGTCGAGGTCGCCCTGCTTGGCCAGCGCCATCGACAATCCGTTCCAGGCGATCGCGAGCCCCTCGTCGACTTCGAGCGCGGCGCGGTAGCGACCGATCGCCTCCTCCACCTGGCCCTTCACGAAGAGCGCGAAGCCTTCCTTGTAGAGCGCCTTGGCCTCGGACTCCTGGCTCGCATCGGTCATCGGTATTTTCCCTCGTTCCTTCCCCGAGCATGGCGGGGGACCCCTCGGCACGCGAGTATACTCATCCGAAGATGGAGATCAGGACGCTCGAATCGCGGGAACGGATGCGTGTCGCCGCCATGCTCGATGGCTGGCGACTTGCAGAAGGTTGGACGGCGGGCGACCGCTTCCGACAGCAGGCGGAGTTCGATCCGAGCTGGGCGGATGAGAACGTCTTCGTCGCAGTCGAGCAGGAGCGTCTGCTGGCCGCCCTCTCGATCTTTCCGCGTCGCATGAGGATCCTTGGTCATGTGATCCCGACGGCCGGTGTCGGCAACCTCTTCACGCAGCCGGACGCGCGCGGTCGCGGGATCGCCACCGAGCTGCTCGAGCGCGCCTGCGACGCGATGCGCGCGCGTGGACTCGAGCTGGCGATGATCTTTCCGGGTGCGCCGCCGGCCACGCCCGCGTTCTTCGCGAAGCGAGGCTGGCACTCCTGGGGCGGGCAGCAGACGATCCTGCGTGCGGATCCCGCGGCGACGGCGCGTGGCCTGCAGAGCGGCTCCGAGGAGTTCGAGCTGATGCCGGTCGGTCCCGAGGACCAACGCGCGCTGCAGTCGGTGAAGTCCATCCACGCGGCCTATGCCGCTAGTCGCAGCGGAACGATCGTGCGCGATGATGCGCTGTGGCGCGCCTGCCTGCAGCTCACGCCTGCACCCGTCGAAGAGTTCTGGATTGCGCGGCGGGGCGGCTTGACCGTCGCCTATGCGCGCGCCTCGATCGTGGACGACGTACTGACGCTGACCGAGCTCGGCCGCTTCGAGGACGGCGCGGGCGCTCTGGCGCGCTTGATCGCGAGTCTGCTCGAGCCGCGCGATGACGATCCGCTGCTTCGGGGCATGACGGTGGGCAGCGTCGGGAGCGCGGAGCTCCGGTCGGCCCTCGTGCTCCCGACCTTCGACGATCTGGGCCTCACGGTTGCGCTCGAACATCTGGGAATCCGTTCGCATCCGATGGACGATGCCCGGGCGAATTTCCGCTGCGTCAATCTGATCGGTCTGGCCTCGCGCCTCGACGTCGACCTGCTGGCCGACGAGGATGGGTCGGCGTTCCTGCAACGAATCCTGCCGCCGGACGCGATGGTCTTCTGGCCGGCCGATCGCTTCTGATGGGCAGTCTTCGCGAGCGCGAGCGGGACGACGGCGGGCGGGAGCGCCAGTCTCGGCAGACGGGCGAGCTCGAGAGCATCGAGGTCCGTGCGAGTTCCCTGCACGGACGGGGCGTCTTCGCCCGCCGCCGGCTTCGACCGGGGCAGTGGATCGGTCGCTTCGAAGGCACGCCGACCGACGAGGACGGGACCTACGTTCTCTGGGTGTGGGACGAGCGGGGTCGGGAGGTCGGGATTCGCGGACGCAATGCCCTGCGATTCCTGAATCACGGGACGCCTCCGAACGCGGAGTTCGAGGATCTGGATCTCTACGCCATCCGCAACGTGCAGCCCGGTGCCGAGCTGGTGATCGATTACGGCGAGGCCTGGAGTGACGACGGCTGCGATGCGGATGAAGACGAGACCTGACGGGCGTCCTTCGTCGATCGCTACCGCGAGCAGCGAGTTCTCGGCGCCGCGAGAGGCGAGCAGGCGAGCAGGGGAGTGGGTAGATGACGAGATCGATGGGACGATGGAGCGCGTGCGCGATGGCTGGCTTCCTGCTCGTAGCGCAGGTCGGATGCGGGGGACGTATGCCCGAAGACCTGGGTGTCGAGAACGGCCGTCTCCGGCCCTGCCCGGAATCGCCCAACTGTGTGTCGAGCTTCGCGACCGACGAGCAACACAGAATTGCGGCGTTTGCGATCGAGGGCTCGCTTACGGCCGCCTGGGAGGCGCTCGAAGCCGAGCTGATGGCTCGTGAGAGGGTCGTGATCGTGACGAGTGAAGACGACTATCTGCACGCCGTCTTCACGACGAAGCTGATGCGCTATCGAGACGATGTGGAGTTCCTGCTCCGGCCGGAGCAGCGCGAGATCGCCGTGCGTTCCGCGTCGCGCGTCGGCTACGGAGACATGGGCGCGAATCGCGCTCGCATCGAGTCGATCCGCGCGGCGCTCTCGGAGCGCGGGGTCGTGCGGATGCCGACCGACGGCTGATGCTCGTCAGCTTTGCCGGTCGTGCGTCGGCCGAGCGAGCAGCACGAGGGTCGCGCCGAGGCCGCCTAGCTTCGGCGGCGCCGGCGCGAAGGCGCGCACGGATCGCGCGCTCGGACCGGTCGTGAGCCAGTCCGGGAGCGAATCGCGAAGGACGGCCTCGCCGGAGGCCGAGCGCTGACCCCGCCCGTGGATCACGAGCACGCAGTCGAGGCCCCGGGCGCGGGCCGCCCCGAGGCGTCGGGCGAGCGTTCGCGCGGCTGGCTCGAAGCGCATGCCGTGCAGATCGATTCGTTCGCGGGGCGGCTTGTCGCCGCGCGCGAGCGCCAACAGCTCGAGGTCGTTCACGCCTTCCGCCGCCGCGCGGTGTCGATCGTTCGGATCGGGCCAGCGGAATCCGCTCGATCTCTCGCGCTCGCGGCTGCTCGGTCGGCCAGCGCGTGGAAGGGTCGTGCGTTTGGGGTCGACGCGAGCCGGCCTCTCTGGAAGCGGCTTCGCGTCGCCTAATAAATCGGCGAATCGCTCGACGCCGTCGCCCGACCCGGAGCTTCGATCGCGCGCGCTCATGGTCGCTTCTTGCGCGCCGCCCGCGCCGACCGCTCGTCCGTCATGCCGAGGAGCGCCATCGCCTTGCGTGTCGGCCCGGCATGGGCGAGATCGAGGAGCGCCGAGGGCTCGACCCATCGATGCGCGACGAAATGCTTGCGGCGGACGCGCGAGCCTTCGTCGGCGACGCAGCGGAAGACCTCGAGCTCGAGGCGGCGATGGGTGAAGAGGTGCTCGACCCGACCCACGGGCTCGAGGCGCCTGACTTCGAGCCCCACGGCGTCGGCGAGGACGGGTGCGAGCCGATCCTTGGCTTCGTCCTTCGCCTCGATGGGGCCGCCGGGCAGCTCCCAGAGTCCGGCCATCAGGCCTGTCTCGGGTCGTCGGACGGCCAGGATCTTGCCGCCGCGTTCGACCCACGCCGCCACGGCACGCATGCGCGAGGGCTTTGCCTTCTTCTTCTTGATCGGCAGGGACTCGGCGTCGCCGACCGCGTGGGCGTCGCAGAAACGCCTGACCGGGCAGACCAGGCAGGCAGGGTTGCGCGGCGTACACAGGGTCGCGCCGAGCTCCATCAGGGCCTGGTTCAGATCGCCGGGCCGGGGACCCCGGACGAGCTCCCCCGCGACGGCCCACAGGTGCTCGACGACGGAGCGTGTCGCGCTGTCTTCGCGAATGCCGAGGAGTCGGGCGAAGACGCGGATGACGTTTCCGTCGACCAGCGGAGCCTCGCGATCGAAGGCGATCGAGGCGACGGCGCCCGCGGTGTATCGGCCGATTCCCTTCAGCTCCTGCAGTCCCTCCGCGGTGTCCGGCAGCTGGCCGTCGTGTTCGCGCACGACGGTCTCGGCCGCGTGCTTCAGGTTGCGCGCGCGCGAGTAGTAGCCGAGACCCGTCCAGACCGCGTAGACGTCGTCGAGATCCGCGCGGGCCAGGCTCTCGACATCGGGGAAGGCATCGAGAAAACGCTGCCAGTAGGGGATGACGGTCTCGACGCGCGTCTGCTGCAGCATCGCCTCGGAGATCCAGATCGCATAGGGATCGTTCGTGCGGCGCCACGGGAGGTCGCGCCGGTTGGCGTCGTACCAGGCCAGGAGCGGCGCGCGGAGCCTGCGGATCTCGGCGGACTCGGCTTCGGAGAGCGGCTGCGATGGGGGCACCCGGGGCATGCAGGGGGAATAGCAGGTCCCATCGCGGGGTGTGAGACAGGCCGCGGGATTCCCGGACGCCGCGCGCGACCGGCTCTAGAGGCGAACCGGCAGGATTCGCTCGAGGCGGATGCGGTCTGCGAGCACCCGCGCCGAGAGCGCGTGGATCTCGACGCCTGCCCGGGCCGCCTCCCGCAGCGTCTTCCCGTATTCGGGGTCGATGTCGTCGGCGGGTGCGACGTCGTCGGCATCGGCCCTCTGGACGAGGTAGACGAGGGCGGCGCGGTCGCCATGGGCGCTTCGCGACATCAGGTGTTCCAGATGTCGGCGTCCTCGGATCGTGATCGCATCGGGGAAGCGCGCGTGTCGGTCGGCGCAAAGGGTCACGCTCTTGACCTCGATCCAGCAGGGCCGCTCGTCTTCAGGGTGATCCGACAAGCGAAAATCGAAGCGCGAGCCCTCGAGGGCGGCGACCTCGCGTTCGATGCTGCCGTATCCGGTGAAGGGCGAGTAGGCGCCGGCCTCGAGCGCGCGGCGCATCACGGCGTTGGCCCTCGCGGCGTGCAGCCCCACCCAGATCCGGCCCACCCGGATCATCTCGAGGCTGTGCCGCAGCTTGCGCTTCTGGTTGTCGTGGGTCGAGCAGCGGACCGCGGCGCCCGGCGTCTGGGTGCCGAGCATGCTGCCGGGGTTCGGGCAGTGGACCGTTCGCTCGCTGCCGTCCTCGAGTCGCACGTCGGCAAGGAAGCGCTTGTAGCGACGGATCAGCCGCGCATGCAGCGCGGCTTCGATCGGAAGGGCGATGGGCGTCAGCTTGGGCATCGATCGCGGGGCGCTCGCTTCGGGATCTCGGTTGCGCGGAACCCTACGGCAAGCTCTGCGGGCCTCCAACGCCTGGCCGCGGATTCGCTCGTAGAAGGCGAATTGCCTGACTCCGCCACGCCGGCGCGTCGGCGCGCCGTTGACGATGGCTGGGCCTCGCGTCACGCTCGGGTGGCTGACGCGCGATGGGGGGGAGGCTGCTTGAGGGACCGCTTGAGTCGACTGATCCTCGTTCGACACGGCGAGACCGTGGGCCAGTCGAGCATCCGCTACTACGGCGTCACGGACGTGCCGCTCTCGGATCTCGGCCGACAGCAGGTGCTCTCGGCTCGGCAGCAAGTCGTGGGCGAGGTCTTCGAGGGCGTGTGGGCGAGCACGCTGTGCCGATCCTGGGAGTCCGCGAGTCTCGTGGCGCCCGGTCATCCGATCCATCTGGAGTCGGATTTTCGGGAGATCGATTTCGGTCGCTGGGAAGGTCTGACGGCCGACGAGATCGCGCGGGTCGATCCCGAGCTGCACGCGGATTGGCGGGCCCAGCGGCCGGGCTTCGAGTTTCCAGAAGGCGAGGCGAGAGCACGCTTCCGCGCGCGCGTCGCTCGCGGGCTCGATCGGCTTTGCGCGACGGGCGTCGAGTCCGCGCTCGTCGTCGCCCACAAGGGTGTGGTGCGGACGCTGCTCGAGCTGGTCACGGGCTTCACGCTCGACGGTGAGGAGCCGACCCTGGGCGGCGTGGTCCACGCTTCGCGCAACGCGCGGGGCGAATGGTATACGGGTCGCATCGGGAGTGACGGGACCTGTAGCGAGGCGCCCGTCGGTCGCCCGATCGAGACGCCTGGAATCGAATAGCCCGCCCCGGCAGAGTCGATCGCGGGAAGTCTAGAGCACGCCGTGGGCGAGCATCGCGTCGGCGACCTTGATGAAGCCGCCGATATTCGCGCCACGCACGTAGTTGATGAAGTCTCCGTCCTTGCCGTGCTCCTCGCAGGTGGCGTGGATTCTCTTCATGATGTCGAGCAGCTGCTTGTCCACTTCCTCTCGCGGCCACGACATGCGCATCGCGTTCTGACTCTGCTCCAGGCCGCTCACCGCCACACCGCCCGCGTTGGCGGCCTTCGCCGGCCCGAACAGGATCTTCGCGTCGAGGAAGACGTTGATGGCCTCGATCGTCGACGGCATGTTCGCGCCCTCGGAGACGAGCTCGCAGCCGTTGGCGACGAGCGTCTTGGCCTCGTGCTCCTCGAGCTCGTTCTGTGTCGCGCACGGAAAGGCCAGATCGCAGGGCACGCTCCATGGACGCTCGCCCTCGTGGAACTCGCCGCCCCACTTGTCGACGTACTCGCTGACCCGGCCGCGTTTGTTCGTCTTGAGGTCGACGATCCAGGCGAGCTTCTCTTCGTCGATGCCGTTGGGGTCGTGGATGAAGCCACCGGAGTCCGAGAGCGTGAGCACCTTGCCCCCGAGCTGGATGAGCTTCTCGGCGGTGTACTGCGCCACGTTGCCCGAGCCCGACACGACACAGGTCTTGCCCTTGATGTCATCGCCGCGGGTGGCGAGCATCTCGCGGGCGAAATAGACGCAGCCGTAGCCCGTCGCCTCCGTGCGGATCAGCGAGCCGCCAAAGGCCAGACCCTTGCCGGTGATGGTTCCGGTGAACTCGTTCTGCAGTCGCTTGTACTGCCCGAAGAGGTACGAGACCTCGCGGGCGCCGACGCCGATATCGCCGGCCGGGATGTCCGTATTCGAACCGATGTGACGGTAGAGCTCCGTCATGAAGGCCTGGCAGAAGCGCATCACTTCGCCATCGCTCTTGCCGTGCGGGTTGAAGTTCGCGCCGCCCTTCCCGCCGCCCATCGGCAGCGTCGTCAGCGAGTTCTTGAAGACCTGCTCGAAGCCCAGAAACTTGAGAATCGAGAGATTCACGCTCTTGTGGAAGCGCAATCCGCCCTTGTAGGGACCGATGGCGTTGTTGAACTGCACGCGCGTTCCCCGGTTCACGCGCACGTTGTCGTCATCGTCGGTCCAACAGACCCGGAAGATGATCACCCGGTCCGGCTCGGTCATTCGATCGAGGATATGCGCTTCCTTGTAGGCCTTCTTGTCCTCGAGGAAGGGAACGACGTCGCGGGCGACCTCGTGAACCGCCTGGTGAAACTCGATCTCGTCGGGATTGCGTCTCTTGAGACCCTGCATGAAGGATTCGAGATAGGCGTCCGCCTGTGCCTGCTGAGCTTTCGAGAGTGCCATCCTCTAAATCCTCCAGTGGCGTGCCGGGGGGCGCGCCTGACGGTTCATTCCTCATCACTCTCGCGCAGCTTCGCCAGGACGCTGAAGTCTTCGAGCGTGCTGGTGTCGCCAGCGACCTCTTTGCCCGAGGCGACGTCACGCAGGAGTCGACGCATGATCTTGCCCGAGCGCGTCTTGGGTAGCGCGTTGGTGAATCGGATCTCTGCCGGTCGGGCGATCGCGCCGATCTCTCGGGAGACGTGCTGCTTGAGTCGACCGACGAGCGCGTCGTCGGGGTTGATCGTGCCCTTTGGCGACACGAACGCGACGATCGCGGTCCCCGTGATCTCATCCGGCCTTCCGACGACCGCGGCCTCCGCCACGTCCGGCGAGGAGACGAGGGCGCTCTCGACCTCCATCGTGCCGATCCGATGACCCGAGACGTTCATGACGTCATCGATTCGCCCCATGATCCAGAAGTAGCCGTTCTTGTCACGATGAGCGCCATCGCCTGCGAAGTAGGTCTTCTCGTATTTGCTCCAGTAGGTCTCCTTGAAGCGCTTCGGGTCTCCCCAGATTCCGCGCAGCATGCCGGGCCAGGGCTTCTTGACGACGAGGAAGCCGCCCCCGTCGCCCTTGATCGGCTCTCCCTCCTCGTTGAGAATGTCCGCTTCGATGCCGGGGAAGGGTCGCGTCGCGGATCCGGGCTTGGTGTCGACCGCGGCAGGGATCGACGAGATCATGATTCCGCCGGTCTCCGTTTGCCACCAGGTGTCGACGATGGGGCAGCGCTTGCCGCCGATGACGCGGTGGTACCACATCCAGGCTTCGGGATTGATCGGTTCGCCGACGCTGCCCAATAGGCGAAGCGAAGAGAGGTCGTGGCTCTTCGGGTGCTCGTCGCCGAGACGGATGAAGGTCCTGATGGCGGTCGGGGCCGTGTAGAAGATCGTGACGCCCCACTTCTCGATCAGGTCCCACCAGCGGTCCGGACCAGGATGCGTGGGAGTGCCTTCGTACATGACCGTGGTCGCGCCGTTCGCGAGGGGACCGTAGACGACGTAGGAATGTCCGGTGATCCAGCCGATGTCCGCAGTGCACCAGTAGACGTCGTCGTCCTTGATGTCGAAGATCGCTTTGTGGGTGGTCGTGACGTGGGTCAGGTATCCGCCGGTCGTATGCAGGATGCCCTTCGGATTTCCCGTGGTTCCGCTGGTGTAGAGGATGAAGAGCGGGTGCTCCGAGTCGAGCTTGGCCGGCG
>Ga0209536_100013786_pt1 | contig 11638 bp, 13 predicted proteins | sample DeeMarSeWOR28_12_FD_187461 | JGI IMG/M metagenome (GOLD analysis project Ga0209536, IMG submission 187461) | Marine sediment microbial communities from White Oak River estuary, North Carolina - WOR-2-8_12 (SPAdes) (version 2) | ecosystem: Environmental > Aquatic > Marine > Intertidal zone >... | reverse complement strand
TACCGGGGGGTCAAAGGAGAAGATGAGCATGAGACGAATCGCACTCACCGCAACCGCACTGCTGTGCTTCAGCCAGGTCGCGACGGCGGTGCCCAACTGGTCGCAGATCAGCTTCGCGACGACCTCGTCGAACGCGCCGCAGATCCTGGCGGCCGCCGACGCGTTCATGAGCTCGAAGGTCGGCAAGGAGTTTCCCGGCAAGCTCCTGCTTCAGGCGAACACGGCCGACGGGGCGAATCCGGCCACGCACACCTTCGTGCCCATCTACAAGTCGATGGCCGACCGCGACGCCTTCGTCGAGAAGCTGCAGGGCAACCCGGACTGGACCGCATTCCAGGGTGTGATGGAGAAGACGTCGCAACCGGCCGGCACGGTGCTCTACAGCAATCTCAAGAGCTGGGGCGACATCAACGACACCGACCATACCTGGATGGCCCACGCATTCAGCGTGAACGATCCCGCCGCCTTCGTGGCGGCGCTCGACGCGCTGCTCGCCTCCGAGACCGGCAAGAAGTTCCCCGGCCAGGTCTACCTCTCCGCCGTGGTCGCCGGTGGCGTGAGCCCGGTGACCCACGTCATCTCGGTGGGCTACGCCAGCGCGACCGAGATGGCCGACTGGATCGCCGTGCGCAACGCGAGCGCCGATTGGGCCGCGTACCAGGCCGCAGCCAATCCGGCGAGCGACTTCCTGGGCAGCAGCATGGCGCAGGACCTCAAGACCTGGGGGCCGGCGACCCTGAAGGACATCGTCTCCCCCTGACCCCTTCGGCCAAGCGGGCATCCCCAGGGGCGGTCGGCGCAAGCCGGCCGCCCTTCGCGCTTCGCAGACGACCTGGCTCGGGTCGGCGGTGTCGACGAGGCCCCTGCGACCCGGGGCGCGGCTCTCCAGGAAGAGGAAGACCGCGAAGCTCGTCACGCAGCACGGTCCGCCGAACCAGCTCACCGGCTGGTAGCCCTGGCCACTCAGCAGAGTGGCGGCCACCGCCGGACCCAGCATGTTGCCACCCGCCTGGAAGGCCGGCGCCAGGACCGGGTACTGGCCGCGGCGCGACTCTCGGTCCGCGTGCCCTCGGGCGCCTGGACCAGATCCTTCAGCCCTACTTCGAGGCAGACCTCGAGAAGATCTCCTGCACGGCGGTGGCGCCGACACCACCGACCGGCCCCGGCGCGCCGTCTCCATCTCCTGCTGCGTCGGCTGGCTGCGCACCGTCGAGGCGCACCGACGCGCCGCACCGCTACCCCACTCGGCGCGCCGCCGCGGCGCAGACCGCCATCAGCATCGCCCACAGCGACAGGCTCCCGAACGCGAGCGTCACGCCCACCGCGTCGCCCAGCGCACCCGTGATCCAGGGGACCGCGAAGCCCCCGAGCGCCCCGGCCCCGGCCGCCAGTCCCGCGGCGGTGCCACGCGCGTGGGGGAAGCGCTGGGCCGCCAGGGAGATCATCACCGGGTAGACGCAGCCGAGCGCCAGGCCCGCGGCCAGGAACGGGAGCTCCGGCACGGGCGCCGCCACGGCGGCCGCCGCGCCGACGACGAGTGCGGCGAGGGTGCCCGCCGTCCCCAGCACACCCGTGTCGAGTTCGCGCCGCAGCATGACGGCACCGATCCGTCCCAGGAACAGACCGAGCCAGAAGGCGCTGATCGCGAGCCGCCCGCGCTCGGCACCGAGCTCCAGGGCCAACGTTGCGTAGGGGACCGCGACGATCGTCATCGCCGCCTCGATGCCCACGTAGGCGAACGCGACGCCCGCGAAGGGGAGCAGTCCCGACCAGCGCACCACGCGGTCGGACGACCGTCCGGCCGAGCTGCCGCCGGGGTGCGTCTCCGGGGCGGGAAACGCGACGAAGAGCGCTCCCACTGCCAGTGCGATGTGGGCGGCCCCGATCCACGTGAAGCTCGCCGTCCAGTGGGAGTGGACGGCGAGCCAGCCGACCAGCAGGGGCCCCAGGATCGCGCCCAGCGAAGCGGCCGAGTGCATGATGGACATGGGCCGCGCCGAGCGCGCTCCGAAGTGCTGCGCCACGACGGCGTTGATCAGGTTGTCGTAGGCGCCGATCCCCACGCCCGTGAGCCCCATCAGGACGAGCCAGCGCCAGAATCCGTCGCCGGGCGCCACGCCCAGCAGCGCCGCACCCGCAAGCAGCGTCGAGCCGGCGAAGAGCCGGCGCCGCGGGTAGCGGTCGAAGAGGGGGCCCGACGCCACGACACCGACGCCGAGCCCGATGGAGAGCACCGAGGCCAGCAGGCTCGTCTCCGCCATTCCCAGGCCGAGCGCGCCGGACAGGTCGGCCTGGTTCGCGCCGACCAGCACCAGCACGCTGCCGAAGACCAGGAACGCCGCGAAGCAGTAGGGCAGCAAGTGCGCTCGGACCGTGCCGGGTGGGTGGATGTCGATCGCGATCCGGGAAGCGTACAGCGTCTCGATCCGGCCGACGATGCACCGGTCCGGTCGAAGGAGCGGCATTCACGCGGTCCACGCGTTCGCACGATGCGGGCGCGATGGGCCGCCTCTTCGTCGTCGCAGTGCTCGCTTGCGCCGGCTTGTTCGCGGTGAATCATCTCGGCATCTCCCTCGACCCACGGGTCGTCGGAACGCGTGTCGAGGGGAGGGACACGACGGGGCGCGTCGCGAGACGGTCGCGGGCCGGCCCGTCAGCGGATCAGAAGAGCTTGCGACGCGCGTAGAGCGTGTCGAGGTGCTCTCGCACCTCGCAGATCCGACCGTGGCGCAGACGGAACGCGAAGTGGTAGTGATTGAGGTAGTGCTCGCCCCGTGCCGTACGGGCCTCGAGCTTCATCTCGACACAGACCCGGTCGCCCTCGGCCACCATGTCGATGATGTCGACCTTCATGGGCGTGTCGCGGTCGTAGAGGTCGATGCCGCTTCCCATCAGTCGCAGCACCGCTTCCCTGCCCTCGTGAAGCCCCCCCAGCTCGGAGCTCGGCGGGGCCCACCAGGTCACGTCCTCGGTGAGCAGATCCGGCAGCGAGGAGTCGCCCCGACCCATCGCATCGAAGTACGCCCGCACGCGCTGCTTGTTCTCGGAGGTGCTCACGAGGGCTCCCGGCCGCGCTCGTCTCGGGACCGCCCGTTCGGCCGGCGGCCCCCACGCGCACGTTACTCGAAGCACCAGTCCGCCGCGCGGTCGGGCGCAGGCCCGAGAATCGAGCCGCGCAGCGCGTACTCGCCCCGTCGACACTCGAGCTCTCGCAGGCTCACACCCGTGTCGAGCCAGGCCCGCAGACCTTCGGGGTCGTCTGCCTTCGGCGCGAGCTCGCGAGCCAGCCGCTCCAGGGGCTGGGGTCCCTCGGCGAGGCGGCGCAGCAGACCGGCTCGCGACGCGGCCGCCCGCCAGGTGGCTCGGCAGTACGGCGTCACCAGCTGCGTGGCCTTCAGCAGCAGCCGCAGCTGACGGCGGCGCCACAGCTCGCCCAGCGTCCTGATCCCCATGGTGCGACCGCCCCTCGTCCGCTCTCCACGGCCCGCGATGCGGTGATCACCATAGCGCCCCGGGCGACGGCCAGGAGGTCGCGCCGCCGGGGCGAGCTTCGGGCACGGCCTGCTGTGGGCCGTCGCGTTCACCGTGCTCGCCACGCTGGTGCTGCAGGAGATGTCCGCGAGACTCGGTGCTCGTCGCGGGCGTCGCGCTCGCCCTGGTGGGAAGGCAACCCGTGGCCGCAATCGTGGTCGCCCAGGCGGCGAACGGCCTGCTGCTGCCGCTCGTGGCGCTCTTCCTCCTCATGGCGGTCAATCGCGCGGACCCTCTCGGCGAGCGCCGCAACGGGGCGGTGGCGAATGCGCTCGGCGGGGCGGTCATCGTCGTCGTGGTCGGTCTGGGCGGCTTCCAGCTGCTCTCGGCGATCGGCGCCCTCGACTGGACGACGGATCTTCCTCCTGGCTGCTGACGGAGCAGTCGCTGCAGCGAGGCTGCGATCGGGGATGCCCGACGCGCGTCCGGGAGGTCGTCGTTGCGATCTTCGGGTGAGCCGTGAGGGACCCGAGCCCCGGGGCCTCGGGCCGTGCGCTCGCCCGGGAGCCCTCTCGGCGCCCGTCCTTCTCGCGGGGCCGCTTCCCGGGCTTCGGCGGGTCCTCCGCCCGGCGCTCCTCGCCCCGCGCCTCGCGGCGCTCTTCGCCGTCCCCCCGTCGCAGCTCCCGGCGCTCGCCCCGGACGTCGCCACGCTCCTTGCGGTCCTCCCGCTGCGCCTCGCGACGATCGTTCCGCCGCTCGCCCCGGAATTCGCGACGCTCCTTGCGGTTCTCCTGCCACCGCTCGCCACCATCGTTCCGGCGCACGTCTCGCGCGGGGCGACGTTCGTCGCGGTTCTCCCGCCGCGCCTCCCGGTGATCGTCCCGGCGCTCGTCACGGGCGTCGCGGTGCTCGGCGCGCGCGTGATGGCGCGCGAGACCCTCTGGCAGCGCCCGAAAGCTCATCCACGACCAGGGGCCGGCCGGACGGTCCGCCCGGTACCAGTGGCCGCCACGCCAGCGATAGAAGGAGTCGTGGTGGAAATAGTGATGCGCCCGGTCACGCACCCGGTAGCCGTTCCACGAGCCGTCGAACACGAGGACGACATCGTGGTGGCGGTGCTGGTAGCCGTGGACTGCCCAGCGGGGGACCTCGACGACCCGCACGTGGCGATTGTGGTGATGGTGCGCGACGCAGCCCGAGAGCAGAAGGATCGCCAGCAGCGGCGCCGCGAGAGCTGCAGATCCGAGTCGTCGGAGCAGGGTGGTTCTCGACATGGGGAGCCTCTCAACCTCGCTTCGTCGACGCTTCCGACGGATCGGCCACCCCCCGAATTCAACCGCGACCGCTCAGCCGGTAGGTTCTGCGTCTCCCCGTAGCGAAGTTGCGCTCCGGTGCAGGACCATGAGGCGGCTCACGTACCGCGATGCTTCGCCGACCTCGACCTTACGCGGTAACCATGCGCTCCCGACCCCGACGAAGCGCTCAGAGCATCCCCAGCTCGAGCCTCGCGGCCTCCGACATCATGTCCGGGGTCCAGGGCGGGTCCCAGACGAGGTCGAGCTGGACGGACGTGACGCCGGGGACGGACCGGGCCTTGGTCTCGACCTCCGGCGGCAGCTCCTCCGCGGCCGGGCACATGGGCGTGGTCAGCGTCATGCGGATCGTGGCGGCACCGCCCGCTTCCACCGAGACCTTGTAGATGAGACCGAGCTCGTAGATGTCCACCGGGATCTCGGGGTCGTAGACCGTCTTGAGCCGCTCGACGATCTGCTCGCCGATCGACTGGAGCTCGGGCGGCGCGTCCACGATGCGGGCGCCGTCCTGCTGCTCGTGGATCTCCTGCATGGCATCACTCCGTGGAGACGGGCTGGCCGGCGCCTTCGAGCGCCGAGTGCATCGTGTGCCAGCACAGCGTGGCGCACTTCACACGCATCGGGAACTCGCGCACGCCGGCGAAGACGGCGAGCTTTCCGTAGCGCGTCGGATCCACCTCGGCGGTCGGATCGGACGTCACGAGCTCGTGGAAGGAATCGAAGAGCCGCTCCACCTCCTCGACGGGCTTGCCCTTGATGGCCTCCGTCATGAGCGAGGCGGAGGCCGTGGAGATCGCGCAGCCCTGGCCCACGAAGCCCACGTTCCGCACCACGTCGTCCTCCACCACGAGGTGCACGGTCAGGCGATCGCCGCACAGCGGATTGTGGCCCTCGGCGCTTCGATTGGCGCCCTCGGGCTCGCCGGTGTTCCGGGGCTTCTTGTTGTGGTCGAGGATCACCGACTGGTACAGCTCGCGCAGCTCCGACATCAGGCGAAGACCTCGCGCACGCGCCGGAGTCCCGCCAGCAGGGCGTCTACGTCGGAGCGCGTGTTGTAGAGCGCGAACGAGGCCCGCGCCGTGGCGGGCACGCCGAAGCGCTCCATCAGCGGCTGCGCGCAGTGGTGGCCGGTGCGCAGCGCGATGCCCTCCTGATCCAGGATGGTCCCGATGTCGTGGGGATGGACGCCGTCCAGGACGAAGGAGATCACGGCGATCTTGTGCGCCGCTGTCCCGATGATGCGCAGTCCGTCGATCTCGCGCAGGCGCTCCGTCGCGTAGGCGAGGAGCTCGCGCTCGTACTCCGCCACGGCGTCGAGATCCAGGGACTCGAGGTAGTCGATGGCAGCGCCCAGTCCCACGGCGCCGGCGATGTCGGGGGTGCCGGCCTCGAATCGGTGGGGAACGCCCGCGTAGGTGGTCTTCTCGAAGCTGACCGAGAGGATCATCTCGCCTCCGCCCAGGAAGGGCGGCATGGCCTCGAGCCGCTCCGGCTTCCCGTAGAGGATGCCGATGCCCGAGGGACCGAAGAGCTTGTGGCCGGAGAAGACGTAGAAGTCGCAGTCGAGGGCGCCCACGTCCACCCGACCGTGGGGAACCGCCTGGGCGCCGTCGAGCAGCACGGGAACGCCCCGGTCGTGTGCCATTCGCACCATCTCCTGCGCGGGATTCACGGTGCCGAGGGCGTTGGAGACGTGGGAGAGCGCGGCGATCTTCGTGCGCGGCGAGAGCAGCTTCTCGAACTCCTCGAGGATGAGCTCGCCGCTGTCGTCGATGGGCGCGACGCGCAGCCTGGCTCCGATCTCCTCGCACACCATCTGCCAGGGGACGATGTTGGCGTGGTGCTCCATGTGGGTGACGAGGACCTCGTCGCCGGGCCCAACGTGCACGCGGCCGAACGTGCGCGCCACCAGGTTGATGGCCTCGGTGGCGTTGCGCACGAAGACGATGTCCCGCGCGGAGGCGCCGAGGAAGGTCGCGACCTTCTCGCGCGCCCCCTCCAGGGCGAGGGTCGCGCGCAGCGAAAGCTCGTAGACGCCTCGGTGGACGTTGGCGTAGTCTCGCGAGTAGAGATGGGAGACGGCGTCGATCACGGACTGCGGCTTCTGGGCGCTCGCAGCGCTGTCGAGGAAGACCAGGGGGCGGCCGTGGACGCTCTGGTCGAGGATGGGGAAGTCCTTTCGCGCGCGCTCGGCGTCGAAACTCATGCGGCCTCCGTATCCCCCCGCGCGTGGCTCAGACGCTCCAGCAGCAGCGCGTCGAGACCCTCCCCCAGGCCCGGAACGGGCAGGGCGTTGGTCACCTCGTGGGCGAACGCCCGGGTCAGCAGATCTCGCGCGTGCTCGAGGGAGAGCGCCCGGCAGCGCAGGTAGAAGATCGCGTCGGCGTCGAGCTGTCCGATGCTCGAGCCGTGGCTGCAGCGCACATCGTCGGCGTAGATCTCGAGCTGTGGCTTCGTATCCATCTCGGCGCCCCTACCGATCAGGAGGTTGGGGTTCGACTGGAGCGCGTTCGTCTTCTGGGCGTCGGGGCGTACGATCACGCGCCCGCGGAAGACGCCGCGCGCCCGCCCGCCGAGCACTCCCTTGTAGAGCTCCCGGCTGCTGCAGTGGGGTACGGCGTGGTCGACGAGGGTGTGGTTGTCGATCGTCTGGGTGCCGCCGCCCACGAACAGGCCGCCGAGATTGCACGAAGCCCCCGTCCCGGCCAGCAGCACCGTCGCGTCGTTGCGCACCAGCGCCCCGCCCAGGGTGAGGGTGTGGGCCGAGAAGCGGCTGTCGCGCTCCTGGCGCACGTGGAGTCCGGACACGTGGAAGTGGGCGTCGTGCTCCCGCTGCACGATGACGAGGTCGACCTCGGCATCCTCACCGACGTGGACCTCGCCGACCGCGTTGGTGAAGCCAGGGGCCCGACCCATCGTCACGTGATCCTGGATGACGAGGATCCGGCTCCCCGGCTCCGCATCGATCAGCAGCCGGGGATGCTGGATCGCGGGCTCCTCCGCGTCGGTCGAGACGAAGACCACGTGGACGGGCTGCTCGTCCTGGAAGCCCCGGGGCACGCGCAGCACCGCGCCGTCCGAGACGAACGCCGTGTTGAGCGCGGCGAAGGGGCTTCCCTTCAAGGGGGCTTCCCGTCCGAAGCGATCGGACAGCTGCTCCGGCGCCTCTGCGCGAAGCTCGGCCAGGCTCTCGACGCGGATCCCGGCGGAGAGCGCCGGGGGGGCGGAGAGCTCGGGTCGGAACGACCCGTTCACGAAGACGAACAGCCCGCACGCGAAGACCGGGAAGGAGAGGGCCTCGAGGCGCTCCCGGTCCGGAGACGCTGCGGCGCGCGCCGGGAGCTCGAAGAGCTGCTTCGCGATCGGCGCGACGTTGGTGTAGCGCCACTCCTCCAGACTTCGCTGCGGGAAGCCCTCCTCGGAGAAGCACGCGAGCGCCTCCTGCCGAAGCGATCCGAGCCAGCCCGGCTCGGAGCCCAGCTCACCCACGAAGCCGGCATGGCGCGAGAGGTAGTGGTCGCGGGCCGCCTCGAACGCGCTCATCCGCTCGCCGCTCCCCCCGCCGCGCGGGACTCGATCCAGCCGTAGCCCTTGTCCTCGAGCTCGAGTGCGAGCTCCTTGCCGCCCGAACGGACGATCCTCCCGTTCGAGAGCACGTGCACCGCGTCCGGCACGATGTAGTCGAGCAGGCGCTGGTAGTGGGTGATCACGAGCATGGAGCGATCGGGGCCGCGCAGGGCGTTGACGCCGTTCGCGACGACGCGCAGCGCGTCGATGTCGAGTCCCGAGTCCGTCTCGTCGAGGACGGCCAGCCTGGGCTCGAGGATCGCCATCTGGAGGATCTCGTTGCGCTTCTTCTCGCCGCCGGAGAATCCCTCGTTCACGGACCGCTGCATCAGCTTCTCGTCCATCTCCACGAGCTTCATCTTCTCCCGGGCGATCGTGAGGAACTCCATGGCGTCGAGCTCCTCCTGGCCGCGGTGCACCCGCACCGCGTTGAGCTCCGCCTTGAGGAAGTAGGTGTTCGCGACACCCGGGATCTCCACGGGGTACTGGAAGGCGAGGAAGATCCCCTCACGCGCCCGCTCCTCGGGAGACAGCGCCGTGAGGTCCCGGCCCTCGAAGAGCACCCGACCGCGGGTCACCTCCACGGAGGGCCTTCCGGCGAGCACGTTGGCGAGCGTGCTCTTGCCGGAGCCGTTGGGTCCCATCACCGCGTGCACCTCTCCCGGGCGCAGCACCAGATCGATCCCCTTGAGGATCTCGGCGTCGCCGGCGCGCGCGTGTACGTCCACCAGCTCGAGCATGGCTCCTCCTCCGCCCTTCGAGGTGTCTTCGTCAGCCAACGCTGCCCTCCAGGGAGAGGCCCAGCAGGTTCTGGGCCTCCACCGCGAACTCCATCGGGAGCTCCCGCAGCACCTGCTTGCAGAAGCCGTTCACGATCAGGGACACGGCGTCCTCCTCGGAGATCCCCCGCTGCATGCAGTAGAAGAGCTGGTCCTCGCCGATCTTCGAGGTGGTGGCCTCGTGCTCGACCGTGGCGGTGGGATTGCGCACCTCGATGTAGGGAAAGGTGTGCGCGGCGCAGCGGTCGCCGAGCAGCAGGGAGTCGCACTGGGAGTAGTTGCGGGCATTCTCCGCCTTCGGGCCGATTCTCACGAGTCCGCGGTACGACTGCTCGCCGCGGCCCGCGGAGATTCCCTTCGAGATGATCGTGCTCTTCGTGTTCTTCCCGATGTGGATCATCTTGGTGCCGGTGTCGGCCTGCTGGCGCTTCGTCGTCATCGCGACCGAGTAGAACTCGCCGACGGAATCGTCGCCCTGGAGGATGCAGCTCGGGTACTTCCAGGTGATGGCAGAGCCGGTCTCCACCTGCGTCCAGGAGATCTTCGAGCGGCGGCCGCGGCAGGCGCCGCGCTTGGTGACGAAGTTGTAGATGCCACCGACGCCGTTCTCGTCGCCCGGATACCAGTTCTGGACGGTCGAGTACTTGATCTCCGCGTCGTCGAGCGCGACGAGCTCCACCACCGCGGCGTGGAGCTGGTTCTCGTCGCGCATGGGCGCCGTGCAGCCCTCGAGGTAGCTCACGTAGGCGCCTTCGTCGGCGATCAGCAGGGTGCGCTCGAACTGGCCCGTTCCCGCCGCGTTGATGCGGAAGTAGGTCGAGAGCTCCATGGGACAGCGGACGCCCTTCGGGATGTAGGCGAAGGAGCCGTCGCTGAAGACGGCGGAGTTGAGCGCGGCGTAGAAGTTGTCCGCGTACGGGACGACGGACCCGAGATAGCTGCGTACGATCTCGGGGCAGCGCTGCACGGCCTCGGAGAAGGAGCAGAAGATGATGCCTTTCTTCTCGAGCTCCTCCTTGAAGGTGGTCGCAACCGAGACGCTGTCGAAGACCGCGTCGACCGCCACGCCGGAGAGCCGCTTCTGCTCGGAGAGCGGAATCCCGAGCTTCTCGTAGGTGCGCAGCAGCTCCGGGTCGACCTCGTCGAGGCTTCCGAGCTGATCGCGCGGCTTCGGCGCCGAGTAGTAGATGATCTTCTGGAAGTCGATCTTCGGGTAGTGGACCTTCGCCCAGGTGGGCTCGGTCTCCTTCTCGAGCAGCTCGAGGAAGCGCCGCAGCGCCTTGAGGCGCCACTCCAGGAGCCACTCGGGCTCGTTCTTCTTGGACGAGATGATCCGTACGACGTTCTCGTCGAGGCCGGCGGGGATCTGGTCCTCCTCGATGTCCGTGACGAAGCCGTACTCGTACTCGCGATTCGCGAGGTGCGTGAGGCGTGCGTTCTGGGATTCCGACATCGTGGGCTCCGGGGCGCCGTGCGCCCGTCAGGAGGTGGATCGCGGTTCCGTTCGTGTGTCGAGACCGCGCGCGTTCACGCCGAGACTCTCCAGCGGGATCACGGAGCCGGCGCCCGCCCCGGGTCCCGGTGCCGGCCCGGCCAGATCCGCCAGCGTGATGCCGTCGAGGGCGTCTCGCACGGCCTGGTTGATGCGCTGCCACGGCTCTCGCACGTGGCAGGAGGACTCCTGCGCGCAGGCACCGGGGTGCATCGTGCACTCGGTCAGGCCGATGGGGCCCTCGAGGGCGGCGATCATCTCGGGAACGCTGATCGAGTCGGCGGACCGTGCGAGCCCGTAGCCACCCTTGGCGCCGCGATGCGACAGCAGGAGCCCCTCGCGCGCCAGCGACTTGAGGATCTTGCTGACGATGGGAAGCGGCAGCTGCGTCTCGGCCGCCACCTCCCGGGCATTGTGCAGCGACCCCTCGCCGTGGCCGGCGAGGTGCGCCATCAATACGATGCCGTAGTCGGTGATGCGGCTGAGGCGGATCATGAGCGCTCCGCGGTGTCGTCCAGGTCGATCCCGCGTCCCAAACGATATCGGACCGGAACGGTCCTGTAAATATCGTACTTATTCGGTCCGATATCGATGCGGATCCCCGAGCCGGCCACCCGCGGGAGGTGCTTCAGCCCTCGAGGTCGGTGAAGCGAGCCAGAGGTGCCAGGACGCCCTGGCCCTCGTGGTGCCAGGAGAGCGGCGGGCACTGCATCGTTCCCGCGGGGCACAGACGGGAGGCCCCGAGTTCGGCGAGCCCTCGCTCCAGGCCCGCGGCCGCAACGCCGAAGCCGTCGAGCGCGACCGCAGCGAGGTGGGAGCCGAGCGGTTCGAGGGCGTGGAGCAGCTCCTCCGGCCCGTTCACGGGGTGGACCCGGACGAAGCGATGCAGCGGGGCGGGACGCGGCGTGGCGTCGTCCTCGCGAACCACGGTCCAGGCCCGACCCGGGTGCAGCGCCACCCGCCGTCCGGACGCCTCCCGCAGCTCCGCCGAGGCGCGCTCGTGGGCGATCGCCACG
>Ga0209536_100013784_pt1 | contig 11639 bp, 6 predicted proteins | sample DeeMarSeWOR28_12_FD_187461 | JGI IMG/M metagenome (GOLD analysis project Ga0209536, IMG submission 187461) | Marine sediment microbial communities from White Oak River estuary, North Carolina - WOR-2-8_12 (SPAdes) (version 2) | ecosystem: Environmental > Aquatic > Marine > Intertidal zone >... | reverse complement strand
CCCGGCCGCACGCGGCCCCCGTCATAGTTATGGACAACTGGAGTCGCCGGATGGTTGAACGGATCGTTCATGAGCTCGGGGACGTGGTCGCTCTCCGCTGGCCCCGGGAACGCGGCTCGTCCATCTTTCGGGCTACGGCCTTCGCAGGCACAGCCGGATCACCGAATACGCGCCTCACGGGAGCGTTCCGCCATGCGATGTTCACGCTGCGGCCACGAGGCCGCCGAGACCGACAAGTTCTGCGCCGAGTGCGGCCTCTTCCTCCGGGATGCATTCATCGATCAGCGTCTGCTGCATGCCCTCGTGCCCGAGTCGGAGGGGCGGCACCGGGAAGCGCGACGGGAGCTGGAGCGGCTGGTGGCAGCGGCGCCCGACAATGCGATCGCGAACCACCTGCTCGGCTCCGTCTATTTTCACCAGGGCACGCTGGATCTGGCCATCGAGCGGTACCGGCGCGCACTGGAGCTGGCCCCGAATTTCGTGCTCGCCTCCTACGATCTCGGAGTTGCGTACTACCATCGGGGCAACATGCCCGAGGCGATCTCGGCGTTCCGTCGCTGCCTGGAGATCGATGCGCACTACAACGCGGCGCACTACCGACTCGGCATCGCGCTGCTGCACGCCGGCCAGCTCGAGCAGGCGCTGGAGCACTTCGAACAGTGCACGGCCCTCACGCCCGAGTACCTGATGGCGCGCTATCACATCGGGGTCATCCACGAGCGGCGGGGGGACCTGGAGGCGGCGGCGCGCGAGTTCCAGCAGAGCCTCGAGGAAGGGGTCGGCGAGAAGAGCAGCCAGTACCACCTGGATCGGATCCGCGGCGCGCGCGGAGAGGCGGGCTAGCTCGGTGGCGGATCGACCCGAGGACCGGTTGAGCGAGGATCGCCTGATCTACGACTGGGCGGTTCACGACGGGGTGAAGGAGCCTCGCCCGGCCGCCGCGATGATCGACGATGAGACGCTGCGGGACGGTCTGCAGAGCCCTTCGGTGGTCGATCCTCCGCTGGACGTGAAGGTGCGCCTGCTGCACCTGATGAACCGGCTGGGCATCGAGACGGCCGACGTGGGACTTCCCGGTTCCGGCCCGCGCCAGCGCGAGGCGGTGGAAGCGCTGTGCCGGGAGATCGCCGATTGCAATCTGCGGATCCGGGCCAACTGCGCGGCCCGCACGATGATCGTGGACATCCAGCCGATCGCCGACGTGGTCCAGAAGACGGGCGTGCCGATCGAGGCCTGCGTGTTCATCGGCTCCAGTCCGATCCGGCAGTACGCGGAGGAGTGGGAGCTGTCGCGCATCGTGCGCTTCACCCGCGAGGCGGTGGAGTTTGCCGTCGGCGAGGGGCTGGAGGTGATGTATGTCACCGAGGACACGATCCGCGCGGCCCCCGAGGATCTCCGGCAGCTGTTCGAGGCGGCGATCGACGCGGGGGCTTCGCGCCTCTGCCTGTGCGACACGGTCGGAGCGGCCGTTCCCTGGGCGGTGGGCAATCTCGTGTCGTGGACACGCGGGCTGCTGGAGGAGCTGGGCGTGACCGACCGGATCGGGATCGACTGGCACGGGCACCGGGACCGGGGCCTGGATCTCGCCAACACGCTGGCGGCACTCGAAGCGGGCGCCACCCGCGTGCACGGGACCGCTCTCGGGGTCGGAGAACGGGTGGGGAATACGCCGATCGAGCAGTTGCTCGTCAACCTGAAGCTGCTGGGCTGGCGCGATGACGACCTGACGGACCTCCCCGAATACGTCGAGACCGTGGCGGAGGCGGTGGGCGTGCCGATCCCCGTCAACGCGCCGATCGTCGGACGGGACGCATTCCGGACCGCGACGGGCGTGCACGCGGCGGCCGTGATCAAGGCGAAGAAGAAGGGCGCGGACTGGCTCGCCGACCGGATCTACTCGGGCGTACCGGCGAGCTGGATCGGGCGGGAGCAGGAGATCGTCATCGGACACATGTCGGGCGCTTCGAACGTCGTCTACTGGCTGCAGTGCCGCGGCCTTCCCTGCGAGCTCGAGGTGGTCCAGGCGGTGCTCGCGCTGGCGAAGAAGTCGGAGGAACTGCTGACGGAGGAAGAAGTGCTGGACGTAGTGCGGGAGTTCGCGACCGGAGCGTAGCGATTCACCTGCCCCCTTCAGGCACCTTCACACGTTTTTCGCACTTTCGCATTTTCGTGTGAAGGGCCCGTTTCGCACTCCACAACCCCGCCTTCATTCCGCCGCGAGCGCCCCGGCTCTCGCCACCAGCGTTTCGAAGCGGGGATCGCCGCGCAGGTCATCCCAGTACGGATCGAGGCGGAGATCCCAGGCCGAGAAGTCGGCCGGCATGGCCAGCAGCCGCGCGAGGATCTCGAAGGCTTCGTCACTCCGGCCGGTCATCGCATAGACCAGCGCCAGGTCCCGCAGTCGGTAGGTTCCTCGCCAGGCCTCCACCTCCGGTGGCATCAGCTCGAGCCCTCGTTTCGCGCTCGCGATCGCCTCGTCATTGCGGCCGAGGCCGGCCAGAATCACTCCCAGCACGCTGCGGTATCGGGCGTCATCCGGTGACTCGGCCAGACGCGCCTCGACGATCACTCGCGCCGAATCAAAAGCGGCGCGGGCTCGTGGCTCGTCACCTTCGATCCGCCATGACCAGCCCGTGACGTACGGGCCGGGCTCGAAGAAGAACTGGGAGTTCCGGTACACCGGTTCACTGCCTGCCGCTCGGCGCATGGAGGCGGCATCGCGCTCCACGCGATAAAGATCCGCGAAGGAACCGTTTTCCAGGCCCTGGTCGTAGATCCCCAGCTCCACGAGTTCTTCGAGGATCTCCCGGGCGCCTGCGGTATCGCCCTCGGCGCGCATCCGGTTCGACGCCATGAAGCTGTAGGGATAGGCAAAGTCCGGTCGGATCTCGATCGCGCGCCGGAACCAGGGATCGGCTTCTCCGTAGCGCCGGAGCAGGCTGAGAGTCTCTCCCACGCTGTACGGAGCCATCGCCTGGCGGGGGTCCAGCTCCGCGGCGTCGCGATACCGCGCGATGGCTTCCTCCATTTCGCCGTTCCTGCGATGCACGCTACCGGCCAGCGTGTGCAGATCCACCTCCCCCGGTATGCCCTCGAGCGCGAGGTCGATCTCTTCCAGCGCCCGGTCGTAGTCGAGGTTGACGCGATAGTGCCACGCCCCGAGCGCCCAGTGCCCGTAGGCGAGATCGGGGGCCAGTTCGAGTGCCCGGCGCGCATGCGCCATAGAGGCGGCAGTGATCGAGTCGGACCGATCATAGAAAAACCAGTACAGGCTCGAGGCGGCCACCGACTTCAGCGCCCATGCCTCGGCGAGCGTGCTGTCCCTGGCGATCGCCTGGTCGGCGAAACGATCCGCGGTCCGGATGGTCGGTTCGGCGTAGCCCTCCCGGATGTAGTCCATTCCCCGGCGATACGCCTCGTAGGCCTGGAGGTCCTGCGTCGGCACCCGGGCCAGACTCTCGCGCTGATCGGCCGTCAGTTGAGCCTTCAGGGCCTCGGCGATCTTCGTCGCGATCTCGGTCTGGATCGCGAAGATCCCGGCGACGGTCAGCTCTCCCGTGTACTGCTCGGCCCACAGGTGTCCCTCGGAATCCGCGTCGATGAGCTGAACGTTCAGCCGGAACTGGTCCCCCGCCCTCTGCACGCCTCCCTCCAGCACGTAGCCGACGTCGAGCTCGTCGCCGATCTCCGGGATGCTCTTGGGTGAATCCCGATATTCCTGCACGGAAGTACGGGAGATCACCTTCAGCGAGCCGATCTTCGACAGCTGCGTCAGCAGGTCGTCGTGCAGGCCGTCGGTGAACGGGAGGGTTTCCGGGTCGCGGCTCATGTTGTCGAACGGAAGCACGGCGATCGAGGGCGGTCTCGCAGACTCGGCCGTCGTGCCTGTCTCGCCCCCGTCGGCCTCCGACCCCTGCGCGATCTCCACGCGCGCAGCGCCGCTTTCCGCGCCCGGAGTATCGGATCGACTGCTCAGCGCCAGCCAGCCACCGACCGCCAGCGCCACGACTCCGAACAGCGCCAGCAGTCCCGACGGCCACCGCTTGGCCGCCGGCTGGGCCAGGATGGACTCGATCTCGCCGGTCGCCGCGACATCGGTTCTCTGGATTCCGGAGGGCGTGGTGTCGAAGGCCCAGGCCAGTACGAGGGCGATCGGGAAGCCGAGGATCGAGAGCAGCGCTATGCCGGTGGTGAAGCTCTCGGGCAGATGCAGCGCCGGGACGAGGATGTCGGCGACTTGCAGCACCACGAACGCCACCGCGCCGTAGACCGCCGCGACGCGGAACACCTTCCGCCGCTTGAGTTCGGCGAAGAACCTCTGGTAGCCGGGGACCTCGGTCATGGGCGGGAAGATCGGAGTCGGCTCAACCGCGCTCCCTCAGGATCTCCTCGAGCCGGGCTCGCGCTACTTCGACCCGCGGCTGCAGTTCGGAATCCGCGTCGGCCCACAGCTCCACGAACTGCGCGTAATACAGGGCCGCCTTCTCCGCATCGCCCAGCTCGTCGGCCAGCCGCGCGGCCTGCTGCATCGACCAGGGCAGCCCGACCTGGTCCCAGTACATTCGGTTCGGCTGGCGATCCTCCAGGTACGACTCGTACCAGGCGAGCGCCGAGTCCTGCTGGCCGGCGGCTTCGAAGGCCTGCGCAAGACCGAGCTTCGGGCAGATCGTGCAACTGCCTTTGTCGGACTGCCGGAAAAAGTCCACCGCTTGCTCCGGATCCCCCTCGGCCAGGGCGATCTGGCCGAGAGCCCTGTACACGTCGTTCTCGTTCGCGCGCTTCAGGTCGGCATCCGCCCCGATCTCGAATTCCTCCAGCACTGCACGAGCGTCGTCCACCCTGCCGGCGGCGGCGAGAATCTCGGCTCGGCTCGGGTGATCCCGGTCGGCAAACGGGAGCTCGTCGATCGGGACCAGATCGTTCGCCCGCTCGAGCGCGAGCAAGGCGCCGACCGTGTCGGACAGGGAGTACAGCCGCGTCCAGGCCTCCCAGATTCCTGCCAGTTGCACATCCTCCGGTTCATCGTGCTCGAGAGACAGCATCGAGTATTCCGACAGGTGTGCTTCGTATTCCGTAAGCCTGCCCTGCGCCGCCGCGAGAACCGCATCGAACCCGGCCACCGTGGTCTGGACGCCCGCATTCTCCCGGTGGGCTTGAGCGACGTCGATCGCGATCGCTTCTGCCGTCTCGTAGTCGCGTCCGAGTGCAGCGTATCGGGCAGACCAGAGCTCCACGGGAGGACTGCCCGGGAACCTCGCCCTTGCCCGCTCGACGATCGCACTCGCCGAGTCCGCGTCGCCCGTCGTCCGATAGGTCTCGATCGCGAGGTTGGTATACGCCGTGTTGGTGCTCGAGTCCGCTGCAAACGAGCGAAGCATGTAGTCGTAGGCCCGTTCCCGGTCCCGGATGAAGCCGTACAGGATCGAGACATTGTTCAGAGCCCATGCGTCGCCGGGATCACGGTCCAGCATCCGCTCGTATTCCGCGATCGCCTTCGGATAGTCGGCCGCCACGGAGGTGTAGTAGCTGCCGCCCGCGAGGAGACGCTCGCGCTCCGTGAGTCGCTCCCGGTTCTCGAACGCCTTCGTCAGGGCCTCGTTAACCCGGGACGTGGCGGCGAATTGATTCCGGAGCTCGACACCCATTTTCCGCCAGGCCATGGCGAACTCCGGATCGATCGCCACGGCCTCCTCGAGCAGCGCGATTCCCTGGTCGTTGTCGCCCTGGATCTCGAAGGCGCGCAGCGCCTCGGAATACAGCTGCAGCGCTTCCAGCGAACCCGTGGTCACAGCCGCCAGCGGCGGATCGGCCCGAAGCGAGAGGTACGATTCTCCGATCCGCTCACGCAGACTCTTCGACAGCTCGTCGAGCGCCTCGAGCACGTCAGCCGTATCGGCGGCCGTGGCGCGTACGGAGGTCAGCGCCGAGCCGTCATCCGCGTCCACCAGCTTCGAAGTCAGCACGAAGCCCCGACCGGCCGGCGTGATCTCACCGACGACGACGGCCGGGATCCCTTCCCGCACCGCGAGTTCCCGGGCCAGCCCGGCATCGAGCGGCGTGCCCCGGTCCACCTGCATCCGGTCCAGCGCCTCGACCAGGAATGCCGGTTCGAGCACCTGAACACTCGGCGACTGCGACAGGTCCACCCGGAATGCTTCCGTCGCGGCCCGGGCGAGCAGCGAGTCCTGCGCGGAGAAGTCGGCTACGATGACGGGCGCCCGGTCATCGATCACTCCACGCGCGACCAGGCTGCCGGCCGGACCGATCCCCGCCTGTCGCATGACGATCCAGGCCAGGACCACCGCGCCCAGAAACAGGAAGGCGAGCCCGCCGCCACCCAGGGCGTTGCGCCACGTGAACAGGCGCCGGGTGCCAGACGAGGAGCCCGACTGCGCGGAGGTCGCGATGGCCGGTGCAGCCTCGACCATCGTCTCGGGCTCGGGCTCCTGTTTCTGCGTCACCCCCTCCTGCACGAACGCCGTCGCCATCACGATCGGCAGTCCGATGATCAGGAGCACGAGCGCGAACGGCTCCACCCAGTCGGGAAAGCCCACGGAGTCGGCGAGCTGGGCCACGACCTGCAGCGCGACCCAGGAGCCGGCCAGGTAGATGCCGAGGACCTGCCAGAGCGAGCGCCGGTGCGCCTCGTGGATCAGCTTCTTCATCCGCGCTCCCTCAGGATCGCATCGAGCCGCGCCTGCGCCGCCCGGACGCGCGGCTGCAGCTCGTCGTCCGCCTCGGCCCACAGTTCCACGAAGCGGGCGTAGTAGAGCGCGGCCTCGTCGAGGTCGCCGGCCTCATCGTGCAGCTGCCCGAGCCGCTCGAGAGTCGGGGCGAGGGTATCATCGTCCCAGCTCAGCCGGTTGTGCCAGTCGGCTTGGACGTAACCCTCGTAGTAGGCGATCGCGGAGTCCCGCATCCCGAGCGAGTCGAACGCCTCGGCGACCGGGACGAACTCGCACAGTACGCACCCCCGCTGTTCGCGCTGCCGGAACGTGTCGAGCGCCTCCTCGAACCGGCCGTCGTGCATCAGCAGCAGGCCTTCGATCGCGAGATACGGGTTGTCCACGTCCGACCGGTACTCCTCCGGCACCTCGGCCTCGAATTCCGCCAGCAGGGCCTGCGCACGTGCCCGATCGCCGAGCCGGGCCCATTGAAGCGCGGTTCCGATGTAGTTCCGATTGATCGGATCGTCGGCCGCCAGCGGCTCGTCCTGCAGCAGCTGCTCCAGCCTGCGCGCGGCCGACTCGGAGTCGCGCCGGATGTTGGCATCCGCCCACACGAGCCCCGTGAGCATCGAGCGCCGAGGATTGGGGGCTCCCGAACGCTCGTGCGCCCGGGCCGACTCCTCGGCCAGTCTCTCGGCGTCCGCGAGGCGGCCCTCAGCGAGCGCAACATCGGACAACGTCGCCAGCCGCATCATGTCGTTCGCCGGGTCGGCCGGCAGATCCCGGAATCCCTCCGCCGCCGCCGCGACGGCCTCGAAGTCCTGCTGGCTGGCTGCGAGGGAGACCCACAGGCGCTGAATCACGTCGTCCGTCGGAAACTGTCTCGCGGCCAGCTCGAGATGTTCCCGGGCCTCCTCGTACATGCCGAGGTTGATCTCCGTACGCGCCACGTTCCGGAGGTGAACGGCTGTCGTGGAGTCCCGTTCGAACGCCCTTCGATAGTAGTCGTACGCGACGTCGTACTGCCCGAGATCCTGGTCGTAGATCACGCCCAGGTTGTTCAGGGCCCAGGTGTCGTTCGGGTCCATCTCGATCAGCCGCTCGTATGCGTTGATCGCCTGCCGAAAGTCGCGCCGCACCCCTTCGTGGTAGGCCGCCTCGGTCAGGAGTCGTTCACGCTCGGTGAGACGCGCGCGCCCCTCGTAGGCGTTCTCCGTCGCCTCGATGCGACCGCTCCTCGTGTCGCGCGTCAGACCGAGCTTCCGCCACGCCATCGCGAAACCGGGGTCGATCGCCACGGATTCCTCGAGCAGGTCGTTCATCAGGTCGTGGTCCCCACCCCGGTCGAAGATGGCGATCGCCTCCGTGTACTTCTCGAGCGCCTCCAGCGAGGCGGTCGTGACTTCATCCAGCGGCGTGTCCGCCCGCAGGTCCGAGTAGGACTCGCCGATCCGCTCGCGCATCTTCGAAGAGAGCCGGTCGATCGCGGGAATGATCGCGTCGGCATCGTTGGCGGACTCCCGGTGCGAGGCGAGCGTCTGCCCGCTGCCCGCATCCACGATCCGGGCCGACAGGGTGTAGCCGTTGCCCACCGACTGGATCTCGCCGGAGATCACGGCGGGATAGCCCTCGCGGACCGCCACCTCGCGAGCCACCTCGAACGTCAGGGGCTCGGAAGGATCCCTTTCCATCCGCTCCAGGGCGCCCACCAGCGCCGCCGGCTCGACGACCTCGACGATGTCGGACTGCGCCAGGTCGATGCGCAGGGCCTCGGTCGCCGCCGCCCCGATCGACGCGTCCGGCGATTCGAATTCGGCGATCACGATCGGGGCCCGGTCCTCGAGGAGGCCGCTGGCGACCAGCGAGCCGACCGGTCCGATTCCGGCGTTCCGCATGTACATGAAGCCGCCCGTCACGATCGCGAGCATGACGAAGGCGAGCCCCCCGCCGAGCAGTGCGTTGCGCCAGGTGAACAGGCGCCGGACCTCGGAGGAGGATGGGGCGTCAGCGCTGCCGGCGGCATCGGGGTGGGTCGGATCGACCGCGGCAACGCCGGTTGGCCCCGGTGCCGCCGCGATCCGCTTCTGTACCGCCGCCGTGGTCAGGATGATCGGGAGCCCGATCAGCAGGAGGATGAACGCGAACGGGAATACCCAGTCGGGCAGGCCCATGTTGTCGGTGAGCACATCCACCACCTGCAAGACGAGCCAGGAGCCCGCGGCGTACAGCGCGAGAATCTGCACCAGCGACCGGCCTCCGATCATCCTCTCTCCCTCACGATCTCTTCGAGTCGAGCCTGCGCCGCACGAACCCGAGGCTGAAGGTCGGGATCGGCGTTTTCCCACAGTTCCACGAACCGAGCGTAGTAGATCGCGGCCTGCTCGGGTTCCCCCTCCTCGTCATGTAATCGGCCCAGCGACTCGTAGACGCTGCCCAGTCCGAACGGATCGAGAATGTGCCGGATGTGCCAGTCTCGCGACAGGTATTCCTCCCACGCGGCGATGGCGCCGGCCCGATCCCCGACGTCCTCGAGAAGAAACCCCCTCCAGAACAGGCCGCATTCGCGACAGACCCCTCGTTCCATGGAATCGTAGAGCTCGACGGCACGCTCGACATCTCCAGCCTGCCGGGCCAGCTCAGCCTCGGCGACCGCGGCGAGGGCGACGTCCCACCCTCTTCCGGCGAACGAGGCGTCGGCCGTTCGGTGTCGTTCCAGGAATGCCTCTGCTGCCTCTTCCCGTCCGAGAGCGGCGCTGAGCATGGCGAGGTTCAACAGGGGCGCCTCGCCATCCGGAATGGACGCGACGGGAAAGCGGGCGAGCGCTTCGTCCAGGATCGCCTCTGCCCCAGCCGTGTCTTTCGCCGCGAGCAGCCGGGTCCAGGCCGACCAGGTGGAGCGCCACAGGTATGTGCCACCCCAGCCTTGCTCTTCCAGGAAACGTGCCGAGCGGTCGCGCAGGGCTTCCGCTTCCTCGATTCTACCCCGCACGGCCTGAATGAACACTTCTCCCTCGGCGGCCGCCCAGTCCCAGTAGCCGCTTCCCTTTCCGAGCACGGCGACCGAGTCGTACAGTTTCGTCGCAGCCTCGTAGTCTCCTGCTCCGACTTCCAGGTCGGCGAGCCGATTCACCATGTCGGGCGCGCCCGGCGCGATCCGCAGCGCTTCCTCGAGGACGGCGCGCGCCTCCTCCGTGCGTCCCAGCCTCTTGAGCATGACGGACTGGTTGCCGAGCGCGAGGACATTGCTGGGATCCGACGAGAAAGATCTCTCATACAGATCGAGGGCCCGTTCTGCGTCCCCCTCCGCCCCGGCCAGGACACCGAGGTTGTTCAGCGCCCACGCATCATCGGGATTCATGTCCAGCAGATTCTCGTAAGCCGTGACCGCCCGCTCCACGTCCCGCTCCACGTCCGAGTAATAGGTTCCCTCGGTCAGGTAGCGTTCTCGGGTCGTGAGTCGGTCCCGGTGGGCAAAGGCCTTCTTCTCGGCCTCGATCGCCCGCCCCCCCTCGACATTCCGGTTGCTGAGCAGCACACCGAGCTTCCGCCAGGCCATGGCGAACGCGGTGTCCCGTTCGATCGCCTCCTCGAGCAGTGCGATCGCCCGCTGATCATCTCCGGAGTCGTCCGCATCCAATGCCTGCGTATACAGGCGGAGCGCTTCGAGGGACCCGGTGGTCACCTGCTCGAGCGGGACGGACTCGCGAAGCGAGCCGTACGATTCGCCGACCCGCTCGCGGAACCGGGCCGACAGCTCGTCCACGGCCGGCACGATCTCGCTCTCGTTCGAGGCCGTCTCCCGCAGGGCGAGCAGCTCGCTGCCGTCCTGCGCGTCCACCAGCCGTGCCGACAGGACGTAGCGCCCACCGGCCTCGTTGATCTCGCCCACGATCACCGCAGGCCACCCCTCGCGGATCGCGATCTCGCGCGCCAGCTCCTCGTCCAGCGGCCCGTCGAGATCGATCTCCATCCGGTCCAGCACTCGCCCGATCACCGCGGGCTCGACGACCTTGACCACGTCCGACTGCGACAGATCGATGCGGAGCGCCTCCGTGGCGGTCGCGGCGAGCGCCGGCTCCGTGGATGTGAACTCGGTGAGAACCAGTGGCGCGCGTTCCTCCAGCACGCCCTTGGCGACCAGCGAGCCGACGGGTCCGACGCCGCTGTTGCGCATGAACATGAAGCCGCCCGTGACCGTCGCGAGCATGACGAACGCGAGACCACCGCCCAGCAGCGCGTTCCGCCAGGTGAACAGCCGGCGGATCTCGGAGGGAGCGTCGACCGCCACACCCGAAGCCACGTTCTCCGGGGTTGGTTTCTCTCCGCTTACGACCGGATTCACAGCCGACGTTCCGAGCCGCTTCTGAACCACTGCCGTGGCAAGGATGATCGGCAACCCGATGAGCAGCAGGACGACGGCGAACGGAAACACCCAGTCGGGCAGGCCCATGTTGTCGACCAGAACATCGACGACCTGGAGGACCAGCCACGAGCCCGCCGCATAGAGGCCGAGGACCTGGAGCAGCGTTCGGCCGCCGATCATCCGCGCTCCCTCACGATCTCTTCGAGTCGGGCCCGGGCCGCCGCGACTCTGGGCTGGAATTCGGGATCCGATTCCTCCCACAGGTCGATGAATCGAGCGTAGTAGCCGGCGGCCTGCTCGAGATCGCCCTGTTCGTCGTAGAGCTCGGCCAGTCTGAGGTACGTGATCGGAGCCTGCCTCGGCTGCCGGTCGAGGTCCACGACCTCGTCCGTATGCTCGAGCGCGAGCTCGTAGCGGGCGATCGCGGAATCCACCATGCCGGCGCGATCGAAAGCCCGGGCGAGGTCCCACGAGATCTCTCTCACGCCGAGGCCGTCGTAGAACGAGTCCATCTCCCGTTCCGCCTGCTGGAGCGAGGACACCGCCTCGTCGAACCTCCGATTTCCGAGCGCGAGCGCGGCTTCGAACCAAGAGTCCGCCGAGGCCCG
>Ga0209536_100013783_pt1 | contig 11639 bp, 11 predicted proteins | sample DeeMarSeWOR28_12_FD_187461 | JGI IMG/M metagenome (GOLD analysis project Ga0209536, IMG submission 187461) | Marine sediment microbial communities from White Oak River estuary, North Carolina - WOR-2-8_12 (SPAdes) (version 2) | ecosystem: Environmental > Aquatic > Marine > Intertidal zone >... | reverse complement strand
AGAGTGGACCTTATTATTGAAGATTCCGTCATTGTTGAACTCAAATCTGTAGACTCACTGACTCAAATCCACGTTGCACAAATTCTTGCGTATCTAAAACTAAGCCAGTTGAGACTCGGTCTTTTAATAAACTTTAATGTCCGACAATTGAAAGAAGGTATTAAACGAGTTGTTAACGGGTTTTAACTGTCTTCTTCTTTCCATAACCCGTGGTTCTGAAAATCTTTTTTAAAGTTCTGCGTTTTCCCTTTTCTTGTAAGATTTCTCTGCGTTCCTCCGCGTACTCCGCGGTTAAGCGGAATTGATTTCTAATGCCGATGGCAGATAAGGTGGCTTTCCGGGCCGAACAGCGTGATCGCCTGATCGGACTCGCAGAAATCGTCGTGGCTCCCGTGGAAAATGAGCCGCTGGTTCAGGCACGCGACCTTGTTGACATGCTTGGTGACCACGCCGATATCGTGGGTCACGAGGATCATGGTAACCCCTTTCTCCCGGTTGATGTTCTCGAGCATGTCGTAGAACCGTTCCTGTGTTGCACCGTCAACACCTGCTGTCGGTTCGTCCAGAACAAGGACCTCGGGCTGGGAGGCCAGGGCCCTTGCGATGAAGACCCGCTGCTGCTGTCCCCCGGACAGGGCCCAGATGCGCCGGTTCTTATACCGGCGCATCTCCATGAGGTCCAGAGCCTCATCGATGACGGATTGATCACCGGGCGACAGGAATCGGGGCCAGGCCTTGTGGGGCAGGATTCCCATAGCCACCACCTCCTTAACAGACGCCGGGAAGAGAGGGTCCAGGTCGGTGACCTTCTGGGGAACGTAGCCTACCCTGTCCCAGGCTGTGAAATCGGACAGGTTGCGTCCCATGATACGGACCAGGCCGGTATCGGGCTTCTGGAGCCCAAGCATTATGCGGATAAGGGTTGATTTTCCTGAACCATTGGGGCCCAGCAGCGCCAGGAAGTCTCCCCGATGGACCTTCAGGCTTACCGAATCGAGGATCTGGTCGCTCCCGTAACGGAAGCTTATTTCGTCCAGGTCAAACAGGACATCGGGTTCATTCACAGTCCAGTCCCTCCCTGAGGATTTCGAGGTTGCGATTCATGATTTCGAGAAAGGTCAGTCCTTCACGCCATTGCGCGGCGGTCAGGTTACCGCCAGGGTTGAGGACCATGACCCTGGCCCCGGTCTCCTGGGATATGACCTCGGCCATCCGGGGGTTCATCAACTCCTCGGAAAAGATGGTCCTGACATTGTATTTTTTCATTTCGCTGATGATCCCGGCCAGGTGCCTTGGCGTAGGTTCAGAGTCCGGGTTCAGGCCGTAAACGGATATCTGCTTAAGGCCGTATCTCCGGGTCAGGTGTCCGAAGGCCGCGTGACCTCCCGTCACCAGGAGCCGCGATGCGCACTCCTTCAACCCCGACATGAATGCCATGTCAAGCTGATGGAGCCGCTCGGCATAGGTCCCGGCGTTTGCGACATAACGGTTCCTGTTAGCCGGGTCTTTCCTGATCAGAAGATCTTCTACCATTTTAACCGTACGCTCCGAAAGAAGGAGATCCAACCAGAAGTGGGGGTCCTCCCCATGTCCATAGTCTTCTTCCTGGCTGCTCCCGCTGCCGTGCCGGGGCTCAGCATGGGGAAAACCGAGGTTGTCCATGACCGGGACGATCAGGACATCGTTCCCCGCGACGGCCCCGGCGATGCCTCCCGCCCACGGCTCCATGCTATCGCTGGTGTACAGGAAAATGTCGGACCGGGAAAGCTCCAGGATATCTGAGGGCTTTGGTTCCCAGGAATGAGGATCCACTCCAGGCGGTAGAAGTACGCGCACATCGGCGTCTGAACCGGCCACTTCCCGGGTGATATCAAACAGGGGGAAAACCGACGCGACCACGGTCAATCGATCGGATATAGCCCAAGATGGAATTGAGAATGCAAAAGTTACCATGATGCCTGCGGCTAATAATTTAATGCTGCTCATGTATCATCCGATCGATTAGCCATGGTCGCCGTGTACAGGGTAAAGTGTGTAGAGAAGATCAATAATTCCTCAACACTCTGCACCCTGCGCTCTACACTCGAACTGATCGATGGGGATCATCTCGATCTAATCATTCAATTCAACGATATCCCCATCGATCAGTTCGTAGTCCATCGCCACCCTCTGGCCGTCATAGACCTCCTCGCCCCACACCCTTGCGAACTTCATCTTTTTCGCCAGATCCTTGTGTACCATGTTCGCCAGTTCTGAAACGGTAGCTCCGCGCCTGAGGACGAAAGGGTGCTCCATGTCCGGTTCCTTTCCGGGAGGTTTGGAGAAGACGCGGATGAGACGCATGGAATCGATCACCAGTTGTTTGAACTCCTCCAGGCCCGAACCCGTGCGTGCCGAAACGGGGTGGATCGGGGGAAGCTCCTCGAAAAGCTCTCTGAGGATGGAGAGCCGCTCCCCGGCTTCGTCCATGGCGCACTTGTTCCCGAGGTAGATGGCGGGAAGCGCGGCCCAACCGTGGTCCTCGAAGGCCTTCTGCCCGGAGGGCCCGATAAGCCGGATCTTGAGGTCCTCGAGCACGAAATGGGCGGATTCCCACTGTTCAAGGAGGTCGTCCCGGGCGAGGTCCAGGACGAGGACAGCCATGTCGGCATTCCTTATGAGCCCCGAGATCCAGCGCTCGGTCACGTTGGGGTCCAGGGCCGGTGTGTCGATGAGCTGAACGGGTATGCCATGGTGAAACATCATCCCGGGCTGGGGCATCCTGGTGGTAAATGGGTATTCGGCGATGACCGGCTCCAGATTGGTCATCAGGGAGATAAGGGAGGATTTACCTGTATTGACCGGTCCGATGACGGCGACCTGGGCGGCGCCTTCCCTCGGAACGTGGGAGGGGTCGATCCGTTTCCCCCCCTTCTTTTTCGCCTGGTCCGCCTGGTTCTTCCATTTGGCGATGCGCTTCTTGATGTCGGCCTGCATCTTCTCGGTGCCCTTGTGCTTGGGGATCAGGCGGAGCATCTTCTCCAGCGCCTCGACCTTGTCCTCGGGGGCGACGGCTGAGCGGAATTCTTCTTCCGCTTCCAGATATTGTGGGGGGAGATTGGCGCTCATAACATACCGGTGCGTGGATGAGAAGATGAAATTACCTTAAACGGGGTGCTCATCATATTCAACCTGTTTTTCATGGATTTATCATACCACAGTATGGCGATCGAGGACGGTTTATGGATTGCAGTTTGCGAATCACAAATCACGATTTACTGTTCACGGATTTTTCATCTCATCGATCAACACCTGGCGGTGCTGGACAAGGTCCTTGCTCATGGCTTCCATGAACTTCAGGTAGGTCCGGTTCCTGCTGATGATGATCTCAAAAAAACGACCTTCGATGATGGATTCTTCGATCCTCAGTGCAAAAGAGAGGGCTGCATCAAGTTCTACTTTGTTCCTCAATATATCGGCTGTCATTTCGGTGATATTTTCCACAAAGGAAGAGATGGCTGTTGGTTCAATCCTAAGCCCCGGTTCAAAACGATCCGGATATGCTTCCACTACCTTTATAAGGTCTCTGAGAATCTTCTCATGGCGTTCCTCCTCCATGGCAAGCTGCATCCACATGGAGCTTTTTAAACCCCATTTTTCTGAGCACGCAAGATAGTAGGCTGCCATGCTCGCTTCGACATGGCACAGGTCATCCAGCATCTGAAGGATCTGATCGGTTCCGGCAGCGTCCATGATGGCGGGATTATACAACAATTACACAGGGGGACGGTCCTCAAATATCAAATACACATTGCAATTTTTGATATTTGAGGACCGTCCCCAAGACTACATATGTTATATTCCGCGGATGGATAAAAAAGCCATCTCCGACGCTCTCGACGAAGCCTCCGTTCTGATGGAGCTTGCCGGGGACAACCCTTTCCGTGTGCGCGCTTACAGCAACGCCTCGCGCATCGTAAGGGGCTACGCCGGTGACCTGGCCGAGGCCGTGTCCGACGGGTCCATCCGGTCCATCAAAGGAATCGGGCCGAATATCGCTTCCCACATCGCAGAGCTGCTGGAATCGGACGACCCGCCCTTTCTCCAGGCGCTGCGCTCCCGGTTCCCGGAGGGTGTCCTGGAGCTGCTCCGCATCCCCGGTCTGGGGCCAAAAAAGATCAAGGTTCTTATGGATGAGCTCGACATCTCCTCGCTGGGGGAGCTGGAGTACGCCTGCCGGGAGAACAGGCTCCTGGCTCTTCCCGGTTTCGGGGCCAGGACCCAGGAGAACATCCTCAAGGGCATCGCCAGCCTCACGGCCTACGCGGGAAGGTACCTGGCAGACACTGCCAGAGCCGAAGCTGATCAGATCGTTGACGCCCTGCGGCAGGTAAAGGGGGCCGTCAGGGTTCAGGTGGCCGGGTCCCTGCGCCGCCGCAAGGAGGTGGTCAAGGACGTGGACCTGGTGGCCTCGGGGAAGGCCGATCCCCTTATGGATGCCGTCGCTTCCCATCCCCTGGTTGAGGAGGTGACCGCCAGGGGGGATACCAAGCTCACCGCCCGCCTTAGGTCCGGCCTCAATATGGACCTGAGAGTGGTGGCCGACAGATCGTTCCCCTATGCCCTGCAGCATTTTTCCGGCAGTAAGGAGCACAACATCGCTTTAAGGGCCCTGGCTCAGAAAAGGGGGCTCAAGTCCAACGAGTACGGCCTGTTCAAGGGTGGGAAGAACATCCTGTGTAAGGACGAAAAGGAAATCTATAAAAGGATCGGCCTGGCATACATCCCTCCTGAACTGCGGGAAGATATGGGAGAGCTTGATGCGGCCGAAAGGGGGGAACTCCCTGAACTGGTCAAGCCGGAAGATCTCAAGGGCGCGCTGCATGTGCACACCATCGCCAGCGACGGGGCCGCTACCCTCGAAGAGATGGTCCAGGCGGCCGTGGACCTGGGATTCTCCTATATCGGGATCACCGAACATTCGACCTCAGCGCGCTATGCCCGGGGTCTGGAACCCGAACGTGTCATCCAGGAGGCGGATCTTATCGATAAGATCAACGATAAAATGAAAAATTTTTTCGTCTTCAAAGGCATCGAGTCGGACATCCTGCCTGACGGTTCCCTGGACTATCCTGACAAGGTCCTGGCCTCTTTCGATTTCGTCATCGGCTCCGTTCACTCCAGCTTCACCATGCATGAAAAGGAGATGACGGCAAGGATCTGTCGTGCCCTGGAAAATCCGTATCTGGACATCCTCGGGCATCCCACGGGGCGGCTGCTCCTCACCCGGGAGCCTTATGCCGTTGATATGGAGGAGGTGCTTGCCTGCGCGGCCAGATTCGGCAAGGATATCGAGCTCAACGCCCACCCCTACCGCCTGGACATCGACTGGCGGCTCCTGCACCAGGCCAAGAAGCTGGGGATCAGGATCGCCGTAAACCCGGATGCCCACAGCACTGCGGATCTGGCCTACACGTTCTACGGTCTGGGGGCCGCGCGGAAGGGCTGGCTGGAGAAAGGGGACGTACTGAACTGTTTGTCCGCTGACGAACTAAAAGGGTATTTTGATAAAAGGAGAAGCGGATAAACAGTTCGATCCCAGATTCCAGATTCCAAATTCCTGAAAAGAGCCTGAACTTCATCATTTGCGGTAATTAAAATCTCTCTGGAATCTGAAATCTGGAATATGGAATCAAGCAATTGGAGGACATTTTGAAAGAATCCTTGGAACAAAAGAGAATCCGCGCTGGTAATATCGATGAAATATTGGCCGGACGTTATCCCAATGACACAGCTCTAAAATTTCAAAATGTCCTCCAATTGCTGGTCGCCACGATCCTCTCCGCCCAGTGCACCGACGGGCAGGTGAACAAGGTCACACCGATGCTTTTCAAAAAGTATCCCGACGCGAGGGCTTTCGCTGAAGCGGATAGGGAGGAGCTTGAGCGGTTGATCTTCTCCACAGGGTTCTACCGGCAGAAGGCAAGATCCATCCAGGGATGCTGCCGGGCCATCGTGGAGAAGTTCGGAGGCGATGTGCCCCGGACCCTGGACGAGATGGTGACCCTGCCCGGGGTTGGAAGAAAGACGGCCAACCTGGTCCTGGGGATCGCCGAAGGGGTGCCGGGGGTGGTGGTGGACACCCACGTCACGAGGCTGGCGCAGCGCATGGGATTGACCGTACAGAAAGATCCCGGCAAGATCGAGAAGGACATCAACGTCCTGCTGGCCCCCGAGCGCTGGCTGCCCATTTCCAGCGAACTGATCTTCCTTGGGAGGGAGTTCTGCACGGCGAGAAAGCCGAAGTGCGAGGTTTGTCCAGTTGAGGAACTTTGTCCCAAGGTGGGAGTGGGATAACCTTAGGATAAACTGGAATTTGGAATATGAAATTGCTGTGATCGCAGGGTCAGGGAATGAGGATCACAGCCCCCAGGTCCGGGTCATCTTCCTTGTCGAAGACAAGGTCTTCGACAACCTTCCCCTCCGGCACCTCCAACTGCCCGCCCTCGATCCTCACGTCATCTGTCACATGGATCCCCAGCTTGACGTGGTAGTCCCGGCTGGCCCTGAAGGTGTTCCCGGTGAGGGTGACATTTTTCGGGTTTTCGGTGACAAAGATGCTGGTGGCGTTGGAGTCAAAGAGGTTCCCCGACACAATACCCCCGTCTTCGTGGAACCGCAGCCCGGTGCTGTTCAATTCGAAAACGTTGCCGGTGATCTCAACGTCACTGCCCGAAAACCGAAGGCCGACGAGGTTGGAAGTGAAGACCGAATCCCGCACGATCACCCTGTCCGCATCCCGGGCGTGGATGCCGGTTGCGGCCTGGAATATATAGCACTTCTCAAAGACAGCACCCTGCCCTCCGGTGAGATTGACGGCGCCCCACTTTGCTTTTCCGGGTCCTGTCTCAGGGTCCGGATGAAAGAGGGTGCGCTGGGAGGGGGCGAAGGTGATGGGTTTATCACTTGTGGCAACGGCCTCAAGCCTCCCCAGGACGTGCAGCTCGGAAGACGGAAAGCCGGGATGGTCAGAGCAAAGGTCGAAAAGGGAATCGGCGGGAACCTCTGAGAAAAATACGGAGGTTCCAGGCATCAGGCGCAGCGTCCGACCGCGGGGAGTGATGACATCTCCCACAATGAAGAGTTCTCCGGAAACATCCCCGGGAGGCGGAACCATGCCCGGGAACAGCAATGTAAACCTCTTCGCATCGGAGATCAGCACCGTACCGATGCCGCTCTCGTCATGACTGTCATAGATCAGCTTCGGATCCGGTATGGATCCGAAGCCCCAGTCGTTGTTCCTGGCGTCCACAACAGTGGCGCCGTTGTTGTCCACCTCGAAGCGGCCATTGCCGGTAATGCGGTTACCGGAGGCCGTGACCTTAGCGTTGGTGACCGAAAGGCCTGTAAATCCGTTTCCCGACAGGCTGCTCTCCCGGACAGTTCCAGTGACGTTGTTAAAGGATGCTCCCTCCGTAAGATTCCCGACCACGGCGACTTCACTAAGAGACACCCGTTCACCGCTGCCTTTGAATCTGGGTCCCCTGACGTTACCTGTTATGAAAGCGCGGGTGACCGTTGCCTCAGATTCCCTTGAAACGAAGCTCTCGGCCAGACTTCCGGTTACCACAAGGTCCGTGGCAGTCACTTTGGAACGAAGAAAGTTGATCCCGGCAACATTGTCCCGCGCCACGATGTTAGAAAGAGTGACCTCGCTGTCTCGAAATCGCGCCCCGCTCTGGTTCCGCCGCAAAACGGCCCAGTCGATTTCGGTGCCTTCTGACTCCTGGAACTGGATCCCCCGCAGGTTGTCCTCGAAAATGACGTGTTCGAGCCGGGCTCTGGAAAAGTGGTTGTGGAAGGCCTTGACCCCGTGCCGAAAAACAGTATAGCGGACCAGGTTTTGTCTGGAGTCGGAAGCGATGATACTCAGGCTGTCCCAGGCCCCGGGGCCGGCATTCCGATCCCGGGCGTCGAAAAGGATCCAATCGTCCTCCTCGCCGAGCACCCTTATTGTGCCCTGCACGATGATCCACGATTCACCAAAACCGTCCTGGTTGGCGTCTTGCCTCGAGAAAAGGACATGGGTCCCCGGCTCGACGGTTAGGGTGGCTTCGGGCATAACCGCCACCTGGCCATCAATGACCACGGTTCCCTTCCAGACCGTATCCTCTGTAAGCACCGCCTCGCCGATGTATTCGCGCGTTACCGGGGGGCGTTCGGGGATGACTGGAAGGATGTCCCGGTGCTGGACCTCGGCAGGTTGCACAGCCAGTCCCAGGGCGTCATCCCCATTGTCAGTAAAGCTGTCCGTGGGACTTCGGAGCGGGTTGACCGTGTGCCAGGCGGCCGTAGCCATGTCGTTGTTCCTGAAGGTGTTGTCCGCAAGGCCGATCCAGGCGCCAATCGCCGCCGCGATCCCTGTCTCGTTGTTTTCAAAAGTACTGCCTGTCACCTGGGCGCTGCCGCCGAGCATCATGAGCCCGCATTGAGCGTCGGCCAACAGGGAATCCTTTATCGTCACCCTGGCGTTCCCTGTGGAGGCCACGATACCGCCCCAAGATCCCTTGATATCGTTTTCGCCACTCACAGTTGTTCCGTCAAGGTCAAGTGAACCGCGAACCAGGATCTCGGTCTGTGTGGTGACGAACTGGGAGTCGGTGCGCGTCCCTTCACTTGAGATGACTGTCACCTCGGTGCCGGGAAGGAAAGAAAGGGTCACGCCTTCAGGGACAAGAAGGTCCTCGGCAATAGTGACCCTGCCCGAGAGCGTGGTGTCTTGCGTCACCGCTTTGGCGAGGACAACAGGTTTATCAGCATCTCCTTTCATAACGATGCATTGCGGTCCCGCACAGGAGAAAAGGAGGGCACTGGCAACTACGAAAATAACAATGAGGCCTGCGCAATCCAGGATCAAAGATCTGCGAGTCAAGATGTTGAACCGTACACTGTTCACTTATTTTAATCTCATATGATCGCTGGGCACAGGTTCCAGGTCAGGGGACGGTCCTCAAATATCAAAAAGTGTTTAAACCGGATATTTGATATTTGAGGACCGTCCCCAAGGGCTCAGAACAAGTAGTGATACGCATATGCCATTCCCATGGTCCCGATGAGGCAGATCCCAAGGTAAAGGAAGAAGACCCTTTTCCTGAAAAAGGTCAGGAAGATCCCCATCACAGGAATCGCAGTGACCGGACCCCCCACCAGGAAAGCAAGGCCCGGACCCTTGGCAAGAGGAAGATCCACGAAACCGTACAGGATGGCCGAGGCCATGATCTGGTTGATGTGAAGGGGTACCACCGCCAGGGTGATCAGGGGGATGCTCAGCGGAAAGGTGTTGGTCAGCAAAGGCGAGATCCACTCGGTGGGGATGTAGCGCGCAGCCACGACCTCGATGAAGACGCCCAGGACCACGAATTTGCCGATCTTGAGCGTGCCGTCCACGAATTTGCCGGCGAAGACGGCCAATTTGTTGTCGGTGCGCGATTCGATGTACTTCTTGCTGAACTGGTTCCGGCAATCGCACTGCAGGTCCTCGCAGGGGTAGTCGGGATCGTGAAAGTCCCCTTTGGGGATCCCTCTCGTGAACATCTTGTCCATCTCGAACCAGCCCCGACGCTGGAAATAAAGGGTGGCGTAGCCGGCGAAGAGCCCCATGAGTGCAGCCGAGACGAGCTTGACGACGGCCCACTGCTGTCCCAGCTCCCAGGCGGTGAGGGTGTAGCCCGCCGGGCTCATCAGAGGACTCGTCACCAGCAGCGCCATGGCGGGTGCGAAAGGAACTCCTGCGAGGATCATGGAAATGGTGAGGGGAAGGATCCCGCAAGCGCACAGGGGGCTGAATAGCCCGATCCCCACGGCCAGAAGGATGGCGCTTTTCCCGAAGCGCTCCAGCACCTTGCGCAGCTTGATATGCCAGCCAAAGGTTCTCACCGCGGCTTCCATGGCCACTCCGGCGGCAAAGTACCAGAAGATGTAGCGGAACTCGGCGACAAAGTCGGCGCCGAGTCTCAGGATCTCATTGAAGAACACTTCCAAGGGACACTCCCCTGACGGGTACCAGCCTGCTTATGGATCTTGACGGCGGACTCCGGATGAATTCCTCGTGAAGCCGGCTTATTTAAAACTCAAGGTGTTATTACACATGTGGGTCAGAAAACCTGTATCCAGACCCATGGATCCTGTTTCATCGCGCGCTCAGGGCGATGAAACCCTCTCCTCCCACTTTGAGGGCGATGGCCATGATGATGATCCCGATGAGAATCCGCAGACCCTTTGGGTTGGCGTGCCGCGCTGCCCAGTGGCCACCAATGCTGGCACCTGCGAGAGCAGCTGCAGTGAATATGAAAGCTGCCCTGAGGGGGAAATGTGCCGTTGGAATGTGAAACACAAATCCTGCCAAGGTGCTTATGGTCACGACCATGGATGTCGTCCCCACAGCTTCCCTGGTGGGGTATCCTCTGGCCAGAAGTACCGGCACCAGCAGGAACCCCCCGCCTACGCCCACGAGGGCGCTGAAGAACCCCATGAGGAACCCCATAAGCAAGGTGAGCCCTCTGGTCAAAGCGTAAGCCGCCCGGTCAAGGTGGGGGGCCGGTTCACCAGACCTGAGTGCTTTTAAAGCAACATAGAAAGCCGCAGACGCCAGGATCATCTTGACGATGCTGATGGGGACGACCTGAAGTGCCACAACTCCCAACGGTGACCCCAGGACGGCTGCGATTCCCGTAGACATGCCTGTTCTCAGGTGAACGAGCCCATCCCGTATATATGTATGCGCAGCGCCTGCACCGGTCGCAACACTTAAAAGAAGCCCAAGTGGAATTGCCCCCGAGGCAAAATCGAGACCCCACCAGGAAAGGAGGGGAACGTAAATAATGCCGCTCCCGAGGCCCATCATGCCAAAGAGGGCCGCCGCAATCATAATCAGGATGAGAACAAAAGCGAACATGGAGGATTACAGTACAGGAAATAATGTCCAGATACCAGATTCAAGAGAAAAATGGTGACTAGTGATTCAAAAGGTCTGGGAGGCTAGAACCGCCCAGTGAACTGCGAAAAGGAATCCACCGAAGGACATTTATAGCTCCTAGGAACACAGGACTTGGAATCTGAGCAGGCTTCACAAGGAGAAAAACAGGGGCCGGCTATCTTGTGAAAGTTCGCATTAATATCAGGTTAAGGCCCCTAAATTAAGCCTTGTGCATTTTTTCTCAAAAAAACTCTTGACACGGGACACCAAGCTTGTTAAAATTTTAACAAGCTCAGAAAGAGGAGCGTGAGTTAAAAATTCAAGGAGGTGATCAAGATGATGGAATTCCTGATGACGATGGCCGTAATAGCCCTGATTTTCGTCGCTGCGACCATCGTGGTCGCCCTGATCGCTGGCGGGATTATGAAGGCAAGGGAAATGGTCCGGAAGCAAACCCCCGGCAATATCGGTTCGGAGTGATCTGCGAACTGAAGATTCAGAGGAGGTGTTTAAAATGTTGGAATTCATAACGATGCTCTCAGTAATGGCCATGGTTTTCTGCGCTGCAACCGTGTTCGTAGCTCTGATCGCCGGTGGTATTCTCAAGGCCAGCCGTGCCATGAGGAAGAAGGTAACGCAGGAGATCACCTGAACGGGTTTGATCCATCGGAAAAAAGGAGCCTGT
>Ga0209536_100013782_pt1 | contig 11640 bp, 7 predicted proteins | sample DeeMarSeWOR28_12_FD_187461 | JGI IMG/M metagenome (GOLD analysis project Ga0209536, IMG submission 187461) | Marine sediment microbial communities from White Oak River estuary, North Carolina - WOR-2-8_12 (SPAdes) (version 2) | ecosystem: Environmental > Aquatic > Marine > Intertidal zone >... | reverse complement strand
CGCAGCGGCGGCGGCCGTTCTCGATGCCATCAATCGGGTGCTCGCCGCAGCCTCGTCCGACGAGGACTGATCCGGAGGCGTCCACCGACCTCAGCGCGCCCCGGCGTGCGCTTCAAGCTCCGTCGGACGAGACCGATCGCAGGAAGACGGCCCCCAGCGGAGGCAGCGCGACCTTCAGCGACCACGGGCGGCCATGGAATTCGGCCCGCTCGGCTTCCACTCCTCCCAGATTTCCCCAGCCCGAGCCACCGTAGAGCTCGACATCCGACGACAGCAGCTCTTCCCATACGCCGCCGGCCGGCACGCCGACCCGGTATTCGGTGCGCGGGACCGGCGAGAAGTTGCAGATCACGATCACCGACCTGAGACCATCCCGCGACCGGCGCAGGAAGCTGATCACGCTCTGCTCATGATCGTCCGGGGCGATCCATTCGAATCCACTGGCGTCGCAGTCCAGCTCGTGCAGCGCGGGCTCGTCGCGGTACAGTTCGTTCAGGTCGCGGAGCCAGCGCATCACTCCGGCGTGTGCCGGCTCCTCCAGCAGTTCCCAGTCCAGAAACGACTCGTGATTCCATTCCGCCCGCTGGGCGAATTCCGCCCCCATGAACAGCAGCTTCTTGCCGGGCTGCGCGTACATCAGACCGTACAGCAGCCGCAGGTTGGCGAACTTCTGCCACTCGTCGCCGGCCATCCGATTCCACAGCGAGCCTTTTCCGTGCACGACCTCGTCATGGGAAAAGGAGAGCACGAAGTTCTCGGAGAACGCGTAGAGCTGGCGGAAGGTGAGGTCGTTGTGATGCCAGCGCCTGTGCACCGGGTCTTTCCCCATGTAGTGCAGGATGTCGTGCATCCAGCCCATGTCCCATTTCAGCCCGAATCCGAGGCCACCGACGTAGGTCGGCTTCGTCACCGCCGGCCAGGCAGTCGACTCCTCCGCGATCGTCTGCACCCCGCGGACCGTACCGTAGGCCTCCTCGTTCATTCGCCGGAGCAGGGAGACCGCGTCGAGGTTCTCGCGTCCCCCGTACTGGTTCGGAATCCACTCCCCTTCTTTCCTCGAGTAGTCGCGGTACAGCATCGAGGCGACGGCGTCGACCCGCAGCCCGTCGGCGTGGAACTCCTCCAGCCAGTACAGGGCGCTGGAGATCAGGAAGCACCGGACCTCGTTGCGGCCGTAGTTGAAGATCCAGCTGCTCCAGTCCGGGTGGAATCCGAGTCGCGGATCCGCGTGCTCGTACAGGTGCGTGCCGTCGAACCAGCCCAGGCCGTGCCCGTCGGTGGGAAAATGCGAAGGGACCCAGTCCAGGATGACACCGATTCCGCGCTGATGTAGATGGTCGATGAAGTACTTCAGGTCTTCGGGCGTACCGTACCGTCCGGTCGGCGCGAAGTACCCGGTGACCTGGTATCCCCACGATCCGTAGAACGGGTGTTCCATCACGGGCATCAGCTCCACGTGCGTGAAACCCGTGGCCACGACGTGATCCGCGACCCGCGGCGCCAGTTCCCGCCAGCCGGGCCAGCGATCCTGATCGTCGGCGGGGGGCGCCCAGGAACCGGGGTGCATTTCGTAGATGCTCAGGGGCTGATCGAGGGCCTGGCGCGCCTCCCTGCCGGCCTGCCAGTCGGCATCGCCCCATTCGTACACCGCGTCGTGGACGACGGACGCCGTGCGCGGCGGCACCTCGGTTCGCCGGCCCACCGGATCGGCCTTTTCGATGTCCGGCCCCTGTTTCGTCTCGATGTGGTACTTGTAGGCCTGACCCGGTATCACTCCGGGAATGAACCGTTCCCACACACCCGAGCTCGCCCGCGGCGCCATCGGAGCGTCCAGCGGATTCCAGCCATTGAAGTCGCCGACGACGGACACCGCCCGGGCGTTGGGGGCCCAGACCGCGAACCAGAACCCCGGCTCTCCCGCGCGGGCTCCGGCGTGGCACCCGAGCTTCTCCCACAAACGATAGTGCGTGCCCTCGTTGAACAGGTGAAGATCGAGATCCGTCAGAGGTCCGCGATCCGACCCGGACCGTTCATGGTCTGCGTGCATCTACCCTCCCGGGCGCGACAGCCAGTGCCGCATCGAGTTCGCGCTCCTGCTCGGACTTTCCGGCGGGCTGCCGGCGCGAATCGACGTTCCGGTCCTCCCGTCGCGTCGGTCCGCATCCGGTGCCCCGTACCGGCAAGCTAGCGGTACGGCAACGGCCGTGGGAAGGCGACCGCCGGCGGGTCGCGCTCCGCCCTGCCGCGTGGTATCCTTGGCTCGGCCCCCTTCCCCGCCGCGGGCAGGCGTTGGCCGAACAGACGCCACCTCCCAACTGCGACGGAATGGTACGCGAATGAGCACGGACGCGGGCTCGACGGCGGATCGCGCGAAGGGCTTGGAAGCAGACGCCCGGCTCGCGGACATGTCGATCGAAGAACTGACGATCAACACGATCCGGACGCTATCGATGGACGCCGTGCAGGCGGCCGACTCAGGTCACCCCGGCGCTCCGATGGGGCTCGCCCCGATCGGCTATCTGCTCACCCGGCAGCTGAGGGCCAATCCGGCAAATCCCGAGTGGCCGGACCGGGACCGTTTCGTCCTCTCCGCCGGACATGCTTCGATGCTGCTCTACTCCATGCTCCACCTGGCGGGCTACGACGTCAGCCCGGATGACATCCGCGCATTCCGGCAGTGGGGCAGTCGGACGCCCGGCCACCCGGAGCACGGGCACACCCCGGGAGTCGAGACCACGACCGGTCCGCTCGGCCAGGGCCTGATGAACGCGGTAGGGATGGCCCTCGCGGAAGCGCACCTCGCAGCCAACTTCAACCGGCCCGGATTCCCGATCGTGGACCACCGGACCTGGGTGCTGGCGAGCGACGGCGACATGATGGAAGGCGCTTCGCACGAGGCAGGTTCGCTGGCCGGGCACCTCGGGCTCGGAAAGCTGAACGTGATCTACGACGACAATCGGATCACGATCGACGGCCCCACGGATCTCGCGTTCTCCGACGATACGGCGGCCCGGTTCGCATCCTACGGCTGGCACGTGACCGACCTGGGGGATGCCATGGAGAACCTGCCGGCGCTGGCCGAGGCCATGGCGGAGGCCCGCGAGGAAACGGCGCGTCCGTCGCTCATCCTGGTCAGGTCGCACATCGGCTACGGCTCGCCACACAAGCAGGACTCTTCCGCCGCGCACGGAGCCCCGCTCGGCGCGGAAGAAGTGCGATTGACCAAACAGAACTACGGCTGGCCGCCGGACGCCGAGTTTCTCGTTCCTGAACGGGTGCGCGTGCACATGCAAGAGATCGTGGAACGGGGGGCGCGGCTCGAGTCCGAATGGAGCGACCTGTTCGCGGCGTACGCGGAGCGCTTTCCGCGGGAGGCCGAGTCGCTCCGTCGCGGCCTGGACGGGGAGCTCGCACCGGGCTGGGACGCCGGGCTGCCGGTGTTCGACGCGTCCCACCCGCCCATCGCCACGCGCACCGTGTCGGGCCAGGCACTGAACGCCCTGGCCGGACCGGTCTCCACCCTCATGGGGGGGAGCGCCGATCTCGCCGGATCGAACAACAGTCGCATCGAATCGACTGGTGACGTCCGGGCCGGTGACTGGGGACAGCGAAACGTGAACTGGGGCATCCGTGAGCACGCGATGTGCGCCGCCTGCTCCGGAATGGCGCTGCACGGAGGGATCCGGCCGTTCGCCGCCACCTTCCTCGTGTTCACCGATTACGCGAGACCGGCGATCCGGCTTGCCGCCCTGATGGGTCAGCCGGTGATCTACGTGATGACCCACGATTCCATCGGCCTCGGGGAGGATGGCCCCACACACCAGCCGATCGAACACCTCGCCGCCCTGCGGGCGATCCCGGGCCTGCACGTCATCCGCCCGGCGGACGCCAACGAGACGGTGGAGGCCTGGCGCGCCGCCGTCCGCCGTACCGACGGTCCGACCCTGCTCGCCCTGACGCGCCAGAAGGTCCCGGTGCTCACGCAGGAGGGGCCCGAGGGCGCGGGCGGGCTGGCCCGGGGTGCCTACGTGCTCGCCGACGCCCCGGAGGGCGACGCGGACCTGATTCTCATCGCGACCGGCTCGGAGGTGGCGCTGGCGCTGGCGGCCCGCACGCTGCTGGCCGACCGCGGGATCGAAGCCAGAGTCGTCAGCATGCCGAGCTGGGAGCTGTTCCGGGCCCAGGAACTGGACTATCGGAACCGGGTCCTCTCGCCGGATGTCCCCCGCCGGATCTCGATCGAGGCCGGCTGTACCCAGGGCTGGCGGGAGTGGATCGGCGACGCCGGAATCGCCATCGGCATCGACCGGTTCGGCGCCAGCGCCCCTGCTGGAGAGCTGTTCGAACAATTCGGCTTCACGGCGGAGGCCATCGTCGTCGCAGCCGAGCGAATGCTGAAGGAGGCTTGAGATGATCGTGGCGATCGGCAGCGATCATGCCGGCTGGAGCCTCAAGCAGGAACTGGGTGAGGCGATCCGCGCTGCGGGCCACGAGGTGAGGGACCTGGGGACGCACGGGCCCGGCTCGGTGGACTACCCGGACTTCGCCCGGGCCGTGGCGGAGGCCGTATCCCGGGGTGAGGCCGAGCGAGGCGTTCTCCTGTGCGGATCCGGCGTCGGGGTCGGCGTGGTGGCAAACAAGGTCGTGCGCGTCAGGGCCGCGATCTGCCACGACACCTACTCCGCCCACCAGGGCGTGGAGCACGATGACCTCAACGTGCTGTGCCTCGGGGCACGGGTCATCGGCAGCGAGCTCGCGCGGGAGATCACGCTGCGGTTCCTGGAGGCCCGCTTCACCGACGAGCCCCGCCATCGCAGACGACTCGACAAACTGCTCGCCGTCGAGCGCGAATATCTCAAGGCACCGCACACCACCGCATAGGCGACCATGGAACCACTGTTCGAGTTGCTCGAGAACGGCCAGAGCTACTGGCTGGACAACCTGTCGCGCCAGATGATCCGCGACGGTTCGCTGGAGCGCCGCGTCGCCCGGGAAGGCCTGCGCGGTGTGACATCCAACCCGGCGATCTTCCACAAGGCGATTTCGGGGGGGTCTCTATACGCCGATCAGATCGCGACGCTCGCCGAAGCGGGTCGTTCGGTGGGGGAGATCTACGAGGAGCTCGCGGTGGACGATGTGCGGGAAGCGTGTGACGTGCTGCGACCGGTGTGGCAGGACTCGGACGGCGTGGACGGTTACGTGAGCCTCGAAGTCTCCCCGCATCTCGTGCACGACACGGCCGGATCGATCGAGGAGGCCCGGCGACTGTGGGCCGCGGTGGACCGCCCGAATCTCATGGTCAAGATCCCGGGCACTGCGGCCGGAGTCCCGGCGATCGAGGAGCTCCTGTTCGACGGCGTGAACATCAACGTCACCCTGCTGTTCTCGATTCCGGCGTACGAGGCGGTGCACGAGGCCTACATCCGCGCCCTCGGGCGGCGGCGTGAGGCGGGCCGACCGCTGGGAACCGTCGCTTCCGTCGCGAGCTTCTTCCTGAGTCGGATCGACGTGCTGGTAGACGGCCTGCTGTCGCAGCGGATCGACCGCGGTGGTGGAGATCCGGCTGGTGGACCGGCTTCCCTGTTCGGCACAGCGGCGATCGCCAGCGCGCGACTCGCGTACCGAGGCTTCGAGCGGCGGCTGTCCGACGACGACTGGAACGGGCTGGCGGCCGCCGGGGCCCGCCCACAGCGACTGCTGTGGGCGAGCACCAGCACCAAGAATCCGCTGTACGATCCGGTCCGATACGTGGAACCGCTGGTCGGCCCGCACACGGTCAATACGATGCCCGAGGTGACGATCGAGGCATTCAGCCGTGAGGGCCGCGTGTTTCCGAATGCCATTCGCGAGGGCCGGGACCAGGCGGAAGCCGTGTTCGAACGGCTGGCGGATTTCGGGATCGACATGGGCGCGGTGTGCGAGCAGCTCGTCAACGAGGGCGCCGACAAGTTCATCGGGCCGTTCGATGCCCTGATCGCGGGCCTCGCCGATCGGCGACGCGAGGTGCTGGAGCACCGGCTGCCGAGCACCGAGTGGATCGGTGCGGAAGACTCCGACGGCGTGCCGTCCGCGTTGGGGGCCGCGGTCGCCGAACAGCGGTTCGGCGTGCGCCTCGCGGCGCGGGACCCGTCGCTGTGGACCGACGATCCCGAGGTGGCCGAGCGCATCGTACAGCGCCTGGGCTGGCTGGGCGCTCCCGCCTCGGCCAGGAACGACCTGCACGAGTTCAAGCGGTTCGCCGCCGAGGTCCGGGACGAGGGCATTCGACATGTGGTACTGCTCGGCATGGGCGGCAGCAGCCTCTGTCCGCTGGTGGCCGCGGATACCTTCGGCCCAATCGAGGAATGGCCCGATCTGCTCGTGCTGGACGACGTCGACCCCGCTGCGATCCGGGAACTCGCAGACCGGATCGATCCGGACCATTCCCTGTTCCTCGTGGCCAGCAAGTCCGGCTCGACCATCGAGACCATGTCGCTGTACCGGTACTTCTACGATCTGGTCGGCAGGTCCGGGGCGCCTCGCCCGGCCTCGAAGTTCGTGGCGCTCACCGACCCGGGCTCGCCTCTCGCGCGGGAGGCTCAGGAACGTGGATTCCGGCGCACGTTCGAGACGCCCTCCGACGTCGGCGGCAGATTCTCGGCGCTGACCGCGTTCGGCCTGGTCCCGATGGCACTGGCCGGATACGACGTGGAGGCGATCGTCGAGTCGGCTCTGCAGCTGCAGGCGGAATGCGCGCCGGAGATACCGGATGAGCACAACCCGGCCATAGGCCTGGGTCTGGCGCTGGCGGCGCAGTACGCGGCGGGACGCGACAAGCTCACATTGATCGCCTCGCCCGGACTCGAGAGCCTGCCCCTGTGGATCGAGCAGCTGGTGGCGGAGAGCACCGGTAAGCAGGGCAAGGGCATTGTTCCGGTCACCGACGAACCGCTCGCCGAGTCCGGCGCCTATGGCCCGGATCGTCTGTTCGTGGAGGTTTCGCTCGCGGAGGAGCGTGCCGTCGCGCGGGAGGCGATGCTCGCGGCCCTGTCCGACGACGGGCACCCGGTCCTGCGGATCGTCCTGCCCCGGCCCGAATCGATGGGAGGCGAGTTCCTGCGCTGGGAGATCGCCACCGCCGTCGCGGGCGCGATTCTCGGCGTCAACCCGTTCGATGAGCCGGACGTCGCCGCCAGCAAGTCGATGACGGCGGGGATCCTCGAGCAGCTGAAACCGGGGACCCTGCCGGACGCGGGCACCGCAGATGCCGCCTCGGACCAACTCGAGGTCCACGTGACCGACGAGACCGACTGGTCCACCGGTCTGGATCGCGGCGATCCGGAGGCATTGCTCCGGGACTTCACGGCCCTCGCCGGGCCGGATGACTACGTTGCTGTGCTCGGCTTCGTGGCCGGCACTCCCGACAGAGATGAGCTGGTGCGGGAGCTCCGCCGCACCATTCGCAGGCGGACCGGGGCGGCGACGACGTTCGGCTACGGGCCACGGTACCTCCACTCCAGCGGACAGCTGCACAAGGGAGGACCCGATACCGGGCTGTTCATCCTGCTCACCGGCGACGCCGGCGTGGACCTCCCGATTCCGGATTCCGATACGAGCTTTGCCGCTCTGCAGCGGGCGCAGGCCCTTGGAGACGAACGGGTGCTGCTCGAGCGAGGGCGCCGGGTGCTTCGCGTGAATCTCGGCTGGTACGTGGAAGAGGGTCTGGAGACGCTGCTCGCCGCGCTGGCCTGATCGAACGGCGCGGTCGTCAGTCCCGGGCGTCCGGCTCGTTCCCGGACCAGATCCTCCGCATCACGGGAGAACGGAAGACCAGGGCGGACCCCCAGGTGAACAGGGTGACGACTCCGAGGATCAGGGCCATTCTCAGCCACGGCTCCCCCACCTCCATACGTCGGGAGGCGATCGCCCGGATTGTCCGCAGCCACTCGAACCCGGCCACCAGCAGCGCCAGTTGCACCAGGCGGGCGCTCCAGGGCTGACGGACCAGCAGCAACAGCGGAAGCGCCAGCGCCATGAGTGCCAGCGTGCTCATTCCGGTCCGGGAGAAGTGCGCCGCCAGCAGAATGCAGCTGAGGATCACCGGGATCAGTCGCCAGAACACTGCCATGCTCAATCCTTCCCGGAGTGCAGGGGAAACAGGACCGATTCGGTTCTAGCCTCCGTCATGATCCGTTCCAGATCCGCGACCAGCTCGGGCCGGGCATGTGCCCGGTCCGTCGATTCCCCGGGGTCCACGGCCAGGTCGTACAGTTCGAGCGGCGCGTCGGGCTGTGGCCGGTACGCTTTCCAGTCGCCGATGCGAACCGCCTGCATCCCCTGAAACTCCCAGTATAGCCACGGTGCGCGAGTCTGCCCGGCCCTGTCGCCGATGATCGTCGGCAGGAACGATACCCCGTCCGACGCGACCGGCAGCTCGAGCCCGAGCAGTTCGGCGAAGGTAGGCAGGTAGTCGGCGAAATGGGAAACGTGCTCCGTCGTAGCTCCCGCGGCAGCCCGGCCCGGCCAGCGGACCAGCAGCGGCACCCGGATGCCGCCCTCCCGGAGCTGCGCCTTGCGGCCCCGCAGTCCTCCGGCGCTGCCGAAGTACTCGAGATCCACTCCCCCCACCCAGGACGGGCCGTTGTCGCTCGTGAACATCACGATCGTTCGCTCCGCGAGACCGAGCTCGCCGAGCAGTGCCAGGATCCGTCCGATCTCCGCGTCCATCCGGCTGATCATCGCGGCGTAGGCCGCCCGTGGTTCAGGGTGCGGAAGGTAGCCCCGATCTCCCGTGTACGGTTCCTCCGGAAACGCCCCGCGATACTCCGCGAGTGACGATTCGGGCACCTGCAGGGCGAGGTGCGGCACCGGAAACGGCAGGTAGAGGAAGAACGGGTCGGCACGGTGACGCCGGATGAATCCCAGGGCCTCCTCGACCAGCGCGTCCATGGCATAGGTCCGCCCCGCGTACGATCGATAACTCTCCGGGTCCCGCGGGTCGGATGACTCCGGAAGCCTCTGATGCGCCCGGAACCCGGCGTTGCCGGGCAGGGCGTCCTTCACTCCGTTGCGCCACAGGTGCGTGGGGTAGTAGTTGTGCGCCTCGCGCTGGCAGAGATAGCCGTACCAGTGATCGAACCCCTGCAGGTTGGGCTCTCCGCTGCTGCCCGGACCGCCGAGGCCCCACTTGCCGATCGCACCGGTGACGTACCCGGCGTCCTGGAACAGCCGCCCGAGCGTATAGGTGTCCGCCAGCAGCGGCCGCTGCCCCTCGATCGTCGTGTCGCCCCAGACATCTCCCCTTTCGGGCAGCTCGTCGTTGTCGCGGATGTAGGCATGACCCGCATGCAGGCCCGTCAACAGGATATCCCTCGACGGAGCGCACACCGGGCTTCCGGCGTAGTGATTCGTGAACCGAACGCCATCGGCGGCCATCCGATCCAGCACCGGGGTCCGGATCCGGGTCTGGCCGTAGCTGCCGAGCTCACCCCAGCCCAGGTCGTCGGCCAGGATCAGGATGACGTTCGGGCGTTCAGACCCGGGATCGGGCTGGCAGGCGAACAGGACCAGGGCCGCCGCGGTCGCCGCCGCGAACCGCCACCGGATCCAGGATCTTCCCGGGTTCACTGTCTGGCTCTCCTGCTCAGGGGGCACGATCGGCGGGGCAAACATTGCCACCTGGCGCGGGACCCGCTCCAGCCGGAGCGGGCCCCTTAACGCCGAGACGGATCCGGCAGCCCTCCCTATTCCAGGACGTGGATGTTCCGGGCGGCGCAGATCTCCTTCAGCTGCTCCGGCCAGACGGTGACGCTGACCTCTCCGAGGTGGGCCTTCCGCAGCAGCAGCATGTACGTACGCGACTGACCGATGCCGCCGCCGATGCTCAGCGGGATCTCGTCGTTCATGATCGCCTGGTGGTACGGCTGCTCGAGGAAGTGCATCTGGTCGCTGAGCTCCAGCTGTCTGAGCAGCGTCTCCTTCGTCACCCGGACTCCCATCGAGGTCAGCTCGTGACGGCGCTTCGTCACCGGGTTCCACACCAGGATGTCGCCGTTCAGCCCGTGCGTGTCCATCCCCGTCTCGGCCGAAGTGTCCGTGATCCAGTCGTCGTAATCCGCGGCCCGCATCTCGTGCGGATAACCGTCCTTGAGCACCGAGCCGATTCCGATGATGAAGATCGCAGGGGCGTGGTCCTGGATCACCTTCGTCTCGCGCTGCTTGCGCGGCAGATCGGGATACATGTCGAGGATCTCCTCGGCATGCAGAAACACCAGTTCATCCGGCAGCGGCGGATACCTGGGGTCGTTCAGCGTCGGGTAGTGGGTCAGCGCATGCTCTTCGGCCTCCTTCAGCACCTTCCAGATGCTCTTCACCGTGGACTTGAGAAAGTCCAGGTTGCGCTGGTCCGCCGTGATCACTTTCTCCCAGTCCCACTGGTCCACGTAGGAACTGTGATCGTGATCGAGGAAATAGTCCTTCCTGACGGCCCGCATGTCCGTGTTGATGCCCTCGCCGACGTCACAACCATACTGCTTCAGAGCCGGACGTTTCCATTTGGTGGCCGCCTGCACCACGCTGGCCCGGATCGGGGTCTCGAGCCCGAGACCGCAGTCGAACTCGATCGGAGTGCGGGAACCGTCGCGGTCCAGCATGTCGTTGACGCCGCTTTCCACGGTGACGATCAGCGGGACCTGTACCAGCATCAGGTTGAGTTCGCGGGCCAGGCCGTCTTCGATGATCCGCTTCACGTCGTACAGGGCCTTCTGCGTGTCCTTGCGGTCCAGCAGCGGGCGATAATCGGTGGGCAGGATCTTCGCGACTTCCTCGTAGGTGCTCACGCCGGGTCCGGCGAGATCGGCCTTCTTGTCCATGGTGTCGGGCATGACGATGCCTCCGGGTCGGTCGGGGTCCAGCCGGGAGCCGGCGTCTCGAGTGATGCGCGGCGGTCCCGGGCCTGCGCGATCGGTGCGCCGGGTCATTGCGGCGGATTGCACGAAGCGAGCCAGCGGCGACGCTGTGGTCAGGGATTCACAAACGCTTCACGTGCAAGACGTTGTGAAACTTTCGGGAGCTCGTGCGCGCGGGGAACGGCGTCCGGACGGGACGATGTGTCCACCTCGGGGCGGCCGTGCGGACCGGTCTCACGGATCGCCTGCCGGGCTCGCGACGCGGTCCCTACTCCACCCAGTTCTCGAGGAATCGCCGCTCGCCGCCCTCGGTCTCGTCGATCAGCGACTGGAACAGGGCACGCATCTGGGCGTCCGGGAAAGTCCCGATCACGAGCCGGTTGTTGATGATCATCGTCGGCGTGGACCGGATGCCGTGCGCGTACTGGTCGGAGGTGCGTTCGTACTCGCGACCTGTCTCGATGAGCCGTCGGACTGTCTCGATCGTGACCGGGTCGTTGACCGCGCCCTCGAGACCGAGCTCGTGCGCGAGATCGCTGCGCCAGGCCGGACTGGCGGCGGCCTCGAAGTTCTCGAACACCCGGTCGTGCACCTCGAGGAACAGGTCCGGCTCGTGCGCGGCCATGTACGAGAGTTCGCACGCGCCCGGATGCTTGTCCTTCTCCACCACCTCGTTGCACGCCGCATCCAGCGGGAAGAACTGGAACGCCACGTTGATCTTGCCCTCGAACTCCCGCTTCAGGCGCTTCAGCTG
>Ga0209536_100013781_pt1 | contig 11641 bp, 10 predicted proteins | sample DeeMarSeWOR28_12_FD_187461 | JGI IMG/M metagenome (GOLD analysis project Ga0209536, IMG submission 187461) | Marine sediment microbial communities from White Oak River estuary, North Carolina - WOR-2-8_12 (SPAdes) (version 2) | ecosystem: Environmental > Aquatic > Marine > Intertidal zone >... | reverse complement strand
AATCCGCAAGCCTCCTCTGAGATATAATCCACTGGCTGAAGAAGAACTGTTTATCCCCCTTTTCAGGATAGGCCGTTATTTCTCCCAATGTAATACTCTTGTCAAGCTCCCATTTTTAGTACCAGTTGGGAGTGGACAAAATCAGGCATTTTGAGTTGCGAACTGATAGGGTGACAAACCCTGTAAAGCCTCATGGGGTCGGATGGCATTGTATTCTTCCAGCCATTGTTCTGTGATCTCGCGTACTTCACTCAAAGAATCAAACAGATAAGCATCCAGGACATCTTCCCGAAAGGTGCGGTTGAAGCGTTCGACATAGGCGTTCTGCGCCGGTTTGCCTGGCTGGATATGAGCCAGAAGGATCTGGTGTTCTTCCGCCCAGGTTTTCAGGCGATAGGAGATCAATTCTGGTCCATTGTCTATGCGGATCTGTACTGGACGATCACGCCAATCGATCAACATTTCCAGAATGCGGATCACTCTCTCGGCAGGCAAGGATGTATCCACTTCGATCCAGAGCGCTTCACGATTGAAATCATCCAGGATGTTCAAGGTACGAAAGGCTCTCCCAGAAGCCAGGCTATCGCTCATGAAGTCCAATGACCAGCTCTGGTTAGCCTTCTCAGGTTGCACGAGCGGTTTTGGGGTTCTGGATGGCAGCCTTTTCTTGGGTTTTACCCGTAAATTCAAGCCTAGCTCGCAGTACACCTGGTGGATGCGCTTGTGGTTCCAGGCATAACCCTGGTTCTTCCGGTAATCAACCATCTTCCTGAAACCCCAGCGCGGCTTTCTTGCAGCCAGTTCCAATAACTCGCTCCTTATTACTTCGTCATCCGGCTTCTTGCCCTGATAGCGGTACACTGAACGGCTCAACTTCAACATCTGGCAGGCCTGACGTTCACTCAACCCATGCTCGCCCATTGCATAGGCAACTAGCTCGCAGCGCTCGTCAGGCGTTACAGCTTTTTTTGAACAATGTCTTTCAGTGCCTGATTCTCCAGGCTCAGATCGGCATACATCTGCTTCAAGCGCCGGTTCTCTTCTTCCAACTCCTTCAGCCGTTTCAGGGCACTAGCATCCATGCCACTGTATTTGGCTTTCCATTTGTAGAATGCACTTTTGCTAAAGCCATGCCTGCGACTCAATTCCTCTACCGGAATGCCAGCTTCTGCTTCTTTCAGAATGTTAACGATCTGTGTTTCTGTGAACCTTTTTCTCTTCATCGGAATCTCCTTGTTTATTTTGCCAGAAGATTCCACTTTCGTCTGGTACTATTTTAGGGGAGGATTACCCTCTCAATAGAATTTATGGTGGAGGAATTAAGGAATTAAGGAATTAATATACTCTTCAATCCAAGTATAGCCGCTCGGCGCAAGATCAGATGGACTACGTCCCGGAACATCCCATGCATCCGGCAGGCCGTCATTATCACTATCAGCAGGTGGTTTTCCGGAGGGATACGAGGGCCAACCACCAACTTCTGACTGCGAGTCAATAATCCATTTTCCATGCACAGGTGGTAAGTCATTTCTGATATTTTCTATAATACGCTGATCGACCGGATCCAATGGCCGCGCCCCCGCACTTTCCAAAACATTCTCATAAGCTACGAGTGGGCTCGTGGCTGGCATACTATCAAATAATGGCGTATTTACCACGGTTCCCGAAGCAATTGTCACGCCACTGTTGTTACCGGATAAATAATATTTTCCGGGTGTCTCTAGCTGAAAACAGTTTTTACTTTCCATCCAACTACGTGTTCCAGGCGTTGTCTCACAATAGTTCCCTAGAATATTTAGCTGTAACCCACCCCCGCCACGTGGATTTAATGCCTTTGCCCCCCAACCATAGATAACATTATTGACATACTCTCCGCGCCCAACCCCGAAAACAGCCGGATTGCGGTCATTGTTGAAAGCAAACAAATTGTGATGAACGGTTATATTATTGCTTTCGTACCCTATCAGCATCCCCATGCTGCGACATGCTTGCGGGTTGTCTGGAAGAGCAGCACACTTAAGCGCCTCTGCGCTGATATTATAAGAGAAGGTTATATCATGCACCGCACCAACAATATAGTCTCCCCAGGTAGAAAAATTCTCGTCCACCCCCCAGGCAACGGAATTGTGGTCAACGACAACGTTATAGGCTTCATAATTTCTTCCACCCCATACGGTAATGCCGTCCCGATCTGTGCCTTTTACACCGGGGCCATCTCCAAGTCGCATTCTCATTCCTCGGATAATCACGTCATGAGTTCTGATAAATATCGGCGCCCCTTTGATGGCAAAGCCATTGCCCGGCGCTGTCTGTCCTGCGATGGTGATGTACGGGTTATAGATGTAAATTGGGCTGTCAGCTTGCACGATGCCACCTGTTTTGAATATCAAAATTCGCGCCCCTGACTGTCCCACCGCATCCCGGAATGAACCCGCCCCACTGTCATTTGTGTTGGTCACAAAGATAATCTGTCCCCCGCGTCCGCCCTTCGTATGTGTTCCAAAGCCAACTGCTCCGGGAAAAGCGGGAACATTCGTCGGAAAAAATTCGTTATGTTGTAGGGATAGTACAGTGATAACACCAACAACTACCATGATTATCAGTCGTGGATAATCTACAAATCCCAATCCCAGTATTGCCGATTTTAAGGTTCTTTTCATAGATTATAGAATTCTTTGCATTGTTTTGGCAAACGGCAAAAAGAGTTACCTGCAACAAGTGCCAAGTTTAATTGGGTGAGATCTATTTCAAGTTAACCCAATATTCATAAATAGCTAAGAAACCTTTCAAGTGATGTTTGCTGACAAAACGAAGCTGCGCTAATAGGGATCGTTCTCTGAGAACAATCCTTATTCTACTCATAGTTTACCGAGCTTTTGGTTTTCTTCGCCGCAAAAATATGGCTACCAATATTACAGCAACCATTATTACACCAACAATTTCTAAACCCAACATAGCATTATTACGAGTTTGCTCCAACGCCACGTTAGGAATAGGAGTGTAAGCAGACTCATCTTCAGCGATCAACAGAACGGCTTCACCCGAAGCGGCTTGAGCAGAAACGCGCCCTAACCCTAACCCCGTAAGAGTATCTACGGCAATGGCTTGTTCGCCATCTACAGTGGCAAAGTCGCCTCTGAGTGTGTTCCGAATATCTTCTGTGATCAGAGCGCTCCCAGCCATGCGAACACCTTCTGAATTAGTACCCAACACCGTCAGTGCCACTAACTGCTTATCCAATGGCAGGTAAAATAATTCTAAATAACCGAGACTCTTTTCAGATGAAATCCTATAGATGACCTGCTGATTGTCAAGGATTGCAATATTACTATCCTGCTCAAAGTAAGCTGGCATGCTATCTTTTAATTCATTCATTAAGGAGAGGGTGCTCGGTATGCCCACCAGAATCAAATTCTGGTCTTGTAAAGTTGGTGGCTCAAACTGGCCATCATAATCTACATCAAAAGACAAAACTGATCCTGTAGCACTGGTACCCAACGTATAGGCAATGGTACCTGCCACTGACCAAGCTGCAACGTCAGATTGCGGTAAAACAAATGTCGTAGAAGAGAGAGATGGATCGTTAACGAAAGGGGACGGAAAAGAATACAAGCCCAGGAGTGGGTAGAATGTAGAGGTGGCAGGCGTCAGCGGTATATGCAAAACTGACTCAGGAAAGATTGTAACCCACAATGGGTCATTAGAGCCAATAGTATCACATATACTTTTAGGATTCAGAGTGACGACAACTTCAATTAAATTGCTGCCTGGCCGAAGAAAAGTTGTAGGTAGCGTGATATGAGCAGTTACAGGTTCAGGGTTATCGTCCGGAAACTCAATACTGCCAACACGATTACCATTCAGTAAAATTGTCATCCCCGAACGAGCTGTGTCAAGGAAGGCTGAATTTGTGAACACAAGATCAAGGGATGGGTCCGAAACTGGCACCTGCCCAGGTGGAATGATAAAATTATAGGAAAAGAATTTTTTTCCAATACCGGATCTGGAATCGGCACTGTACCCCAATGAGCTCAATGTGTAATCAGAAGTCGTAAGAGGCGCTAGCAAGCCAAATGATTCAATGGGGTTGACCTGGGCAACAATTGCGTAGCGAATATTATTGGATACTTGAATGTTAGATGTGGAGAATGCCTGTGCAGCTTTGACAACGCCCGGGTCAGTGTTTCCACCAACAACCAGGATGACTTTGGTTTTGTTCCATACAGAGGGAGCTAATTGTAATACACCATCATCGGTCTGCATTTCGGGGGATACATACCCAGAGGCTGCAACAGAAACTGGTAGTTCAACACCCGAAAGGGCAGACAAGCCTTCCGGTTTGCCAACAAAAATTAGATCAGAATTATTGCGAACGGCATCGGTCAATTCGTTCAAAGTAATGAGAGAGAGTGGCAGATTGGCATTCGTCATTCTTCCAAAGGAGGCCATGACAAGCAAGGCAGCCTGCAACTCCTCTGCTGAGGGGACACTAGGTATTACCACAACTGCCGAACCGGGTAGCTGCGAATCTGGCTGGTAGATTGGCCAGGGCAAACGACGCAAATCCAGGTTCACCGCTGTTTCTGCATACGGAAAAATCACCTGAGAAGTCGATGAAATAATCGCAGTTGAATTGTAAAATGGGTAATCGCAATCAATGGACGCATCTAATTCAAAATAGATCTCGAACGATCCATCCTCATTATCGGATATCAAATCGGATGGGGCAATCGGTACATTGTAAACAATATCATTGCCATTCTTTAATGGGATGAATTGCTGAATAGCTCCATTAAAATATACACGCAGTTCCGCGTCCAAAAAATCGTCGGGTTGGATCTCTTGCTCGCCTGTGTCGCCGGTGAAAGAGGAACTTATAACCAGTTGGATTTCCGCGCCATCCTGTAATGTCCAGTAAGCCGGCAAGCTAAAACTGATAAAACTACTGTCAAATGGACCATTCATAATAATATCAGATTCGCCCAATTGGGCGAATGTAAAGGTCGCCGTCGCCTCTTGTTGCTCAGGTGCAGCAGAAGCCACCGAAACTGGTCCAAGATAAAGTGGGCTGCTTACTAGTACAATCATCAGAAGTATATTCAGGATTATTCTCATATTTAATTTTGACGCAAACAGGCGCCATTCCTTTCTGTGTAATTACTCAAAAATATAAAAGATTATAGCTGGTTCAGTTCAACAATGTAAGAAAAGAAATCAACATTAACCGCACACACGGAAAAAGATACCAATCAATGTGCATCATCCAGTTCATAGATCAATTAACCCTTCTCGTGTAATACATCTCGAGTTACGGACTGCAAAGAAAACGCAATCCCAATCAACAAGAAAAGGTAACGTGGAAAAGCTCCATGAATAAAGAATGCTGCTGTCAGGTACCCAATCAACCCAACTCCAAAGCCAGAGACCATGCCTGCATAGTCCGACAAGTTAGCTTGCAAGAATTTTTTGCGCGTTTTCCAAACAAGAACAACTGAACTCACAACTATTGTCATAAAAGCAGTTAAGCCGAAGAAACCTGTTTCTGTGACCACCTCAATATACAAATCATGGGCAGAAGCATAATTCAAACCTATATCGGCTCCAATCCTCTTAGCATACTCGTTAAATACAGAACCATAATTATTCAGGCCTACACCCAACAACGGGTTGGACTTGATCATTTCTAAGGAGACCAAATTCAACGTGGCTCGTTCACTCAAGGATGAGTCTAGCATACGAACTGAGCCGGGTGACGGCAATAACCCGCCTAAACTAAAAATGCGGTCGATATATTGGGGAGGCGAAAAAACCAAAATTGCCAGAAATGAAATAATCAAGAAAGGCACTTGATAGAAACGCGGCGGGTATATCAAGAAAAAAATGGCCATAGCCACAGTAATGGCCAAAAAACCACCACGTGAATAAGTGAACAATATAGAAAGAACACACACCAACAACGACCACAATGCCAATCCACGACGGATGATGGTGCGCTCGTGTAATAACCGTTCAAGCGCCATTGGAGTAATAACTACCATAATTTGTGCAAAAAAATTCGGGTCGCCAATGGGGCCGCCAATGCGGTAACTCCCCACGTCGCCAACTATGTGCATTACTCTTGCAATTGCAAACCCCCCATATTCACTTGTGAAGGTTCCTGTAAAGTATTGGATGCACGATATTGTCCCTAGAAAGATTCCGACACCAATCAATACCCAGATCACGCGGAGAAAAGAAGTACCTTTTTGAAGCAAGATTACGACAACAATAGTAATAATCGCATCTTTAGCAAACACAACCAGCGCATCTTGCACATTGGTAGTCTCGCTGGCATATAACAAAGAGGCAAAACAGATCAAACCGTACACGCCGATCAATATTGCCGGTTTTAACCAACCGCGTGGCACCTCTCGAAATAAAGCCCAGCGCGCCAAAATAGCACCAATCATTAAAGCAATATACCACTGTGCCATAGAGGGCAGATCATAGTTGTGAACCAGGATATCAGACAAGCGAGTATATACAAGAAAAACCAATACCAGCAACCCAAACTCAACATTAAGAATAGCAACTACAAATGCAAAAATTGACATTAACCCAAACACAATATACGTGGGCTGATTGACCTCGACGATAATCACCCCAGAAGCCCCACCAAGCAAAATTCCTATGGCTACATAGCTCAAGATATTCGCAGCCCGCGTTAATAAAGAGCCTTCGTTTTTGAGAGAAAAGAGATGATCGCTATTAGTCATGGTTTGTTATAATTAAGATATATTAAATAGGTTGGGTAGCTTTTAGCAAGTATATTTCGCTGCTTTGCTTCGCCATTTCTAACGCCCATATCACATTGGCAATCAGTGAATCAGCCGTATCATCTACGCGGTACTCAGCTATACCAATCTCAGGCTTGAGGGACAAATCTTCACCCGTAATATCAATCTTGATTGGGATTGATAGAGATGCCCGCACTCGCCCCATCGTATTCAAAGCAGCTTTGTCCTGTGTTTCAGAGAGGAGTACAGCAAAATCCAGGTCGTTCCAGCGGCATACCAAATCATTGCCGCGCAACTGATTCTTGAGCACCTGGGTGATGTGCCGCAGGATCACCTCCAGAGTAGCCTCTGGCAACACGTTTATATAGTCTGTCAAACCGTCCAAATGTACCATGCAGAGTGAGAAATCAGTAATTGAAGCAAATGCCGCCTTTTCCAATTTTTTCTCGAAGGCCGTTCGGCTAAGAGCCAAGGATGCATCATCCAACTGGCGTTGTTGTATAAAATCATTGAGAGGCATGCGTAGTAGCTCCCGCACGAGCGCCAGAGCTACGCCCAAGGCCAACCCAACCACAATAGCCAGTCCCGAGTCACGCAAAGGGTTTGGTGAAATCGGTTCTACAGTCGGCACAGCCTGGTCAAGTAAGGTTATATCGTACAATTGATAAATACCTGCTATATACTGCACAGCTTTTTCACCAATTCGATTGGTTAACAAAGCTGCCCTAACAGGGTCGGGGCCTTGTGTAGAAAGTTCGATGATATTTGTATCGGGTAAGACAATAGCGCTTGTAATATAATCTTCCACATCAACTTTAGTAAGGTTTAATAATGAAAGTGTCTCATTATGGATACGCGAACTGCCTAAAATCTCTGCATAAGTGTTCATTAGTGAAGCTTGGTCAAGCGCATTAATACTAGAAATTACTTGCCCCTGCTGACCAACAAAGTAAGCAGGATTCGGTGAAACGATGTAACGTGCTGTTGTGAGGAATATTGGCTCTGTAAGCAATGAAAAGGCGAGTACGGCGGCAACCGAAGTCAACACTGTCAGGACAATGACCCACCAACTACGTTGCAACAGGCGAAAATATAATTTAATTTCCATCTAATTATCCTTTTCTTTCCACAAAATTATAACGAACCAAGATTATAATCAATATTGAAAAATAGTTTCAATATTAAATCAACTTAGAAATCCATTGAACAAAATAATTTAAAAAACCATTCCAATTATTTGAGTTAGTTATTGGTTAATAATCAATAACTAATATGAGCCTAACAACTTCGCAGGCTATATACATGACGAATAAAACACTAACAGGTTACAATTTGTCAATTAGTTCCAAAGCCAGTATAGACTTCAAATCTGGTAATTGTGCGCTCGAACCGCGCCAGGGTCGCCTATACATGTCGAATCCACAAATCGACTTGCAAATGCAAAAGAAAGAAGGAAGAAGGCAAACTCAAACGAAGGTGTCATACCAGTTCTTCAACACGAGTGATCTCATAATGATTTTATCAACACCCAATCGGACAACTGGACGAGCGCGTCTCTGCGACCGGATTTGGGCAAGCAATCTCGGTGCAAAAATCATCAAACTCTCCCTTACGAGAGACTTTGGATTAAGCCGTTGAGCAAGAATTGAGTGAAACCCGAATCCTTTTCCCAGAGTTCCAATTACTTTTGTGAGAGCGTCCGGGTCGAGGAATTCCCAAATCCCACTGGTTCGGTCCCTTAGTTCCTCCAGGGCGTACTCCCTGACTGGAGAATCCGTGGACAGTAATTTGGGCCAATCCTCAAGATTGCCCTGTTTTGCATAAGGGAATTGGGCAAGAAGTGGATATTCCCGGATAACCACCTGACGAAAGAGCATTTTGTCGACTCGCAACGAATCGGGAACTTTCGCCAAGAAGTTGAGAATCTGGTCATCAAGCAGGATATTTCGGTGATCCATCTCGATTTGTTTGTAGTAGCTGGCGGTTTGAAGATAGCATTGGAGTCGATGGTTAAAGTAAAAGAAATCTTTGGCCTGATTGGGCGAGAGATCGCGCGCCTCAGACAGGGCTCTTTCAACAGCGGCATCCGAGGCCTCACAAAATTCATTGTAGTGTGTTTCCCGAATAACCGGTGCAAGACGCTGCACACTACGCAACCGGGACAAATACGCAACTGTAGAAGCCCCTTCTATCGTAGATGCCGAAAAATATTTCAGGCCGAAAACCTCGTCTCCACGAAGAACACGCTCAATACCTGAATTGCGCAGTTCAGCCATTATCTGGTACTCATGGGGATGAAAGGCAGCAATATCTGAGAGACCGTCGATCAAGTAATTAACATGCCTGAAATTTTCTCGAAAATTCGTAATCTTTCGTTGCATAAATCTATGCTTCGTGTTCAAATGACGAGCCATTAAAGCAGCTATCGCCACATCTGAATCCTTAGCTCCTTGGCTTTCACCCCAGCAAACAGTATTTAACTTTTCTCCGTGGCCTTGAACATTCGTCAATGCACCTCCGAGAATCCCACGAGAATCCACACCTCCCGACAAGAAAATGATGGTCTTCTCCGGTTCGCCCATATGCTTTCCCGCGGCTGCGTTGAGCAATTGACCTAGCTCACACTCCAAATCGGCCTGGGAAGCGTCGGAAGGAACTGATCCAGGCAAAAATCTCCAATAAGTCTCTTTCACAACCCTTCCATTTTCGACTCTCAATAATTCGCCGCCTCGGAGTCGTCGCGCCGATTTGAATAGAGTTTGATCCCCCAGTAAAAACCCTTGAGCCAAGAATGTGGCAAATGCTCCAAGATCAATCTCTTTCTTAAAAAAAGGGCTGGCCAGTAGGGCTTTAACCTCAGGTGCGAAAAGCAGTTGATCCCTGATCTGAACATAATAGATAGGCATGGAGGCTCTACGATCAACCATGAGAAGCGTGGTGCCCCTAGTTGGCTCGGCCAGCACCGCTGAGAAAAAGCCATGCCAGTGCCGGAACGCAGTGTTTTCTGGAACTCTACTAATAGGCCCATCAGTTTCGCGTTCCAGCAGTGGGCCGGAGACAAACATTCGAACACCGGTTTCTTCGCCATAGGGATAATTCGGCCAACTAATGGAATCCTGATGTGCTAAACCAATCCTGCCAATCAATAAATTCGATCCTGTTACATACGCCTGTTCTAGACGATCGTCTCCATGATGGCGTAGGGTATCGGCCATTTTAGTGAAAATGATCCTGTTCTCCTCTCCCGAAGTTGAATTGGGTTTAAGGCTCAGGATTCCAAAAAGACCAGGCATTTTATAGTTTATCCTTTCAGTGCAAGTTGTTTATTCAGACAGGGTTATATTTTTGCATATAGTCTTTTAGGACACCCAACCAGCCGATTAACCGAATCGAATTTGGTAAGCCAAAAGAACGCCCAAAATCAAATCTAGCTATTGGATTGAAAATATCCTAAGTAACTGATTACATGAGGTGAAATTTAAACAATTTATTCGGAATCATTTGCGCGCCTAAATTTCTCAATTTCCAAACAGATTAAGAACGATCTTTTCAACGCTTTTTTAGCGTTCATAAAATTACATACTTAAGAACTGTTCTTAGCAAAGTCAATAAAAATTTTTGGTATTGCAGGTAACAAAGCACAGAACTATCCTAATTGAGATAACAAACAGAAATCATATTAACAATTTCGCTGCGAGGAAGGCGTAACCCAAAGAAACAGTCTTCACTACTATAATGGAGATTGCTTCGACTGTAAAACTGTCTGGAAATTACATCTCATTGTACGAAGCTTGAATAATTTGCTCATATATTTCAGATCAATTCAGTAATTTTACATAACGAACTCATTGAAACTAATCCTGTAATAAGTGGCGTAAATTGATCATAGCAAAAGCAATATAGTGCGCGCCAAGGAAGTAGATTTTGCACCTGTCGAACCTTAATATCAAAGCTCTGAATTTGTCGATCCAGGCAAAAGAACGTTCACTAGTAAAGCGGTGTTTACCCGCCAACAGACCGGTTGAGGTAATGATGAAGTCTACAGCGTCAGTCATCGGCAGAATATTAGTGGTTTTCGCTTTCTTGCGGCCTTGATAGGCTAATGCTTCACCACCTTTTTTCGCGATCACATGGCTGCCATCTCGACTCCATTTTCGAAAATGGTAGTACGCAGCATCGTAACTGATCTCTTTTTTGTATGGCTTGTCCAGCTCCGCAACGATAGGAAGTTGGTACCACTGACAACCTGTATGCAAGCGGTAGAGCACATAGTTGAGGATCTTGAACAGTGGGATCTTGCTTTCAAAACCACGCTTAGCCGTTGAAATGTAGGGACAAATATGTTCATCAAACTGTTTTTCGGTTAGACTGGTAGGGATAGTGCTCATTTGGGCTCTCCTTGGTGGTTCAAGTTTTGCGCTTATGATGCACTATCTTTTCAATTTGCCTTTTGTTTCATTTACTTCAATAAGTATTATAGCGTAAATTAGCTGAAAGCCCCGCGAAAGTTGGTATTCAAGACGGGCGTCCGAGAAGTGCGTTTTTTGCATGACACATGGCCTACTCTTCCACACCACTGTATCCCTAGACATTTTGACAGACACATTGAGTTCACTTAGATCGATTAGGGTGCTGAATTCAAAAGCTTGTTTTCTCAGGATATTCTGCTGTAGTACGATCGTCATTGCATACCACAACCTTACAAGAAAGACAAACAAGCTTTTATTACAAGCTTCAATCGCACTTTGAGAAAAGAGCATTTGGAATGGGCAAAGTACAATCCAACTCTAATACCATAGCTAACCTTTCATACCTAGGATTGAGTACGGTACTATTATTAACGGCCGGGTACCTCTTTAAATATG
>Ga0209536_100013780_pt1 | contig 11641 bp, 10 predicted proteins | sample DeeMarSeWOR28_12_FD_187461 | JGI IMG/M metagenome (GOLD analysis project Ga0209536, IMG submission 187461) | Marine sediment microbial communities from White Oak River estuary, North Carolina - WOR-2-8_12 (SPAdes) (version 2) | ecosystem: Environmental > Aquatic > Marine > Intertidal zone >... | reverse complement strand
GTAGTACAACCAGAAACCTCCCCCGTCGAAATATGGGGTGGTCCCCACCGTGAGGAACACCGACGGGGACGAGGGTGAGTACCTGAACAGCTCCAGAACCGATGGGGAACCGATCATGACGGTCGTTATGTTCACGGTGTTGCTGAAGGAGGTCTGGGCACTGCCGCCCAGAGAATAATCCGCCCGGGCCGTGTTGGTGATGAGGGTGCCGGCCGGGACCGCCCGTACTGTGGATGGAGAAACCGCAGACGCCATCAGTGCGGTGCCGAGCACTAGAACCTGTGTAAGCCTGGAACCGGCCCTTGAACGGCAGGGACCAGGCGCACACAGGGCCGGGTGGAAGGCCCAGGAGCCTCCCACCCGGCGCTTGATCTTAACAGCGAAACCCTTCAGACGCCCGTACGGGCGCAGGAGCGCCCTCCCGGCCCGTGCCAGGCAGCGCCTCACCAAAGCGGTCAGAGCCGCTCCGGTGCCTCTGAAGGATCTCACGTGACCGGTCTCCTTACGGGATGGTCACATCGTAGGTCATGTTGGCCGAAGAGGCCGCAGCCACCGTCCCGACCGCCCAGACAATGGTGTCCTGGGCCGGGTCATTATCGGTAAGGACCGGGGCCGCTCCCGCCGATACCGCCTCGTTGGAGACGTCGGTCACATCCACGTTGGCCGACAGGGTGTCCGTCAGGACCACTCCCGTTGCATCCGCCGTCCCGGTGTTCTCCACGACCAGGCGATAACTGACGGTCGCCCCGGGGATAGCCTTTGGATCGGTGTTGTTAAAGGCCCTCGCGTCGGTGACCCCTGTAATGGTCTTGGTGACGGAAAGGATTGGCATGACGACCCGGTAGTACCCTCTGTCGGAGAACAGGCCGTCGTAATCGCCGTCACCACCTGTGCCGGTGCCGTCGGCAAGCACGGTCTGCAGTGTGGTCGCCTCCCAGGCGCCCGCACTGGCCGTGATCACCGTGCCGCCCACCGCTGTGAGGGCCTGGGCCTGCAGGTCCACATTCTCCACCCACGGCGTCACAGCCGCGGAGGATATATCGCCCACCACGAACACGTAAAACGCCGTGTCCGCAGGCACGTTGTCCAACGTCGCCGCGATGGCATCCGTGGATGTGTCAAAGATCCGGTCCCCGTCGTCAGCGTATATGGTGATGTTGCTTGTCACGGCATCACCTGAATTGAGGGCGCTCAACGCGAAATCCAGGGTCGTGTTGGAAGCGTTGTAGACACCGAAGGCCAGGACGTTTATGTCAGGCTCACCTCCCAGCACCCCGGGAAGGACGTCCACGGTCAGCCCGGCAGCGGTCTGGTTGGTCACTGTGAAGGTGACCAGACGGTCGACCAGGAAGGTCGCCGTGTCCGTGGTCGAATAGGCCACGGCGCCCGCGTTCCAGCTTAGAACTGCCCTGTTGTCCACCGATGTGCTCGCGGTGGTCCCGGCGGCCAGGGCCGCGTGCGGGACGGCCATGGCGAAGGCGGTGGCAACTACGGCCGCCATCGTAAAAAATCTCATCCGTTTCATTTTATTTCTCCTCTCACTGCATTCTTGGCTCCGGAGTTTCTCTGTTTTAATTCCAAGGACGCGACCGGCCCGGAGCTTGCCAGTAGAGCCCCTAATGTCCTGCTGTGATTGAAATATCACCTCCTCCTCCATCTGGTTTGTTTTTTTAACTCTTATCCGGGACCCTGACGGCAGGGCCCCATTTCGGTACGTCATCAAGGCCATGAAAGGACCTACTTGAGCCTCACCCGGAAGAAGACCTTCCCATTCCCGCCGGGTGGAACAGGTTCGTTAAAGGCCCAGCGGATGTGTGTGTACTCCTGGGCCTGCGCGGGCCTCGGCTTTCCATTCTCACCGACGACCTGCAGGTTACCGGGCAGGTCGAAGGACCCACCTCCGTCCACAGAAAAGGTGATCGCCGCACCCTCGCCGCCCGCTGATCCGCCGATGTATTCGGTGTGCTCAGGCACGGGGTTGACCAGGACCACGTTCTCGGCGGACTCCAGTCCCCGGTTCGTGTAGTCAATGGTCAAGATCAGTTCGTCACCGGGGATGGCGTTGCCCACCTCCACAAGTTTTTTCTCTTTTTGGCCCTCCGCGTTGACAACCTCGATCTCTTTCTGGATCAGCGTCTCCAGGATCACCTGGCCTGGTTCCTGGGCGTGCACGACCCCCACCAGGGGCGCCAGGCCAAGGAGAACAGCCAAAATTAGAATCAGGCGTTTCATGATCGGACTCCTTTAATCGATGGTGACATCGAAGGTGATGGTCTGGGTCCCGGCCCCCGAGGTGAGATCGCCGAAGCTGATCGTCACGTTGGTGGCCCCGACAGCGGTTCCTATGGGAGCGGGGATCACCCCCAGGGATCCTGGCACGTAGGTCGTGTCGGCCGGGAAGGGATCGGTCACAACCACGCCCTGGGCCGTTCCGGCTCCCTGTACGGAAAGCTCGATGGTGTAGGTAATGGTGGCTCCGGGGATAGGCTGATCACCCGTAGGTGAGACGCCCCCGTCGTCGATGGTGTAGGTCTTGACCATGTTGAGGGCGGTCAGGATCACCTCGTAGATCCCGGTATCGCTGCCCGTACCGCCTGTTAAACCCAGGACCAGGTCCGACCCGTTGTCTCCAGCGCCTGCCTGGACCGATCCGCCGGCGGCGTTGGTGGACGTAGCATCAAGGCTCACCCAGGCCCTGTCCCCATCCGCAAGGGACGTATCGCTGAAATCGTTCAGGACGAAGAAGTAGATGGTGGAGTCCACCTGGATCGGTTCACTTCCCGATACGAGGGTATCGGCCGTGCTGAAGATCCCGTCGCCGTTGTCCCGGTAGATCTCCGGGGAGGTCCCGGAAGCGTCCGGGTCAAAATCATCCCCTGCCAGGGTATTGTCCACAACAAGATCCCAGTCCTCGTCCCCGTTTCCCAGGTTGGTCACCAGGAACCTGAGGGCAACACCGCTCGCCGGCAGGGGACCGTAGACCGGTACGGGTGTGGAGGCGTCCGCCCAGGTGACATCCACATCCACAAGCTCGGCCACGGTCACCCCTATGGTGCCGCTGTAGGCTGTTATCGTGGGGGATGTTCCGACGGTGTACTCAGCCCTGGCCTCGTTCACCACCCTGGTCCCCGCCGTGGTTCCCAGCGCCCAGGCGCCCGGGACTAGGGCGAGACACAGGATCATCGCCAATGTTGCTGCTGCTGTCCTTTTCATGGCCTTTCCTCCTTGCTAGGGGGGTTATGCCCCGAAATGCTCATTGATAAGAAACACCTACGCCACCACCGTCACCTCACTCTGACACTGTAATTTATGATGAAGCTCGAGCCCGGCGCGGGCTGGAAAATCCCTTTCGGGTTTACCTGAAACCCTGTTACGGCGCTGTCGTATCCGTCAACGTCGCCTGTGGGTGTATAGGTGTAGGCGGGCGCGGCCCCGCTGTCGCTGGTAAAAGCCAGGTCGTCTGCCGCGCTTCCCAGGTTGGCGAACGTGTAGGCAAGCCCGCTCCCGCTGTCCGTGAAGAGGACCGGCGAGGCCGTGCCGTCCCCGACGAAAAGCTCCGTCCCCGGAGATAAATGTTCGTGGAGGTACACCGTGTCGGTATTAGCGGCTCCGTCTCCCGTATTGGTCACGAGGATCTGGTAGCTGAGGGCCGATCCCGGGATCGATTTCGCGTTGATGCTGTTAAAAGCGCGGGTGTCCCGGGGGGACAGGAACGACTTCACCAGAACGATATCAGGAAGGAGCACCCACACCGTGTCGGAAACCGAATCAGCGACGGTGATGGGTTGGGTCAGGCTGAATTCGGAGGTGGCCGTGGTTGTGACGGTGGCCATGCCCATGGCAGACGGACCGATGCCGTACACGATGATGATGTCTACGGAAGCAGCGCTGGCCAGTGCGACGGTACCGGCAATGAGGGAATCGCCCGTGTCAAACAGGGCGTCCCCATCGTCCAGGTAAAGAGTCACCGACGGTGAATGGAGCCCGCTGATGGTGTAGGCGAAGGAGAAGGCGTCGTCGCCATTGCCCAGATTCACGAGGTGATGAATGCCGTAGACAGAATTTGCCGGGGCTCCCTGGAGGGAATAAGCCGCCGAAAATTCAAGGTCGGCGTACTGAGTCGTACCCGCACCCCCCCCGCACCCGCCCAGGTTGTCGTCGATCTGTGCGCCGAGGTTGTTGGCGTTCTTGTTGGCGTTGGTGCTCGACACATGGATCGTATGTCCCACGGGCCCGGAAAAACCGAGCCTTGTCCACTCGATGCCGAACTCCATGGCAAGACCGCTGGCAGATCCGTAGGTTCCTGAGTAGGAACCGATGGCGCTGGAGATGTTCTTGAGGTTCCCTGGAAGGGAGTAACCATCCCCGTAACCAGCAGAGTCCACAGTGGAATCCCCATTGACGGCATCCACAGGGTTGTAGTCCGCGACGTAGACGTTAACGTTCCGGTTGTTCCCCTGCCATTCGGCGACGATGACAGGCTCCCCGTCTTCCTGGTACCCGTCATCGTCCACATCGGCGTAGTACAGAAAGGTCTGGGTATTGTTGGCGCTGCCGACACGCTCCGTGTAGAAGTAGAGATACGTATCGTCGTAGGTGTAGGAGAACTGGACGATGTCCCTGCCTGTGGACTGAACCGGAGCGTCGCGATCCGTCAGACCTCCCGAGGGACCATCACAGACGTTGTTGTCTTCGTCGCTAAGAACGGTACCTGCCTGGGAGGTCGTCCCCCAGTCCGCAACATCCCCGTCCACGGTGATAGGCGCCACAGGGGAATATGTAAGGGGGATACCGTCACCGCCTCCGCAGGAACAAACCGCTTGAAGCAGGGAGGGCAGCGCGAACAGAATAAGACAGACTGCCGCAGCTGGCAGAAGGAGAACCGTTCTCATACGGATTGTCCGTGACCTGGCCATGGAATCTTCCCTCACCCGCTCCAACCTGATTTTATGGGTCCCTTTTGGCCGCAGACTCCGCCCGCCAGGGCCCTTCACGGTCAATAACGGAGTTATCAGCCATCCCCTTTAAAACGCAGTCGTAAGAGCAGTAGTCAAAGCAATATTCATTCCACCGGTCGACAATGCGTCCAGGACTGTAACTTGCTGGAATCAAACTGTTTATTAACTCACGGCACTGGTTCCGTTCCACAAAAAGATTACAAAGTTGAAATTATTACAGACTTTGAAGCATCTTTTGTTTAAATAACATTAATAACATAACTGACATATTATGGGTAAACCTATCCTCCCCTGTCGAAGCTCCTATATTCAGCCTGCAGGATCCGGATCAGTGCTGGATCTCTTCTCCGAGTTCCTCAGCCTCAATGATCTTCACGAGGCTTCCAACAACCGCCGCATCGAACTGTGATCCGGCGGATCTTTTTAGTTCGGCCACGGCTTCACCGACGGTCAGTGCCGCACGGTAGGGCCGGGAGTGGATCATGGCGTCATAAGCATCTGCAACAGAGAGAATGCGGGTCTCCAGGGGGATCTCGTGGGCACGGAGCCCGAAGGGGTAGCCGGAGCCGTCGCAGCGCTCGTGGTGCGTCTGGATACAGACCTTGACCGGCTCAAGGTAGTCGATGGGATCCAGGATGCGCTGGCCGATAAGCGGGTGCTCCTTGATGCGCTCCCACTCCTCGTCGTCCAGCTTGTCCGGCTTGTCGGTAATGGTGCTCGATATAACGATCTTGCCGATGTCGTGCAGGACCCCGGCGTAACGGATGATGTCCTTCTGGTTCTCCGAGAGACCAAGGTAATCGGCTATTTTGAGGCTGTAGTTCGTTACGTTCTCGGAATGATCCTTTGTCCAGCTGTCCTTGGCTTCTACAGCGTTCACGAGGGCCTTTATGGTCTTAAAGTAACTGTCCCGGACCGCCGTATATAAACGTGCGTTCTCGATGGCGATGGCGGCGTTGTTCCCGAGGATGGTCAGGAGGAAAAGATCCCGTTCATCGAAGGACACGCCTCCCTTACGGTTGGTGGCGTTCAGGACCCCCGTGACCTCCCCCTTGATCTTGAGCGGCACACACAGGAGTGAATCGGTATGGTAAAGGGTCTTGTCAGGGGCATTTTTCCTGATGCTGTGGACATCCCTTACGAGGATGGGTTTCCCCTCCTCGAAAACCCATCCGGAGATGCCCTCCCCGGGCTTGACCCTCGTGGAACTGATGATCTCGCTGCTCAGGCCCTCGGCGTGCTTGATCCGAAGACACCCATCGCTGTCCCTGAGCATGACGGACACTGTTTCGGCCTGCAGGAGAGCTGCCGTTTCCACGATGATCCTTCTGATCAGCTTTTCGTCCTGAAGCTCGGAACCGATGACCTGGCTTACCTCATGGATAACCCTGAACTGCTTTACCATGTCCTCGAGGGAGCTGTTTTTGTCAGCGATCTCCTCGGCCATCTCCCGGATCTTCCTGTTCGACTCCTCTTTTTCCTTGAGCCGCCTCGTCAGCTCCAGGTTCCTCTCCTTCAACTTGTCTGTGGCCACCTGGACCTGGGCTGAAAGCTTATCCTGGAAACTCCCCTCCTTCTCATGGGACGCCATCCCAGCCAGCGCCAGCGCTGTCTGTCGGCTCACGGAGGTGATGACCTCCTTGTCCCTTCCGGTGAAGCTGCCACCGTTAAGGCGGTTGGCCGCCACAAGGGCCCCCAGTTTGCGGGTCCCCACTATCAGCGGTGCCATGATCAGGCAATTGAGCTGTCCCCCGTCATAACCCTGTTCGTACCCTGGGAGGAGATCTGTTATCTCCTTGTATGTATCTGCCTTGACCGTTTCCTCTCTCTTCAGGCATTCCAGGGCCGCCGCCCTGAGGATGTCGTCCCTGGTGCGGCTGCCGCGCATCCACAGCTCCATCTGTGGGCGTCCCCCGGTAAATCCGAGGTCCCTGGCATCTACCAGATCACCGTGTTGCTCATCCAGTACAAAAAAACTGCAAACCTCACAGTCCAGGGCCCTTCGAACAACCTTTAGGGTCAGGTTCAGGATCCTGCGCGTGTCAAAGACGGTGGACATGGCCTCCCCGAGCCGCTCCAGAACCCCCACGGTGCTGTTGCGCTGGTCCAGGGCCGTCTGAAGACGACTGTTTTCCCTCGTAAGACGGTGCATTTCAGCGGCCTTCCGAATGCTGTTGGTGATCACGTCGGGATCGTCCTCAAGCAGGAACATGGAATGGGCACCGTGCCTTATAAAGTTGGACAGGAGAGAAAGGTTCTCCTTCGGACCAAACACGAGGATAGGGGGAGGCAGGGCCATCTGTCTCACCGCATCAAAAGATTTCCGGTTGTCTAGAGAAGGTACTGAAAGATCGAGAAGAACGACGTCGGGTTCCGTACCCCTTAACATGAGCTGCAGTTCATCGACGCAGTCGGCCATATCCAGTTCAAAGATGTGTCCTGGAAGTATCTTACGAAGGCTTTCCTCCAGGGAACCTGGACTCCGGCGGACTAGCAGCCTGAGCATAGCTTTTGAATGACTCACACTCGCTCCGTGGTCCGGTGAAAGGCCCGGATCAATCCTCGAACTTCAGTTCGAGGAACTGTCTCCGCTCTTTCTCCTCCTCAAGGATGCGCTCCCTGATCTCCGCAATGGTGAGTCTGTCGCTCTTAAGCTCCGTGATCCGGATAAACCGGGAACGGATCAGGTCGGAGTCATAAAGACCGTAACCTCCCTGGGTTCGTCCCTGCAGAGGAAATAACCCCTGGGTGGTGTAGAAGTTCACCTTGGAAGGGGAGATCCCCAGCATACGACAGATATCCTTGCGTTTGACCAACTTCGGCATGACCGCACCTCACCCAAAAGTGTAAAGTGTTACTCTCCGCTTACACTTGAGCATAAAAAAAATTTCCTTGTGAGTCAAGGGTTTTTAACGGGTTGTTTAAAGTTCCTTGGAAGCCGAAAGGTGTCTACTTCCCGGTTTTTCAACAGGATTACCTTTACGGCACATGGGACATTCGGAAGGATCGAAGGCTGGAGCGTGAACAGGAAGGAGGGACACATGGGGATAATCAGTGGGGTCGATGGGCTCGTCCACGTAGCGGTGGACGATGGATGCTGTGCCCACAATGACCCCTCCGCACGCAGATGCCAGGTCCACGGTCTCCCTGATGGAACCACCCGTCGTGACCACGTCCTCCACAGCGAGAATACGTTCCCCCTCCCTGATGGTGAACCCCCTGCGGAGTTCCATCCGGCCGTCGACCCTCTCACTGAATATGGCTCTCGCCCCCAGTGCCGCAGCGACCTCCTGGCCGATTACAATGCCGCCCACGGCGGGCGAGATGACGGTGTCAATACCGCCTCGCAGCATACCGGAAAAGGTCTCCCGGACCCTGTCTGCAAGTTGAATTCCCAATCGGCAGGCGATATCTGGATGCTGGAGTACCTTGGCACACTGAAGATAGATGGGGCTATGACGGCCTGAGGTCAGGCTGAAGTGCCCCTCGAGGAGCCCCCCGCAATCAGTGAAGATCCTGATAAGTTCACTATCTGCCATCGCGGTTCTCTATAAGCTCTTTGATCTTGCTCTGAAGCACCTCGTTCTCATAGGGTTTTGTAAAATAGGCGTCGGCTCCCATGGCCATACCCTTTTTGGCATCCTCGTCGGAGTAGTAAACAGCAGAGATCATGACGACGATGATGTCCTTGAGTGCAGGTTCCTCCTTGATCTGACGGCAGAGCTCGAAACCGTTCATACCGGGTATATTGACATCGAGCAGGACAACATCAGGGCTCTCCTCATGGATCTTCTTCAGGGCATCCATCCCTTCCTGGGCGGTGATTATCTCATAACCCTCCATCTCAAAGATCTGTTTCTGCATAGTGAGGATCACAATGTTGTCTTCCACAATGAGTATTTTCTTAGGCATCGACCATACCTCCCATGAATAATCCAGCAATTATTCCCGCTAAAACCAGGATCAAGCTCCTTCCCTGAGCGCATCGCCCTGTTTCATTTGCTCCAGGATCACCCTGACAGCTTCCCTGCGGTCGGGGGCTTTAACTATGGGTCTGCCCACGACCAGGTAGTCTGCTCCATCAGCCACCGCACCGGCAGGAGTCGCCACCCTGGCCTGATCATCGCGGGAGGCCCCCACCGGCCTGATGCCTGGTGTAACCAGAACGCAATCGTCATCCAGAACACTGCGCAGGACCCTGACCTCCAGGGCTGAGCATACGATACCGTCGGCACCCGCTTCTCTGGCCAGGGTTGCCAGGCGGAGGACCTGGTCCTTGACCTCCCCGTACCATCCGATCTGACCCATCGTCTCTTTGTCGAGACTTGTCAATACGGTGACGGCCAGTATCCTCGCATCACCAGCAGCATCCTTTGCTGCCTGGATCATTGCACGGCCGCCTGAAGCGTGCACAGTAAGCCACGAAACACCTGTTTGCACTGCCCCGAGGACAGCCTTGGCCACCGTGTTTGGGATATCGTGGTATTTAAGGTCCAGGAAAACGCGCCCGCCCGATCCTGTTATCTGGCGAACAAGCTCCGGACCGTATCTTGTGAACAGCTGTGATCCAATTTTTAGAGCAGCAACATCCCGTCCGATCTCACCTGCGAGCTGAACAGCCTCGTCTTCGTCATCCATGTCAAGTGCAACCATGAGACCGCTGCTCAAATGCATTCTCCCCGCTCATTAATACTCCTGATTAACAGCATTAACGACTAAAATCAACACCTCACTGGGAACCAGTCACAGAACCTTACCAGGCTCATGGCTAGAGACTGTTGAAAGACATTGAGTTGCGTTTATAAATGCAGGCAGCATTCAGGATCTTCCGATATGCTGCTGACGTCAGATTCCATCCAGTCGAAGCGACCCGACCAGATCACCTGGAGTGAGGCGTTCCCGCCTGAGGTAGTCATGGAGGGCCTCCAAGACCAGAACAGGAGCCAAAGGATCGGTGAAGGTCGCTGTACCGACCTGCACGGCCGATGCACCTGCTATGAGAAATTGCAGCGCGTGTTCACCTTCCATGATCCCGCCGATCCCAACAACGGGGATATTCACGGCCTGATGCACCTCGTGTACCATCCTCAGCGCGACGGGCCTGATGGCAGGTCCTGAAAGGCCCCCCATGACACCGCCCAGAACAGGTCGTCTCGTAAGGACATCTATCTCCATACCCGTGATGGTATTGATGAGGGAAACCGAGTCGGCTCCGGCCTCCTCTACTGCAAGGGCCATATCCGATACGCGGCCGTAGTTGGGCGAAAGCTTCACCATGAGGTGAAGTCCGGTCACTTCCCTGAGCACTTTCACGAGGCCGGCGGCAAGGCTCTCTTTCATCCCGAACTGGACACCGCCCTCCTTGACATTAGGACATGAAATGTTGACCTCGATGCCCGAAAGACCCTCCACACCGTCGAGGCGCTCACAAACCCTGGCGTACTCCTCCACACTGCTGCCGAGAACGTTCACGATGACCCTGGCCCCCCTATCCCTCAGGAAGGGCAGCTTCCCGGAGAGGAAGGCCTCCACACCCACATTCTGGAGACCGATGGAATTGAGCATCCCAGAGGGTGTTTCCACCACCCTGGGGGGCGGGTTGCCCTGCCTTGGCTCTGCGGATATTCCCTTGACCACGACCGCCCCCAGGCGGGAGATGTCGAAGTACTCAGAGGCCTCTTCACCGTAGCCGAAGGTGCCCGAAGCGGTCATGACAGGGTTGGGGAGAACGAGGCCACGGCCGAGATCAACCGACAGGTCAAGTTTACTCATTGCGGACTCCTGTTAAGCATTTGAAACAGATTTCCTTCCACGCGGTCCGATAATCCAAGATCCAAAATCCAGAATCCAAAAACGCGCCTGGTATAAATGCATGGATCCTGTCCCTGGATTTTAGATACTGTATTTTGGATTCAAACCTCCCCGAAGGAATCCCGGGAGAGGTCAGCTCCATCAAACACCGGTCCCTCGCGGCATACCCGGACATAATCGCCCGTGGCGGATCTGATGACACACCCTGCGCAAACCCCGAATCCACAAGCCATGCGCGCCTCCAGGGAATATTGAGCCGACCGGCAGCCACCTGCTGTCAATTCCAGGACCGCTCTCATCATGGGATTGGGACCGCAAACGTAAAGATGGCATCCTTCCCCATACTCCTTGTCACAGAGGAGATCGGTCACCAGACCCCGGTTCCCGCAGCTCCCGTCCTCCGTACACATAGCGATCTTTACTTCAGGGGAAAATTCCGCCCCCAGATCAACAAGACGGCCCCGGTTCGCCTCACCGTAAACAAGGGTCAACTCCCCTGCGCGGCCCAACCCCTCCATTTTTCTGGCCAGAGCAAGGATAGGCGGCAGGCCCACACCGCCCGCGACCAGGAGGCTGGAGCTTCCCTCCTGCGGAAGGGTGAATCCCCTTCCGAGAGGGCCAAGAAATGTCGATCGATGGCCGGCTGTCCATCGCGCCATCATACCAGTCCCGCGGCCCACGACCCTGTATATGATCTCGACTTCTGCACCCGTTCCCTTTCTTGTGAATCCTGAGATGCCGAAAGGTCTTGCCAGGAGCGGATCAGAATCTTCAGCGACCCTCAGCATAAGGAACTGGCCGGGATGCGGATCCCCCCCCTTCCACATAGAAAGGGAAAAGACCATGCGCCACGTGTCCGCTGCCACCGGCTC
>Ga0209536_100013779_pt1 | contig 11642 bp, 9 predicted proteins | sample DeeMarSeWOR28_12_FD_187461 | JGI IMG/M metagenome (GOLD analysis project Ga0209536, IMG submission 187461) | Marine sediment microbial communities from White Oak River estuary, North Carolina - WOR-2-8_12 (SPAdes) (version 2) | ecosystem: Environmental > Aquatic > Marine > Intertidal zone >... | reverse complement strand
CGTACCGGGCACGGTTTAAATCATAAAGAGGCAGTGAAACCAGAGCAAGTATGTCGGACGTCCCGACCTCAATGACGACGGCAGACATACCGGGACCGCAATTCGGTTCGTGAGGATATTTGGTCAGGTAGTTTTCAATTCTTTGCTGCAGCTCGATGTCCAATGTTAATTTAACATCATCCCCGAACTTGGTGTCTGTCCGGCTCGTGAGCTGGCCGTCAATGTCGTGGCTGAGCTTGCCTCGTCTGCCCCTAAGTATGGGCTCGCAGACATATTCTACTCCATCCTCCCGTCCACAAAGCTCTCCATCCAGATAGCTGAGCAACTCATCGTCCGCGAAAAGCTCTTTATCCTGAGATTGTGTTGCCAGGCCGACCCAGCCGATTGTCTGGGCGGCAACGGTTCGGTAAGGGTAGAACCGGTGACCCTTCGGCAAAATATACAGCCCCTCGGTGTCCATGAATTCCAACTGGGCGGCGAAGACATCGTCATCGGTTTTCAGCTCCAGCAACCGCCAGTTCTCATGCATTTCCTGTATGTCAATTTTGCTCGCAAGCTCATCTCTTATTTTCGGATCGGGCTGTTTTGCCTTGAAATCAGCAATTGCTACAGAATGTGGAATGCTGAGTGGGCTTTCGTATCTATCATCCACCTCGGAATTCGGGAAATTTTTCCGCCATGCCTGAAACATTCGCTGGCCCCAGACATAGTCATTTATTTTTTCAATTTCATCCCATATCACATTCGGCTCGACCGCCTTGAATTGCGAGCACTTTTCAATTATGAGCTGTAAATCCTCAAGCTTTTCCCGTATTTGTTCATAGACTTTGGCCTCCGCTACATCCGCATCTCGCCTGGAGGCGGCCTCGTCGAGCATGGCCTTTTGTACACGTTCATCCAGGAAAGAGCTGAGTTTGTAATTGATATGAATCCAGAATCGGGCCTCATCGATGGCCAGCTCCCTGTCGTTGCGGTCGAGAATTCTGCCCCTGATGGTTTTAAGCTGCCTGGTCTGTCCCCTTTGTTGCTTTAATTCTGCAATTTCATTCTGCACCGAGGAAGCGGTCAGCAACTGCATCTGTGCCAGGCGGAACAGATAAACCGCCAGAAGCACTAAGCTAAAAATCACAAATATTTTTACTCGCTTGTTATACATACTCGGTGCTTTGTTAATAACGCCGTCCGAATCGACTCGTTTTTATTTGCATCCACCAGGCCGTGGGCAAAAACAGAAAGGGTCCTACAATACTCGAATATAAAGATGTTACGAAAACAACGACGTAAATATTTCCCGGAATCGGCTCGCCCGTGATGTATGTCAGCAAATGACTCAGCAGGCCGGTCAGAACCGAGATGGCAAAGATCGCAAGTGCCTGAAAGGGCATTCTTTTTATCGCTATCACTCGATTCAGGTATGCCAGCAGCGTGCCGAGCAGGCCGAAACTAATCATATGCGGGCCCATCGGCATCGGCGAGCCGACAAGGTCGGCGGCAAAACCTATTGTGAAAGAGCTGATTATCGCATCGGAGGTATTGTAATAAATCGCAAAGAACGCTAAGAGTATGATTAACAAATCAGGTTTGCTGGTCCAGCGCGCCAACAAACCCTTTTGTATAACAGTCACAGCAAGAATTAGCAATGCAAACCGAAGCCATCGCATCTGTTGTCCTCAGTGAGTTCGAACGCGGTTAATTTTGCGAATTCATTATTATAATTGCCACGTCCTCGAGATGTTCTATGTCACAAACCGGTTCGACCGTTATATCCCAAAACAAAGGATCTTTCTGGCTCCTCTTACATTCGATAACTTTTCCAACAATCATCGGAGCATCAGAAAATCCCGGCTTTTTGAGAGCAAAAACATTCTCGCCGACCTTTACTTCATTTTTGACCATCTCGATCTTCGCCAGGTTATTGCCGCAGCCGATCATGATGCTCTTCAATTTCCCGACCTTCACAGGTGTCTTCGATGCAGGATCGGTAATCAACATAACCCTGGCCTTGGAAATTTGTGGAAAGATATCTGAGATTGTCCCGACAATGCTCTCGTTACCCAAAACGAACTGTCCCTTTATCAGGCCGGTTGTTTTGCGGCAGTGAATTATCAGCTCGGTACGGGATCCTTCAACATTGTCTATGACGTCGGCCAAGGCAAAATCTGTGCCTTCCCAGACGTATGTATTATGTAATCCGTAAAGCCTATTGAAGTCCTTCTGTTGCTGGGCCAACGTTTCTTTAAAGTTTGCAATGGCATTACGATACTGGATTTCATTCGGACCGGCATTACTTGCAAGCGGCTGCTGTGTCTGTGCCGTCATTACCATGTTGCCGCCAATACTTAAAGGCCAGCGAAAAATGTGAACGAAAGCAAGCTGAAACTTACTTGTGAAACTTTGAGGGGCAAAGAGAAAGATAATCCCGGTCAGCATAAACCAGGTAAATAACATTTTTCTGGAGACTTTTGTTTGCTTCCTTGCCATAATTCTATACTGTCAGTTTTTTACGGAATTCGCATTAAGCGTTGTCCACAATAAATCACTCCCATCCGTATTCGTTATGGTCCATCGTATCCTTCCACAACTCCAGGTTTTCCAGATAGACGCTGGTTCCCCGCGCGACGCTGCTGAGGGGATCATCGACAATCTGGACCTTCAAGCCGGTTGCATTGGCCAGAACGGTGTCCATTCCCCGCAGCAGAGATCCGCCGCCGCAGATATGGATGCCGTTGTCTATCAGGTCCGCGGCCAATTCGGGCTCGGCTTTTTCAAGTGTTGCCGTAACTGTGTCAATAATCGTGGCGATGGGATCGCGAAGTGCCTCACGAATTTCCTCGCTCGTAATGACAATTTTTCTCGGCAGGCCGGAGATTGTATCTCTGCCGGCTATTTCCATCGTTAATTCCTCTTCCAACGGAGCTGCAGAGCCGACCTGTATCTTGACTTTCTCGGCTCTTGCCTCGCCTATGAGCAGGTTATACGTTTTCTTAAGATGATTGATTACTGCTTCGTCCATATCGTCACCGCCGATGCGGATTGATTCGGAAGTGGCGATATCGGCCAGACTCATTATGGCTACCTCGGTGGTCCCTCCGCCGATATCGACAATCATCGAAGCGGTAGGGTCTGTTATGGGCAGTCCGGCACCGATTCCCGCTGCCATCGGCTCATCGACCAAATAAACCCTGCGAGCACCGGCCCGTTCGGCGCTGTCGATAACCGCCCTGCGCTCGACGGCGGTAATACCGCTCGGCACGGCAATGACTACTCGCGGCCTGACAAGCCCGCCCCGGCCGTGGACTTTCCGGATAAAATAGCCCAACATCGCTTCGGTGATTTCGAAGTCACTGATTACGCCGTCCTTCAGAGGCCTAATGGCGCTGATCGAGCCCGGTGTTTTGCCCAACATTTCACGGGCAACAAGCCCGACAGCTTCGCCGTTATTCAATACGACATTGGTTCCTTTGCGGACGGCAACTACGGAGGGTTCATTTAGGACGATACCTTTATCGCGGACACAAACAAGGGTTGTACAGGTGCCCAGGTCGATACCCATATCCATACTGAACCAACCTAAGACTGTGTCCAGTAGCAAATTCGACTCCTTTCTGAGTTACCATATAATCTTATGGAGAGCTAAAAGTCCTGCTTCGCCATCTCTTTATATAACCGTTGAGAGTTATTGTCAATAGCGATTCAGCTACTGAATTTTAAAAAATGTGCCGTATTGTGTGTAACACTGATAGGCGACAAAAACTGCCGTAGCGAATACTGCTAAAAACGCTACTGCAAGAATGACCGTATAAAGATTATCGGCCGCTGTTATTTTTTTGCCGCGACTTTGTACAACGGGACTCATATATCGACCTCGTGTAGCAATGATCCAAAATTGCGTTTTCTATAAATTAGTGCTGACTTTATCATTGACTTGCGGCTGATTCTGCGGCTGGTCCTGTAGAAGCTCGATCCAGCCGACCGCTCTTTCGGGCCAAACGTCCAGAATCACAAGATCACAAATAAACTTATCGCCGCGCGTCAGGTGGAATCTCATACCTTCCTTGACACCGTCAGCTGTACCGATCGATATTTCGGCAAGAAGATTTTTCAAATCAATTTCGGTAATCGATCCACTCAAATCGATATCTGTGGTGGGTGGTGCCAAACTAACTGCCCCTTCTTCCGGAGTAACCGGCATTGGTTCGCCGATTACTTTGCCAAATTGACGCAAGTACTGGTCCAGCTTGTTTTGCAGTTCGGTTTTTTCTTCTAGCAGCCGTTTGGATTCATCCTGTAACTGCCTTACTATCGCCATGTTCTCCATCAGGGCCGCGGTAGTATCTTTGAGTTCCTTGTCCTGTTTAATCAACTCGGCTTCCTTCAAGTCACGATCTCTGAGGGCATTTTTTAAGAGGTTCTCGTAATTTTCTAAAGTTTTGGAGAAATCCGTTACTGTTGAGACCCAGTTTCTTACCTTGTCATTAGCATTATCTCTTTCTCTTATAACAGTCGCCAGGTCGATTTCCAGTTTGCTCTTTTCTTCTTTAAGCAAGGCTATTTGTTCCCCCAATTTTTCAGCGTCCCTGTCCTTTGCCTCAATTGTATTGTTCAGTTGTGTTTTTGCGTTGTCCTCGTTCTTCTTTGCAGACTGATATCTGCCGAACTGATCATCATATTTCTGCTTGTAATTGTCGGCATTTGCAACATAAGTTACTACTATAGCGCAGAGGACAATCGAGGCGAATGTCAACAGAACTATTAAAACCTTTGTAAGAGTACTCAAAACACGCTCCTTTCACTATATTTGTGTCATCTTTTCAGTACACCCATTGCTCTATACAGGACTTCCCAATCTCATGTAAGAATATTAGGCGAGGTATTACACCCCTCACCAATATTATCAAGACCGAAACCGGCTGAATCTTTGCCGGGTTGCTATATCGGAACCTAAGCCCTGATATTATGTGTATATTAATATTGTACGCTTAAAACTCGGAAAGGTCAAGTTATTTTTAGTAAATAGCCTAATTTAAAATGTATCCTGAAAATCCCGCACGCCACGTCTTATAACAACCGATATATGGGTGGTAATTAGTTCGTTTTACATTGAAAAATGGCCTTTGCGGCCGCAATACGCACAAATTTCGACTCATTTTTCAATAATTGGGGCAGAAATTTTTCCAGGTCCGGAGTACATATTTCTCCTATCGCCAGGGCAGTAAGCACATTAGCCCGCTCGATTGCCTCAGTATCCAGGCCGACTGTGAGATTTTTTTCGAAAACATCAAGCACTTCCATTTCACCGATTCTGTCCTGAAGCTTTCCAAGTTGCTCGGCGGCCGCTAGGCGAACTTCCAGTACATCATCTTCTAACTTGGTAACGAGAATATCTCTGGCCTTCGAAGTGCCAAGGAGCCCCATTGCCCTTATTCCCATGATTCTGTCATCCGCAAAAGCGCTGTAAACTATTGCCCATAACTTTTGCAGTACTTCTTCATCTCCGAGCCTGGCCCGGGCCTCTAATATCTGGAACCTGACTTTATCGCTGGAATTTTTGTCTTCCTGTGCCGACTTTAGCAAATCCAATGAGCTTTTGTCCCCCGTCTTGCCGAGCAGAAAAGCAGCGTTCGCCCTTACTGTCTGGTCGTTATTTTTTATTGCCTTTTGGATAACTTCGAAATACTCGGTCGAGCCAAGCCTTCCCATTGCATAAGAAGCGGCAATGATTACATTTACATCACTATCCTTCAGCAGCGGATTCAATGAGCTTTTAGCCTGTGAGTATCGCATGTCACCTACAGCCAAAGCTGCTGCAAATCTAACAGGTGTAAATTCATCTTTAAGACGCCTTTGAACTTCAGGCATCAACTTGAACTGTCCGGTAGTAGCGATCACTTCGATTGCATTAATCCTGGCCACAGGATTGGTATCGCCCAGGGCATTCTGTACGATCTGATAGGCTTCCACCTGTGGGGAACCTGTGTTGGTAACATAGAAGTCTTCCAACATTGGTCGCGAGGAATCTTCGCATCCAAATACAAAGATTGCCACGCTCACAACGAACAAGGCGTAAAAGACAGGAGCAACTTTTTTGTGATTGGGCTTTTTATCTTTTGCGGATATGCTTGCCATTTGACCGTCCCTGATTAACAAGTTTTTTCCTTAAAAGTCTTCCAGAAAGCAATACTATTATGAGTATAATAACACAGACTTCACAAGAAAAATCCAGCCATCCGCCGTATTTACTGAAAGTTGTCGCTCTGCCGTCAATGGGTATTCTGTCATTGAACCATCCCGGCATACCCGTACGGTCTATTGCATCTACAGGCAAATCGCCCGCTATATAACCGTTTCTTATGCGTCCGGCGCTATCTATCAGACAACTAATGCCGGTATTGACGCTTCGCAGGATGGCAAGGCGGTTTTCGACAGCGCGAAACGCGCAAACCGCTGCATGTTGAGCAAGCTCTGCGCTCGGCATAACTTGTTCTTCACTGAATCGGACAAACCAGCCGTCGTTGCTTATATTAACCATCCAGTCGATTCTTTTGTTACCTTGCTCGTCCAAAGCAAATCTTCGGCTGATCTCGGGGACAGTGCCCTCATAACAAATCATTACACCGAATCTATAAATCTGAGCTGGATCACCTTCGGTGCCTTTCATCTCAAAAATCGTGTATTCATTGCCGTAGTCCAGTGAATAATCATATTTGTAAGGGATAAAATCGATTTTCATCAATTGCTCATAAAACCAGGACAGAGACCTGCGAAACGGCAAAACCTCTCCGAAAGGTACTAAGTGAATCTTGTCGTACCGTTTCGGATCCTTCCGTCCGTCGGGATGATAGAGAAACGCCGAATTATACTTCGCCAGGTAGCGGTCCTGGTCGCGTTGTTGAAGCTCTGCACCGTAAGCACCCACCAGCAAGTATGCATTTGCCTCAGAATGTTTTCGAAGAGCCTTGTCGAAGGCTTGATCCTTTTCAGGAGAAACCAGATACTGCCACACGTCCGTATCTAAAAAAGCCTGGACCATCGTCTCGGGCCAGACTATCAGTTTGGCGCCATTTTGTGCAGCAATCTTGCTGTTTTCCATCAAACCGGCAAATAAATCGTCGCCGGACTCGAATGTCCTTTTGACCGATTGAGGTACATTCGACTGAAGAGCCGCAGCCACAGGCCCTTCAGTTACACATTCGGCCTCCTGGTCTATCCGCCACCAGCCGTATGAAAAGGCGCCGACCAAAGCAGCACAAACTAAAACTGTCCCGGCAAACTGAACTAGTGTCAGATTCTTTTTTTGGCTAAAGGTTACTATCAGCTCAGCAAGCAGTCCGTTGACCATAGCTATCAGAAAAGAAACACCGCCGGCACCGAAAATGTCGGCAATTTGAATCAGCGTAATATTCCGGTACTGACTATGCGCTAGAAATCGCCAGAAAAAGCCGCCCAAAAAGAATCCCTGCAATCGCTCGATACCAACGATTAATACAGCAGCCGCCAAAAATAGCGGCACTTCCTTTTTCCGGCAGAAACGCAGGCATATCGCCAGAACAGGCCACAGCAACGCCGTATAAAGACAGAACACGAGCCATCCGACAATCGTCACCGGGGCAACCCAGTACAAATTGCCGAGCCAGTAACACAGTGAGATTATATAGCCGAAGAGAAATAATCGCCGAGTTCTGGCCTTAGGCGAGCAGGCAATAATAAAAGGAACAAACGACACCCATGCCAGCGGCGCCAGATTTATCGGCGCCTGGATCAGCGTAAGCATCAAAGCAGTGCTGATAAACGGCAGGGCAACGAGCAGGTTTTTTTTCATTCGCACATTCTTCAACCGGTCAATCCTTCTAAAGCAGTTGCTAAAACCTTCGTGCTGTATTTCTTTCGGTTATTCATCCGCACCTCTAATTGATTTGCGAAAAGCTTCAGTAATTCTTTGTCTGAGACAATTTCTTTCGGCGTTCTTCTTATGTCAATCGATAGCCTCTTAATCTCATCCAGTTCAGCAACGTTTAAGAAAAGGTCTCTGGAATGCTGCTGTTTCAATTGGGCCAGACGTTTGTTTGAATTTTCTACGTACTCTTCAGAGATTTCAATTCCGACATAGCTCCTTCCCAACTGGCATGCTGCCGCTGCTGTAGTTCCTGAGCCGCTGAAAGGATCGAGTACACAGTCCCCCTGATTGGAACTCGCCGCTATGATTCTCTTCAGCAGGCTCTCCGGCATCTGGCATGGGTGCCAACCGGCACGTTCTTTAAATGTTCCACAGACCCGTGGGTATCCCCCCCAGACGTCATCCGGCATTTTGCCAACGGGATTTGCCCGCTTGTCGTTATAGATTAGCTGCCTGTCTGAAGGAACACGGACAGCATGGTCATTAAAAGTGAAATTGGTTTCGTCATAGACAAAATAAAAGATATGTGTGTGTGCCCGTGCGAATTTAGTCTTTGTCTGCTGGCCGAAGGTGTAATGCCAGATTATCCAGTTTCGCATAATCAGGCCGAGCTCGTCGGCGATGATTTTTACATTTGCAGCGTAGTCGTCGCCGATAGCGATGTAAAATGAGCCGTGCGGCTTGAGAACATTTTTGCAGACGCTCATCCACTCTTTGGTCCAGGCGATGTAGTTTTTCTTTTTGACCTTATCGTAGTATTTGTCGTACTTGTAGCCGATATTGAATGGCGGGTCGGCAAAGATAAGGTCAGTAAAAGGTTTATCGACCTTGCCCAAGACTTCTATGCTATCGCCGCAAATTATTCTGTTCAGAAACTTCTGCATAGCGATATATTAGGGATTCGGAGCCGGGTTTGCAAGAGAGAATTGATTTCGTTGCCTGGCCGTGAAAAACAGAAATGTCAGAACCTGTGCAGGACACACCCTGGACGAGGCGAAATAATAAGCAGGATGATAACAGTACTGAGCTTGGGTTCGAGCAAACGCTAAGGCAATTATTAATCGCAGATACTTCGCCTTCGGCTCAGCATGACAGTTGCGAGAATTGATGATTCTCGCAACTGTCAGTTTTCGCTCTCCCAGGCTTTGTTTGCTGTCCAGATAATGACGTTTATAAACAGCGTTTTACCAAGGTCGGTCATCTTCTGAGGCGATTCAATAAAGCCCCAGAACATGTATTTGTCGTGTTCGGCGACCAAAAAATAGTAACCTGGCTCATTTATATGACGGCCGAAACCGGTAACTGTCTCAGGTATTGTCGGCCAAAGGTAGATTCCGATACTGTCAGTCTTGGTGAATAGCTGGAGCGACCGGTCTTCAGGAATTTCGATTGCATATGGTGTATTAAAAACCGGACTATTCGGATCGATAACTTCAATGCTGTTTTCGCTGCTGTGTCCTCCAAAAGGTCTGCCAATCGAAAGCTCAAGCTGGCCGAAATACCAGTATCCGCCATTGCCCAGACCTACGACCGGCTTGCCGGAGCCTTCAACCGCAGCAACATTTTGCTCATCGGTCCACGTAGTCAGATACCCGGTGTCAGCTCCCACTATGATCAGGTCAAAAGCATCGAATCCGGTCGTCGCAACCTCGTTCGACGGTATCAAAGTAGTAGTGCACCCGTATGTGTTCAGCAATGACTTATAATCCTCCGTCGATTGGCCTTGTTCAGAGTAAATATAAGCGACATTAGGAAGTGATAATCCTCCTGTTTCGGTGGACATGCTCGCTTCGCGCGTGCCTCCGTATGCGCCCATATTAATCCGCCCGCCATGCGGCCAAGTCTCGCCGGAGAAATCCGAATTTGGGTCCCCGGCATCGATACATGGGCTTATCGCATCGTCCTTAATCCAGCTTATGCTGTTCGGATCCCACCGTCCCGCTTCGGATTTCAAATGATAGTCACCATCAACCCAGACAGCATTTGGATCATTAGGCTCGACAACAATGTTCACATCATTGATATGCACCCAATAACCAGGATTAGCAAACAATGGTTCGACATCAATGTTGCCCTCACCCCATCCAAGCCTACTGCCGCCATCAATGCTGATTCCGGTCTGGCCACCGGCAATGTTACTATATGCGATACTAAATTCTGTAGGACTCTGCTCCAGAGAAATCTCGCTTCCTGTTGAAGCGATGTTTCTCCAGAGAATGCTATTAGTGACCGTCGCAGAAGATCCGTTAAAGCAACCCACACCACCTCCCACCTGGTTTGCTGAGTTGGCAATAATCGAACAGTTGCTGATAGTCACGGAGGAGCTTGGCTCATGACTGGATAATCCACCACCCCATCGGAGAGAAGAATTCCGCTCTATTAGACAATTGTTCAAAGTCACAGAGCCTTCCGTACATTCTATACCTCCCCCGACTATTCCTGCTGAGTTCTTCGTGATAACACAGTATGTTAGTGTCACTAACGAATTCTGGGAGCACATCACCCCTCCACCGCCCACTCCGGATGAGTTCTCCGAAATGTTGCAGTTGATCGCAGTCAGCGAAGATGTCGGCCCACAATATAAGCCGCCTCCATATCCATTCACGAGCACAGTAGCACCTGTGGCTGAGTTGCCCGTAATGATACAATCCATCAACGTGACAGTCGAGTTTTCCCAGCACTGTACCCCGCCACCGTCTTTTGATGAATTGCCACTTATGACGCAGTTGGTTAGGGTAATGGAGCCCCCGCCCCAAACGAATACGCCACCGACTGAGACTTCTGCAATATTTCGCTCGATGGTGCAGTCGATAAATTTCGGCGAGCAAGAACTAATACACATAATTCCGCCACCGTGATCCGTCATGTTCTGCAGTATGACACAATTCCTCACTGTCCCGGAAGAAGCATTAAAGTAGATTCCTCCTCCAACCCAGACGCTCATAGGGGAAAAAAAAGATCCTGTACCTCCTGTAATAGTGAAACCCTCAAGAATGGATTCAGTAGTTTCGTTGTTCTCGAAGACCACGACGCTGGCATGGTCAGGATCAGTCGGTGTGCTCATTTGGATTGTTGCCTCATCCGGTCCGGTTTCAGATCTCACCGTGATGAGCTTGCCTTTAAATGTTATAGATTCAGTGATAACGTACTCGGCTGGTGCTACCAATACCGTATCTCCATCGACTGCTGCATTTATGCCTGACTGAATGTTATCAAAATCATAGTCTTCTCCGGGGCCGACAGTAATTGTAGCAGTCTGAGCCAATCCAGTTATAACTAATAAAACGATCATTGTCAGACAGAATCTCAAATTTCCTTTTTTAGCCATTTTGAATCTTCCTTTCCGTACTGAGGGCTTTTGAACGCACATATTCTCCTCTTTGTATATGCTTTAGAATGTTTTAAAACCTCAATTTTATGATACATTTTCATACATTATTGTCAAGATAAAATATAGGACTATTTAATGTGGGTTCCCATTTTCGAGGCTGTTTAAAAAAGTGCAATATTAACGGTTGAGATTGCCACAGTTGTTTGCGCCCCTGAGGGGCAAGCTCCTTCGCAATAACATCAGCCGGGCTATTGTGTTTTTATATGTCCTGAGAGTCCGGCCAGGTGCTCGCGGTAACACAGAAAAGCGTTTCCCGTCATTGCAATGAGCAGGGGGAAATTTTATGGGGAATTCGGCTCGTGGATTTTATGGACTTGTTCCATTACTTCTTCTGTTGGTCTGCCGTCGGTGGAAATG
>Ga0209536_100013778_pt1 | contig 11642 bp, 11 predicted proteins | sample DeeMarSeWOR28_12_FD_187461 | JGI IMG/M metagenome (GOLD analysis project Ga0209536, IMG submission 187461) | Marine sediment microbial communities from White Oak River estuary, North Carolina - WOR-2-8_12 (SPAdes) (version 2) | ecosystem: Environmental > Aquatic > Marine > Intertidal zone >... | reverse complement strand
GAGGGCGACTCACTTGTCGTAATGCTCGGAGACGGCGACGGTCACCTCGGAAATCCGCAGCTTTTCGCGGTGGGACAGACTCCAAGGCAGATCGCGGCCGCTGACTTCAGTGGAGGTGCATGCAAAACAAGCTCATCCTCATCAAGACCGCTAATTATTCTAATCATCCTTCTGTTATCCAGACCGACTTTGACCTTCCTCTCCTCAATGGTGCCATCTTTCACAACAAACACAGTAGATTCTCCACCAACCCGCAATACTGTATGAACCGGTACATACACCGCATCATCATATTGTTCAACAATTATCTCTACCTTGCAACTCATGCCGGTCCGAAGTGATGGAACATTACCTTCAAGGTATACGTCTGTATTGTACACCTTCAAGTCAGGATTCATCCACATACTCTGTGGATCGGGTAAGGGAGCTATGCGTTGAACGGAACCTAAGAACTTCTGCCCCGGCAGCGCATCAACTGTTACAACTGCAGGAAGACCTACTCGAACTTTTTCAAGGCTCGCCTCATGGATATCCACTTCAACCATTGCTGATTGTGCCGTGGGAAGGTGAAACAGTTCCTGTCTTTCTGTTACTTCCACACCTATATCCATCGGCTCGCGACGGTCGCGCCAACCGCCCCTTGAAGCAGTCGTTGCATAAATCACCATTGCATCAGTCGGAGAGTATACCTTGGCTTTATTAAGCTGGTCCTCAATTTTATTAAATTTGTCCAGTTGACGCTTATATTCAAGTTCTTTGGCCCTCAAATCCGCCTCTGCCTGTATAACAAGGGCCCTGGATTTGCGCTCTGTCCGCTCCAGTGCCATCTCTGCCTGTGTAACGTCGCTTGTGAACTGCGCTATATTACGATGGTACGTAAAGTCCTCCAGCAGCTTGAGGCTATTCTCTGCAAGATCAAGGTTGTTTTCACTCCGGGTAACTGCCAGTTTGTCGGCCATAAGTTCAGTCTGCGAAATATATTTCTTTTCGTACAGCTTCTCGGACCATGTCAGTGTCTCCTCGGCACGTTTAAGCTCCTCCTTTCTCAAGGTTATGTCATTGTCGGCAGCCGTCTCTTCGTTGGGATACTGGCCCTTTATATAGTGATCCAGGTCCTGTCTGGCGAATTCAAGAGTCAGTTGCGCCACATTAACGTCACTTATAGCCTGATTTTGCACCACGGCCAGGTTCTCGTTTGCATCGATAAAGGCCGCATATGCCTTATGGACGGCAATTTCCTGGTCGATTTTGCTGTCCTCTAAAACACTGGCGTCCAATTCGATAAGAAGGTCACCTTTTTTAACATGCGTCCCCTCTGGGATGAGTGAAACAATGGAGGTCCTTCCTTCGATTTCGTTCTTGATGATGATTTTTTCCCTTGCCTTGATAGTCCCCGATTCGAGAACACTAATTGTCAACGGCCCTCGTTTTGCAGCGAAGGTAGCAAGGCCGCTTGTCGGATCCTCACCACCTCGCACCACTTTGAACCATACCGCAACTATAACAATCACAGTACAGATTAAGGCTATCCACAGCCCCTTACTTCCAATTAGCCTCATCATGCCTTTGCGGCGAGTTCTCGGTTTATCTTGATTACTCTTTCCGTTATTGTCAGCCATTGTTTTTTACTCCCACATTCCATCCGGCCTGACCTGCAGTATACCCACATCCCGGTAAAAACTCAACTTAGCATCCAGGTGATCTATTAAGGCCCCCGTAACATTATTCTGAGCCGCTAATAAAGCATCCTGTGATAGAAGAAGGATTCGCGTCTCTACACGTCCTGCATCAAGCAGTACTTTATTCATTTCAACACGTTCCTCCGCCAGCTTAAGGCTGTTTTTCTCGATTTTATAGCGGTCCGCCGTCTCTTTAAGTCGACGATAAGCACCTCGAATCGCTAATTTTATCCTGTCAATATCTTCATCATATTGTCTTTGCTGCTGCTCTAATTCTATCAAAGCCCGTCGATAATTATTACGCTGGGTCTTCCGGTCCAAAGGCAAATCGGCATCAAAACCCAAAGAGTAGGTCCCCCTGTTAAACTGGAAGTTGCTAAAGTCACTCTCTTCTCTTGATGATACATTAGCACCACCCGTAATGTTCAGTTGAGGCCCAAGGCCCTCCGCTGCCAGGTGAACATTACGCAACGCGTCGTCAATCGAATCCGCACTGTTATGCAAATCCAGACGCTGTAGCAGTGCGGTTTCAATTGCTTCGTCCAGTGTAAATTCTATCTCACTTATACCCATTTCTTCCAACGCGTTCAACTCGTTCTGGTCCAAAATTACATTAGCGTCGGTCGGTAGGGATAAACTTATCTTGAAGGCATCGAGACTCAGCTCATATCTTTCCCTGTCTGCAACAACCCTGCTTTCAGCCGTCAGCACGTTTTGTTCCGCCTCATCAACGTCTATACGGCTTTTACGGCCCGCCTCAGCTTCCATCTCAAGGCGTTCTTTCGACTCAACCGTCCTCTTATAATTATTCTCGGAATTGGTTACGGAATCTCTTAGCTGCAAAACGTTATAGTAATCATTCACAATGTTAACCACAAATGTTTTTCGATAGCGATTGAAAGACCGTATGTCATATAAAATATTACGCTCGGCCTGAGTCAGTTGTTCTCTCGCGACTTTACCTGCCCCCGACCCAAGTATGGGAGCCGTAACGGTAGCCGTCAGAACCGACCTCAGGCTCGTGTGAGGGTCCCCGCTCAGAAAGCGTATCCAGTCGATTGCCAGACCGGTAGATACTAACACTCCATCACCCAGCAATTGCAAGTGGTCGAAGCCCACCAGCCCTCTATCGCTTCCCCCTACAAATGTTTCTTCCTCACCTCCTTCACTGATATAGCTGCCATCAATGGTTCCAAACCACTGTCGTGCATATTTATGCCGTTCGTCTGTCAAGCTCAGCGCCGAAAGATATAAAGCTTCCTTCTGTGTCTGATAAGCCCTGTTGTGAGCAGTAGCCATAGCGACTGCCTCGGCAAGACTTATAACGTTTGACGACGGCACGGCTTTTTCAACCTGTACGTCATTTGCCGAGGCCGCCACATCGCTGACCCTGTAATTGACCTTTGACCCGAAGTCATCCTGCCATTTGCCGTCGATGATGCTGTATACCTCCTCGTCGGCATCAGCTTTGTAGTGCTCAGGACTGCAGCCGCCGGTAATACAAAAGATTACGGCAATGCCCAGCCCCCGGCATATAAATGTCATTAGTCGAAGCTTATAATACATAAAAATCCCTTCTCCAATACAATCCCCACCCATATTACAACAAATTCATCGGCAGATATTTTATTGTACTATAAAAGGTTACATAAGAAAAGATGAAACTGCCCGTGATTGACACCTCACTACAACTTGTGGATACTTCCTGCAGGACTTATACAAGATGCTCCTATAAAATCAACAAATTAACCACTATATGTGCGAATAATCTCAGAAAGCTCACATCACAACAATATAGACTTTCAGCTATATAATTGGACGCTTCAACCTCTAAAAATATTGCAAAAACAGGGCTTTTGCTTATAAAAATGGCAGCAGCTCTATTGCAAAACAAGCCAGGTATCTGTAAAATAGGCAGGAATTTTGAAAGGGGCGGCGTAGCCAAGAGGCCTAAGGCGACGGTTTGCAAAACCGTTATTCGCCGGTTCGAATCCGGCCGCCGCCTCTTCTTCTCACCGCAGAGAAGAATCTCCAAAAATAATCACTCAACATTAATCATTTATATGGCTTGTCTATAAGACACCTGATAGCGGCATGCCCCTACCCGCCTTTTTGGGGGGCTTACGTTATAAATGTTGCGCTGCCCTACTGAGTTTATCCTGAACAAAGTCGAAGGATTCGATATTCATCACTAAGCCGGTGAGGCAGGCCGGTAAAAATATTGTTGCAGACGAGGCCACTCGGTATAATGGTGGGACGAAAGGAGATGTTATGAAACAAAAAAGAATCTGGCTGTTGGCGGCGGAACTGACTTTAATTGGCATTTTAGTTGGGTGCGAGTGGTGTGAGTGTGGACCAATGTTGAGGGAAGAATTAAAATTACTTGATGTCGGCATGACGAAAGAACAGGTGCTTGAAATAATGGGACGGCCTTACGAAAGGGCGGCCTATACCAATAGTGAGTGGCTTGTGTATCAAACAGATTGTAGTTCTGAAGGAACAGGTAGAGGAAATACGAGGACAAGACCCCCTGACGAATGGCTTACTGTTCTTCTGTTCCGGGATGGAAAATTGGTATCAACAGACACAAACTATTGGGACAACAGGTACAAATATAGGATATTAAAATAGACCAGACAATTCGAAAAAAGTAAGCTGTAGGGTGTGCAAAAATACTTACCTGCCTATAAGGCAGTTGCACACGCGGAAAATCTAAGTCGGGAGGCGGGCCCGAATAAAATATGGTTGTATATGCGTGCAATCGTTAAAATAGCAGGATGAAATTGCGGGTAAGAAATCAGAAGGAAGAAATGATATGTGCAATCGTTACCTTAGTATGTTGATTTTATTCGGTGTTAGCAGTTACTTACTGTTGATTTACTCCTGTCGCACGAAAAATCATAGTGAAGAACAGGTCATTCAGTGGCTTTTGAAATGCCCCCCTGTTTCGAATCCTGCTCGTTGGCCACCTGAGGCATACACTTACGACTCTCATGAAGAGTGGGCGGCTGCCGGGCGTAAAATCAAAGGAATTGAGGAAATTTTAACTCGTTTCTATGAGAATAATACAACTGGTAGACCTATGTGGATGATTATTCTCGCTTTAGGTTTGGTGAATCCCGATAATAGTGGTCCAATACTAATTCAGGCTTTGAAAGACGAAAGCCAACCGATTACTGCGAGAGTTACGGCTGCTAACTTATTAGGAGATGCTCGTAATCATGCTGCTGTTGATCCGCTTTGTTATATAGTACATCTTACAGATAGTGAACATCTTAAGTACAATGCCATATCTGCTCTTGGGATAATTGGAGATCCCAATGCAAGACCTGTTGTTGAAAGAGAACTGGAAGATGTGAGGATAAAGAGGGACTTCCTTATTAAAGTCTTGGAAGAAATAAAAGAAAAATAAGAAAGGGACACCCGGCGGCGATCGGTAAAATGATGCGATGAAATAAGCGGGTAAAAATCCGATGAAAGGAGATTTTTGGGACTGGGAAAAAGGGGTAAAAAGACTAACACTCGCTTTATTTATCCTTGCAGGGACTTGCGTTGGTATTTATCTGGTGAAGACAAATGAAACTGTTGCTATAATTGTCTTTTTGATTGTCATTATATTTCTTGAAGTAATTGGTTATTATGCTTCACGTATTTTCTATGGGGTCATACGTTGGCTAAGCAAAAGATTTTGTGCCGACAATCCAAAAGACGAGCAAGCCAATAACCAAATCGAAACACCCAGCGGCAATCTCATTTTGATTTTTAATTTCCCCTCTTATCCCCACCCTCTACACCTGCCATCACCGCCCTAATCATGTGCCACTGCTACCTACTTCTCAACATCCTAAAAATAACTCTGCCTCCCGGCCTCAAAAAGCGATTCGCACTTCGCGATTCGCGAGATGCGCTTTTGCCATTTCCGCAAGTTACGAAACGGAATGGGCCGACTGTTTACCAAGTTTCGCAGAGAGTAAAAGACGTGTACATTAAGGTGGCTTGAATCAGGGAAATATCAGGATTCTTTATATCTTAATGAAATGCGTCACGAATACTATCCAAGACAACTAATCCAATCAAAGCAAATATGACAAGGGCCGACATAACAATAACAACCCAGATTATAAATATCTTGACGTGTATATTTTTCAAGATCTTCCATTTCTTCACTATTAGCACAATCCCTGAAATGATGAGTCCCAAAACTAAAATGAAAACTAACCAGAGGGGTATGATTAGACATACATATTCAATTAAGCTAACCAAGAATCTACTCACATACCAAAATATTTCAGTTTGAATTGCAAAGAAACCCAAACCAACGGTGATAATTGTTAGAAAGAAGATATCCAAGACAATCGATAACTTATCTTTCTTTTCTTTTTTCTTTTCTTCACTCATCTTTCTGCCTTTACAATGCTATTTTATCAGATAGAGTACGCACGAAGACAAAATATTCAGTTTTTTTCATAATTTTTTTCACACACAAAAATCATACGCCGTCGTCTGTACTTTTAATATAAGTTGGCCGTCTGTTTACCAAGTTTCGCAGAGAGTACAGGATGGTGTTATTAAGGTGGCTTGAACTTTACTGCTAAACTAATCAAAAATATAGCCCATCGCTAAAGCACAAATTATCACTATAAACAATGCTAACGGTAACAGCCGGAAGTTCTTGTTCCGTTCGATAAATAACGTGACCAAAGACAGAACAAAACCAATAATAATGAGGGGCCATAAAATCGATAAATAGAAAATTGACAAAAAGGCCACAACGCTTAAGAACTTCCCAATGAAGTCAAATTCGTGACCAGCATTGGGATAGAGTTGACACCACAAGCTGACAGAAAAAAGCAACATCCAGCTCAGGAGCGTGGTGATGCCTATAATAAGTGCCATGATTGAGATAGTTCTCGGTTTGTGTTTTTCTTTTCTTTTTTCTTCGCTCATTTTTCTACCTTTACAGATATATCGTATAAGAATCCCCCCGCTAAAAGAAAAAAAATAAAAAAACTTTTATAGTTCCGATTTCTGTATACCTTTATTCTGATAAGCCTCTTGCCGGCCACGCCTCGACTCTCAGCGTATAGCGCCCAGGAAAGCACTTTTTTTGTCATCTTTTGGGCATTTTTTGACTTCCCACAGTCCCTGCATGCCTTAGGCAGGGATCCAGTTCTTTTTGCCTAAAAAACCACTTTTCGTCGCTTTTGCATCGAGGATCGAGCGTTTAGAATCGAGTATCGAGTATCAAGAATCGAGTATCAAGAATCGAGCAACGAGCATCCAGAATCGAGAATCGAGCATCCAGTATCCGGCATCGATTAAATTTTTTCAAAAAATGTTGGAAATATATTGAACTTTATAACTATGTTTGCTATAATATAAACGACAATTGAGAGTTGTTGAGCTTGCCCCGTTAGATAGTGAGGCGTTATCTAACCGGGGAAGTATGAATGTAAAACTGGGTAATTTGAAGTCTTCAGTCTTGAGTCTCTTGTCTATAGTCTGTCTTCTGAAATCCGTTTTCTGGCTGAATAGCCAGTTTTTTGAACATCTGAGGTAATTATGACCAAAAATAAGCGTTTTTCGCCGGCTTCTGAAAAAGGCCATTTCGATGGCCTTGTGGACGAAGGCAAGTATTTGCAACAAAGTTCACTTTATAAGCAAATCCTGCAGAGAACACAAAGACGGCTAAAAACCTCAGCGGTCTCTTCGTTCTCTGTAGTTAATAATTCGTGTTATTCGTGTCCATTCGTGGTTGATCAATACGCAATACGCGATACTCAATACGCACAACGAAAAATTGCCTCTACACTTGTAGAGCGCGCACTACAAATTCACCCTTTTTTAACAAACAAAGCCAATTTCCAAAAAAGTCAAATGCACGTAAATATAGGAATAACAAAGGATTATGGCATAATGGACACTTGGTGGAATAGGAAAAACAAAGCCAATTCAAAGCCAATTCAAAGCCAAAACAAAGCCAATACAAACCCAATTTATCCTGTCGTAGCCTCTGGCGAAGCAGGAACAAACCCAATTTCCTTGCCCCTTTGGAGTACTTCGTGGTTGGTCCGGCACCCTTCAGGTTTGCAGTTGGAACCGGTCCGGCCAATCGGAGGATACACTTTCGTACTATGAAAGAGAAAACACACTTGAAAATTCCTCTGCAATGGCTATTATAGTCCATATTGTGGCCTATACGATGTTTAGGCCGAAGGGAAACATCAATTCCCGGAGCAAATGTGCATTAGAAGTTGAAACCATTCTGTTAGGAGGAAAACTGTTATGAGCGACATTACCAAAAAAAGCACTACTCGCCGTGAGTTCTTGAAAGATACCGGCCGCATTGCCGCCGCTTCGGCTTTTATGACGGCGGCCGCACCACGTATCTACGCCGGTGAGAGCAACACCATCAAGGTGGCCCTGGTCGGCTGCGGCGGCCGCGGTACCGGCGCAGCCGATAACGCCCTCTCCGTCAAAAATGGGCCAATGAAACTCGTCGCCATGGGTGATGTCTTCGAAGATCGCCTTAGAAACAGTTACAATAATATAAAGAACAGGCACAACGACAAAGTGGATGTGCCGGAGGGTCGCCGTTTTGTGGGCTTCGACGCCTACAAAAAGGCAATGGATTGTCTCAGTCCCGGTGATGTTGCGATCTTCGCAACGCCTCCGGCTTTCCGCTGGGTACATTTCACCTACGCAATCAAGAAACGCCTCAACGTTTTTATGGAAAAGCCCGTAACCGTCGATGGCCCCACTAGTCGCCGAATGTTCAAACTCGGCAAAGAGGCATCTGCGAAGAACCTCAAAGTTGGTGTCGGTTTGATGTCACGCCACAGCCGCGCTCTTGAGCAACTGGCCAAACGCCTCCGGGACGGAGAAATCGGCGACCAAATCCTCCAGCGTGGCTACAGGATGCATGGACCCATCGGTTTCTTCTCCTCGCCCCCAAAGCCGGAAGGTATCAGCGACCTGCTGTACCAGGTGAAGAGATTTCACAGCTTCATCTGGGCCAGCGGCGGCAACTTCAGCGACTTTTACATCCACATCATCGATCATCTATCATGGATGAAGGACTCCTGGCCGATAAAGGCACAGGCTTTGGGCGGCAGACATTATAAAACCAGTCCCGAAGGAGTCACTTACGTCGACCAGAATTTCGATACCTATTCCGTGGAATACACGTACCCTGACGGCAGTAAGTTCCTCATGGATGGACGCTGCATACTCGGTTGCAAAGATATCTATTCCAGCTACGCACATGGAAGCAAGGGAATTGCTATCGTCTCAAAGAGCGGTGACTGTGGAATGCCCTCCAGCACTTACAAAGGTCAGAACACCGATCGTGCAAACAGAATCTGGCAATCAGAAGTACCGCCGGACGAGCGCAATCCATATCAAAACGAATGGAACGACCTGATGGACGCAATCCGTAACGACAAGCCCTATAACGAAACTGAAAGCGGCACCAAGACCAGCCTTGTAACAAGCCTGGGACGAATGGCCGCACATACAGGCCAGGAAATCACATACGAACAGATCCTCAACAGCGACCACGAGATGGCGCCCGGACTGGACAAGTTGACAATGGATTCGCCGGCACCTCTGCAGCCCGACGCCGAAGGCAGATACCCAATTCCAAAGCCGGGTATCATTAAAGACAGGGAATACTGAGCATTCGTTAACGTTGCCGGATTAACCCGGTGTAAAAAACTGACTCTGCATTGCTATGTCGCGCACGCGTGACATGAAAAACTATGCACTCAGACAGAGCACAGATTATGCCTATACTTAATCGGTTGCGGCGAATCGGTAAATATACAAGAAATCCGACCAACCGTAGCATTGGACCGATATCGGCCTACATCTAATTGTCAGATAACGGTTTCTTCCGCTGTGTAGCTATGGTCCCGTATTTTCGCTTTCATAAAACACACAATTTTCGCAAGATTACCCCCCTATCGTCAGGCAAATCTGCTACAAAGAAATATACTGCCATTCGCCCTCCAGCAAGTCAAAAAACAATATTTTGGATTCCTTCTCCAGATCCTTCTTGATTAGAATTCTTACGCCTTCGGCCACCATTAAACTTGCCGCCATTGCTGCTGTGAAAGACGGATTACCCAGATCTCGCTCAATACCACGCCCCCGACGCCGGTAAATTTTTTCTAACATATCAGTACCCGGCCAAACCACGGCCACCTCCCCGTACCATCCACCAATGGCTCCGTGTACCAGGCCGATATTTGCCGTAGAACATTTCTTCGCCAGGACAAGCCGATCTTCGATGTTGTCCAGGCAATCAAAAACCAAATCGGCATGATTCCAAATTTCCTCCGGGACTTTCTCAAATGAAGCCGAATAGCCGGTGAATTCTACCGCCTTATTGACTTTTGTTAGTCTGGCTTTGGCTGCCTCGGCCTTCTTCACGGCCAGGTTCCCTTCCTCGGAAAGCAACTGCCGATTCAAATCAGGCTCCTCAAACACATCGGGATCTAATCCCACGATTTGCCCAAGACCTGCCCGGGCAAGCTCCTCCACTACGTATCCTCCCAGACCACCAAGACCTACAACAATAACTCTGCTCTCCAGCAGCTTCATTTGCCCCTCAATCCCCAGGCTGCCTATATGGCGCTGGTAGCGAAGAGGTAAAAAACCACGGTCCAGAGCAAACCACTCAATCCCGCGTAGAGGTATCCCTGTCTGAACTGATATTTTCTCGGCCTGCTGCAAGGTCAACTCTTTCAACTCTACCCCGGCAAAGGCCTGCTCTAAAAGTTTCTTTTCACTGTCGGTAAGCATCAAATCATATCTCGTTAAGAAACTCTGCGGAATTCCAAACGTAACTGAAAAATAGCAGATAAAACACAACCGCATATTTAAGATATACTAACTGTTCTACTCCTTCTCACTGCTTGGCACTGTGTGTTTTTAGAAATTTCAAAATTATCCACCGCCCAGTGAGGGAAAGATGGAAACAACGTCGTTTGGGGCCAACTTGCCCTTCTCAGAGGCATCCCGGCCGTTCACCAGCAGTATTCCTACTTCTTCTCGCGCAATCTTCAGACGCTCCAATACCACGTCAAGAGCACTGCCTTCAGACAATTCTATTTCCCTTTTTTTAAAGCGGCCGTTCCTCAACGTCGCAAAAAGCCGCACTTCCACTAACATATTTCTACCCTTATTTTACCTATGCGATGCCAAGCTGCGCTAATCTCGTTTCGCTCGGTATACCTTTTTCACTCCACCCCCGCTCCTCATAATACTGCGGCAAAAGCTCTCCAAGGCGGTGTACATGTCCTTTTGACGGACCCTCCGCGATTGGTTCTTCCAGGAAACGTTTAGGCAGACTATCGGCCTCGGGCCGAATACCCGCCTTTAGGTTAAACATTCGTTCAAGGTTCCAAATTCTGTCACCAGCTTCAAGCAACATCTCCGCCGTCCAGTCTTCTCCAACTATAGCATTGAATAAATCCGTGTAATCCTCAGCACCAAGAGCAAAAGATGTGAACAGGCATAATCCCAGGGAATCAATTACTGCCGTCAAATCCTGGAAGGTCTTGACCCATATAGCTTTTCCTTCGAGTGAAAAGCGGTCCAGTTGCTGAGGCAATCCAAGAATCTCAGGGGAAATCATATAACCTCTAACATGACAACCACCGCGGTTAGATGTGGCGTACTGAAGACCGTGCCCCTGAACACCTCTCGGGTCATAAGCAGGAAGTTCCAGCTTCTTTACGGACATAGACAGTTCCGGCACACCGTATTCATCAGCCAAGCGGTAAGAACCAAGAGCCAATTTGGCTCCGAATCCTTCCGCCGCCCCCATTTTACGTGACCATTCCACAATCGCCTCAGAAGAACCAAATTTCAAGGGTGGACCGTCGATTTCATCGGGCTTGATAATCCCCTTTTCATACAATTCCATCGCACAGTCGATTGTCGCTCCTGCTGAAATGG
>Ga0209536_100013777_pt1 | contig 11642 bp, 6 predicted proteins | sample DeeMarSeWOR28_12_FD_187461 | JGI IMG/M metagenome (GOLD analysis project Ga0209536, IMG submission 187461) | Marine sediment microbial communities from White Oak River estuary, North Carolina - WOR-2-8_12 (SPAdes) (version 2) | ecosystem: Environmental > Aquatic > Marine > Intertidal zone >... | reverse complement strand
TGCCCCCATGATCTTTGGAAGAATCTTGACATAAAATTCTATCAAAGCCCGATAGTCTTCGAGGGTCCATGATTGCGTTACCCTTTCCAGCCGCAACTTGAGCTCGGCAATACGTTTTTTGGTCAGCATTGCCTCAGTAATATCAGTATCTTTCTTCATGTTCGCAAACCCTGTTTACTTAAAGATAACGATGTTTACACCGCGTTTGGGGCAGTATTGCTTAATTTACACAAATTGTCAACACGGTTTACTTTCCCTGACAATTTTTGGTGCAGTGGTGCGCTTTTTCGTGTAGGATTGAAATAATTTACGGATTCCGGTTGTTGCCGTTCCTGCTGGCATAAAAAGCATAACTACTTGGTATGTTTATGGAAAATTGTTCTCAATTCTGTATTTGCCATCTGAGCCCAAATAGCCATTTTGGTGATAATTTCAGGCATGAAAATTGCATAATATATTAAGGTTATTTTTTGGGCTTATAGCAAATAATTTGCAACTGTTTAACATAGTTTCACCAATCTTGTGTAAGAAATTTTTCTTTATATATGCTGTGCAAAATAAATAACTACTGAAAAGCACAACAATAATATTATGTCAATCCCATTTTTAAAATGCATTAAACAGGGCGACAAAAATAATAATCAGGGATTCTCTCTGATTGAAGTCATGGTTGTCATGATAATCGTGGCTATTCTGGCAACCGGCGTTGTTTTTATGTTTGCCAACCCTACCGCTAAGGTTAAAGCAGAAGGTTTTCAAATGTTGGGCAATTTTAACCTTGCCCGGTCCGAGGCTGTCGGCAGAAACCAAAATACTCTCGTGCAGTTTTTGGATACTGCTCAGGAAACATGTGACAAAAAAGACTGGGATGTATTTAAAGAATGTTTTAGCGGCGGCACTTTTCATGGATATGTCATCTGTTTGGATGAAGACGGCGATAATGACTGCGAAAACGAGGTGCAAGCAACAGCACCAGCAACACCTGCAGAAGTTGCAGAAGTTGCAGAGGACCTGGAGGAAAAGATAATCAAAACCATAATATTTAAGGAATTTGTCAAATATTATGAAATTGGTGGAACCCCACCAACTGACGGGCCATCCAATGCGCCAAACGGAGATACTCTTACCTCGAATAACGGTATTACATTTGGCGGGGACTATTTTTCAATGGTTTCTAACGGCACGAGCAGCGATACCGGTACGGTTGTAATTTATTATCCGGACGGTGGAGCAATCAGAGGCAAACCATATGCCCTTGTTATGAGTAGTGTCGGCAATATGCAGTTGTTCCGCTGGAGACCGGAGAGAGATGATGATGCTGGTACACCACAGGACGAAAGATGGAGTAGAAAATAGCTCTCAGACTAGAGACAGTCTTCAAGGTTTAATGACATTTCAAGGGCACCATGAGCATCAATGCATGGATCTTCATCATCCCGGATTCTGATAATATCGCCGGTCAACTTTTTGAACTTGCCGATGGCCTCGGCAGTAAATGCCGTTCCTGAAGCAGAGGTGATTCGATACGCAAAATATTTAGAGTCAGCATACTGGAAGCTCAATAGCTTGGTGAAGGTGTCGGCAGTAAGAAGTGTGGCATACGGGCCGGCATATTCGTTGTACATGGAGAGATACATTTCCTGGGCTGCCTTGATGTCAAGCAGGTTATGGTAAGCGTCGGCCTGACGGGAGCGCAGGATATGGTTGAAATAAGCGGGGACAGCGACAGCGGCAAGGATGGCGACAATGGCTACAACAATCATCAGTTCAATAAGCGAGAAACCTTTTGAGGAACAGTTTTTAAAGTTCATGATTTTTTCCTTGTTTGCAGTCTTGAACATTTTGGTGGGTAAAACTGAGAAAATCGATTTTTATAAACTATATCATTAATCTGTCAAGAAACACCAGCAAATTTTAGGCCAGGGTTACATGACAATGAAACGAAAACTTTTGAAAAACAGCAATGGTTTCACACTGGTTGAATTGATGGTCACCGTGTTTCTGACCGCCATTGCCGTGATTGCCATATATCGGGGGTACACCTCTTTTTCCCAGTCTGCAGACGCCCAGCAGCAGGTCATTGAAATGCAGCAGAACCTGCGTATCGGTATGTATAACCTTGCCAAGGATATCATGCGGGCCGGCATGAAAGAAGAGGATGACGAACTTGTGGCCTTTACCAATGCGGATACAAATACGGTTACATTCGTTATGGATTTGGGCAGCGGAGGTGATTTTGCGACTGATGGTATTGATAACGATGGGGATGGTGTAGAAGATGATGATCCTGACGCAGGCATTGCTGCTCTTGAGGCTGAAGAAGAGGGCAGAATAGGTGACGGTGATGTTTGTGATGCAGAAGAACAGATAAGCTATACGCTTACTGGAGAAAACCTGGAAAAAAGAGTGTTGGACACTACAGTCGCTTGTCCTCCTGGGGTACTTGGAGCGCCGCAGACCATAATCACCAATGTGAGTGCCCTTAATTTCGTCTACCTCGATGAAGATGAAAATGTGCTGGGAACACCAGTGGCCGCTTTGGAAAATATTGACACTGTGGAAATAACCATGGTGGTGCGAACAACCAACGAGGATTACCGCATCACCAACACTGAGACATATGCCAACCAACTGGGTACATGGTCATGGACAAGCCCTGGTGATAATTTCCGGCGCCGGGCCATGAGCATGCGGATAAAGGTCCGCAATGCGCAACTGTAATGACGAGCCGCAGCCTATGAAGAAACAGACGAAACACAAAGGATTGATGTTACAAAAGGACAAGGGTTTTTCCCTGCTCGAGGTTCTGCTGGGCATTTCCGTGTTCATGATCGGCATGCTCGGGGTTACCGCTTTGAACATTTCCTCCATGAAAAGCAATACATTTTCCGGCAACCTGTCCGAAGCCACCCTCGTTGCTGCAAGCAAGCTCGAAGAATTGATGGCTCAGGATTTTGATGATCCAGCAAGTCAACTTTTTGATGAAGATAATGACGGCAACTGTCATGACACCGCTAATCACACCTGTGCTCCTGCAGTGTTTGTCAACCAGGACGCAGATGATGATGGCATAGATGATGACCTTGGAACACCCGGGACCCATGATGATGACACCAATTTCGGCCTTGATGATTTTGGTGCTGATGCTGATTACACTGACCAGGTTGTTAAGAACAACATTATCTATGATATTTACTGGAATGTGGCGGAAAACGAACCCGTATCCATTGAACCTGATGTGGCAGACGCGAATCCGAGGACAAAACTCATTACTGTTATCGTTGAATGGAAGGTCAAGGATGAACCCCGCCGCATCAGCATGAGTACAATAAGGCAGAAGGAATAGCCATGAAAAGACAACTGCTAAATGTTTTATCAAATCAGCACGGCTCTGTGATCAACGTGGCCCTGCTTATCCTGATTCTTATATTCCTGATCGGAATCGGTTTAAGCCGCATGAGCACCACTGATATTAAAATCGCAAATAACATAAAGCGGGATATGACAACTTTTTACGAGGCGGATGCCGGTCTTGATGCAGCAGGCGAGATGATAGAACAGAACATTGCCTGTATCACCGGCTTTAATGATCCAGACTCTGATGGTATTATCAGTGGTAATTTTAATGTCAATATTATGGATTTTTCCCAGAACTTCCGAGATGCTGCCCATATCCCCCTTGACAGTGACGATGCCGATTTTTACTATCCGCCGGGCGATTATATAACTGACCCAACCGCTCCTCATACCAACATCAAGGTCGGTGGTACCAGCCGATTTTCAAAGGGCAGCGCCATCCAGATGGCGGCAGGTTATGAAGGACTGGGCAAGGGGGCTGCGAGCGGCGGCGCCAGCGTTATCTTTGATGTCTATGCCCAGCGCATAGGCGGCAACAACAACTCCGCTGTCCATTTCATGCAGTGGGTCCATATACTGGGCTCCAGCGGCGACTGTAATTTTTAATTGGAAAAACAAATGACGACACCTAATTTTGATACTGCAACGCATATATTTGACAGATTTGAAAGAGGAGGTCAGGCCATGGCACGCTCAGCAATAAAGGCTTCAACAATTGCATCCCTAATACTGTTTTGTGTTTTGGAGGTACTGCCCAGGCCTGCTTTCAGCGATACATGTTCCAACGGTACAGGTGTGCCCCCTTTTCTGGGAGCAGAGACTGTAAAACCAAATCTCCTGCTCATGATTGACAACTCCCGCAGTATGTATGATCTGAGTTATGTTGAAAGTCTAAGCAGTTGTTATGATGACAGCTATGCCCCTGACTCCCTTAAATATGCCGGTTATTTTCTCACCATGGAGCAGTATGAGAATGATGATGAGGTCTGGTATGAATTTAATGCTACAGACAATCTCTTTTATCAGATACCGAAGGACGATTCGGGCGCAATAGAAGGAGTCACAACAAAATGTGCTGTTAATTACGATGGTGACGGTATTGCCGGTCCTGACTATGAATCCTCTGGTGGCGACGGCCGTTTGGATGTTGATGAAGACATAGACGGCGACGGCCGTTTGGATGTTAATGAAGACATAGACGGCGACGGCAACCTGGATGTTAATGAAGACACGATAATTGTTAATGGCATCCTTGATCCTGGCGAAGACATAGACGGCGACGGCCGTTTGGATGTTAATGAAGACATAGACGGCGACGGCCGTTTGGATGTTAATGAAGACATAGACGGCGACTGCAACCTGGATGTTAATGAAGACACGATAATTGTTAATGGCATCCTCGATCCTGGCGAAGACCAGGACTATAACCACTATCCTAATCTGGCAGAGTACTCAATAATTGATGCTGCCGGAGACCTGCAGCATGTTTGTGTCATCATGGCAGAGGAGGACCCGAACTACTGTGGCCGCGATGATCAGGAGTTCAAGTATTTTGCAGCTACCGGCAAATTTCTCAACTGGCTGGTTGGCTCCAATATGGACATGCAGAAACTGGCCCTGACCGGCGGCAAGATGGTCGACCCTGACGGCACCACGATTACTAATGCTGACGGGAGTATCTCAGGCAGTGGCGATGAATACCTGGTGCCGGAATCCCGGGGCTGCAACGAGCAGAAGATGATCAAGGAGATAACGGTTGCCAAGAACGGTATCGCGTCAAATTCAGCCAGATTGACCCTGGCTGTAAGGGCTGACGGGCAGGATGAAGTTGATGACAGCGGCGAAGGTTTTATCAACGACACATTTATCGACATCTACGGCGCCACCAGTGGTGGTTTTGACAATGAAAGCTGTGAAAGCGCCCTGGGGAAATTTCTGGCAGGCGGAGCACCGGGTACCTGGAAAGGTGACCTTGAAGACTGTCTCGGATTTGATAAGAATGACCCGAACGAACTGATCAGTGCGTACAATGAAGGGACCCAGGAGTGCTGGCAGATAGTAAGTAAAGGGGGGCCCCCTCCGGATGGCACCTGGAGACTGACAGACGTCGCTGCAACCAAAAACAGATGTGAATCGTTTTATATCGGTGGCACCGTAGGTAATATTCCCGTAAGGTATAATCCCTGGCAACTGACTTCACTAGGAGGCACAAGCGTTACGGGTGCCTTTTGCAACGGCAAGTTCGATGACCCGTCTGTATATCCCAACTTTGTCGGCCGCTGCTGGGTGCCGCCCGGCCAGAGTTATACCATAGCAGCGAACGAATATCTGAAAAGTACTCCAGTATTAGCTGACAAAAGCATAAAAGAGGACAAAACTACCACTCAGGATTGGAGTGGTTACAGTGTCAGCGAAACAGCTTCCAATACGGAATTGCAGCCGGAAAATACAGAAGCTGCTGTGACGGCCGCCACAGTAAATCAGGAAGAATTAAGTCCGGAACGGCTTAATGTTATTCAGGCCCTGAAGGAGTTCATTGCCACAAAAGGCAGCAATTATTACCGGGCCGAAGTGATACGGGCCGTTAAAGAGTTTTTTGTGGCTGAGGTCGATGCCGCCACCTTTGATATTGAGGAGACGGCAGCCAACTGTACGGGCAATCCGAAAATAGTAAATGGAGCGATCGGCGGCAATGCGTATGAGTATGCAAAAAGTGACGAAACCTGTTATTTCGGTGCCTCTACCTTGGCAGCTCCAGTCCACGGGTATTATTACATTCATATCAAGGCTCCCTGTGAAGGAGCTGATGATGAAAGACGCTCAGATGTGCCGCTCAAAATTGAATATGAAGGTGGTTTTGCAAATACCACCTTTGATCAGGTAAATGATTGCGGAACCTGGGTCAAGCTGACCGCCGGAGCAACAGGTCCGGAGGATTCTTATGAGCTAGCAGGAGATGGAACCGGCGGAGTGCTGCTGACGACGATAGCAACCGGGGGGGGTAGCAAAACCTATACCTATGCCGATGCGGTCAGGTACGAATTGAAAGATGTAATAGCTCCGCCACCCGGCCCCTGCGATGTTGACCCGGATGACACCACCTACTTTGAGGCAGAAGATGAAACCGTCCGGTCAAGCACCAACTTCCAGCATCCTGTCAGTCCAGAAATTGAAGGGAAAATAGACCGTGTTGGTCTTGGGCCGCTTGATCCTCCGGCCGAGTATTATCTGAACTTCACTGTACCCGGCATCTATTATGTCTGGCTTTTAGCCACTGCGCCTAGCGGAAGCGGCGGGGACAACTCAGCCTGGTATGGGCTGGACGGCACCGTAGTGGGTAATATCTCGGTGCAGAACACATCAGGAAGTTTCCCAACCAATGAACAATGGATTAACCAACGCTGGACCTCCGGTAATCCCTGGGACGGTCCGCTGGTGGCCCAGATAAAGGTTACAACACCGGGAGCCCATTCCTTTAACCTCTGGTCCAGGGAAGCAGGTTTTAAAATCAACAGGATTGCCCTGACCAAATCTTCCGGGGCCCTCGTGGAGCCGGGGTGGGTTCTGACTCCTGATGCCTGCAGTGACCTTGAGCCGCCGGAACCCCCCACCCCGATTCAGCCATGTGAACCCGGTACTATAGATAGGACTGGCCTAACTACAGGTGCCTGGATTTGTGATGAATGCATCGAGCAAGCGGTTCTGGATTTCTGTCAGGGCCAGCTTGACTCTGATGTTATTGATCCCAGCAACCCGCTTGATACCAGTGATCTTGGAGACTACCTGATTGGGGATGGCTATATGAATGCCCCGGGGCTCTGGTGGTTCGGGGCGGTCGAAGGCCAGCTTGGCGTACCCCTGGTTTCCATGTCTTCCAGGGTGGCCCTGCTCAAGCCGGATGGCTCTGTTCCCATGCCCAGTGGTTTGATCAGTGAATATGGTACCCAAATCCGCATGGGCGTCATGCGGTTCAGGTCAATGGGTACTTATTCAGAGTGCGGAGACTACGGCCTGTTCCAGTACTGTTCCACCGATGGTGCCCAAGTGGTGGTGCCCATAGATATCGGCTTAAACCACATCCAGAATGTAATTGATACGATAAATGAAACTGACGGCACCACCTGGACACCTTTGGCAGAGGCGATGTACACGGCTATCGGCTATTATACTCAAAACCCGGATATGCGCCTCAATGATATAACCGACTACCCTGTGAACTCTGACGAGGATATAACCGGTCTAGTTTCCTGGCAAAATAATTATCCCTATTTTGTGGATGATAAGGTAATAGAAACCATAATTAATTCTGACGGAGACCCGCAGGATATTGTTTATGTTGCAACAGCCGTAGGCTCCAGTGGTTTGAGCAACGGCTCCAGTATACACGATGATCAAGGGGTTGTCTGGGAGCCGGTTAATGACCCGGTAATAGCCCACTGTCAGCGCAATTTTGTGCTTTCCATAACCGAGGGCCAGTCAACCGCCGATCTGAATGCTAATGTTGTTTCATTTGCCCAGGCTAACGGCGATCCTGCCGATACAGTGGCTGATGTCGGCACGCCACAATCTGCAGGGGCTCCCAGCCAGGGATGTGATGCTCTGAAGGGTTCAACATACTTTGATGACTTGGCTTATTATGGCTGGCACGGTAGCGGTATTTATAAATATGAGCCCTGGCAGGAACTTGATGCTGAGGGAAACCCAATAAATCAAAAAAACAATATCGAGCTCCATATGGCTGATACCCGTTCAGCCAGGGACGATCTGACCGACGAATGTCTGCCCTCTGAATTACTGGCAAGTGTTGCGGAGAACACACATGCGGTCAGGTACGTTGATATTGACGGAGACGGTGCTTTTGACACGGATATAACAGGTGACGGTATCAATGACTCTGACTGGCCTCTGTACTATGCCGGTGACCCCAATAGTCTCTATGTTGCCTTGAAAAAAGTTTTTGACTTGCTATCAGAACAAAGCTCATCCGGCTCTGCTGCCTCGGTTATCTCTGCCTCCCGTTCCGGCGAGGGCGCCCTATACCAGGCACTTTTCTGGCCTGACGCCAAAACAAACCTGGGAGCAGGCAATCCGGAATTTGTCGAATGGACGGGCCAGGTGCATGCCTTCCTGGTAGATGCTGATGGCAACCTGAGGGAAGACACAAATGGCAATGCTATCCTGGAGGAAACGATAGATCAAAAACTCATAGTCGCCTTTGACAATGAGGCAGGAACTACCAAGGCCTGTTACGGGACGTATGATCCGGTCACCGGCTGTTCAGTTCCCACAGAGGATCTCTATAAAGTGAAATATCTCTGGAACGTTGCCGACTGGCTCAACAATCCTCGGTTTGAACTTGCGGATACTGTTGGAGAGAACCGGATAACGTACACATCTTTTACTGCTGATGCAAACGGTATAGACCTCACACCCAGGCGTTATATTTTCACCTGGAATGATCTGGACAATGACGGTGTGGTCAGCAGTAACGAAGTTTTGCCTTTTACCGAATATCTTGGTACCGGCGGCCCGTCTTTCCCGGCTGTCACTGCTACTGATCGTGAACCCGTACCTCTGGATTTCGGTATTGAACCGGGTGATCCCGATGCGGCTGAGAAGGTAAACAGGATCATCAACTGGATCCGGGGCGAGGACCAACCAGAGGTCACAGCGGGCATATCCGGCGCAACACTTCCGGCCATGCGGGGCCGCATGATGAAGGTAGATATGAATCTGGATGACACACCTGAGACAAATGTCTATTGGAAACTGGGTGATGTTATTCATTCAACTCCTGTAACAGTTGCACGACCTGCAGAGAATTATAACCTGCTGTACCGTGATACGACGTATGCTCAATTTTCCAGGCGATGGCTTAACAGGCGCCATATGGTGTATTTCGGTGGCAATGACGGTATGCTGCACGCAGTAAACGGCGGCTTTTATAACGAGGGGCTCAGGAGATTCTGCCGTAATGCGTCGTGCAGCGATGTAGCAGCTGACCTTAACGGCACACCTGTTCTTGGCCAGGAAATGTGGGCCTATGTGCCTTATAACTTGCTGCCCCATTTAAGTTGTCTTACCGATCCCGCCTATGAACACAAATATTATGTGGATCTGCGGCCGCGCATTTTCGACGTGCAGATATTTGATGAGGAATCTGCATGTGACCCTGATAGCTACAGCCCCCCAAACAACTTAGCTTACCAGGAACCGGGATGCATTCATCCGAATGGCTGGGGGACCATCTTGGTCAGCGGCATGCGTTTTGGTGGCGCAAAAGTAAGGCCAAGCGATTTTGATGATGATGGTATAGAGGAGTACCCAAACGATAACAGGGAGTTTGCTTCTTCCTATTTCGTATTTGATATAACCAACCCGGAGGCGCCCCCGGTCCTGCTGGGTGAAATTACCAGAACAATTGATGATACTATTGTTGATGATTTTGATGGTGATGGTTCTGCAGATGGCAGTCATGAGATAGAACTCGGTTACACCACTGTCATCCCAACCGTGGTGCCCATGAATGATGGTACTGATACCACGTGGTATTTGATGCTGGGCAGTGGGCCAACCTCGCATAATCCAACGGTAGATGCCATTGAGGGCACCAGTGATCAGAGTGCACGACTGGCTGTGATTCCACTGCACGACCGTATGAATCCAAACAATTTGAAAAGCTTGCGGATACCAGCCGCACCGCCTGTTGAAGATATTGCTGACCCAAATACAGATTTCGGCACCATTTATGTTACAAATAGCGATGGAACACCGTATGCAAATTCGTTTACCGCAGACCTGATCACCGTTGATCTTGAGACCCAACAACAATATAAGGCAGACGTTGTCTACTTCGGGACCATAAACGGAGACTGGACAGACGGTGTCAGCCCGGATGGTTGGGGCGGCAGGCTGTATAGGCTGGTAACCCGCAAGCCGGGAATAATTGCCAGCGGTAGCAGCCAGGTGGTTTCCAGGCCTTATGAGTGGGTAGACCTCCTGGACAATGCTGATGCCTCGCTTGACAGATTAAATCCAAACATACTCTATGACCCAGGCCAGCCCATTGTCAGTCCTGCAACTGTGGGAACGGACGGCCTGGACTTCTGGGTCTATTTTGGCACGGGTCGCTTCTTTGATGAGGATGACAAGATCGACCCGGGCAGTAATGAAGTCCAGACCTTTTATGGCATCCGGGAACCCATCGAGTGCAGCAGTGGCAGCTATGGCGGAATCAACTGGAAAACAGTAACAAATACAGTGCCGACAGGTCCACCGCCGACGGATGGATTGCGAGGTGACTTAGGGCTGCTGCCTGTTGAAAAAATAGCTATTTTACCAGTGGAAACATATACCGGCTTGGAGAAAGATAAAGAGCCTGGGGTGGTTAACTGTTATGACAGCGGCAGCTATGTTCCTATAAATAATACTTGTATACCAGGTATCGAGGGTTCTGGCAATCCGCTGGAAACAAACGCAAGTTTTTATGATCTTGTGCAATACATTGTTGGAGGGGATATATACTGTTCGCCAAATCCGTCTCTCGGATCGTCTCCGGGCTTTGACGGCTGGTCAAAAGACCTGCTGAACTATAAGGAGCGCAATCTGGGCCAGGCAACTTTGTTGGGTGGACTTCTCTCGTTCTCGACCTATATCCCTAATGTGGATGTGTGTAACCCAGAGGGTTCCGGCTACCTGTACGGCACATATTATCAGACTGGAACTGCCTGGTATGAAGATGTTTTCGCGCGAAATCCCATCGATTACACGAAACCAATCGAAACTTCGGTCTTTCTGGGTAAAGGATTATCCACCACGCCAAATATTCATGTAGGCGAACAGGAAGGGGGCAAAGCCTTTATCCAGACCAGCGTCGGTCAGATTGTTGAGATTCCGCAGCCGAACCTGCCCATAAAGGATATCAAACCAGGCAGGATCAAGTGGCGTGATATAGAATAAGGAGAAGGCATTTAGAAAAAATATTAGATTAATCATACATAACAGGGCTTGAGTTGGCTCAAGAATGAAAACCCCCGACAGTGAAGAGAGCTTGTAATCCGCATTTCTTTATACTATCTTTCCAGGAGCTTGACGGGGAGCCCATTCACCAGGGTGATGCACATGCATCCCGGTCAAGCCGTCGCAGATTGACTGCGGCGGCTTGATTGCTTTAATCAAATTATTTCTCCTGCAAGAAAGACAAAGATGAACTACCTGGATGATGAAAAATACCTGCTTGATCTGCTGACCAGCAATAACCTGCTGACAACAGAACAGACGAATAC
>Ga0209536_100013776_pt1 | contig 11642 bp, 4 predicted proteins | sample DeeMarSeWOR28_12_FD_187461 | JGI IMG/M metagenome (GOLD analysis project Ga0209536, IMG submission 187461) | Marine sediment microbial communities from White Oak River estuary, North Carolina - WOR-2-8_12 (SPAdes) (version 2) | ecosystem: Environmental > Aquatic > Marine > Intertidal zone >... | reverse complement strand
CGAGTTGCTTCAGGGCGACGAACTCGCATTCCTCCTTGAGCACAAGCCGTCCTGCAAGGAGCAGTCCCGCCGCCTGAGACAGCAGATGCGAGGTGCCACCGTGTTCGAAGGTCTCCTTCTCTTGAGCGGCAGCTGACTGGGAAGACCCCTCGTTCCACTTGAAGTATCGCATGGAGAGCTCGCCCTCCAGAGCGTGCGCCCTTCCCTTGCCGACCGGAGGGTTGAGGTAGAGACCGTAAATAGGTGTGATGAATTTTCTGTTGTTAGTGTCGAGATTGATGGATATGATTTAGATTTTAGACAAGATCATGTCGCTATTCAATTCTTTACAGATGATGAAAGTGCACCAATTCTTACTAATGAGTGGCCGGAAAATGGAAGTGTCGAGGTTGTTCCGTATACAGATATATCATTTGATGTGTATGATACATTTGTCGCAGTTGACCTGTCTAGTGCAAATATATCTGTGGATCATAGAAATGTCATTGTTGGGGGAATTACGCAAGACGGCTGGACAACAACTATTTTGCCGACGACAGTGGATGGATATGACGGATATAGTTTTAATATTTCGTCGGACAGAAGATATGCGCTAGATTCAGAAATAGGTGTGTCAGTTGATATCGCCGATGCATATGGAAATACGTTAGATGGATATTTTTCATTTACAACTTACAATGACATTACAGAACCTGAAATTACAAATCTTGATCCTGCGTCGGGAGAGGTTGAGGTTGCTCTTGATAAGGATATAGCATTTAAGATTATTGATGGATATGATGTAGATATTAATAGCCTAAATGTGCACATTGATAATCATCCAGCAATTTTAAATGGCGTGTTTCAGCCAGGATATAATGGTCAATCAAACGCTATTTATGAAATTGAAGATGGATACGGTATCGTAATTGACCCTATAGATAAATATTCATACAATCAGCAGGTGACTGTTGTTATCGATGGATATGATTTGTCTGGCAATCATATTGGATATGAATACTATTTTTACACCATAGCTGATACTAATGCACCAACAATAAGTAATCGGGTCCCGTATGATACTGAATCTGAAGTTGCGCTTGCGCTAAATATATCATTCGATATAACAGATTCTGTGTCTGGTGTAAATGGATCATTACTGGATGTTCATGTAGATAGCGTTCCAGCAATTTTGGATGGCGAATTCCAAGAGGGATTTAATGGAGGATCATCGAGTATAGTACCAATTGCTGACGGGTACGCCATAACAATTGATCCAGTGGATGATAGAGAGCTGTTTTACAATCAGATAAGAACCGTCACTGTTGATGGATATGACTATGCATTAAATCATGTACACGATGATTACTATTTTGCCACAATATCAGATCCAAATGAACCAGTGTTGAGCAATTTCAGTCCTCTTCCAGGTTCTGATGAAGCTCCTATAACAACAGATATTGTTTTTGATATAACAGATGCTGTTTCGGGCGTTAATCTTTCGGCTCTCAATGTGTGGATAAATGAGATACCAGCAGTATTTGGTGGAACAATCACTGCGCCGTTTGCAGATGTTAATAGTGGTATTACTGCAATTACAGATGGGTACCGTATATCCTTAGACCTAATTGTTGATTTCTGGTACAATGAGGTTGAAACAGTAGTTATAGATGGGTACGATTTTGCAGAAAACAATGTGTATTATGAGTATAGCTTCCTAACAAAAGTTGATGTTAATGCACCTACCGTTACACCGATTGAACCACTAGATTCTGTCGGGGATTATTTGCGAACAACCAATATATCGTTCAGAATAAATGATGATGAAAGTGGAGTGGATCTTGATACAGTTGACGTTGTCATAGATAATCAATGGGCAATGGAGAATGGAGAGTTTGTATCAGGATTTGATGGTGCACAAAGTTATATAATACAAATGTTGGATGGATATGAAATTACAATAGATCCTACATTTGCGTTTGATCCATCTCACACTATCAGGGTTGTTATAGATGGGTATGATTTTGCAAACAATCAAAAACATTTTGAATACATTTTTACAACGGTTGATGATGTCGGCCCATATGTGTTTGATTTTCATCCAGAGCCAAATTCTGTAGATGCTACCACAGGCCCATTGCATATTAGTTTTGGAATAAAAGATAGTGGAGACGGAGAAGTAAATCTTGCGACTTTGTATGTTAATGTATCGTCTGATGCAGGCGGATCGTATATTCCGCTGTATGATCCAATAAATTGGTTTGCAGATGGGTGGGCCGGAAGCATTACAAAACAGCCGGACCATGATGGGTACATATTTAACGCTTACAATGATGGGTTGATAGATAGTTTTAGCGTATATTCTCTGAAAATTACAGCTACAGATCATTATGGTAATACAAGCAATATTGTCATCGGGCAGGAAAGTGAGTTTGTTGGTGGAAGTACTGGAACGGTGTCAGCATACAACAGGCTAGATGTTGGACAAGAGTTTATCGATTCCAATCAAATTGATACAGGAGATCTTGCAATAATCAATGGTGTGTCAGCCCTTGTTGTTGACGGATACGATGGTGATGACATTATATTTGATAGGCAAATTGCTGCTGGAGGAGCATTAGATTTCTCGATATATCGTGGATCATTCATGACTAAACGAAATCTGTTTACAACGATTGGTGCAGAAATAACAGCAGATGACACCATCAGGGTGGATTACAATAACTCATTCAGTACTCCAGGAAACGAATTGTCATACACGTTGAGCGGAGGAGATTTCCCTGTCGCGGTAGATGAAGTAACGGACATTGATGGGTCGTCTGTATATTTAACTACAGAAGTTGCTATGCAGCCAAGTGTTAATTATTTGTTAACAATAGATAATTCAACTGTTCTTGATGAATTTGGGTTTCCACTAGACGATGGTTATGAAGAGATTTCAATTGCGGGCTATGCAGATTTCACGCAACCAACTATTCTTGAGGCGTTTGTTGGACCATTCAATATAAATGTTACGGTACTGTTTGATGATTTTATGTTACAGAATGAGGATCTACTAAATCCTTCTAGCTATATATTGAGTCATGGTGCATATGTAACAAGCGTAGAGGCAACCGCTACTGATTTGGACGTTGTTGTACTCACTGTTGAAAATCTATACGGACGAGAGGAGTTTGGTATAAATGTTAGCACGCGACTAAAAGATGTTGCTGGAAACCATATAAACTCTAATTACAATCATGCTGTTATCAGATTAGATCAAACTGGTGCCGGATTTGCTGGAATTACAGGAAAGCTAAAGACGCGAGATGCTGTTAATAGATTGTATGAAGATAGTTCCTACTGGTATGTTGCAACATCTGGTGGACTAGACGTAATTGATAAGTACGATCATAATAATGTTGGGTTCATTTTAGATGGATACGGAATAACTGCTGTTACTGCAACTGATGGGTACATATATTTTGGGTCGGATGATGGGTATGTGGCTGATGCATACCAGACTGGAGTATTTAAACTTTGGTTTGATAAGCTTGATGGAAATAGCACCGCTCACGTCACGGATGCTTTTGCACTTCCGACAATTCAATCGCCTGTTATAAATGATTTGTTCCGTGGAACACATGCAAATGAAGATGTACTCGTGGTAGCAACTGACAGTGGCGCAACTACAATAATTGGAGAACAGGTTGTTCAATATTGTAGCGGATGTGATATTAGCTCTGCTCATTTAGATGCCGGAGGAACGACACTATATATTGCAAACAACACAAGGAAGAGCGTCGATGTGTTTTACAATATAAATCTAAATAGCGAAAACAATAGAGATCCGGATGCTTATTATAGCGCCATGACATCTCCAGAAATATTAGATGGATATATTAGTCAAATAAAAGTTGTTAATAACTCTTCTATTATGGATGCTGATTCAAACACGCTTTATATTGCGACGGATGTCGGTTTATCAAGGGTTGATACAGATGAATCGGTGCCTGGCGCTAGTGAGGGCGGAGGTATAGGTTTCAGTTATGGCATTGATGGAAGCGGAGCTATATTTGAGGAACTTGGGGGCCAGACAAACAATGTTGTGGCTGTTGATGTAAATACTCAAACATTACAGCTATTTGTGCTAACAAATGATGCGGCAGGACAGGGTGGCCTAACAATTATTAATATTCCAAGTAACAAGCAGTTTTCATATAGATCTCATGAGTTAGATACACTTATAAGCAGAGATTTACGTGATTTAACCTTCAAGAACTTATAATAAAATCGCTATATGTGAGGGTTATTTTTTATGGTATTCGAAAGAGGAACAGCGAGCAGTACATTCGAGGTAATGGACAGGCTTACAGATTTTATGACTAGAGTCCCAGGCTGGCAGCTCTGGGCCAATATAGATGGCTATGGTCATAGGGACTTTGTCTATTATTCTACTGGAAGTGTTGGAAAAAATGACATCTATGTACGTCAGAGGGTTGCCCAAGCAGAGCCGTTTATTTATGGAGCAGATCAATTTGATTATGGAAACGGTGATACTGGGTTCTTAAATTTCTTTTCTTATATCTATTTTCCACAGGACGGCGATGCTTATTCTGGGGCTTCTGAGATCGGAAGCTTTGGCCCTCGTTTGTATTGGTGGAATGGCGATAGCAATTGGTTTAGATGGTGGAAGCAGGATTATTTAAGCCAAAGATCTGGTGGCTCAACACACGTTTATTACGGTTCTTTGTTAGGAGAGGAAGAGCCTCCTGGATATCAAGAGGATTATAAGTGTGAAGAAAGACGTCGGTGGGACAGAATTAATGGCGGCCCATCTGAAAGTGATGTATATGGTGGAACACAGAAATCATTTTGCTCTGATGGGAAAAAAACTATTTTTGTTTCCGATTCAATATATGGCAGAATATACAAATATTCTCTAGCTCGTGGTTGCGGAGGATTCAATTCGGACGGAGAAGTTACGAACGGAACACTGATTGGAACATACTCTGGTCTAAAGCCATGCGGATTTTTGTGTTATTTTGAAGATCGTAGTACTAGAACTCCATATCTGTTTGTTATGGGAGACAATAATGCCGAGTCAGGGAAAATAAGGCTGACCGACAATGTTTATCTTGATGTACCAAATCCACCATGGCCTCCTAGAGTTAGATATGGGGACGATGACGACAATTATTTACAGGAGTCTAGAGCTGTTGCTTGGGACGGAAATAATTTCATATATGTTCTGCGTGGCGGGCACACAAATAGTGGTTGGTACGGATACTCGTCTGATTGGCCAGATTGGGCCAGGTATGATATTATTAATAACGAGTGGAAAGCCACCACTGTTCCTGAAAATCCAGTGTTTAGGGGCATTAACATAGATATTGGCAGTGGTTCGGGATGGGGAGTTCCTGGTGGAACAAGGTGGTTAACATTTCTCAAGCATGACGTTACTGGGTTTGATTATAATATGTTGATATTTAATCAAAATAATACTGTATATAGGTTAAAATTAGATATAAACACAGGTCTTCCATTAATGACAGACTTGGATTGGCACCAATATGGAGGCATTTCTACGGCTGGATCAGACACATATACAAAAGGACAGTGGTATCCAAATCGTGCAAATCAGGGAAGAGTATTTTGTGCCACAGACGGAATGCAATCGCGACAAGTAAACGGAATATGGGAAAGGTTTCCTGGTAGTGGCATAAGGGCCGCAATGTATGCTGATTTGCATGATTCTGACGTAACGTATCGTGCAATAGATATGGGATTTTATCCTACATTCGGAACAAATTATTCCAGAAATTGTTTTATAGATGGATATATGTGCAGGGTAAGAACATCGATTGGTGCCGATACTGAATATATATTTGTAGGAGATGAGGATAGAATTATTGTTGCCACAAAGTCTGCCCAAATTAAAGGACAGGCCGCAAACGAATGGAATGTAGCGTATATGGGTGCCTTTAACAGCAATTATAGCACAACACCGTATGCTGAATTAGCAGAAGATGTAAAGGCAGGTCCATCCAGATTAATGAGACTTACAAATGTTAGTGGAGAATTCATAGAACACAATAGATATTTTATAGTTGCACAAAATGGTCCAGCAACTGCTGTGAAGGACTATGGTCCAGATGGTCGCACTCGTTTGTTGGCTCCATCTGAATCCATAAGAATTACGAAAACTGGACCAGATTTTGTGATTGCGTCGGTAAAGCATAATTATCGAGCTGGAGCAAAAATTGCAATTGATCCGCAACCTGTAGGGCTGTTTTTTACTGAACTAGAAAAGTTTCAGGCAACAAATGTGGCGCAGAGATTATATGATGATCTACACGGATCTGATGATCCAGCAAAACAAATGTATACAATACCAATTGGAGAAGCTACAGTTAAAACTGGTGTTGTCCCAAATGCAACTTTTCCTATCTATGAGATGATTTTAACATCTGGAGCTGACGATGAGGGAAACTATTGTGCTAGAGAAACTCGCGGGACGATGAAGGGAATGTATGTTGTGGGAAAGAACACTTCTGCATTACAATCTGAAGACACCATTGCTTTGAGCGACGGTAATTCTTATCTGATACTTGAAATACCAGATTATATAAACAAAATGGTCTTGGTTGGGCCGATTAACGATTAGGAGATAAGTAATGGCATACGAAACTGGTTATGCTGCAAATGAATTTGAATTGCAGGAAAGATTAAATGCTTTTATTTTATCCATTGATGGGTGGAGAAAGATCTCGCAACCAAGCGATTTTGAATCGGTGTATTTTTCTAGTGGTGAAGATGGATATAAAGATATTTATATCAAAACGAGAGCTGGTTTGGCAGAGCCATACGCCAATGCTTACAGTGCTGGAGATCAACGAGACTTTGGGGATGGATATACAGGATATTTAAACTTTTTTGCTTATCAATTTTATCCAGAAGACGGCGACGGTTATGACGGATATGGAGAAGCAGGACGCTTCGGCCCGTGGTTATGGTGGTATAAGATGAATGGCAAGTATTATTATAACCAAAGATTTTCAATTACACAACGAAATAGTTATAATAGATGGGATTATGTTGGTCAAGGTGGTGGAACATTTACTCATGATTATCCTCCAATGGGCACAGGTGGAAGCGCAGGAACAAACAGATCAATATGCTGGGATGGCAAGAGATACTTTTACTATATAACATATTACTACTCTGGAATGTTTAAATTTGATTTGAGTAATCTTAAAACGACGTGTTTGGATTCATGGTGGGATTACGACAGACAGGTGATTGGTGAAGCGATGTATTATGTAGATCCAATAACTCGAAAAGAATATGTGTGGGATTTCACACAGGCGATAAGATATGCTATTGACAATTCGAGATTTGATCCTATGGGCAAATTAGGCCACATCAGACGATGGGATGTTGATGCTGGGCTAGTGGAACATGGCTTTCAGGGACCAGAGTGGGAATATACTTCTGACTGGGCATCAAACAGAACAGGTGCATTGTATGATGGTAACAGAAGAATATACATTGCGAGAGGAAACAATTCTGTCGAATGGGGAATGTATGATATTGTTAAAAATGAATGGACAACATTTGATTATTTGAACAACTCTAGCTGTTATCATTACTCTTGGACTTGGCTAGACAAGAGTATCACTGGTTATGATAATCATAGAATAATAATGATAACACAGAACAATAATAGAACATATAGGGTAGATATAGATGAAAATACTGGACATCCGATCGGAAGCTGGACTAGAGATACAGATCTTCCTTATTCGTTAACAACTGGTGCTAAGATTTTCCACAATAAACGAAACAGAATATATTACGCAAGAAATGGTGGCGGCACAACTGATAGGTATCTTTATTATGCTGACATTCCAAAAAGTCCCAGTTCAAATCTTTCATGGACATATGTTCATAATGTATATTTTCCAGACGATACGGATGGGCAATGGAACGAGACTTGGTATATAGATGGATATGCTTCGAGGGTAAGAACATCTATTACAGATTCAACAAAATATTGGTTCTTTGGAACCGCAGATTATATTACTGTGATTGCTCGTGCTGATGACATTTATTCATGGTGCTATATGGGTGGGGTTGACCAATTAACACCAGAGACACCGCACGCTTTGGCGACAGCAGATATTTATCCAGGAACTAGCGTGGAAATTCCGATAACACTATTAAAGGGAGAATTTATTATAGGTCAAACTATGTTTATAGCAAACACTGTTGAAGGTGGCGGTGGCTGGGAAATTGGCGAGGTTGAGAATATTGCAAGAAAGTTTATGCCTATTGAAAAATTTACAATCATTGATGTTAATCCTGGATATAGTATAACAGCCGATGAGATAAAAAATACATATCGTACGGGATCACGAATTGCATATGATCCACAGCCGGTAGGTATTACGATGGATGGTCTTGATAGAATACAAATGTTGAATTGTATTAATACAACCAGTACGTCTGGTGGATTTGATATGACAGAAAACATTGCACAATTAAATACTGTTAGAGAAGAAGTTGTGAACGGCGGAACATCTAGAAGAACGGCAGTTACTTTGTGGCCAATTTTAGCTGTTAACATGGGAAACGAGCAGGCATATTCTGGAGGAGAAGCGCGTGGTATATTACATGGTGTTTTTGCTGCCTCTGGAAGTGCAGGATTATCATCGGAAGACACGATTGTTGTTGGATCAAATGTTTATATAGTACTAGGCGTTCCAACCGGAAAGGATTTTGTTTACGTCTTCGGCCCAATACAGGAGGGATAAATCGTGGTTTATAAGAAAGGGACAGTTGTTAATTCTTACGAGTTGACGCACATAATACACGCTGTACTTAGAGATACAGGATGGAGACTTGTGTCTGGAAATTCAGCCGAAGGAATTGATAGTGCGTTTTATTCTTCTGGTGAAGATGGGAACCAAGATATTTACATTCGAGTTGCTGCCAATCAGCATGATATAGTGGCTACAGGAGATATGCAATTTCCGTACTCTGATGCATACAATGGTTATGTTAATTTATTTGCTTATCAATATTATCCTGATGACAGTCCTCCATCAGAAGGATGCACGGAGCTTGGTAGAAATGGTCCATTAATGTATTTTATGGATGGTGATGACGGGGATGACATAAAGTTAGAGTCATATAATTTATTTACTTGCATTGGTAATCATAATGACGGTTATACTGCTGGTGGAAGGAGACATGTATTAGATTCTGGAACAAGTTTGTATGAAAACGAGGGCGGTGGTTACATTAACCAGTGTACCGATGGACACAGGTTTATATGGTTTGGTGGATATAGCCAGTACTTAATCAGAATGGACATGGCACAAAGCCCAAAGCCTACAGACTGGGTTCCTCGTGGCGACTTTTTCTCTAGCTGCGCAAATCGTCCAACTGTTTGGTCTCGTCGGGGACCACGAGATCCAATGGTGTGGGCACTGATGTCATATAATGCTGGTGCATCATATGGTGGGTTCGCAACTTACAATCAATTAACTGGAGCGGCCTATGAGCAATCCAACACGAGTGGATACGCAACCCCTCCATGGTGGAACGAAGGATACGCTCATCGTGGTTGGGCAGTACAAGGCGTAAGAAGAAACCGAGAGAGATATTTATATATAGCCCGTGGGTATGATACTGGACATTGGGCAAGATACGATATGGAAAACAACGAGTGGTCCGGGTATTTACCAAACATGCTGGTTCAAACTGGTTATGGATCTGATGCCGTTTATGTAATGAAAGAGAATACGGGATATGAATACGACAGAATATATTACATATCTGGATTTAATAGACTGTATTTTGGATCTGCTACAGTATATGATGATGGAACAACAAGTAGCTGGACTTATCACAAGCAACTTCCAGAAGCTGCTTATCACGGTGACGCACTTTTATATGCTGGTGGAGATAGGTTGTTTTTTGTAGTTGCTGGTTCTAGAAAAATGTACCATTGGTTCTTTCCAGAAGGCCCATATGATGAGGGCGGAGACTGGATAGCCACAGATCCGAGTCCGAGCAACGTGTGGTTCGCAGAAACCATAAGTCAAAGCCCAAATCAATATCCAACTTTTTGTACGCAAAATCATCTATGTTCTCGCGTCGGTGTAGATGAGCAGGAAACAACTGAATATTGGATTTTTTGCAATAAGGACAGAATAATTGTCATTACCAAAAGTTATGAAGCGGCGTACAGCTCTGATTATGAAATGGCATATGCCGGATTGTTTGAAACAGACTATGATAACACTGTTACTACAACTACAGAGGAACATCCAGAGGGCACTACGACATTGAAGGTTGCCAACACAAGTATGTTTAAAGTTGAAGAATCATATCAGTTGATAAAAATTGGAGATGGCTTTCTAAAAGAAGGGTTTAATGGAGAATTACGAAAAATGGGCATCGCAACAAGCATTACTGTTACTGCCGTGCGACAAAGTGCATCTGAAATAGATATCGAGACTCCATTAGTCGATACATTTCCTGCAGGCTCAAAAATTGGACAAGATCCACAACCAGTTTGTGTTTTTATGTATGGCAAGGATGCTGTTCAAACTCTTACGAATAAGCACAAGACTGACAGTAGAATATCCGAAGATCCACCGTGGCAAACATATAAAACAACTTATTTAAGCCAAACAGCACAGACTAGATCTGAACGCATAGATGGAACAACAATTTTTCCTGTTAGACTTCAAACCTACGGAATAGATTATTGGGTAGACTCTGAAGTGCGTGGAAGATTAATCGGTGTGTACGGTGGTGGAGTAGTTGGTAATGAGGGAGAAGTAACAATTGAGGGAGAAAAGTACGTGTCATTTAGTATTTATAATTCAGCCATATTGGGCAGAGTATTTATTGGACCAACAGAGGAGTAAAGCATGGCTTTTCAGACAGGAACATTTACAAATTCACACGAACTCGTAACCCTTATTTATGGTTTTTTGCGAGGAATAGGGTGGAGAGAAGTTTCCGCACTTAATGGCGGAGCTTATGAGGGTGGCAATGATTTTGTCATGAGTTCTACCAGCTCACAAGGCGACAGAGAGGTGTACATAAGAATTGCAGCTGGTCTATCCGATAAATATTGCGAGGGACATGTACAATATCCGTTCGAAGATGGATACACAGAATACTTTAACGCATTCGCCTATCATTATTTTCCAGATGATGGGGATGCAGAGGATGGGTGCAACGAACTTGGAATTTATGGGCCACTCGTATATCATATTACAACCGGTTCTCCTGGTGATGAGGGAGACACAGATGAGTATAATTTTTGGAGTATGGCTTCTGGAAACACATTCAGACGTATGAATATTTATGACTACAATAGTAGTTATTTTTATACGGGCAACGGATGTACTGGCTGGGACGGAAGGAGATATTTATGGAGTTTTCACGGAAGTTCATTTTATAGAATCGATCTTTATGATGGAACCATGTGGAGTGGAACTGGCGGCGGCGGCGGATGGGGATCTTATAATAATGGACACGGACTTATTGCGTTACGAGACGGAACAGAATGTATATTTAATCTGACTGCACAAAGCCCAACTCAACAGAATCGTGTTTTAAATAGAATAGATTTGGACGGTACTCCATATTCTCATTATTTA
>Ga0209536_100013775_pt1 | contig 11642 bp, 9 predicted proteins | sample DeeMarSeWOR28_12_FD_187461 | JGI IMG/M metagenome (GOLD analysis project Ga0209536, IMG submission 187461) | Marine sediment microbial communities from White Oak River estuary, North Carolina - WOR-2-8_12 (SPAdes) (version 2) | ecosystem: Environmental > Aquatic > Marine > Intertidal zone >... | reverse complement strand
GTAAGCAGCCAGGGCACCGGCTGCAATGGAGCAAAGGTCGAGGAGGTCAAAAGTCCCGGCCAGAAAATATGCAGAAGTGTTCTCCAGGAACGGAATGCCGCTGAACCAGTCGGGTATGCTTCCAGCGATTCTCCGAGCGATGACGGGCATCTGCGCGAACTCGAAAAGGCTGTCGATCCCCAGCCACAACAAACATATTGCGATCGCATGGGCGCGCGATGCCGCGGCAAGAACCGCAGTCAGCAAGATGAATGCGTAAACGTGGACAAAAGTCGGCAAGTGATTGCCGAGCACCCCAAAAGACGAATAGGTTTCCTCAGCCGGCGCTATCCAACGCGCCAGGAAATAAACGCTATCCGTTTGCCGATCAAGCAAATAAACCGCGACACCCACCGATAGCGCAATTCCCGCCGCCACTAATTGGGTAACGCTTCGTCCTGAAATCCTCGCCATGACCTCCCCTGATATTGCAAGGCGACGAAAAACACGGCGCCCCTTTGTTGCAACGTTATTACGCCGGGTGAAATGGCATTTGACACAGGTCAAAGGCCTGCCGACAACGGCCAAAGAGGTTACCCGGGGTGATAGCCGAATTCAGCGACCTCTGTGCTTGTTGGCGAAAGCCTGTCCATGACAACATGGCTTGCATGTCATACCCACATCGTCTGGACCGCCCTCCGGGATGGGTATCGCGTGAAAGTCTGATGGATAAAGGACGGCACGCACACCTTTGCCGGCCGGCGTCTTATCGCGTGGCGCGCCCCCTACTCGAAGAACGCTTCCCGAATCTCGTGCACGAAGCACAAGCCTGCGAGCTCACCGAGCACGGCCCGGTAACCCGACTGATGGGTGTTTCCGAGGCACAGCACTTCTGTTTCACTGCAACCGATCCTGCCGGGTGACTCGCGATAGATCCGCGCGGTCGGGTCGATACTCCGGACTTGGGCAATGGCATCGGCTTCGTTGGGAATGCAGTATTCGTAATCCAGCGATTTCAGTCCGTCAGGCGGGCCTTGCAGTCCGTCGGCGTCGAGGCGCGCCAGGTCGAAGCGGATCTTCGATGCGGCGCTCTTGCACGCGGCAACCCCGGTGGCCGAAATCGAGCGGATCTCCAGAATCTCGATCATCCCGTCAACGTCCCCCGCCAGGCCGGGCAGCGGACGCTCGACAAAGCGGCCATCGAAGACCAGCAACACCGGTTGGTACGGCCGGTCCGTTTCACGGGCAACGCCGGCCAGGATCCGATCGCGGACATCGGCTGGCGCAACCACCCAGTACAAGCGCTCGTCGCTGCAAAAACGCAGCGTGCGTTCTTCGTGTCCGTACACGAGAACGCCGCGCATTTCCTCTGCGAACGTCACAACGGGCAGCGACAGCACCATGACCAGCAGAACGATCAACCGCCCGGCAGCGCCAAACGCGCCATCCGCCTTGCGTGGAGGGAAGGAAATTACGCGCGACTTCATGTCCGCCACTCTAATTGAACCGCCACTCCAATTAAACATGGGAAGCGGCAGAATCCTCAGCGCGCGCTGCCCGGCGCGATTTTTCAGCCCGCGGGATGCTTCGCCGTAATGATCCAGGTACTCGAACCAGCCCGGATTCCATCGGGCCGTTGGAATTTCGCGAGCACGATGGATAAATGCCGCCTGCGCCCGGATGACTTCCGCGAGGCCAGGAAATGAAGATGGGAATCATTACCTCACGGGGCAACAACCAATCGAGGCAAAGAGTACCCGCGCGCAGGCACGACATCGAGTTTGCACGCTGCAGATACGGAACGCCGCCACGACTCCCGCTGCCGACCGTTCGAGATCAACGGAAATCACTTGAGGCCGAAAGAATGGTTTGACTGAAGTCAAACAAACCGGACAGGCGTGCGAACCACGGCTGTCGGGGATGGTCTTATTTTTATTAAGAGCACTGCCGGACGGAAATGGCAGGGGCGGGTCAGTGTTCACCGTAGCCTTGCCTGCTGGTAGACTGCAACAGATATACAGGAAGGGAAATAACCGTGGGTTCACCCAAACGATTTTTCGCGTTGTTGATCACGTTTGCCGGAGCGGTGGCTTCGGGAGCGGCGATCGCCTGTGTCGAAGGTGATTTAAGAGGCGACGTTGTGATGGCCGAGCATGAGGCAGGCGCAACGGCGTCCGGAGAAACGGCCACCTTTCACCTGATTGGCGCCGGCTGGCTGCGATCTGCGGTGATCACCAAACGCGGTGGCAGGGATGACAAAACCATGGTCAGCCTGGAAGTCGATGGCAAGGATGTGTTCACGTCGTCTTTCGCCAATCTCAAGAATCCGATGATGCAGATCAATACCCCCTACCTCATCGCCAATGTCAAAACGGTCGACGGTGTCGATCTGATGACGGTCTGGTATTCGCCCGAAGTGAAGTTCCGGGGCATGCTGCTACTGCGGGTCGACGTCGAGGAAGAGGGAGTGGAAGACGTGCGCATGCGCGTGACCATGAACAAACCTGCGCCGCACGAACACGTCGCCGGCCAACCGGCAGGCCTGCTCGCCACGTTGCCCGCGTTCAAATAAGCAAAACCAGGTCAATAAATCAGTGTGGTTTTGATCCGGTCCCTCGGTGCGTGAGGGGCTGGGTCGAGTCTTCCGCCACCGGGGCGCTTGCGCCCTACTGCTTGTAATCCGTAACTGCGCTTGCTCGCAGCGTATAACCGATATCGATGTCCGCCGTCCCGTCGATCATCGACAGGGTTTTCTTGACCGCACCGGTTTCAAGCGTGCCGGTCACCCATACCGGCGCAAACATTCCCGCCATTTCCACCGGCTGATCCGGCGTGACGTGCACGATCTGGTTCGGCGGCGGCGGTGGCGTATGAATACACGCACCGACCCATGGCACCAGCAGGAATTCGCTCACCTTTCTTCCCGAGAACTCGAGCGGCAGCAAATAACCCGGTATCCGCACGAGCTTTCCGTCCAGCGTCTGATCGACTTCCTGCCCGCGCCTGGCGATCACTGCCCGTTGCGCCAGCAAACCATCGACATCTACTCCCGCCTGCTCGAGTTTCTCTGACAGGTTCCTTGCCGTCTGAATTTCGGCCGGCGTGACCGTCGTGTCGCCGCGCGCCTGCCGGTCGCGGACCGCTGCGACATCACTGATCCATGTCAGCTGGTCACGGCTGAGTTCAAGGAAAGGGTTTTCCGTTACCGCCGACGCCGGCACGAGGTTCGCCCACGTCAGTTGACGGGGCTCTTCCGCTTGCGCCAGTGGCAACAGGGCCAACAAAAGCACACCGAAAAACAAACGCGACTGAAAAGTCATGGCGGGGAACTCTCTGCAAATGCGCATCATATGCCACCGCCCGGGATCTGGCGGTTGACGTGGATCAGACGGATCGATCAGACCCTCACCGTCATGCCGTCGGCAAGGGAGTAACGATAGATACGCCAGGCGGGGATCACGCCGATCAAGACGCCGGCGATAGCCACCACCGCAATCAACTCCAGTTCATGTACCGACGGCCAACCGATCGTCAAGAACAATCCAAGCCCCGCTTCGAGCCAGCCCTTGCCGATCATCAGCCCGGCGTAAAGGCCAATGACGCCGATCACTACCCCGACGCAGGTCAGGAAAGCCGCTTCCCCGAGGATCAGGCCGAACACGTGCATCGGGCGGGCACCCACCGAGCGCAGAACAGCCATTTCCCTGCGCCGCTCACTCAAACTCGTCAGCAACGCGACCAGCATGCCGGCGAGGCCGACGACCACCACGAGCGCCGACACTGCGAACAATGTCTTCTCGGCTGCACCGAGAATTTCCCATACCTCCTGCAGCGTCGCCCCCGGAAGTATCGCGGTCATCGGCTCACCTCCATATTCGTTCACGAAGCGCTGCATCGACAAGGCGGACGCACGCGATTTCAAACCGACCAGAAACGCACTGATGGCAGGGCCGGCGCCGGGCTCGCCACCGTGTTCGTGTCCGTCTGCTTCATCGAGGTGGATTCCCCGCAGTGCCGCCGCGAGCGGGTCATGTGTGCCGCCCGCCCCGCCCGCGGCATGCACCGCTTCGAGTCCTTCAAGAGGCACGTGCACGGTACGGTCAACCGGAGTGCCGGTTGGCGCCAGAATGCCGACAACGTGAAAAGGCATTTGCTCGTGCAACGTAAAACTGATGTCGCCAGCCCCATGCGCAATGACAATCTCGTCGCCGGTGTGATATCCGAGTTTGCGCGCAACCTCCGACCCCATAACCGTGTCATGCACATCCCCGAACGCCCTGCCCTGCGCGAACTGCAGCGCCCGGTCGCGCGCAAAGCGGAAATGCCCGAAATAATTCCCGTCGGTACCCACCACCCGGTAGCCGCGGTGGGAATCGCCCAGGGACAACGGTATGGTCCAGGCCACTTCCGGCCGATCGGCAATCGCGCGATAGCTGTCCCAGCGCAGATTGTTGGTCGGATTGCCGATCCGGAACACCGAATACAGCAGCAGATGCACTGGACTGCTGCGCGCACCGACCACCAGGTCGGTTCCCGAGATCGTCGCCGTGAAGCTCTCGCGCGATTCGCTTCGAATGCGCTCTACGCCCAGCAACAACATCACCGCCAGCGAAATGGACAATACGGTCAGCGCCGCGGTGAATTTGCGGTTGCGCAGTGACTTGACGGCGAGCAAATAAATCATCGTGCCGGCGCTGCCGTTTCGCCAGAGAGATCGGCTCGCGTCATGCCGGTGAGTTCGATGGCACGATCGAACAACGAGGCCATTGCCGCGTCATGGCTGACAAATACCAGGGTCGCCTGTTCGCGCTCGCACTCCTGAAACAGCAGGTCGATGAACGCCAGACGCCGATCGGCATCGAGCGCCGACGTCGGCTCGTCCGCGATGACCAGCTCCGGCGCGCCGATGAGCGCGCGTGCCGCTGCGACGCGCTGCTGCTGGCCGACACTGAGTTCGGTAACCCGACGGTGCAGAATGTCGGGCGCTGCCATGTCGAGCCGCTCGAGCAGCCGCAGCGCTTCGGCCTCTACGCTGCCTGCGGCCATGATCGCGTTGCCCGCCCGCCGCTGCGAAAAACCGCACGGCAGGATGACGTTCTCCACAACCGACAGATACGGAATCAGATTGAACATCTGGAAGATGAATCCTATGTGGTCGGCGCGAAAACGGTCGCGGCCGGCGCCGCCGATCCCGGCCAGATCGTGACCAAGTACGCGTACCGTTCCGTTTTGCGGAATCACCATTCCGCCCAGCAGGCTGAGCAAGGTCGACTTGCCGCTGCCGCTCGGGCCGCGCACGAAAATCCGTTCGCCACGGGCGATATCCAGTCGGTGGATGTCGATCACGATCGATGACCCGGCGTTCCAGGCAAAGCGCACGTCCGACAGCGACACCACCGGCGCATCGGGCTGCGCACCCGGGAATGATTGCGAGGAGACCATGTTTGCAACAGATCTAATGACACTACACAGGTAGTAACGAAGCTGCCCTTTTCAAGGCCTGCCACCAGTGACTGATTCTATCCGCGCCGAGCGAGCCTGTATTGACAGATGGCAATCCCGGGCATTTCACGCCATTCCCTTTCAGAGTGTCGCTCCGGCACTGCCTGGCGACGCTTCAGGTCACTGCCTGCCTGGGTGAACGGAGCGGTCCGGTCAGCCACGGCGTAAACTGATCGAGGTCAATCCTGCACAGGTCTTATTCGGCTAGATTTCGCCGGAACAGAGCGGACCGATAAAGCCATGGCGACTTCAGCCGACAACAACCAGCGCGAGGCGGTTTTTCACGCCGACAACGTCTCCAAGGTCTACCAGATGGGCGAAGTCCAGGTGCACGCCTTGCGCGGGGTTGACCTGGACCTGTATGCCGGCGAACTGGTCGTCTTGCTCGGCGCGTCGGGCAGCGGCAAGTCGACCTTGCTGAACATTCTCGGCGGTCTGGATGTGCCGACCAGCGGACATGTGCAGTACCTGCACCACACGCTGACAACCGCCAGCGAAGCCGAGCTGACGCAATTCCGGCGCGAGCATGTCGGCTTTGTCTTCCAGTTCTACAACCTGATTCCCAGCCTGACCGCGCTCGAGAACGTGTCACTGGTGACCGAAATCGCCGAAAGCCCGATGGATCCGAAAGACGCGTTGCGACTGGTCGGACTTGACGAACGGATGAATCACTTCCCGGCGCAGTTGTCAGGTGGCGAGCAGCAACGCGTGGCGATTGCGCGCGCCGTAGCCAAGCGCCCCGACGTACTGCTGTGCGACGAGCCGACCGGCGCGCTGGATTACGCAACCGGCAAGCTGGTGCTGGAAGTGCTGGCCCGCGTCAACCTCGAACTGCATACCACCATCGCCGTGATTACCCATAACGCCGCGATTGCCGGCATGGCCGACCGGGTAGTGCGCATGAGCAGCGGCCAGATCGTCGAAATCCAGCGCAACGAACGCAAACTGTCGCCCTCGGAGCTGAGCTGGTGAAAACGCGAAACCGCATGATCGTGCGCGACATGTGGCACTTGCGCGGGCAACTCATCGCGACGGCACTGGTGGTGATGTGCGGCGTCGCCTCGTTCGTGTCGATGCGCTGTACCTACGAATCACTGCGCATTGCCCAGGCCGACTACTACCAGGGTTACCGCTTTGCCAATGTGTTCGCACAATTGAAACGCGCGCCGCTGAGTGTTACGCGGCGAGTTTCCGAAATCGAGGGCGTCGCCGGCGTACGGGCCCGCGTCGTGATGGGCGTTACCCTGGATGTCCCCGGCCTGAACGAACCCGCCACCGGCCGGCTGGTGTCGGTGCCGGAAAAGCGCACGTCGATGATCAACGATCTGTATCTCGCCCGCGGCCGATACATCGAAGCCGGGCAGCCAAACGAGATCATCGCCAGCATGGCCTTCGCCTCGGCGAACGATCTTCAGCCAGGCGACACGCTCGACGCCGTCATCAACGGGCGTTGGCAACGGCTCACCATCGTCGGCATCGGTCTGTCGCCCGAGTACATATATGAAGCCGGTGGCGGCACCATCTTCCCGGACAATCGCCGTTTCGGTGTGCTGTGGATGGGCGAGACCGCCCTGGCCGCCGCCTTCAACATGGAAGGCGCGTTCAACGACCTGGCACTGACCTTGTCCGCCGGCGCGATGGAAGCCGAAGTGATTGCGCGCCTGGATGATGTGCTGGCCCGCTACGGCGGACTCGGTGCATACGGGCGCGACGAGCAGCTGTCGCACCGTTTCATCTCCGATGAAATTTCGCAGAACCGCATCACGTCGACCTACTTGCCGGCAATTTTTCTCGGCGTCGCTGCATTCCTGCTGCATATCGTCCTGTCACGGCTGGTCGCGCTGCAGAGAACCGAAATCGGTTTGCTCAAGGCATTCGGCTACAGCAATTCTGATGTCGGCACACACTACCTGAAACTGGCGGCGATGACGGTGCTGGCGGGGGTAGTGATTGGCGCGGCCGGCGGACTGTACCTCGGGGCGCAACTGACCGCGTTGTACCAGGACTACTACCGCTTTCCGGAACTGCCTTTCGCGGTCACGCCACAGGTCATCGCCATCGGCGTGGCCGTGAGCCTGGCTGCCGCCATCGCCGGCGCCTTGTCAGCGGTACGGCGCGCGGCAGTGCTGCCGCCGGCCGTTGCCATGCGGCCCGAGCCACCGCCCACGTATCACGCGACGGCTCTCGAGCACAGCGGGCTGCATCGCCTGCTGCCGGCTTCCGGGCGCATGATCGTGCGCCATCTGCTGCGCCGGCGCTGGAACTCATTGATGTCGACGTTTGGCATCGCCTGCGCCGCCGGCATTCTGCTGGTGGGCGGCTACATGCTGGCCTCGATCACCCACCTGATGCGCATGCAGTTCGAGGAAGTGCAAAGAGAGGACGTGCTGATCGTGTTCAATGAACCGGCCTCCGCCACTGCGCGGCTCGAGGTCAGCCGCCTGCCAGGCGTGCTGTACGCCGAGCCTTTCCGCTCGGTGCCCGTGCGGTTCAGGAACGAGCACCGCTCCAAGCGCGCCGAGATCATCGGCATCGAGCAGGGATCCCGGCTGCGCCGCCTGGTCGATTCGGAGGGACGCACGGTCGACCTGCCGCCCGATGGCCTGGTGCTGTCAAGCAAGCTGGCCGAGATTCTCGATGTCGCTACCGGCGACACCCTGCGGATGGAAATACTCGAGGGAGCGCGCCCGGTTCGTCAGATTCAGGTCAGCCGTCTGGTGGACGAACTGGTCGGCCTTGGTGCGTACATGGACATCTCGGCACTCAATGGCGTCATGCGCGAAGGCGCCTCGATTTCCGGCGCCTACCTGGCGATCGACGACCAACGGGCGGCCGATCTGTACACCACGCTGAAGACGCTGCCGGCAGTGGGTGGCGTTGCATTCCGGCAAGCGCTGCTGACGAGCTTTCAGGAAATTCTCGACCGCAGCATCGTCACGGCGACGCTCATCAACATCATTTTCGCCTGCATCATCGCGTTCGGCGTGATATACAACGGCGCGCGCATTGCGCTCTCGGAGCGGGGCAACGAACTCGCTTCGCTCAGGGTGCTGGGTTTTACCAAGCGCGAAGTTTCTGCCATCCTTCTGGGCGAGCAGGCGGTTTTGACGCTCGCCGCCATTCCGTTGGGGTTTTCGTTCGGAATCTTGCTGAGCTGGCTTCTTTCACTGTCGCTCGACACGGAGTTCTACCGCATGCCGCTGTTGTTCACCTCGAGCACGTTCGGCCTGTCGCTGACGGTTGTGCTGGTAGCCGCGGCGGTATCGGGCGGACTGGTCGCAAGGCGGCTGAACAAACTCGACCTGATCGCGGTACTGAAGACGCGGGAGTAACGGCGGGACACAAAAAACATGACCAGAAAAATCATCTATGGCGTCATCGTGCTTGTTCTTGTCGCCGGCATTGCGGCGCTTTTCCTTCCTGCCGCAGTTGATGTCGATGTCGCTGCGGTCACCACCGGTCCGATGATGGTGACCGTGGACGAGGACGGCGAAACACGCGCACACGATCGCTTCGTGGTCAGCGCGCCGGTGGCCGGCCGGGCCAGCCGCATCGAACTGCACGAAGGCGACCCGGTGAAAGAACGACAGGTCGTTGCCCGCATCTGGCCGGTGCCGCTGACGGCACGCGAGCGCGACGAACAATTGGCTCGTATCGCATCGTCGCAGGCGCTCAAGAAAGAAGCGGACGAACAGGTAAGGCGCGCACAAACCGAACACGAGCAGGCCTTGCGCGAGCGAAACCGCGTCGCCCAGCTGGTACGTGACGGCTTTGTCTCGCCGCAGGCGGCCGAGAAAGCGATCGTCGCGGAAATCACCAGCACCAATGCGCTCGATGCCGCCCGGTTCAGGGCACGCGCTGCGGCGGCCGAACTACGTGCGGCGCAGGCCGCGAAACTCGCCATCGAAGCCAAGCCGGGCAGCCGGGCGGTGGTCAACCTCGAATCGCCGGTATCCGGCAAGGTCCTGCGCATCCCGGAGAAAAGCGAGCGGGTCGTGAGCGCGGGCGAACCGTTGCTCATCGTCGGCGACGCCGAAGACCTGGAGATTGTCATCGACTTCCTGTCGACCGAGGCAGTCAAGATCGCGCCGGGCATGCCGGTGCTGATCGAGGGCTGGGGCGGAGACGAGCCATTGCAGGCAAAGGTCCGTATCGTCGAACCATACGCCTTCACCAAGGTCTCGGCGCTTGGCGTCGAAGAACAGCGTGTCAATGTCATTGCCGACTTCGTTGGACCGCACGACGCGCTGGCCGACGCCTACCGCGTCGAGGCCCGGGTGGTGATCTGGCAGGCAGATCATGTCCTGAAAGCACCGGCCAGCGCATTGTTTCGCCGGCAAGATGGCTGGGCGGCGTTCGTGTACGAAGACGGCCGCGCCCGGCTCCAGCAGGTGCAGACGGGTCGGCGTACCCCATTCGAAGTCGAGGTGTTGTCAGGCCTGCAGGCCGGCCAGAGCGTGATCCTGCATCCCTCCAATGACATCGGCGACACCAGCCGCGTGCGCATTCGCCAGCAACGTTGAGCGGCCGCTACGCATCACCGGCAGCATGCCGGGCAATGACGTGCCACGATTGAACAATCAATTGATCACTACTAGGGAATCTTTATGGACCTGAAAATCCTGTTCACAGTGTTTGGCACGGTTTTCCTCGCCGAACTCGGCGACAAGACGCAACTCGCTACCTTGCTGTTCGCCGCCGACAAGGCAGTGAACAAATGGCTGGTCTTTGCCGGTGCGTCATTGGCGCTGATCCTGGCCTCGGGTATTGGCGTACTGGCGGGCGGGCTGATCTCCGGGTACGTACCGGAGAAGATGCTGCATTACGTGGCCGGCGCCGGGTTCATCGCGATCGGCATCTGGACACTGCTGTCTGCGTGACCTGCCGAACAGCAATCTCGTGAGCCCGGTTGTGCCGCCATCGACGTTCGGGCAGCCGCTGCCCGGCCCGGTCAGTAACCAATGACCGGCAAGGCCAGGCAATGGTCACAACGGGTAACCGAAAGCAGCAACGCGCTCGATCTGGAAGCCGGCGTATTCACCTTGAAGGATCCACGGCGCATCGCCGAATCCCTGAAGCGTTCCGCGGAGAGCAGCAAGCGGCGAAAGAGCGAACCGTTCCGCTCGGCGATGTCGATGCTCGTGTTTTATATCAATCGGGCCGGCAGTCAGCTTCCACCGGCACAGCTTGCCCGCCTGGAGCAGGCAAAAGACGAACTTCGCGAACTGTTTGGCAAACCCCGGAAGGCAAGAGCGGGCGCAGGCGCGCGAAGAAAACGTTTACCCCGCCGATGAATCGGCTTTCAGAACAACGGCAATCGCTCACGTTCCGGTTTTTCCGGAAATACACCCAACCGGCGCACAAATAGCGATATAGTCGAACCGGCAGCGAGCTGACACGGGAGAAAAAAATGAGCGATGCATGTTGTTGTGGACCAGGTTACGCCTCGCCTGCCGAGGCCATGCGGGCTCCGCGCGAAAAACTGCTCTACTCGATCGCAATCTATACCGGCACCGGAATCCAGAAGCCGGATTATCTGGTGACAATCGATGCAGACCCGGAAAGCGAAACCTACAGCCAGGTAATCAGCCGGCTGGAGATGCCCGGCATCGGCGACGAACTGCATCACATGGGCTGGAATGCGTGTTCGTCCTGCCATGACGATCCGTCGATGGAGCGTCGCTATCTGATCGTTCCCGGTGTGCGCTCGACCAACCTGCATATCGTCGATTGCGGTACCGATCCGCGCAACCCGCGTCTGCACAAGGTCATAGAGGGGGCCGAAATCAAGGCCAAGACGAACCTCAGCGCACCGCATACCGTGCATTGCCTGCACAGCGACATCATCATATCGATGTTGGGAGACGCGCAGGGCAATGCACCGGGCGGCTATCTGCACATCAACAAGGATTTCGAAATTGTCGGCCGCTGGGAAAACTCCATGGGCGACATCAAGTTCGGCTATGACTTCTGGTACCAGCCGCGTCACAACGTGATGGTGAGTTCCGAGTGGGCGGCACCCAACACATTCATGCCGGGTTTCGATCTGGAAGAGGTCGGACACCTCAAGTACGGGCGCGAAATCCATTTGTGGGATTTCAAGAAGAAGGAACCGAAACAAACCTTCTATCTGGGTGAAGACGGGTTGATTCCGCTGGAAG
>Ga0209536_100013774_pt1 | contig 11642 bp, 7 predicted proteins | sample DeeMarSeWOR28_12_FD_187461 | JGI IMG/M metagenome (GOLD analysis project Ga0209536, IMG submission 187461) | Marine sediment microbial communities from White Oak River estuary, North Carolina - WOR-2-8_12 (SPAdes) (version 2) | ecosystem: Environmental > Aquatic > Marine > Intertidal zone >... | reverse complement strand
GGCCGGTGAACAATGTAACAGGTCTTGCCATTTGATATTCTCCTTAATTCGGTCAAAAATATTAAAACGCAAAAATCCAGAGGCAAAACTGCGCAATTTCGGCACTGCGCCGATTGCCTCCTTACGATTTCCTCCTTTTGAGCGTCAGTGCAATAACTACTTTCCCCAAAGAAACTTACGCCCAAGGCCGTCCGTGTCTTTCGCAGCCTCAACCGCGATGAAATTGTCCACAAATTATATCCACTCGCGATTGACAATCAATCGCAAACTCCCAAATTGTCGCTGCGCCCGCTTCTCACCGGCTCTGGCCCTAGTCCTTCGGCCCATCAACATATGCCGAGTATCTGTCCGCCAGCGTCTGTCTATCAGGCATATCGCCGCGACTGACGATGATGCGGTATCTCAACGTCAGGCTCGTATCGCGGCCGATTTGCTTCTTGAAGAACGCCCCGAACCGACCGTAGTCGCGGTAGGCCGAGTAGATCGTCGGCTTCGGATTGTCCGGATGATTCATGTGCTGAACGACGTAGCGGCCGCTGTCAAGACCGTACGACATAGCCACCCAGGGCAGGTCGTGGTCCTTCTTCGGATCGATGCCATCTTCGTGGAACAGATAGCTCGCTTTGACCTCTTTGCCACCGGCGGCAACGGAATTGTGCGCTCGATACTGCATGCCGGCGTGCTCGGGATCACCGTCCAGAAGAACGTCACCTCTGACAGCCCTCAGTTCGGCAAGGAAATCCAGCATAACGACCGTCGGGTCGCCCTGACGATATACGGTGGTTCTGCGGTGCTCGACGAGCATCGGTTTGCCGTCCTCGGCATTCCAGTGAATCAGCGCCGTTGACTGCGCCGTACCCTGCCCGGCTGTCAAGCCAACGAACTTCTGATGCACCTGGTGTACCTCTTTCATATGCCACAGATCGTACCGCCGTCCTTCGAACGTCAGCCTGTTCCAGCCGATCATGATGCCGCGATGGTGCGGGTAGCGAATTGCCTGTTTCGGATACGCACCGGAGCCGTCCGGGCCGTTCGTCAGCAAATTGCCTTCGGCGTCGAAGACGTGATGGAACGGTTTGTAGGTCTCGAACGTGCTCTGCTCGGTGGAGGTGTCGTAGGAGTACATGTAGCGCGTTATCTTTGTGCCGTCGAAGAGCAGGTCGAGATATTCGCCCTCGCTGTCCCGCCAGGAGAAAGTCCCTGCCGAATGAGGCTCCTTGGCACCGGCCACTTCGCAGAGGAGAATCGCCGTCGCAAGAAGCAGAACGCTTCCAGATCGAAGCTTGCCTTTCATCTTCCCCAACTTCCTTAAAGAGGCACAATCCAGATGTTTCTAAACGATACTTCGTTGCCGTGGTCCTGGAGCAGAATCGGTCCGGGCTCAGGCCCTTCCGGCCGGCCGGCGCCGGTCTTGTTCGGGATCTCGTAATCGTCGTGAACCAGGACACCATTGTGCCAGACTGTGATTCGAGCGTTCTCTCTCTTCGTGTTGCCCTCGAACTTCGCCGCATTGAAGATGATGTCATAGCTCTGCCACTGCTGCGGCATTCGGCAAGCATTCACGTCCGGCTCCTTTGTCTGGTACATCGACGCACACTCGTTCTTTCTCGGCGGCTGGCCAAAGGAATCGAGAATCTGAAGCTCGTAGCGCCGCTGGATGTAGACGCCGCTGTTGCCCCGGCCCTGACCCTTGACATTGGGCGGCATCTGTGGGGTCTTGAACTCGAGATGCATCTTGAAATCGGTGAAGTCGCGTTTGGTCATTATGCTGCCGCTTTTCGCCGAGATCTTCATGGTATCACCGATGAGCTTCCACCCTACCGGCTTGTCGCTTCCGGTCGTCCAATGCGAAAAGTCCGAGCCGCCAAACAGCATGATCGCCTGAGCGGGCACTGTGGCAATCTCAACCTTCGGCGGGTGGGCGTAGTCGTTCCAGATCTGCTCGGTCCTGGCGACGTCGACCTTGCCCTCATGCACGAACTGGCGATAGCGGAAGACGTGGTCCTTGCCCGGCTTCATCTCGAAATCTCCGGTCTGCACCGGTGCCCAGTTGAAGAACACCTCCTGCTCGAACTCCGGCCAGATCCGCATAGCCTCCGGATGGCGGAAGTTATCGGGATGACTGAAGAATGTCACGCCCTTCCACTTGCCGTCACAGACTCCTGAGGTATCGCACCATCGGGCGCGGGTGGCGTGGCCGTCCTTGCGGGTCCTTCCCGTGCTGGTCAGATAGCGGGCAGTCTCGCCTTTCCAATCGGCAGTAGCGCGGAACCCAAAGCCGCCGTAGCGATACTCCTCCAGCAGCAGCGGGCTGTCGGCAACACAACGCTGGGACGAGACAACATCCCAGAGCCAGTAGCCCGAATCCGGACCGCCCACGTTATAGACACGCACGTCCCAGACTTCCTTGAGTACGACCTTCTCGCCGTCGGCTGTCTGCAGCGCAACGTGATCGTGCTCGGCCTGGAATCCGCCGAAAACCGGCCCGCTCGTCGTCGAGAGAAACCTGTTGAAGCGGACAGTGCCCTGTCCGGCATTGAGGTTCCAGAAGTCCACCGCCTTGCCCTCGAATTTGGTTTTCGTCCAGGGCATCCAGATTCCGACGTGGTGATAATGGTCCGGCGGATGAATGTTTGTCAGCACTGATCCGGCGGGCGACCACAGGGGATGAATGAAGGCGCTGCGGTTATATAGTTCGCTCTGGCCGGCCGGCGGCGGGACGATCGCATGGTTGTAGCTGAGAACCTTAGTGCGGTCTTTCTCGATCCGGATGACTTTATCATCCTGCTCGACGCCGACGACGACGCGTGTCCGCGCGCCGCCTCTGGAAAGCTCGTAGGTTCGTTTGGTCCCCGCGGGGGTCGTACCGGAAAGCACCCACCACAACCGGGGAGGGCTGCCGGCCTCGAACTGCACAGGGACATCGATGCGCTGCGAACCTTTGATTTCCACGAGGGCAAGCTCATCCGACGGGAAACCGATACCCGCCACACCGCTCAAATCGAGCGAAACCGGCGTATCAATCCGCGCGTAGTCTCCGGTCTCGACGGTGATTGTCCCCAGAGACTGACCGTAGGTGACCGACTGGGAAGATAGCACACATGAACACAAAGCGAACACAAGAATCAGTCGTATCAGTATTGAAGCGGGCCTTGGCATCGTTGCTCTCCTTTCGATACAGCTCTTTTCGTTCACCGGTTTCTTCGGGGCAAAAACGCTAATTTTAATACTGATACCGGGGCCAATCAAGCCCCATCTTGGAAATTTTCCTATTGCCGAGAAATCGACATTTGCCTTTTGATTGCGTTATCTCGGCTTTGTTGTTAGGCTCTTCTTCGCTCGACGGGTCACGCTGGGTTTGAAAAGCCGAGACGCCGAAAGGAGTAGACTTATGATTCGCAAAGGCTGCTTGATTATCCTCATATTACTCTTCAACGGCGCATCGGGCTCAGATGCCCCGGTAAACCAGTACGCCCAATGGCAGAACGGACCTCCTCAGGAGATTGATTTCTTCCCGATAGCCGTCTGGCTCCAGAATCCAGCCAATGCCGCTAAATACAAACAGGCGGGGATCAACACATACGTTGCGCTCTGGAGGGGCCCGACCGCCCAGCAACTTGCCGATCTCAAAGAGGCGGGCATGAAGGTGATTTGCCATCAAAACAAAGCGGGCCTTCAACACGCCGACGATCCGACGATCATCGGCTGGATGCACGGCGACGAGCCCGACAACGCCCAATCTCTGGGCAGAGGCAAAGGTTATGGGCCACCCATCGAACCGAGCAAGATCGTCGAAGGTTATAACAGGATTCGCAAGGCCGATCCGACGCGTCCGGTTCTGCTCAATCTCGGCCAGGGCGTGGCCTGGGACCAGTGGCACGGCAGGGGCGTTCGCACGAACCACCCCGAGGATTACCCTCAATATTTGAAGGGCTGCGATATTGCCTCGTTCGATATCTACCCCGCCGCACACGACAAGCCGCAGGTCGCCGGTAATCTGTGGTACGTGGCAAGGGGTGTCGAGCGGCTTGTCAAGTGGACCGAGGGCAAGAAACCCGTTTGGAACTGCATCGAGTGCACTCGAATCCACAACCCTACAGAGAAGGCCACGCCCCACGAGGTCAGATGCGAGGTCTGGATGTCGATTATTCACGGTTCGACGGGCCTTGTCTACTTCGTCCACGAATGGGAGCCGAAATTCAACGAATCGGCGCTTCTAAGCGATCCCAGCATGCTCTCGGCGGTCACCGCGCTAAACAAACAGATTGCCGGGCTGGCGCCCGTGTTGAACAGTCCAACGATTGCGGGCGGGGCGGCGGTTTCGTCGGATAACAACGCCGTGCCTATCGCCAGCATGGTCAAAAGACGCGCAGGCGAGACATACGTTTTCGCGGTCGCGATGCGAGGCGACAAGACAACTGCGACATTCACCTTGCGGGACCTGCCGGGCGCCGGATCCGTGGAAGTTCTCGGCGAGAATAGAGCGGTCACTATGCAAAACGGCGTCTTTACAGACAGCTTCGGGCCATGGGACGTGCACCTTTACAGAATACCGTAACGTAGATTTGGAGTACGCCGCCGTCATGATCCGGTGTGAATAAAGTCTTGCAGATCTTCTAATTGCCTATATACTTGCCGGCAGCGGTGAAGGAACATAGTTCGATCCTCGTCGCACGATTCTCGATGCCCGCAAGGGGACAAAGTCGCAAGTCGAGTTTCAGGCATCGAGAGCAAAGCTTATGAACGAAAAAGAGACTGAAAAGGCGCCGATTGTTGTCTCGAAGTCTTTTATGGCTGTGGGTCCGACCCTGCACTACAGCCATAAGAATGTCCTGATCTGCTGGCTCCTTGCCCTCGCAGCCTTCGGCGTCAGTTGTGTTTTCTGGTCGAAAATCGTCTCCCACACATTCTGGCCGTTCGACGCTCAAACCGTGACAAATCCGGCATTCTGGCGTCTGGATCGGTCTATAACAACCGGGGTGAGCATTTTCGAGTACCCCTGGCAAATCCTCGTTCTGGGATTATTGATGGGGATCCTGGCCATCGTGCCGGTGCTGATATCGCAACTGATGAGCTTTCGATACAGCATCCCTCTGGTATTACAGATCGCGATCCTGGCCAATCTGCCCGCTTTTGCAATCTGCGTGCTGGTAAGCTGTATCGCCGCAGCGTGTCGGCCCCTTCGTTTTCGCTCACGCTTCATCGCGATAGCGCTGTGCGCGGCGCCCCAGCTTCTGTACTGGGGATATTTCGGCCCCGCCAGGGGTGTCGAGCCCATCGCGTGGGGAGTTTCATTCGCGCCCTGGATTTGCGCCTGGTTTGACGCGATGGTGATAGCCGGTTTCGTTCTCGGCATCGGGCACTTCACACGCTACCGACCGGGCCTGACATGGATCTTCACGGCCCTTACGCTCGTGATCGCGGTAGTCGTTTTCGAAAAGGCAATCGGTTTTGACGAACTGGGCTACAACCTTTACGTCGCCAGGAACGATCCGGAGCATGTCAGCGCATTTTACGACCGCGCAATCACCAAGGCGCTGGACAGGACAATGCAGGACGCCGACACCAAGGAATTGCTCGACAAACTATTCTACCCTCCAGATCCGATAGCACGGCGGGCAGAGCTTAGAACGGAGGTCCAGAAACAGTTGAAGAACGACAACTGGCCGAGCTGGTTCACAGTGCCTCCGGAGCTTGAGTACAAACAAAGAAAAGAAGAGTTGCTGAAACAATATGAGTTGTTTACGCACAAATACCCGACCAGCCGCCGGATGCCGATAGCACTTTACTACAAGGCGATTCTGACCGAATACAGTCCCGACGTCCACCTGCTGGGACAAGAGGAGCTGCTGCATTTCTACAGCGATTACCCGCATGAAAGGGCAAAAAAGATCTGGTGGGAGCTGTGCCGGGATTTCGGCAGCAGCCCGGAATCGCTGGAAGCCCGCTGGCGAATGGCAAAGCATCTGGCCGGCCGCGGCATATTCGAAGACGCGGATGAGCTTCTTGCCGAGGCCCAGAGTATGCTGACCGGCGTGCAGGCGAAACTGCTCGAAGCCGAACAAGCACCTTCCGGCGGGCTGTTCGGTCTTTTTCGTGCGCCGGCCGACTCGGCGATGACAACACGCAAGCTCAGCGAGCTGCAAATGAGATTGGATCAATTGCGGCTTCTTATAAGCTCGGAAAACCGGACAACAGAGGCCGGATCAATCGAACGCCTGGCAAAATTCGTCATGCTCGACCCGCACGCCCTGGACTATGCCCAGCATCTAGACGGACTGCTCGAACAGACCGAAGCCGAAGACAAGCTCCGCGACAATATCCTCCTGGCTCAGGCCAGACTTGTTGCCGACGAACAGCGTCGGGCCGAAAAGCTCGATGAGCTGCGCAAGGAATATGACAAGACAGACGGCGGCATGCTGGCGCTCTACGAGCTGGGCCTTCTGAAGATCAGCATGTGGCACCAGCAGAACCAATCGAACACGGAGCTAAGAGAACGGTGTCTCAAGCAGGCAAGAGAATCCCTTGAGGACTTCATTAAGTCGTATCCGAACAGCTTTTATGCCGGGCAAGTCCAGAAGAACCTGGACGGCCTGCCAGCCAAATAACGCTTCCGGCAATGCCTTAACCAACTGCCGATCATCAATCGTGCGCGACCGGGATTAGCGACCGGGATTTGAGTTGACTTTTTGGGCGTTTGTGGTAGCATAGGGATTGGCTGGAGGCATTTTCTTTGTGCTTTGAAGGCCCTTTTTCGTCCCCATAGGTTGAACGGTGACTATGGATGTGGCAATGGGTGATTTCAATTTGCTGTTGGAGCTGACCACACTTTATGCAAGGGCGTGACGGAGGCAAAATTCTGCTCGTAGGCGATGTCAGCAAGGCCTTCCTCGAGACCGACACCGTCGCGGACAGACACTGTGAAATCTGCCCTAATATTTCCGATGCGGTCGGCACGGCGGCAGCAAACGAATTTGCGGCGATTGCCGTCGTCATGTCAGGAATACCGGGCCGGTTGAGCGGTGCCCTGAAGGCCTTGAGAGACGCCTCTAACGCCAGGATCGTTCTGCTGGCGCAGATGTACGAGGAGCCGATAGCAGTACAACTTGTCGGCTCCAGGTACGACAGCACCGCTCTTGCAAACGATTATCTGATTTGCCCGATCCGGCCGGAGAGGTTTTACGAATCCGTTATGGGCAGCCGCCCCTGCACCGCGGCCGACGCCGATCGGCGACTTGGTGCCGACGCTGCAACGGAGATGAGAATAAGGCACCTCGAAAGGCTGGCCACCGAGGACGACCTGACCGAACTGAAGAACAGAAGATATATCTGGGAATTCTCGCGGCAGATCATCGAGCGCGCCGCCAAAGAGAACGGCCGCGTGACATTGCTCGTTTTCGACATCGACAACTTCAAACATTACAACGATCTCTACGGCCATGTTGCGGGCGACGAAATCTTGAAGCAGGCCGCGGTTTTGATTAGGCGATGCTGCCGGGCCCACGACGTCGTCGGCAGGATCGGCGGCGATGAGTTTGCCGTCGTCTTCTGGGACGACCCAAAGAGGGAAACCGCAGAGCCACGGCTCAGCGGCACGGAGAGACGCTCGGCGAGCGCCGACCATCCGCGGCAGGCAATCTTCATCGCCAAGCGGTTCGTGCGGGAACTGGAAGCAGCCGAATTGTCCACCTCCGGCGATCTCGGCCCTCAGGGCAAGGGTGTTCTTACCATAAGCGGCGGGCTGGCGAGTTTCCCACGCGACGGCAACACAATTCAGGAACTCTTTGAGCAGGCGGACAAAGCGCTGCTGGAAGCCAAGCGCAGCGGCAAAAACCGAATCTATCTTGTCGGCACACCCCAAACCAACGTCACCGAAATAGACAGGGCTAATCCGAACATCTAACCGCGAGTTGCGCAGATTTCATCGATCATCCCAAAACCGAAGCTGGCGCTCTGGTCCGTTGCGGGGAAGGATTGGGCAAATAACAGGGTTCTTGACCGGCAAACGCCAAGTCATGTATGATAGCGTGGGTGGATCAGAGGCCAAATCGACCTAATGTATCCAAACTGACGGACTCGAGGGTTCGAGGCAGTCGCATTGTCTGGAAAATGATGTTCAACTGGAGAATCAGATGTCGAGAATGAAAGTCGTCTTAGCGTTGTCGGTGTATGTAGCAGTCCTGGGGACCTCGGCGCCACTGGCTGCAGCCGAGGCTGAGTGGCCCTGCTGGCGGGGACCCGGCAGAAACGGCATAAGCCCCGATGCCGGACTGCTCAAGCAGTGGCCCGAGGCCGGACCGAAGCTGCTATGGAAGGTCGACGGATTGGGCAAAGGCTTCTCCACGGTTGCAGTGGCCGGAGAAACCATTTACATCACCGGTGACGTTGGCGACTCGTTGACGTTGTTCGCATTCGATATGAACGGCAAGAACAAGTGGGAAGTCCCCGTGGACAGGTCCTGGACCAGAAATCATCCCGGTTCGCGATCGACGCCCACTATCGACGAGGATCGTCTCTACCTGCTCAGCGGCCACGGCAAGACGGTTTGTATGGATGCCGGCAGCGGACACGTCAAATGGTCCAAGACGATGAAGAGTTTCGGCGGCAAGAGCGGCGGCTGGGGCTATGCCGAGTCGATTCTCATCCATAACGAGATGGCTATTGTCAAGCCTGGTGGAAAAAGCTCCATTGTCGCCCTGAACAAGGTCACCGGCGAAACCGTCTGGCAGAGCCGGGGCATCAACGCCGGACCGGAATACAGTTCGTGCATCGCATTCGACTGCGGCGGTGTGGACGTGATCGCCACAGGCACAAAGTCAGGTGTTGTCGGGGTTTCGGCCCAAACCGGCGAGAAACTCTGGCTCAACGCCTGGTGCAAGGGCAATACAGCCAACTGCCCCGATCCGCAGTATTCGGACGGCTATCTGTTCTGGGCCAATGGTTACGGCAAGGGCGGGATATGTCTGGAACTTACGCCGGCAGGCGACAAGGTCACCGCCCAAGAGGTTTTCACAACCAGGAGTTTCGTCTGCCACCACGGCGGATACGTCATTCTCGACGGTCACATCTACGGCAATCACAACCGCGGCTGGACGTGCATGGAATTGAAGACGGGGAAGGTCAAATGGTATGAGCCAGCGGTCGGCAAAGGTTCGCTCTGCTACGCCGACGGCATGCTGTACGTATTTGGCGAGCGTGGCGGAAACGCCGGGCTGCTGGTATGTTCGCCCGACGCCGCCGAGGTCAGGGGCACATTCAGCGTGGAAGGCTCGGGGCCGAGCTGGGCCCATCCTGTGGTCACAGGCGGCAGGCTCTATCTGAGATATGACGAAAACCTGTACTGCTTCGATGTCAAAGCAGGATGAATCGTTCAGGCATCATAATCCTCCAAAGGACTGTGTCCTCCTGTCTGCCAAGTCACGGGACCCAGAGGCGCAGCACCTTGCCTGTGTGAGCTGCCGCCACTACGATAGTGTCGTCGGCAAGCCTGGCGGCAGCGATGTTTGTGGTGACTCTGCCGCCGGCCGGGATGCTCCAGGCTACCTGGGCGCCGTCTACGGTTCGCCGAATTGCCCCCAGCGTGTCGAACTGCTGATTCGGAACAAGAAGCTCGAGGCGGGCGTCCGAGTCGAAGTCCGCCGCGAGCGCCATGTCCAGGTTCCGCGAGCCGATGGTATGTGTACTGTAGCCGTCGACCCGGGCGACAACCTCCAGCCGATCGTCGATGAGGCGATAGAATTCCACGACGCCGCCTATGTGAGGGGTCAGGACCGCCGCGATCTCGATCTCACCGGCCGGTCCAAAGGGTGCTGTCGCCAACTGGTGCCGCCAGCGATAGCCGCGCCCGACCGGCGGGCCGGCGGCTCGCAGCTCGCCAGTCTCTGAGTATGCAAGAAGTCGTGCTCCCTCGGCTGCGTCACTGACCGTGACGAGAATCTCCGGCGAACCGTCCGCATCCAGATCCACCCAGATGGGAGAGAGTTGCTCGATCACATGCGGCGAAGGCACCGAGATCTTGGCGGCGACCCGCGGGCAGGGCAGGGTCTCAACCAGTGTAATAGACGTCGCCTCGACCACGTCACCAAGTATGCCGTGTCTGTAGCGACTGGACGGATTCGTCAAGACCAGGATCCGCCCCTTATCGTCAGTGATGAGACGACTATCCGTCAGGGCATCGACAAGCAGATGAGTCACCCTGCCATACTCCCATACGACCAGCTTGCCCTCGATATCGAGAGATGCGAAGGCCGGATCAGGATGGTTCAGTAGAATCGGATGGGTCAAAGGAGACCCCGCAGGGGTCGGAGGGACCATCAATTGAATCGACTCGTCAATCAGTCCAAGAGCAGGGGGACCTGGCAGGCGATGTTCTTGGGACTCGAGATCAAGCGACTCGATCACATCGCCCTCAAGGACAAATGCCTGGATGCGCCCGTCGGCGAGAACCACCACCCAGAGACTCGATGTGCTTAATGGATAGCCCACCACCCAGTGCGCCTCTTCGAGCAGAGGAACATCCAGGCCCCGCGCAGCAGGAAGGTTGCACCGCCCCAAAATCAGTCGATTACCGGTCGGTTGTTGATACGTATAAGAGCTGCCTGCAACGGGCAGCTCCGTTGCCGGAGCAGGAAGGACCTCCAGCAGTCCTGTGAAGGGATGAACGGCCACTTCGTCCTGGGTGGGCGGCAGGTCAGTCTCGCGGGCCGCCAGAGAATTTCCCGCCGCCGCCAGCATCGCTGCAAGAACAATCTGACGCCGCACTGATGGTCTTCCAAAAACAGTCATGATCTGACTCCTTCTTCCAACTCACCTCAGGCGATCGAGCATACCTAGCAGGGCGCGCACGATTTTCGGCTCGGCCTCGACCTCCACTGTGCTTGTTCCGAGCCATGTCTCGTAGCCGCCGAGTTTGTGTTGGGCGACTGTCGGCAGGTAGCCATAGCTGCCGTTGGCGTGAGAAATCGTAAACGTCCTCTCGAATGGGCTCTTTGACTTGATCTGAAGGCCTATCTCGACAAACACCTCGAACGGAATGGCGCAGATCCCCATCTCGCCGATGCGAAATGCCTGCAGGACCACCGAGACCTCATCCGGAGACTCGTGCATCCCGAGGGTGCGATTTGCGTACACCTTCTCGCGCATGTGATATGGTTTGGCGTCCTCGGGTTTGGCCAGCATCTTGCGGGCGTAATCAAGCTGTTTTGCGGTGGGCTTTCGAACCGCGAGAGTCAGCTCCTTTCGCATCGCGCCGAGCCTGACCCAATCGTGAAACTCGATTCTTTGGTGTGCTTTGATAACCGCGTCAGCCACAAGGTCTGCAACCTGCCGCATCTTTTCATACGGGGCGAATCTCTTCTGCGGCTTTTGGAGCCAGTTGATGTTGTTGATGTCGCCGCTGGTCCCGTTGGAAAGTATACCGACAAACGCCGGTTCGATTCTATCGGCGCCAAGCAGTTGTTGAATCCGGTCGGAAAACATCCCGAAGTAATCGGCGGATATCGCCCCGCCCTCTCCTCCGCCGACGTAATGCAGGGAGTAGTTGGCTAAAAGGGCGATGGGTCGACCGGCCGTAGACTGAACCGACAAGAATACAATCTCCGGATCAGTCGGTCCGGCCGCCTTGAGAATATTTGGATTGCCCC
>Ga0209536_100013773_pt1 | contig 11643 bp, 9 predicted proteins | sample DeeMarSeWOR28_12_FD_187461 | JGI IMG/M metagenome (GOLD analysis project Ga0209536, IMG submission 187461) | Marine sediment microbial communities from White Oak River estuary, North Carolina - WOR-2-8_12 (SPAdes) (version 2) | ecosystem: Environmental > Aquatic > Marine > Intertidal zone >... | reverse complement strand
CAACTTCAGCATCGACAACGTGGGCGGCAGCCTGGAGCTGACTCGCCTGACCCAGGTCCATGGCCACCGCTGCGATGGCGGCGAAACGCCGCCGGAAACTGACCTGAGCGGTTCCTGGTACGACCCGTCGCACTCCGGTGAGGGATATGTGCTTGAAGTCCTGGCCGACCGCCGCGTCCTGGTGTACTGGTTCAGCTACGATCCGCAAGGCAACCGCCGCTGGTTCTTCGGCGTCGGTGAGATCGTTGGCGGGAATCTCGTTTTCGACGAAATGCACACCACGCATGGCGGCATCTTTGGCGCCGGATTCGATCCGAGCCAGGTGCAAGTCGAATCCTGGGGCTCGCTGGAACTGGAACTGGAATGTGAATCCGGAATCGCCCGGTTCATTCCCAGCGAAGCAGGCTTTCCAGAGGGTGCGCTGAACCTGACCCGCCTGACCTTTTTGCGAGGGATTTCCTGCCAGCCATAGCGCTGCGGGCGTGTTGGCGCTTTTGACCCGCGCCGGACAAACGGCGATCATGGAGCCTGGGGCCTGACCCAAATGCTCGGGAGAACGTGATGGCGGGTGGTTTTGCCAAAGACGGTGCGGTGCAGGAACAGATCGACGCCAGTATCGAGGACGCTGTTCAGCGCGCCCGCAGCCGGTTGCCGCGTGGCGAAAGCCTGCGCGAGTGCCGGGAATGCGGGGCCGCGATTCCCGAGGCCCGTCGCCAGGCGGTGCCGGGTGTTCGCCTTTGCGTCAACTGCCAGGAAGCGGCGGACACGCAGCAAGCCGCCGTTTCCGGTTACAACCGCCGGGGGAGCAAGGACAGCCAGCTCAGGTGAGCATGACACCCGAACAAGTGGAACAGTTCATGTCCGAACCTCGAAATGCGGTGATGGGCACGATCCGCAAAGACGGATCGCCCCAACTCAGTGCCATCTGGTTTTTGTACCGCGAAGGAAAACTCTATTCTTACATGTACAACTCCAGCGCCAAGTACTTCAATATCCGGCGCGATCCCAGGGTCACAGTATGCGTGAACGCAGCACATCCCGACGCGCGATCGGTGACCCTCTTTGGCACTGCTGAATTGATCAGTAACGATACCGAGCAATATCGCCGACTGGAGCGCGAGTTGGCGCTGCATTACCACGACACCGCGGAGGCCGCAGAAGCCTACCTGGCGAGTGAAGAGGATCAAGCATCCAGCGGCGTCGTTGTTACGCCGCTCAAAATCATCAGTCAGGACTATAACTGAGCGGGGATATTTTTCATGGGACTCAACATCACCAAAGGCTACCAGCAGCTGGTCGCCGAAGCCGAGAAGGAAATCGAGACCATCAGCGTCGATGAAGCGCTGGCGCTCCATGGCGGCACGGAGGTGCTGTTTGTCGATCTTCGCGACGTGCGCGAACTGTGGCGCGAAGGCTTCATCCCCGACGCGTTCCACTGCCCCCGCGGGATGCTGGAATTCTGGATCGATCCGGCAAGCATCTACTACAAGGACATTTTCGCCTGCGGGAAGAAAATCCTTTTCTACTGCAACCTGGGTTGGCGCTCGGCGCTTGCAGCTCAAGTTTCTCAGCAGATGGGCCTCAGCCCCGTGGCCCACATCGGCGGTGGCTTCGATGCCTGGAAGCAGGCTGGCGGCCCAGTGGCGCGGAGGGAAGCAAAGTAGTCGGCAAAGGAAAGATGCTGGCGGCCTGTTGAGTGAACACCAGATGCGAACTGCAAACCCCGCTATTTCCTGTTCTTCAGAATCTCCGCCAGGTTCGCAAACGGATTATGCGTGGCAACTCTTCCCTGCCCGCTTTCGGCGCCACCCGAGGCGTAATCTGAATCGAGGTAGTGCGAGTGCTCACGGTCGTGGCAATAGATGCACAACAGTTCCCAGTTGCTTCCGTCGGGCGGATTGTTATCGTGGTCGTGGTCCCGGTGATGGACGGTCAACTCACGCAGATTGACGCGGCTGAACTCGCGCGTGCAACGACCGCAGACCCAAGGATACATCTGCAGCGCCCTTTCGCGGTATGAATCCTCCCTGGCCGCCCGATCGCGGTGGGCCTGCGCTACGATCCGATCCAGTTTTTGCGATTTGTCGGACATTCCATTCCCCTGCCTTCTACCGGCAAGCGTCTAATCATTGTTTAATAATGGGGTCGGAGTAAAGTGCCCGATTGGACCGACAGAGGGGAGACCGTGATTAGAGTCAAAGAAAGGCAGGAAAGGGTCATCCGGGTGGCAAAGCATACTCTGGGGAAGATCAAAAACCCCTTTGAGTTGCCGCAATGGCTGCCGGAACTGAGAAACAGGGAAGTGCTGCGGGCGGATATCATGGCCGGCCTGACCGTGGCCCTGATCCTGATCCCGCAATCCATGGCCTATGCGCAATTGGCCGGTCTGCCCGCCCATTACGGTCTCTACGCCTCCTTGCTGCCACCGATCATCGCCGCTTTCTTCGGGTCCTCACGGCAACTGTCGACCGGGCCGGTGGCCATGGTTTCATTGATGACCGCTGCGGCGCTGGAGCCTTTGGCGACGGCCGGCGGTGAAGCCTTTGTCGGCTACGCCGTGATGCTGGCCTTTATGGTCGGGTTTTTTCAGCTTTTTTTGGGCTTGTTTCGACTCGGCGTCTTGCTCAACTTCCTGTCACATCCCGTGATCCTGGGATTCGTTAACGCCGCCGCCATCATCATCGCAACATCACAGCTCGGCAAAATCTTCGGAGTAACCGCGGAAAAGGGCGAACGCCACTATGAATTCGTGATCAACACCGTCAGGGCGGCCATGGAACACACGCATTGGCCGACGTTTGGCATGGCCGTGATCGCCTTCGCCATCATATTCGGAGTCCGGCGTTACAAACCCACGCTGCCGTCGGTGCTGATTGCCGTGATCGTGACGACTATTCTGGCCTGGCTGTTTGGCTTCGCAGAACACCGCACCGTAAAACTGAATCAGATCGCCGACCAGAAGATAAGAATTGCCCTCGTGTACGATGCGGTACAGGCGAAGCATCGCGCCAACCTCAGGGAAAAATACATCGCTGCGCAAAAGGAGTATGCCGCCGCTGCGGGGAGCTCGGACCGGGAAGACGAGACCCTGATGGCGAGTCGGCAGCAGCTTGAGCAGATTGCGTTCCGTCTCGAGCAATTGAAGGACGAAGGCCAGTCTCACCACGAGAAGCTGTTTTCCACCCCGCTTTATTCAATCGGCGATGGCGAGCAGATGAAACTTTACACGAAGGAAGAAATAGAAAACCTTGACGGTGAGCAGAGCAAACTGTTCGGCCAGGACTGGCACATCACGAATTACGAAAACGATGCAGTGGAACTCCAGGCCGGGGGCCAGGTGATCGGAAAAATTCCCCGCGGACTGCCCGGTTTTCGCTGGCCGTCTTTTGAGTTCTCCGCCATTACACACCTGATTGGGGCTACGATCGCCATTTCACTCATTGGCTTCATGGAAGCAATTTCCATTGCCAAGGCGATGGCCGCCAGGACGAGGCAGAGCTTGAGCGCCGACCGCGAACTGATCGGACAGGGGATGAGCAATATCGTCGGCTCCATGTTCCAGTCCTATCCGGTTTCGGGTTCCTTTTCCCGCTCGGCCGTGAACATCAACGCCGGAGCCGTCACCGGCTTTTCCTCGGTGGTTACCGTGCTCGCCGTGGCTGTCACACTGTTGTTGCTGACGCCCTTGCTTTTTTACCTGCCGCAGGCGACATTGGCCGCGGTGATCATGATGGCGGTGGCGGGCTTGATCAATGTCAAACCGATGCTACACGCCTGGCAGGCCAACCGGCACGACGGTATCGTTACCGTGGTAGCGTTCGTGTTCACGCTGGCGCTGGCGCCGGAGCTGGAATTGGGCATCCTGTTCGGCATGCTGCTCTCGCTCATGCTATTGCTGTTCCGCATGATGAAACCGCGCGTCGTCTTTCCGGTCCACAACGCGGCGATATTGCCGGCGGAAGCCGTCGCCGGGGGCATCCTGGACGACAAACGCATCGTGCGGATGCGTTTCGAAGGCTCACTGGTGTTCGCCAACGTGGCCTTTTTCGAAGAGCAACTGCAGAAGATGCTGGCATCGACGCCGGAGCTGAAGGTGCTGATCATCGATGGTGTTTCCATCCGCGAGGTGGATGCGTCGGGTGACGAAATGCTGCGCGAATATTTCAAGCGCCTGGCGGAGTCGGGTATCAAAGTGCTGTTTACGCGCATCAGGGCGCCCGTTCTGGAGATATTCAAGCGCTCGCACATGTGGGACGAAGTGGGCAAGGAAAATTTCCATCGCAACCCCCCTGATGTTTTCAGGCACGCATGGGACCTGGTCGTTGCTGATGAAGTGGCTGAACAGGAAGCGGAAATCGCCGCGGACGAGACGGAGCAAATGGAACCGGCGTAAGCGAGCCCCAGATCAGCAGTTTGCCGCAACATCGCATAGACTCAGGAAACGGGAATTGGAGAGCCACACAAGTGAAACGAATCCTACTGACACTGATACTCATTTCGGCCAATGCAACCATCACCCATGGGGGCAGCCCTCAATCGCGTCAGGGATTTGTCGATGTGCCCGGCGGACCGGTGTGGTACCAGGTCAGTGGTGACGGTCCCGGCATCCCGCTGCTCGCATTGCACGGAGGTCCCGGCGGCACGTCTTGTGGATTGTCGCTACTGGAGGAACTCGGCAGCGAACGACTGGTTATCCGTTATGACCAGCTGGGAACCGGACGATCGGGACGGCCCGACGATATGTCGTTGTGGACGGTTGCGCGGTTCGTTGAAGAATTGCATGCAGTGCGCAAGGCACTGGGCCTCGAGCGGATACACCTGCTCGGTCATTCCTGGGGCAGTTCCCTTGCCGCCGCCTACGTGCTGGAAAAAGGCACGGAGGGCATCGCTTCTATTACGTTTTCGTCCCCCTTGTTGAGTACGCCGATATGGATCGAGGATGCGAATTACCTGCGCAGCCTCTTGCCGGAGGACGTTAAGCAAACACTCACAGAACATGAAGAAGCCGGAACAACCGATTCTGACGAATACGAACAGGCCTCAGCCGAATTCTACAAACGCCATGTATATGGAGGCGAGCGGCCGGAGCCTCCGGCAGCTTGTAACGGTGCGGTTTGGAGCGAGTTGATCTACGAGTACATGTGGGGGCCGACGGAGTTCTACGCGACCGGTACCCTGAAAAACTTTGATGTAACCGGGCGACTGCATGAAATTGACGTCCCGGTCCTGTTCATGGCCGGCGAGTTCGATGAGGCGAGACCGGAAACCGTGCGGAAGTTTCAGAAACAGGTGCCCGGTTCGAAATTGCAGGTCATAAAAGACGCCGCACACGCATCGCTCAGCCGGCAGCCGGAAGAGTATCGACGTATACTCGAAGAATTCCTCGACTCTGTTGATGTAAAGTAGAAGATGGTGCCGGCCACCTCATCGGCTGCCGGCAACAACGCAGTTCATCTCCCCTAATCGCATATGCTCTACTCTTGATTGGCGATGCGCATGTGCTATCACCTGGAGCAGGTCAGAACGTTACCGTCTGCGGCGCAGAACAAGTCTCGGTCCCGGCGTTGCACAGCTTGTACTCGTAGCTGCCGCCGCCCTTCACACCGATGTTGTCGGTATACTCGCCATCATTGACCGTGGTGACGGTACTGCCACTGCGTTTCACGTCGACATTGGCGCCTGACGCGCCACTCCAATTGAGGTCTACGTGCTGCACACCTTTAACTTTGTAGCCGTTTGCCGACAGGTTGATGGAACCCGCCGGTTGAGGCGGCGTCGTCACGGCAACCACATCGGAGTAAGCGGAGAGCGTTGCGCCTTTCACCGCACGCACGCGGTAGTTGTAAGTGAGGTTCGGTCCGACGGTACCGTCGCTGTAATTATCAGTTTCGGCTGCGAGCGTTGCGATGTTGCTGAACGCACCGCCACTCACCGCACGTTCAACTTCATAGGCCGTTTCATCGCTGGCGTTGTCAGTCCAGGAGAGAACCACCTGATTATATGAAGCAGCGACAGCGCTGTTCAGGGTCGGCGCGTTCGGCGGCGTCACCGGCTGGTTGTCGACCCGAATGAACAGGTGATCGACCATAACGGTGTCGGTTGCACTATTCCCCTGGCTGTTATCCGTGTCGACAACGCGGACGTAGATCGTACCCGATGTCGTTGCCGGCAGCACCGCAGACTGCACGTTGTCCGGATCGCCGGAAGATACGGTGAATGCTTCGCTGTACGAACCGCCTTCGGGCGCCCAATCGAAGCGGAACTGGTCGCCATCGCTGGAACCGCTGCTCCAGGCATTGGCCGACAGGGTTACGCTGTTGCCGGCTGTGATGTCAAACGTCCAGCGATGCTCGAGCGAACTCCGCCGCTTGCTGGGGTTACCGTTGGATTGCTGTTCGGTGATGTCCTGACTGTTGCCACCGTCGCCATGGGTTGCCGACAGACTGCCGCTGGCGCTACCCTCCACCAATTGATCGGATTGCGCCACGTAGTCAACGAACGCCGGCGGATCGAAGGTGGTGGCATTAGCCGGGGTATATCCGGATTCACCGGCCTCATTGAAGGCCGCGACGCGGTAGTAATAGGTGGTGCTGGATGCCAGGCCGGTATCGCTGTGACTGACGCTGTTCGCCGCCTTGGTGGCGATGGTCGACCAGCCGCCGGTTGCGGTGGCCGACCGTTGCAGCCGGTAACCGGCCTCGTTGTTGGCGCTGTCAGCCCAGCTGAGGTTGATCGCGCTGGCCGAAGCGCCGCTGGCGTTCAGGAAGGCCGGAGTCACTGGAGGCACGTCGAAAGTGGTCGCCGAAACAGGGCCGGCCCAGGCGGAACTGTCACCACCGAGGACGGCGCGGACCCGGTAATACCAGGTGCTGACCGGGTTAAGCCCCGAATCGTCAAAGCTTTCCGTGTTCGCCGCCAGGCTGGCACGCGACGACCAAGTGCTGCCATTGGCCGAGCGCTCCACTTCGTAACCCGTTTCGTCACTGGCGTTGTCATTCCAGCTGAGCAGGATATTGCTGCTGGACTGGGCTGTAGCGTTCAATCCGCTCGGCGCCGATACAGCGGCGCAGCCATTCAGGCAAAACGTCATGCTGGGGCCGGAGGCGGAGATATCGGAGATCGTGATCCCGGTCTGCGTCACGACACCGTTTTTGTATGCGTCGGTATTCGGGTGATTGCCGGGCCCGGGGCCAATGGCGTCGACGCCCGCACCATGGTGCATATCACCAGCATCACCGCGGTTTTGATCTCGTTCCAGGTTGTAGGCGCCATCGGCCTGCAGCAAGGCCACTCGGTAGTGATTACCGTTCTGCGGCCAATTTGTCTGCCCCGGATAACCCTGGACGTTGTACCCGGTCGTGTCGTCGATGTGCCAAATGGCCAAGCCACCCTGCGGGATGGTGCAGTCAAAACCGGCATTTTGGCGGTTTTCGATCAGCAGGTACTCACCCGAGGAGAAGCCGGAATTGATACGGTAAACCTCGGGGTTGGTCTCTGCCTGGCTGATCTGGTATTCACCCGGCTGGCTGATCACCGTGGGGCTGTACCAGCCCAGGTTGACCTTCGACCACGGAGAAAAATGCGGCGGGCAACGTTGAGTGAAATTGAAATCCCATGAATTTGCCATCAGGCCCCAGGAACCGATGCCGCTGCCGTTACCATCGGTGTCATATAAATCCGGCAGGCCGAAGAAATGGCCGGTTTCGTGGGCAATCACCCCGATACGGCCAATGGCCGAACCGGAAGTGCCCCAGACGCCGGGGCTGATATGGTAATCGAACACCGACACGCCGTCATTGGAATTCCACTGCGGCTGGATGGCCCAGCGGTGCGACCAGATACGATTGGCACTATTGGCCCCGTAGGCATCCGTTCCGCTCCATTCAGCCCCGTAACCTGAATGGATGAACGCGATGGAATCGATGCGGCCGTCATTGTCGGTGTCGTAATCTCCGAAATCAACCACGTCATCAAGCACATCCAAGGCTTCCCGCAGAGCCTGCCACAGGGTTGAATCACCGGATTTTCCATTCGCGTAATATTGTTCGGTCCCTGAGACCGTTATCCAGTCGGAAAGTCCTGGATTCACATAGGAATCCAGCATCATCTGGCCGTAGGAATTCTCGAAATAAACATCCTTCACGCTGCCGGTGGGCGCCAGGCTGGGATGGCCGCCGACGGCATTGAACAGAATATCCATGTCGGCTACCGAGGGCAGTGGCCGCGACACGTGATTGGAGAAACGGATCATGACCACGAGGTTCTTAACCGTTCCGCTCGGGGGCACGGCCTGCGCGGCTACGCCTTCGGCGCTGGTGGGGCCGTTCGCACCGCCGATCCTCCGCGCGGAAAGCGCCCTGACTGCCACAGAAGGCAAAATGCGTTTCTGCAAGCCCCATGCTTTGGGATCACCCTTACCGACCAGGAGCCCGCTGGGTATCATATGCCCGGAGCTCGAGAGGCGTGCATATTCGAAGCGGCCGTTGTTATTGACGACAGTATAGCCGTCTGCATCTTCCAGCCAGTCGAAATGCTCGTCACCCCGAGCATACAGGGTGATCTGGCTGCCGTCGGGCTGCACTTCCTGGAAGGGAAAGGGCGCAGCCGGCATGGCGAGGGCTGAAGGAACAACCAAGGTGAAAATCAGGAAAACGAGAATCCCGGCACGCGCCAGGCGAAACGAATCAAGAGTATGCATTGCAGAACCCCATTGAGCATTGGCGGCCTGTTTCCGTGGCCCCCAAATACAAACCAATTGCCCATTTTCAAGACATCCCTGTCCCGCCCCTTGAGCAAAGGCTAGCGTCGAAGAATCAATATGTCAATTGATTCATTACCTTGCCGATCTTCAATCATCCGTCTGGAAGGGTATCCGCATGCTTATGGTCAGCCCGTGTGGTTCGGTTTTGGACAGGCGGAAACTGTGCTCGCTACCGTATAATTCCGCCAGGCGCTCCCGCGTGTTGCGCAGCCCGACCCCGTTGGCGTCGGGGATCCTGCCATCGACCAATTCCACGCCGGGCCCGTCGTCGCTCAGTTCCAGCAGCAGTTCGCCGCCAAACACCCGCGCCGCGATGCGCAGCTGCCCTCCGCTCTCGGACCGGGCGATGCCGTACTTGATCGCGTTCTCCACCAGCGGTTGCAGCAGCAGACTTGGAATCAGCGCGGTCGAGGCCTCGTCATCGATGTCCAGATCCAGTCGCAACCGGTCTTCAAATCGGACTTTTTCGATGTCGAGGTAGAGTTTGAGCGCTGCCAGTTCCTGCTCCAGCGTGACCTTCTGCATCGGGTCGTTGTCGAGCGAGTGGCGTAGAAAACTGGACAGCCGGGTGACCATGCGGTTGGCGGACTCCGTCTGCTGTTCCAGCACCAGGGTCGAAATCGCGTTCAGGGTATTGAACAGGAAATGAGGATTGAGCTGGTAGCGCAACATCTTGAGCTGGGCTTCGTGCGCCATGGCCGCCGATTTGAGAGCGCTTTTCTGCACTTCCTGGAAGACCTGGTAGTACTTGATGATCAGGTAAAGTGCGCTCCAGGCCAGCATCAACGTCCAAGCTGAAACAAACGTTTCCATGTAGGTGACCTTGACGTAAATCTCAGCGTGATCCCCGGCTTTTTCCAGCCAGGCCACCATGTCATCGCTTTTCTCGAACCAGCGGGAATAGATGAAGGTGCGCGAATGAAACCACACGTAACTGGCGGTGGCGCTGCCGAGCAACAGCCCGGTCACCTGCAACCACATGGCGCGGCCGAACAGGCGCCGGTAAAAGTAACGTAATCCGAGCGACAACAGCACTGCGATCGTTGTGATCACCATCACGTATACGAAATAGCCGGGCGCCGTGTCATCGAGAACCGCACGCGTGTACGCGTACTTGCCGATCAGGCCATAGGCGTACCAACCGCCCAGGTGAAGCACCCAGAACAAGCGTTGTTGGTTCCTGACGAGATCCCTGATCATCCTGCCATTGTAATGCGACGCGGGGTGTGGCGTGTGGCGTCTCGTCCGATCAGGCGGACGCTTTGTCTCACAATGGGATCAGGATCCTCCGGCCACGACCACGGCCTGGCCGGGCTGCAGTCGTTCAGCGCCCCGCGTGACCACCCGGTCACCGCCCTGGACGTTGCCGATCACCTCGACCAGGTTGCCGAGCCCGATACCGGTGGCAACGCTGATTTTTTCGACCACGTTGTCGGGGGTCACACGCAGCACGAAGATTTCGGCCCCGCGCAACACCAGCGCATCCCGGGGTACCGCAACGAGTTCCCGCGGATCGCTGTTCGGCAGAGCCAGCCGTACCGGGCTGCCGATCACCCAGGACGAATCTTCCGCGGCGACACGGATTTCGAACATCCTCGATCGTTCGTCGCCGACCGGGATCACCCGTCGCACCGGGCTAAGGGATTCGCGTTCCCCGTGTTTCACAGACACCTCGAGCCCCGGCCGAACGTACGCGGCCACGCTCAGCGGCGCCCGGACACGGATTTCACGATTCTGCGTATCCACCAGCCGGGCGACCTCGGAACCGCGATTGACGAATTCTCCAACTTCGACCAGCCGCTCGACCACCACGCCGGAAAAAGGAGCCAGCACCTGCGAGAGGTCGATGCGGCGCTGGGTCTGTTGCACGGCAATCCGCGCGCGGCGTATTTCCTGGTCCGTCATGTCGAGTTGCGCTCGGGCTTCGTCGACCTGGTTCGCAGCCGCGTTGTTTTTCTCGCTCAGCTGCTCCAGCCGGCTCAGGTTACTGCCCTGGTAACGCTGTTGCGCCAGCAGGCTCTCGAGCCGGGCATCGTTGTCCGCCAATTCAAGTCGCAGGTCCGTGTCGTCCACGCGGGCCACGGCAGATCCGGCCTCGATGGACTCGCCGACTTCGGCGACCCAGGTGATGCGGCCGTCGGTTTCTGCGCCGATACGGGCGTCGTTACGGCTGATCACAGTGCCGGGGACCCACACGGAGGCCGAGAAGGTGTCCAGCCTGGCCTGGTCAATGGCAACCGAAGCGGCCGGCGCCTGAGACTGTGCCTCTGCCAGCCCGGCCATTGAATTCAGGGCGAGCAGCATGATGATCGGTGCTTTTCGAATTTGCATGGTTCATTCCTCGGTCAGGCAACGGACTCCAGGCCGCGCTGCGGAAGCGCGTCGACTGCCGGGTCCGCCGCATGGGCAGCTGCGCCGATGCGCAGCAGGCTGGGCAACATCAGCAGGGTGAAGAACAGGCTGAAGGTCATGCCCCCTACGATGGCTGTCGCCAGGCCGCGATAGATCACGCTGCCCTCGCCCGGCAACAGCACCAGCGGCAGCATGCCGAAAATGCTGGTAAACGTACTCATGAAGATCGGTCGCATGCGCACTTGAAGCGCGTGTCGCACCGCCTGATCACGCGACATTCCTTCGCGCTCGCCGCGGCGGGTCTGGTCCACCAGCAGGATGGCGTTGTTGACCACCAGCCCGAGCAGGATGATGAAGCCGATCATGGTCAGCAGGTCCATGGGCTGGAAGCTGACGAGGTTTAGCAGACGCAAGGCAATGACGCCGCCAACGCCCGCCAGCGGAATGGTCAATACGACGATTGCGCTGTCCTTCAGTGAGCGGAACAGGCCGGCCATGAGCAGGAACAGGATGGCCAGGGCCATCAGGAA
>Ga0209536_100013772_pt1 | contig 11643 bp, 8 predicted proteins | sample DeeMarSeWOR28_12_FD_187461 | JGI IMG/M metagenome (GOLD analysis project Ga0209536, IMG submission 187461) | Marine sediment microbial communities from White Oak River estuary, North Carolina - WOR-2-8_12 (SPAdes) (version 2) | ecosystem: Environmental > Aquatic > Marine > Intertidal zone >... | reverse complement strand
GCTTCGAAATCCAGTAACGGATGCTCGGGGTCCGCGATCAGCGGACCGCGCCGCTCCAGCAAACGCACGATGCGCCCACTCAGGCTGTGAAGCAGCCGGACAAAGTCTTCCCGCTGCGCTCACCGTGGTTGGCTTTGATAAATTCATACTTGCGACGAACTTCGCTGGTTTCCTTCTTCTTGGGCACTTTTCACCTCGGGCAACTCGGACATCCGAGCTTAAGTGTCCACGAAACCCTGGGAACTCCACATTCCAGCCAAGGCGGGGTTCCCGTTTCGACAAGGCCACAAGACTGATGAGGATTCAGCCGCCTGACACGGTAAGCGACGTCGGTGAGCCGGGCCCGACCGGCCAACCCAGCATCAACCAGACCACGAACATGATCGACCAGCCGATCAGGAAGGTGATCGAGTAGGGCAGCATCAGGGACACCAGTGTGCCGATGCCGGCCTTGGAGACGTAGCGCTGCACGAAGGCGATGATCAGCGCGAAGTAGCTCATCATCGGTGAGATCACGTTGGTCACCGAGTCACCCACCCGGTAGGCGATCTGGATCAGTTCCGGCGGGTAGCCCAACAGCATGAACATCGGGATGAACACCGGAGCCATCAGCGCCCACTTGGCCGAGGCTGAGCCCATCACGAGGTTGATGACCGCCGACAGGAGGATGAAGCTCAGCAGCAGTGGCACCTGGTGCAGGCCGGCGGCCTTGAGTACCTGCGCGCCCTCGACGGCAAAGATCAGGCCGAGGTTGGTCCAGTTGAAAAAGGCTACGAACTGGGCGGCGAAGAAAACCAGCACCATGTAGCCACCCAGGGTGGACATCTGCTGGCTCATGCCCTTGATAACGTCGCGGTCGCTGCGGACGGTGCCAGCGCCGACACCGTAGGCCACACCCAGCCCAACGCCGTAGAAGAAGATTATGGCCACGATGCCCTTCAGGAAGGGCGAGTGCAGCACGCCGCCCGTGGTAGGGTCGCGCAGGAAGCCGTCGGCCGGCAGCAGGCCCCACAGCACCAGGCTGGTGAACAACACGAAGGCCACGAAGGCGTATTTCAGTCCGCGTTTTTCCTTGGGCGCCAGCGGTTTTACCGCCTCGTCGGCATCGTCACCACCTTCGCCGTCGAGCTCCGCGCCGCCGTCCGCCTCCAGGCGTGGCGCCACCAGTTTCTCGGTCACCCACCAGCCCAGCGCGGTGATCAGGAAGGTGGACAGGAACATGAAGTAATAGTTGGCGGCCGGGCTGACGGTGTAGTTGGGATCGATGATCTGTGCGGCCTCCTGTGACAGGCCGGCGAGCAGCGGGTCGATGGTGCCCAGCACGAAGTTCGCGCTGTAGCCGCCCGACACGCCGGCGAAGGCGGCGGCCAGGCCGAGCACCGGGTGGCGGCCGGCGGCCTTGAAGATCAGCGCTGCCAGCGGCACCAGCAGCACGTAACCTACCTCGCTAGCCGCGTTCGACAGTACGCCGCAGAACACCACCACCGGGGTCAAGAGCGAGCGCGGCGACTTCAGCACCAGCAAGCGCATCACGGCACCGATAAGCCCCGACACCTCGGCCACGCCGATGCCGATTAGCGCCACCAGTACCGTACCGAGCGGCGCGAAGCTGGTAAAGTTGGTGACCAGTCCCGTAAGGATCCGATGCAGGCCCTCCACCGACAGCAGGCTGACAGGGTGGATCACCTCGCCGGTCGTCGGGTGGGCCACCGACAGGTCGAACTGCGCGGCGATGCCCGACAGCACGATCACGGCCAACGCGGACAGCGCGAACAGCGTTGTCGGATCGGGCAGGGCGTTGCCGACTCGCTCAACGATGTCCAGAAAGCGGTCGGTCAGGCGGCGTTTTTTCGGGGCCGGGGCTGGCTTTGCTGCATTCATGCGGGCTCCTCATCGATCAGCGGGCGATTACAGCACGATTTGCCCGATACCGACAAGCCAGCCATCTCGACCCCGAATTCGATACTGATTCGGATTCTGTTTGCGGATACACCTTTGTTGGCATTCCAGTAACAAGCGACTACCCTTGATACTAACGCCAACCACTCAGAAACCATCCCGTGTCGCTATTCAATGAACTCAAACGCCGCAATGTAATCAGGGTAGCGATTGCCTACATTGTCATGGCGTGGCTGGTGCTGCAGGTGGCCGATGTCATCCTGAACAACATTAGCGCTCCGGGTTGGATATTCAAAGTCCTGATGCTGTTCCTCGCCATTGGCCTGCCGTTTGCGGTGTTCTTCGCCTGGGCCTTTGAACTCACACCTGAAGGACTGAAGCGGGAACACGAGGTGGAGCGCAACCAGTCCGTTACTCCTCAGACCGGCAAGAGGCTGGATCGCATCATTATTATCGTCCTGGCAGTGGCGCTGGGGTATTTTGCCGTTGACAAGTTCCTGGTGCAGGCGCCAAGTGTGGACGATTCGTCATCTATTGACAGAGTCACCGGCGAGCCGCCTGGGGATGGCTACCAGAGCATTGCCGTGCTGCCATTCGTCAACATCAGTGAAGACACCGGCAACGAGTACTTTTCCGATGGCCTCACCGAGGAATTGCTCAACATACTGTCCAAGATCAAAGAGCTTCGCGTTGTCGGACGCACTTCATCCTTTGCTTTCAAAGGCAAAGATGAAGATTTGCGCATCATCGGTGAAAAACTGAACGTCAGGTCCATTCTCGAAGGCAGCGTGCGCAAGGATGACAAGCGCAATCGGGTACGCATCACGGTGCAACTGGTCAATGTCGAGGACGGTTACCACCAATGGTCAGAAACCTACGACCGTGAGCTCGATGATATTTTCGCCATCCAGGATGAGATCGCCCATGCAGTTGCACAAGCACTGCGCATAACGTTGTTGGGCGAAGACGAAGCTCGCCTGGAACAGGTTGTAAGCACGGAAATCAATGCCTACGACCTCTACCTGCTGGCACTTCAGAGCCTGAACGAAGCCAGTTATGCGTCGCTGGAAAAAGCAGCCGGTCAGTTCGAGCAGGCGCTTGCACTCGACCCGGCTTTCACGCCGGCCAAGCTCGGCCTGGTCAATGCCTGGTCAGAGTTGGCAAATACCGGCTCAATAACCCGCCAGGACGCGCTCAGACAGGGAGTCCCTTTGCTTGAGGAAATACTGGAAAAACAGCCGGGTAACAGCGATGCACGGATCCAGATGGCGAAGTTCCGAAATTTTGAAGGAGATCACGAAGCGGCTGAGGCCGCTTTCATATCCGCGCTTGCAGCCGACCCCCGCAACGCCCGTGGGCTGCAGGATTATGGTCGGTTCCTGTTTGACAGGGGGCAGGTTGCAGAAGGTATGGAACTGATCGATGCAGCACTGGAGATTGAGCCCTACGCCATCCGGGTGCTATGGGATCATTGTTACGCAAACGCGCTTATGCAAAATGTCGCTGCTGCGTTGCCTTCCTGCGCCCGCATCCAGGAAATTGCTCCTGAAAGCCCGCTTGGCTGGTACGGTTGGGGCACTATCCACTTGAACGCTGGTGACATCGCAAGAGCCGCGAAGGGCTTTTCTGACGCCATTAAGCGGGACCCGGCCGACTACGAAATGGCGGCGGCCATGTGCGGTTTTTGGGTGCTGCTTGGTGATGCCGAGCAGGCGCAACTGTGGCAACAACACGCCGATGCGATCGGTGCCGATCAAGCAATACCGATTTGGAACCGTCTGAAGCTTTACCTATTCAGGGAGCAACACGAACTGGCACGCGATCTTGGCGAGCAGACTCTGGAACGCAGGATGGAAGACCGGTTTGGCTCCAATTCTTTTTTCCGCCAAGTATGGGCTTTTGAATCGGCCCGTATCGGCAATTACCAGGCGGCGCTCAAACCATACAGGGAGGCTGTTCCCTGGGCCTTCTCAACGTCGCTCGAAATGCCGGATGATTTCCAGGGTCAAATCTGGGATGTCATCCGGATCGCCGGCCTCCTCAAGCTGGCCGAGCCCATGTCCGGGCGCCCGGAGCAGTTACTCGACATCATCGCAGACCGTGTTGGTCAGCAAACCCCCCGCTGGGGTGCCTGGAACCCAGACCTGACTCGCGCCGCAATCGCAACAATCCGCGGTGAGCGGGATGTTGCCGTGAATTGGCTTAACAGCGCCTGGGACAAAAAATGGCGCAGCGGGTGGCGGGAACAACTATTGGATGATGTGATCTTCACCCAGCTGGCAGGTGAGCCAGGCTACCAGGAACTGGTGGCGCGTTTTGAGGCCGATATGGAGCGCCAGCGGGAAGAAGCCTATGTATTGATGGGCATTACAAAATGAGTTTTATTTACGCACTCAGAATATTGGGAAGTCCACGCGCCAAAGTCAGGTGTCCACGAAATCTGTGCAAGACCAGATAGCGGAAATCGCCTGATCCGGCTGTCCTCCCCGATATGGTTCTGCTTATTATCTGAGAGTCGCACCCAACCTGATCGCCTTGCGAGCCTCCGCTTTCGATCGATTCCAGAGGTAGCCGTTTTTCGATCTTGGAAAAAGCCGGCGGTCCGGCGTGGACCTTCATCTCTCACAAGCACTCGTTTATTTGGCCAGGTAACGCTGAGGGATTATTGTCCTATACTCGATCGGCGACCCGAGAATGAGGCTGGAAGAATGTTCGTTGGTCATTACGCAGCCAGTTTGGCGCTCAAAAAATTTGAGAAGGAAGCGTCGCTCGGTATCCTTTTCCTGGCCGTCCAGTTTGTCGATATTCTGTTTTTTCCACTGGTATTGCTGGGGATTGAACGATTGAACATCGTTGAGAGCTATACCCCATCCACGCACTTTGAACTCGAATACATGCCATTCACCCACAGCCTGGTCGGCGCGTTGTTCTGGTCCGGAGTGGCTTACGTCTTTTTCCGCTGGGTCTTGGTGAAGAAAAATTCTGTCGCGCTTGTAATCGCGCTCGCCGTTTTTTCGCACTGGCTATTGGATCTGATCGTTCATACACCTGATTTACCTCTCTGGAGTGATGCATCGATCAAATTTGGACTTGGATTATGGAACCACCCGATCATGACTTATGCACTGGAGGCTGCTATTTTGTTGGGAGGGCTTTGGCTGTATCTGAAATCGACTTCGGCATCGTCCAAGACAGGAAAATATGGCATGGGAGTCTTCGTGCTTTTCCTGCTCCTGATCAATGTTCTGAATGTCTTTGGACCGCTGCAGGGTGACAGCAAGCTGGTGCTTTCCGCTACCGCACTCACGTCCTATTTGTTGTTTGCATGGGTGGCCTTCTGGTTGGACAAGAAACGGACCTGACTGCCAGGACCGCAGTGCTCCCTTATTGCCGCTTGCGGCCGTCAGGGAAACTCCCCAGTGCTGAATCTTGTACTTGGATGACTCCCGCTATCCACCCAGGAGCGGGACCCGGTCTGAGCGGCTTGCCGATCTCCACTGCCAACTCTTGTTATTGAGCGGTGTATCCCAATTGCAGGGAATATCTGTAAGCTATTCCGAAATTTGTTGAGCGAGGAGAACCAAAATGCGCCAGTTACTCTGTTCCATCATCGCGTTGTTTTCGATAATCGTGGTTGCGGGTGACTTTCCTGAAACAAGGCTCGAGGTTGTGGTCAACTCCTATCACGGCATGGATGTCGAGGACCCGTACCAATGGCTTGAAGACTGGTCGTCCGAAGAAGTGAAGGCCTGGAGTGCGACGCAAAACGAGGCGGCAAGGGCCTACCTCGACGCCCTGCCGAACCGGGATGCCATCGCCAGGCAGGTGGAAGAGGTCATGGGCGGGAATACCACCAGCTACTACTCGGCACAGCGCATAGGAGAGCGGGCGTGGTTCATGAAGTATGCGCCTCCCAAGCAACAGCCCTTTCTCGTGCAGACAAGCGCCAATGGCGATCCTGGCAGCGAACGCGTCGCCTTCGACCCTGAGAAATGGGATGAAAGCGGCAGCACCTCGGTTGAGTGGTACAAGGTCTCGCCCGACGGCAAGCTCATCGCCATCGCACTGACCGTCGCCGGGGCGGAAATTGCCGATCTCCACATCTTCGACAGCCGGACCGGGAAGCAGGTGGACACGGTTGTACCCCGTGTAAATGGACCGACGGCTGGCGGCGATCTGAGCTGGGATGCCGACAGCGGCGGCTTTTATTACACGCGTTACCCTCGTGACGGCGAAAAATCAGCCGAGGATCAGAATTTTTACCAACAGCTGTGGCATCGCAAACTGGGTACGCCGCTGGATGCGGACCAATACGAGATTGGTGAGCTTTTCGATCGAATTGCGGAAATTCGCGTGATTCAGCATTCGCCCAGCGGCAAGGTGCTGGTGACCATGCAATATGGAGACAGCGGCAAATTCCAGCTGCACGTCCGCGATCTCAACGGCACCTGGCATCGTGTGGCGGACTACGATGACAAGCTGGTGCAGGCGGTTTTCATTGACCAAAACACCCTGTTGGCGCTCTCGCGCAAGGGCTCGCCCCGTGGCAAGTTCATGCGCATGGACATTGGCGGCCTCCCGAACATCAAGCTCGAGGACTTCGTGGCGCCCGGTGATGTGGCCTTCGCGTCCGATTTCTATGGCGACCCGACCTTTGTCGTCCACAAGGACAAGATATATGCCAAGACTTTGGCCGGTGGGCCCGAAGAGCTGAAGGTCTATGATCTCGAGGGTGGGGCCTTGCCTTCGCCCGATCTGGGAGTCTCCGGTGTCGGGCAGATCGTGCCCTGGGAAGACGGAGTCCTGGTTCGGCAGTATTCCTACCTTGCCCCCACCAACTGGCTGCTGTTCGACGGCCGGACATCGACCCGTCACGCGCTCAGCAGCACCAGCCCGGTGAGCTTCGAAGGTGCGGTTGTCGAGCGAAAACACGCCCGGTCGAAGGACGGCACGGCGGTGCCGGTCAACATCATCATGGCCAAGGGAACCAAGCTCGACGGCAGCAATCCGCTGTTGCTGACTGGATACGGTGGCTATGGCGTATCACTCTCTCCCGGATTCAACCCGATCAGGAAGCTATGGCTGGAACAGGGCGGAATCATCGCCGTCGCCAACCTCAGGGGTGGCGGCGAATTCGGTGAGGAATGGCACCAGCAGGGCATGCTTACCAGGAAACAGAATGTGTTCGATGATTTTCATGCTGTGATGAAGCACCTGCTCGAAGCCGGTTATACGAGCCGAAACAAGTTGGCCATTGAAGGCGGCAGCAACGGTGGCTTGCTCATGGGGGCGATGATCACGCAGCATCCGGGCGATTTCGGCGCAGTGATCTCGCATGTGGGTATCTACGACTCCCTGCGGGTGGAGCTCTCGCCAAACGGCGCTTTCAACATTCCCGAATTCGGCACGGTCAAGGATGTGGACCAATTCAAAGCCCTCCGTACCTATTCGCCGTATCACAACGTCGACAAGGCAGCTTATCCACCGATCCTCTTCATGACCGGGGAGAATGATGGCCGGGTAGACCCAATGCATTCGCGCAAGATGACCGCCATGCTGCAGGCCAATACCACGTCCGGAAACCCGGTCTTGCTGCGGACGAGCGGCAACACGGGTCATGGCAGTGGCACGCCGTACACCGAGGTCATCAGTCAGCAGGTGGATCGCCTGGTGTTCCTGTTCGACAGCCTGGGAATGGAATACCGATCCACTGAGCCTTGAACCTCCGCTATGCGCCGGGCGAATGGGCGCTGATCGTGGCCGTCGCATTTCGGACAGGACAAATCATTGTCTCCTGAAGTCAAGCTGGATCGTACCCATACCAGTATGATTCAATCTGCACTTTGGCCAGCACCTGAGGAGAAGTACCCATGCGGAAATCGTCTGCGCAGATGACAAAAAAGCTATATACGGGCGTCATCGCGCTGGCTGCCTGGGTGCTGGTCAATCCGGCGTTGGCAGACGAACTTGGGCCCGATCGGGAGATTCATCTGAAAGGGACCTCCAACACGCGCGATATTGGCGGCTACCAGACCAGCGACCAACGCATGCTGCGCTGGCGACAGATCATTCGCTCGGAGAACCTGTCGCGGCTCACCGCCAGGGATTTTCAGCAGCTCGAAGAGATCGGCGTGAAAACGGTCATCGATTTGCGCACTGACCGGGAACGCGAACAATCGCCCACGGTCTGGCAGGGTGAACATCCGCCGCAGTTTTATCATTTTCCGATCGGTGACGCGCATAATGACTGGTTCAATGCCCAGCGCAAGCTGTTAAAGGGGAACCGGTTCACGGAAGAGCAGTCCCTGGAACACATGGTCGAAGGCTATCGCATGATTGCAGATGAGGGGCCACCCAGCTTCCAGAAACTGATGGGCCTGGTGCTCGATCAATCCAACTGGCCCGTGCTGATCCACTGCAGCGCCGGCAAAGACCGCGCGGGTGTTGCGACCGCGCTGATCCTGGAGGCCCTGGGCGTGGACCGGGAAACCATCATGGAAGACTATCTGCTGACCAACGAAATCAGCCGCGCACAGGAAAAGTCCGTGCTTATTTCCAAAGAGCGCAGCAAGTACGGCAGCGCAGGGCGCTTTGGCAGAGTTCCGTCGGCCGAAGCCTGGTTTCCGATTGTAGGCGTGCAGGCGGAAATGCTGGAGGCTTTCTACGCCAGCGTGGACGAACAGTACGGCTCAATGGATGCCTTTCTGACCGAGCTGGGCGTTGATCAGGACGCCCGCATGGCGCTCGCAGCAGCACTGACCACGGAACAACCGGAAGTCGTGATAGGTGAATGACGGCTTGAAACGCGGCCAGTGGTCTGGGTTCCCTTTCTGGCCAGCCGGCTTGCTTTAAACCTGGTTGATTTTCCGTACTGATCGTAACGATTTCCGACCCCATATCCGTGGGAGCGGCTTCAGCCGCGATTCCTAAAAGGCGTGATGACAGAGATCGGCGGGACGAAAATGCAGGCCAACGATCCGGCGGCATGTTGCGATGGGGTCAAAGCAAAGCACCGGAGCTGCAGCTCCGGGCCTTTGCTCTGACCCCGTTTGGCTCAGACTATCTGTTCCTGGACGATACCCAGAAATACCGGCCCGCCACCAGCAACATGCCCAGTATGGCCAAAACAGCGCCATAGAAGGACAGGGTCGGAACGGCAGCAGGCGACGATGTCGGAGGCGTCGGCGCACCGCCCAACGCGGTTACCGAAACCTGGTCGATTCCAGACTCTGTTCTTGACTGATCAGTGACACCGTCTACTCCGGTGAACGTGAACGTCAGGCTCGTCGCGTTGGCGGTGAATACCAGAGACTGCGCCGTCCATTGTGCAAAATAACCCCCCACCGCGTTTCCGGAAAAATTGGTGCTGGCCGGCGTGCCGCCCGTGATACTGACGTTGACGATGCTTTCTTCGAAGCCGGCTGGCGCATCAGAGTGAACCTCGGGTGCGTGCTGGAAATCCAAGCGATATTGTTGGCCGATTACAAATCCAGATACCGTTTGCGAAATACTCCCTACTGGCGGCGAATTTCGGCAGTCCTTGGCGCAAAGTTCTATGAACTGGTTGCCGAAGGGAGTGTGTTCCTGGGTTGTATCCCCGTCATTGTGCACACCATAAGGCCAAAATCCGTCTCCGCTGAGCGTTGTAACCCAGCCGGTTGGAGATGCGCCCGCGTTCGATCCTGTCGCCCAGCTATCGGCTTCAAAACCGCCGTTGACGAACGACTGCGCGTGCGCAGTAGTGGCCGCCAAACCCAACGCGCAGGCGGCAACCGAAAGGCACGAAGTAATTGCACTCCTGGAATAAGTCCGAAATGTTTTCATGGTTGGTAACCCTCAGTTGGATTCACCCCCCAAGTTGAGCGTAGTCCACTTCTTTTTGCTTGTCTACCGGGCCTTGGGTGGGAGTGCAGTGGCTGGCCACCGTGCGCTCGAGGGCAGCTCACGCTTTGCCCGGCTCGCAGGGACAGAGGCCGGCCAGCGCCACCACCAGCGCCCGCCCGATCGAGCCGGACGGCTCCAGCAAGCCGCGCAAAGTAGCGCGAAGCAACCGTGGAACAGACAATGCATGTATTTCGGGTCAGGGCAAAAACCTCTCCTATATACTGACCGGCAACCGGGCTTCACGACACCCACCGAACAACTTCCACCGGAGGAATCAATCAATGCCTGCCATGTTGAAACTGCTGTGCCTTTCCTTACTGGCGCTCCTGCTTGCTTCCAGCGCCGATGCCGGGGCCTCCTGTTCGACTGCAGATCCGCTGGCGGTGCAGGTGCTTGGCTCCGGCGGGCCGATCGCGGACGATGGTCGTTCCTCGGCTGCCTACCTGGTCTGGATCGATGGCGCTTCGCGCATCCTGATCGATGCCGGGGGCGGCGCCTTCCTGCGCTTCGGCGAGGCCGGCGCGCGCTTCGACCAGCTCGACTTCATCGGCCTGAGCCACTTCCACACCGATCACTCGGCGGACCTGCCGGCGCTGCTGAAATCCGGCTTCTTCTCGAAGCGATCGCGGCCGCTGCCCATTGCGGGGCCCAGCGGCGCGGGCCCCTTTCCCGGCTTGCAGGGCTTCCTGGCGGCCATGCTGGACGATGAGCGCGGCGCCTATGCCTACCTGTCGGGTTACCTCGATGGCAGCGGCGGCCTGGCCGAGCTCGAGCAGATCGAAGTGCCGGTCGCATCCAACGGACCGATCGCATTGATGGCCGCCTCCAACGAACGTTTCGGGGTGGAGGCCTTGCCGGTGCCGCACGGCCCAGTGCCGGCGCTTGGGTTCCGCCTGCGCCTGGGGGAGACGACCCTCGTCTTCGCCAGCGATCAGAACGGCAGCAACCCGGCCTTTGTCGATTTCGCCCGCGACGCCGACCTGCTGGTCATGCACATGCCGATCCCACCGGATGCGGACGAGGTGGCCAAAAAGCTGCATGCCACGCCCGCGACGATTGGCGCCATCGCGCAGGCGGCCGGTGCGAAAACGCTGTTGCTGAGCCACTTCATGGCGCGCAGCCTGGCCAACCTGGACGAGAACGTCGGCATCGTGCGTGCAAGCTACAGCGGCCGCGTCATCGTCGCCGAGGACCTGGCCTGCGTGGCGGTGCAGTAACGACGGAGAGTGGATGGGGTCGGACCTGCCTATCTGGTTGATACACAGATACTTCCACAAAAATAACAGAAAGTTGGGCTGGTCCGACCCGCGGCTCTTGCCGCCCGGTCCCTGACGATTTGACAGGCGATTTGAGACCCCGACCTTTTCACGGCCGCGCGCCACCCCCATCTGTTTGGCAATGCAATCGTTCTACACCTCACTTCTGCTGGCTCTCGGCCTGGTGGCCGCCATCCTGCTGATGGTCGGCCTGGTCAAGTGGGCGCGCCGCCGCAGCAAGGGTGCGCTCACCGCCGGTGCGCTGTTGTCCCTGTTCGCCCCCGACCCGACGCTGGAGCGCAACATCCGGCTGGCCGATGAGGCCAAACAGGTCCAGATGGAGGAGGACGAAGAGGGTCAGGGGAAAGACCCGCAGTGAGAACCAGGGGAAAGGCCGATGGCTGATTGCCTCAACTGCGGGCAGGCGCTGACCGAGGGGGCCCGCTACTGCCCCGCCTGCGGCCAGTCCACCCGTATCCTCAGGCGGCCTTGGCTGCAAGCGCTGCGGGAGGCGTTGGACGAACTGTTCGATTTCGACGGGCGGATGCTGCAGTCGCTGCGCCTGTTGCTGACGCAGCCGGGACGGCTGCCGCTCGACTACAAC
>Ga0209536_100013771_pt1 | contig 11643 bp, 11 predicted proteins | sample DeeMarSeWOR28_12_FD_187461 | JGI IMG/M metagenome (GOLD analysis project Ga0209536, IMG submission 187461) | Marine sediment microbial communities from White Oak River estuary, North Carolina - WOR-2-8_12 (SPAdes) (version 2) | ecosystem: Environmental > Aquatic > Marine > Intertidal zone >... | reverse complement strand
TGTTGGCCACCAATGTGCAAAGCATAGGCGCCAGGGTTCGCGTCGAACTCATGAGGGTCCATAGCATCAAAGGACAGAACGTCGCTTCTGCGGCCACAACGTCTAAGAGTTCCTCTCGGAAATATTCCGGGAGGTATAACAGAATTGCGTCAACATCATTTTTCCTGAACACATCAAGGGCTGTATATATCTCTTTGCTCGAGTACAGGACCTTGCCGGCATCATGGACATCGAATTGAATGCGGGCACCGGGAACACGTTCGACGGACTGACGGGATTCGCCGCCAACTTCACGGCTACGGCCCGGCACCAGGACGGGTACGGCATGGGGCTTCTGGACTCGATCTCGATCGATAACACGGGCACCATCACCGGTCTGTTCACGAACGGGATCTCCCGCACCCTGGCTCAGATCATCATCGCGGAGTTCACCAACGCCGGCGGGTTGATCAAGGCGGGCAAGACGCTGTTCAAGGAGTCCGCCAACTCCGGCAGCGCACTGCGCGGCACGGCCGGACAGAACATTGCGGCCGTGATCTCCTCGGGTGCGCTGGAGTCGTCCAACGTGGACCTGGCGCAGGAGTTCACCCGGATGATCGTGAGCCAGCGTGGTTTCCAGGCCAACGCCCGGGTGATCACCACGTCGGACGCGATGCTCAACGACCTGGTGAACCTGAGGCAGTAGGACATGGGAGCTAAGGCATGATCCAGCTGACGCGAATTAACGGCGTGGAGGTTGTCGTCAACGCGGACCTGATCGAGTTCGTGGAGACGACCCCCGACACCCTGGTGACCCTGTTTACGGGCAAGAAGATCCCCGTGCGCGAATCGGCGGACGAAGTGGTGGCCCGAGTGGTGTCCTACCGCCGTTCCATCGGAGCGGTGTCCGCCGCCGATCTGCACCGGCGCATGGGGGCCGTGGCCCCGGAGGAGGATTAGATGGTCGATTCCGAGCCCGCGAAGGAGACGGCGGGGAATGAGGCCCCGGCCAAGAAGACCTCGCCGCTGGTCCCGATGATCGTCTCGTCCCTGATCATGGTGGGCGCGGCTTACGCGGTGGTGAGTTTCGTGCTAAAGCCGATGATCCACCCCACGCAGGCGTCCGTCGCCGACGCGGTTCAGAAGGTGGTGCGAGGTTTAGGGGGGCTCGATGTTGCGGTTGCCAACGCCGGTTTTTCGGTCGCAGGGCGGATCGAAAAGCTTTCCGCCGCCGACTGGCGGCGCCAACTCGATGTCAACGTCATCGGCGCGGCGATGACCGCGCGATACGCGATCCCACACCTGAGGGAACGCGAGGGCCGCCTGGCACTCATCGGCAGCGTGACCGCGATGATGAGCACGCCCGGAGTCGGCGCCTACTCGGCATCGAAGTATGCCGTGCGTGCCATCGGACAGGTGCTCGCGATGGAGCTTCACGGTAGCGGTGTCAGCTGCACGACAATTCATCCGGGCTACATCGAAAGCGAGATCGCTCAAGTCGACAACCAAGGACGGTTCGACGCGGCTCGGGAAGACCGACGGCCAAAGAACCTGATGTGGCCCGCAGATCGTGCGGCGCGCGTGATGGTCGACGCCATCGCGAAACGCAAACGCGAGTACACCTTCACCGTGCACGGCAAGGCCGCAGCGTTTGCAGGCCGCCACATGCCTGGGGTCCTGCACTTCGGCTTCACGCGAGCGAAGCCCCAGTCGCCTTAGCGGCTACTGTACGACGAAGCGAAACATGAAGAGCAAGTAGGTCTCTTTGCGCCCTCCGATGTCTTGCCGGAGAGCCATTTCGGCGCCGATTTTGCCCTTGTTGAAGCCTGCGCCCGCTGTGATTTGGTTGAGATTGCGGCCTTGATCTCGGCGATAGCCAAGCCGAAGCGGCACTAACTCGCCGGCGACGTAGCTCACGCCTGCTCCGGCGATCAGCTCGTTCTTCTCGAAGGTCGTGAAATCGATGAGAAGATCCCCGCCGAAGATGAGGGACTCGATGGGGGTGAGCGCCACGCTACCGCCCGCCATCTGTGGCGCGAGCGCGGAGTAGGTCTTGATGAGGTTGTACCCGAGACCCGAGAGCTTGAGCCAGGGGATGGGGGTAACCGTCATCGACGCGTCGAGCGTGATTCCATCGAACGATGGCCCGAGGCGCTGCCCTTCGAAGCGGCTCGACTTCATCCGAGCCCATCGAAAGCCCAGGCCGATGCCAAGCTGGGGGATGGCTTGAATCCCGATGCCGGAGCGCCAATCCCAACCGTCGTAGCGCCGACGGTCGCCGCTGAAGATGCCGCGGAAGCTCGTGCCCACGGCGATCTTCTTGCTGGTAGTCGAGTCAGCAACCGAGCTGCCGATTGTCCAGTATGTTCCACCGTTGCTCTTGCTGCCGGGGACGATCTGGCTGAACGCCTCGATATGATAGGTATTGACCGCGGCCATGTTTGACGCGTTGTATGCCAGCGCCGAAACCGACGTGGCCCCGGCGCGGACCCCCGCACCCATCGCCAAGCCGTAAGTAGTTTCCAGCGTGTCCTCGGTGGGAACGAGCGCAGGGTCACCGCGACCAGCCGCACCTGAAGGTGCCTGGATCTGCGCCAGCGCGCATGTCGCCGGGTACAGGGCGGACAGGAGACCAACGATCACCGTCGCCCAGAAAGCTTGTGTTCCCCCCATGGGTCGTACTCCCGCGGAAGCTAACAGCGATGGATCACCCTTCCAAATTGTCGACTCCGACGCGACCAAGAGCTCAACGTGAGGGCTACGCGCATTGTTCCCAGCACAGCGTTGCGTGCGAAGCGACCTGGCTCTAAGTGGCATCGATGCTCGATACAATCCTGGACAAATCCGTTGTGGGTTACACCGCGCTCGGGTACCGCTGGAGGTCTCACCCACGAATCGACGACGATTTGACCGGCAGGGTCGCCGTCGTCACCGGCGCTACCTCGGGCCTTGGCCGCCAAACGGCTGCCGAGCTTGCGCGCCTCGGGGCAAGCGTGGTCCTCGTTGGAAGAAACCCCGAGAAGACCGAGGCCGTCCTCGAGCAGATTCGCAGCGAAACCAGCAATTCCAAGTTGCGCTGCGAGATCGCGGACTTGAGCGAAATGGAGCAGGTTCGCGCGCTCGCCAGCCGTATCGAGGCGCCGGTTCACATACTCGTCAACAACGCCGGTGTGCTTCTGGCTGAGCGGTCCGAAACCCGTGAGGGCTTCGAAACCAGCTTCGCGACCAATCTACTGGGTCACTTCCTTCTGACCAATCTGCTAATCGACAAGCTCGAGGCGCCGGCGAGGATTATCAATGTTTCGTCCGGCGGCATGTACACCCAGCGTGTTCGCGTCGATGATCTGGAGATGAAAAGAGGCCGATACGACGGCGCGGTGGCCTACGCGCGTGCAAAGCGCGGCCAGGTCATCTTGACCGAGCTCTGGGCGGAGGCCCTTCGGGGGCGTGGGGTCGTGGTTCACTCGATGCACCCGGGCTGGGCCGACACGCCCGGGGTTTCCGGATCCCTTCCGCGATTCTACAAGCTCACCAAGCCGCTGCTGCGGACCGCTGCACAAGGCGCCGATACGATCGTTTGGCTCTGCGCCTCAGAAGAAGCAGGACAGTCGACCGGCCAGTTCTGGCACGATCGAAAGCCACGAACGACACATCGGTTCCCCCGGACGAGGGAAACCGCAGCCGAACGACAATTGCTGTGGGCTCGATTGACCGAGCTCAGCGGCTGGTCCGGAACCTTGTCCGGCCTCGCCGAAGCCAGCTAGCCTCCGGGCATGGTGAAGCCAGCAAAGAGCGGTCCGATCCGACGGCGCGTGGTCACCACATCGATCTACGCACTGTCGTGGCTCCTGCTCACCTTGCTAAGCCCGGTCTGGCTCGTGCTTGCGTTCCTGGTCGGTCTAGCCCGGCGTCGCTCGTTCATCGTTCTGAGGCTCTTGGTTTTTGCCTGGTTCTACTTGGGCGTGGAGCTCATAGCGTTAGTGCTCATTGCGTTGACCTTTGCGACGCGGGCACGCGGCGAGCGGCGCCTAGCTAGGCTCTATCGACTCCAATCCTGGTGGGCGAACTTGACTCTGAGCGTCGCCGCACATGCGCTCCAACTAAACATCATCGTCGAAGGTGCGGGCTGCGCGATGCCCGGGCCCACGATTCTGCTGGTTCGCCATGCAAGCATTCTCGATACGCTCCTGCCAAGCGTGTATCTTCAGCGACCCCACGGTTACCGCGTTCGCTATATCCTCAAGCAGGAGCTCTTGTTCGATCCTTGCATCGATATCGTCGGCAACGCCTTGCCCAACTACTTCGTCGACCGAACGGGCGACGTGCGTCGAGAGCTCGAAGGCATCCGCGCGCTGGTCGAGAACCTCGGGTCCGACGGGGTGCTCATCTTCCCGGAGGGAACGCGTTTTTCGACGAAAAAGCGCGAAAAAGCGCTTCGCAAGCTCGAAGCGGACGATTCGCCGCTCGTCGCGGTGGCGCGCAGGCTCAGCCATGTGCTTCCACCCAAGCCCGCCGGGGTACTGACCCTTCTCGAAGAGCTCCCTGCAGTCGACTGCGTGTTCCTCAGTCACACGGGGCTCGAGGCGTTTGCCAAGATCAAAGACCTCTTGAGCGGCGAAGTCGTTGGATCGACAGTGCACGTTCAGTGTTGGCGTGTCGACGCAAACGAAATTCCTAAAGAGCCCGATGAACGGCTGCGCTGGCTCTACGCACAGTGGGAGAAGATAAACGCGTTCGTCCGAAACCCAACGGAAATATCCTGAATAGTCCGTGGATAAGTTGTGGGAGACAAGCTCGAGGCGCGTCGTTCCCAAGCGATCTTACTGCTCGAAATATGCAAACTGTTGTGGAAGAAACGAGCATCGAAGCGCCGCGCATGTTGCGCAAACGATAACAAGACGTAATCCGGAATGATTGCAACAGCTTGTCAACAGCTGCGAAACAACGCGTAAAGCAGCGATGACTTCTGTCAAAAAAACTGCAGGTGAATCTTTCGCGATCACAAGTGGTTAGAAATTAGTTTGTCGATCCCCATAGACGCCTCCGAAACTCGCTGCTAGCTTCGGCGCCCTTCAGTCGGATGTGACAGGTCGGCGGTCGCCAAGGTGGGCGAGAATCGATTGAATAGCTAGGATTGCTCGTCGCTAGCAAGCTGTGGATTGCTTGTGGACGTCGATGCACAACTGCGCGTTTTTTGGGGGACTGGGTCTCGATGGAACAACTGTGGGAACAAGCGTTGGGCATTTTGAAAGCGCAGCTCTCTGCCGAGAACTTCGAAACCTGGCTAGAGCCCGTTCAATTCGGCGGCATCGAGAGTGATTCCGTCGTCCTCAAGATTCCAAATCAGTTCTTCGCAGAGTGGATTTCGGCGCACTACCTCGACCTGATTCTCGACACCTTGCAAGCCGAGGCGGGGGAAACCCGCATGCCAAAGAAGGTTCGCTGGGAGCTCGACGAAACTCTGCGCGAAAAGGCGCAGGCTGCGCGCGAGACCACACCGCCTCCAGCCCCGCGCGCGCCACGAGCAACCCCGAAGCCTCCAGACTCGGCGGATCTCAATCCGAAGTACCGCTTCAAAAATTTCGTCGTCGGCCCAGCGAATCAACTCGCCCATGCCGCAAGCGTGGCCTGCGGCTCTGATCCCGGGCGTCGGTACAATCCGCTCTTCATCTACGGAGGCGTCGGTCTCGGCAAGACGCATCTGGTCAATGCCATTGGCCATGCAATCGTGCAGCGAAATCCGCGCGCGCGAACGCTCTACGTCTCGGCGGAACGCTTCACCAACGAGTTCATTTGGTCCCTGCAAAACCACGAAATCAACTCGTTCCGTAAGCGATACCGGAGTCAGTGCGACGTTCTACTCATGGACGACATCCAGTTTCTGGCGGGCCGCGAGCAGACCCAAGAGGAGTTCTTCCACACGTTCAACGCTCTTTATCACTCGGACAAACAGATCGTCGTGACCTCCGACGTGTATCCGCATCAGATTTCGGAAATGCAGGAACGTTTGATCAGCCGCTTTCAGTCTGGCATGGTCGCTGACGTCCAGGCGCCCGAGCTCGACACCCGAATCGCCATCTTGCAGCAGAAGGCCGAGAGCGAAGACATCGAGCTTCCGGGCGAGGTCGCGCTCTTCTTGGCTCAAACCATCCGCAGCAACGTTCGCGAGCTCGAAGGCACCCTTCTGCGCGTCGCGGTAAAGGCGGAGCTCCTGGGCCTTCCCATGAACCTCGAGCTGACCAAAGAAACGATGCGCGCGGTGTTGCCGAATCACGACACGGCAATGACGGTCGAAGACATTCAGCGCACCGTATGCGCGTACTTCGGGATCCGTCTTGCCGACATCAAGTCGCGACGGCGGCACCGTGCGGTAAGCTTTCCTCGGATGGTCGCGATGTACGTCTGCCGACAGCGCCTCGGGACGAGCTACCCCGAGCTTGGCGAACGCTTTGGTGGCAAGGATCACACCACGGTCCTCAGCGCCGTTCGCAAGATCGGTGGCCTCATGGAGGACCAGGATGAGCGTGTCCTTGGCGCCGTGGGTGCAATCGAGCGCAAGCTCGGCATCTGATGCGCTGGCTCAGCCATTGCATTCGACCCGTTTGCGCCGCTGTCGAGGCTTCTTGGGGAGGCCTCGCTGGCTTGAGCCTTCAGCCTGATTTTGGTGTATACCAGCGCCTGTGCTGAAGCTGCGATCAAGCTGGGGACGGCGACTGTGGATTACCCAAAGATTCGCTTATCCCCGATCCCCTCAGAATCAATCCCCGTTTCGAAAACCAGCTAAAGCTCTGTTCTCTCAACCGCTTACCTTGCTTCATCCACAATTCACAGCTGTTAAGACGACTACGAATTTTTAAATTACTAGATCTAACGCGGTGGATACACAGACACAGTCTTTTAGGAAGTGAACCGAAACATGGAGCTCACGATCGATAAGCAGCAGTTTCTCCGTGGCCTTGCGCGTACCCACGGTGTAGCTGACCGCAAAAGCTCGATGCACATCTTGTCGAACGTGTTGCTCACTGCAGAAGGGCCCGACCGTCTTCGTTTGTCGGCAACCGACTTGTATCTTGGCGTCACAGCGGTCGTTCCTGCCAACATCAAGAAGGGCGGGACGATTGCAGTTGCAGCACGAACGCTTTTCGACATCGTCAAGAACCTGCCTGACGGTGAGGTGAGTTGGAAGCTCAGCGACAGCCATGCGGTCGAGCTCAGCTGCGGAAAAGTCCGCTATCGCATTCCCGCGATGCCAGGCGAAGACTTTCCGCCGCTGCCCAATCCGGGCGATGCAGATTTCGCACATCTCGATGCCGGGGTTCTCTCAGAGCTGATCTCGCTGACCCAGTACTCGATGTCTCACGATGACACGCGTCCGCACCTTGCCGGGACGCTGTTCGAAGGCGATGGGAAGATGGTTCGCATGGTGACCACCGATGGCCATCGTCTTTCGAAAGCCGAGCACAAAATCACCGGAAAAGGCTCGATGATGAACTTCAGCATGCTCGTGCCGCACAAGGGCATCAGCGAGCTCAAGCGGCTTCTCGATGATGTCAAAGGGAGCAAGGGCAAAGGCGATGAGTCTTCGACTCTAGGAGTGGCCACAGCGGGCGGCAATGCGTTCTTTCTTCGCGATGACCTCTGCCTGAACGTGAAGCTCGCAGATGAGAACTTTCCGCCCTACGACAAGGTCATTCCAAGCAAGCAAAGCCGGACGGTGATTGCTGCGCGCGGGCCACTGGTCGAGGCGCTGAGGCGCATCAGTCTCGTGGCCAACGATAAGAGCGGCGGCGTGCAGCTGACCATCGGGCCAGGTGTGCTCCGTCTGCAGAGCCAGAACCCGGAAGTGGGAGAGGGCAGCGAAGAGGTCGACGTCGACTACGCCGGGGACGAGCTTCGAATCGGTTTCAACGCGCGATATCTACTGGATGCTCTGAGTGCACTCCCACATGACGAAATCGCGATCGAGCTCAGCGGAGAGCGCGACCCGGGCGTGCTCAGGCCTGTTGGAGACAACTCCGACTTCATCGGCGTGATCATGCCCATGCGCATCTAGTAGAATAGGGCAGGGCGTTGACCTCCGACTCGCGTAGCGCAGAAACCCCAAGCCGGGTGACCGCCATGCGCGCTCGAGGTTTTCGAAACCTGCACTTGCCGGGGTTCGAGCCGGGTTCCCACTTCAACGTCATCCACGGAGACAATGGAGCGGGAAAGTCGAACCTTCTCGAGGCGATTCATTATCTGGGAGCCCTGAAGAGCTTTCGGGGCGCAAAAACCGACGATCTGATTACGCTCGGTTCAGACGGCGCCCTGCTCGAAGCGAGACTCGAAGGAGGGCCGGCGCCCCACAAGCTGCGGATCGAGCTCAGTCGTTTGCAGCGAAGACGTCTGGAGCTCGATGGGAAGCGTCCGCGCTCGACCAGCGTCTGGCACCAGGCTGTTCGCATGGTGCTCTTCCATCCGGGTGATCTGGTCCTCGCGTCCGGTTCGGCAGACAAGCGGCGCGCGTTCCTCGACCGGATGCTCGAGCAGATGGACCCGATCTACGGCTCCAGCCTTGCAAGCTACGAGAAGGCCCTTCGCAGCCGCAACCGCTTGCTCAAGGACGACCGCAGCGATCGGCGCTCGGTTCGCGCCTACGACGCGATTCTCAGCAAGGCAGGGGCGGTCGTAGGGCAGGCTCGACGGCGCCTCATCGATGATCTCGCGCCGCGGGTGGTGCACGCCTTCTCCGAAGTGTTCGCTGGTGATACACCGCTGGCGGTTCGCTATCTGCCGCGAGTCGAGCCGACGGAGGATGCGATTGCCGAAGCGCTCGAGCGTGCCTTTAGCAAGGACTGTGCGCGTGGGTTCACGGCGGACGGTCCACACGGGGACGATCTCGAGATTCAGCTCCACGAGGTCGGCGCGCGTCATCACGGCTCGCAGGGGCAACACCGCACCATCGTACTTGCGCTCAAGACAGCGGAGCTCGATCTGCTCAGCGAGCGTACGGGGCGCGTTCCGATTCTTCTGCTGGACGACGTTTCGAGCGAGCTCGACCGCAGCCGCAACCGTAGATTTTTCCAGGTCTTGAGTCAGGCTGGCGGCCAGGTCTTTCTAACCACCACCCATCCCGAATTCATCCTCTTGGAGAACGACCGAGTCGATTTCCAAGTAGACGGCGGTTGCGTCACTCGATGATTCGGGCGCTCTTGATGTAGTCGAGCTTCGGGAAGCTCTCCTTAAGGTAACTGTTGCCCTCCGTTTGCATCTGTCCTTGTGATGGACCGCGGCCGCGAGGTGCGCCCTCTCCGTAGCCGTCGTAGAGGGCATCGGCTGGCGCCATGTCTTTGACCTTGCCGAAGGGTGCAAAGCCCATCCCGTCGAGGCGCGAGTTGTCGGCGAAGTTGATGAAGAACTGCGTGGTGCGCGAATCGGGTCCGGAGGTTGCAAAGGTGACGGTGCCGCGCATGTTGCTGGCCTTGACCGGGTCGTCGGGGATCGGCTTTGCGCGCCATGCGGCGTTGAGAGCCGGGTCGCCGCTGATTCCGGCCTGCGCCATGAAGCCAGCGATCACCCGAAAGAATGCGACGTCGGTGAAGTAGCCATCTTTCACGAGTTCGTAGAAGCGGTCGGCGCCCTTGGGCGCCCAGTCGCGGCGCACCTCGATCACGATCGCGCCTTTCGTCGTATCGAGCTCAACGCTGTACTGGCTCGGGGCTCCATCGTTGTCTTTGGTCACCTCGGCCGGCGTCTTTTCGCTGGGCGCGGGGGTTTGTTCCCCTTGGCTTTTGGCTCGGGGTTCTTCTTCTTTGGGGCATCCGACGAGGAGGGCCCCGGCCAACATGAACAGAACTGCGGTTCGCATGGGCGTACCTTGGCAAGCCTTCGTCATCGCGCAAGTCCGCAGTCGCTCAGGAGTCGAACAGGCCTCGAAGCTTCTTGATGAAGCTCGCTTGCTGCGGGTAGGATTCATCACCGATCTCCTGGGCGAGCTCGTTGATCAGCTTACGCTGACGCCGGCTGATTTCCTGGGGCACCTCGACCAGGACCGTCACGAGCTGATCGCCTTTGCCGTAGCCGCCGTACACCGGGATTCCCTTGCCGCGCAGGCGGAACACCTTCCCCGGTTGGGTCCCAGGCGGAACCTTCATGAGGACCTGTCCGTCGAGTGTAGGAACCTCGATGCTGGCGCCAAGAACGGCTTGGGGAAAGGAGATCGGGACCGAGATCAAGATATCGGCGCCGTCGCGCTCGAACAGCGTGTGATCGGTCACTTTGATGTTGATGTGCAGGTCGCCGTTCCCGTCGGCGCTAGCCTCGCCTGCCCCTCGGACCGTACGGACCGCTCCATCTTTGACACCGGCCGGGATCTTCACGCTCATCGATTCAGCGCGCATCTTCGTGCCGCTGCCCTTGCAGGCCTCACATGGAATTGGAATCTTCTTCCCTGTGCCGAGGCAGGCGTGACAGGGTCGCGCGGCGGCAAAGAGGCCGCGTTGATACTTCACCTGCGCGCGTCCTTGGCAAACCTTGCACTTGTGGACGGGAGTGCCGGGTTTCGCGCCGCTGCCTTGACAGCTTGCACAGTCGGCGGGGCGGTTGACGTCGATTTTCCTTTCGACGCCGAGCGCGGCTTCGATGAATGAGATCTCCAGGTCGTAGCTGAGGTCGCGTGCACTCCGGCGCTTGCGGCGTCCGCTGCTGAACACCTCACCAAACAACCCTTCGAGGATGTCACTGACGGCGCCGAAGTCGCCGGGTTCGAAGCCCGGACCACCGTTCTCGAATGCGGCATGCCCGTAGCGGTCGTACTGCTGGCGCTTGCCGTCGTCGCAGAGCACGGCGTACGCCTCGCTGGCCTCTTTGAAGGAATCCTCGGCCGCGGGGTCGTCCGGATTGCGGTCGGGGTGGTACTTCATCGCGAGTGCGCGATACGCTTGCTTAATTTCGTCGGCTGACGCCGTGCGACTGACTTCGAGAATCACGTAGTAATCACGCTTGGGCACTGGATTTCGGAGTGTAGACGCGCGGCTTGCGCGTGCAAACAGCGTGGAAGAGCAGGCGATAATGTGGGAGGGGAGCCAGATGCCGGCAGTCGAGCTCGAAATCGGAGGAGAGGAGGCCGGGGAGAGGCTCGATGTGTTTCTCGCCCGTCGCGTTCCTGAGCTCAGTCGTGCCCGAGCCAAGGTTCTCATTGGAAACGGCGAGGTTCGGGTCGACGGCCGCCGGGTCAAGAAGAGCTATGCCCTGGCGGCCGGCGACCGAGTCACCCTGGAGAGCCTGCCGGGCCCCGTGGACTTCCACGCTGCTCCTGACCCGAGCCTGGGACTCGAGATCTTGCTCGAAACCGACTCTTACGTCGTGGTCGACAAGCCAGCCGGCGTTCCGAGCCATCCGTTGCAGGAGGGCGAGCTTGGCACTCTGGCCGGTGCGCTGGTCGCCCGATATCCCGAGATGCGAGGCGTTGGATACCGAAAGCGCGAGCCCGGGATTTTACACAGGCTCGATACTGGGACCTCGGGTCTGATGCTTGCGGCCCGGGATCCACAAACGTTCGACCAGTTGCGCCGAATGCTGCATGCCGGCGAAATCGAAAAGAGATATCTCGCGCGCTGCGTCGGAGTCGTCCCAGCGCCCATGGTCATCGACACGCCCATCGCGCCCGACCCACGCGACCGCCGT
>Ga0209536_100013770_pt1 | contig 11643 bp, 11 predicted proteins | sample DeeMarSeWOR28_12_FD_187461 | JGI IMG/M metagenome (GOLD analysis project Ga0209536, IMG submission 187461) | Marine sediment microbial communities from White Oak River estuary, North Carolina - WOR-2-8_12 (SPAdes) (version 2) | ecosystem: Environmental > Aquatic > Marine > Intertidal zone >... | reverse complement strand
TGATGACCTCAATAGCCCTATCCTTATTGCACATCTGTTTGACAGCATTAAAACCATTAACCTGATTTTGAAGGGAAGAGAACAAATTGACAGCAAAGGATTAGAAGAATTGAAGACGATTTTTAATCATTTTGTATTTGATGTATTGGGTTTATTGCCCATGAAAGAAAGTGGTGATGTTTCATGGGCATTGAAAAACAGAGTGTTGTCGGAATCAGACATTGTACTGCTCAGTAAGCTCGTAACCGGAGCCCATAGACCAATAGACAGAACGAGAGTTTTTAAATCCGTGGGTATGGCCCTATTTGACCTAACGGTGTCAAAAAAAATCTTCCGGGCGGCAATGAAGAAAAAAATTGGCAAAGAATTGAATTAAAAAAACACATGGCTCCTCAGTTTCTCTTTGATACAATGGATTGGGAATGTCCCGAAAACTGGATATCAATCAAATCGATTGATCTGCACACCGGTGGAGAACCCCTCCGGGTCATAACTGATGGATTACCCGAAATCAAAGGCAAGACTATCCTGGATAAACGGCGATTTTTTATGGAGAATTTGGATTTCATTCGGACCGGGATAATGCATGAGCCTAGAGGGCATGCAGACATGTATGGCGCGATTCTAACAGAACCTGTTACCGAAAACGCTGATTTTGGCACCTTTTTTATCCATAACGAAGGCTATAGTACGATGTGCGGTCATGCCATCATAGCACTTGTAAAGCTTGTTCTAGATACCGGATTGATCATTAAGGAAGAAACTCGGCCTGAAATAATTATCGATGCACCGCCGGGGCAGATAAGGGCTCGTGCGGAAATTCAGGAAGGAAAAGTCAGTAAAGTCTCATTTTTAAACGTCCCCTCATTCGTTCTGTATCGGGACCAATATATAAAGGTAAAGGATATTGGGAAGGTTAAGTTTGACATAGCTTTTGGCGGAGCATTTTACACAATATGTAATGCCGAAGAATTCGGGCTAAAATTGGTGCCCGGTGAATTTGATGAGTTAATACATATTGGCAGAAGTATTAAAAACGAGATAGCCGGACAACTGAAGATCCATCACCCATTTGTGGAAGACCTGAGTTTTTTATATGGTACCATCATTGTCGGACCGGCAGTGACTGATTTAAACAGACACAGCAGGAATGTTTGTGTTTTTGCAAACGGGGAAGTTGACCGGTCGGCCACTGGATCAGGCGTTAGCGCCAGGGCGGCCCTGCTGCATGAAATGAACTGTCTGGAAATCGGTGAATGGATCACAATCGAGAGTATTTTAGGAACAACCATGGATGTAAGGATTTCTGAATTGACCAGGTTTGGCGAATACAATGCAGTGATCCCTGAGGTAAGTGGTACGGCCTACATTACTGGAGAAAATACTTTTTACTTTGACCCGACAGATCCGTTAATCAAAGGATTTATCTTTCGGTAATCCCAAATATCTTTTGAGTTGGTTCCGAGAATGGTATTATATCATTGATATTTCAGCTAATCAATTTTCTGATCAAATTATGCTTGAGTAATTTTCATATTCGTGCACATGTGTTGGAAATTCCAACAGCAAAGGCTTCATCTTCTTGTTATTATGCTGATTATCGCCAATATCATTGCATGGCCCCTCGCCTATTTTCAGATCCTGAACTGGCTGCAGAATTTTGAATACCGCATCAGTATTCAACTCTATGTTTTTGTTTTGGCCACGGGAATTACTTTTCTCCTGGCAATAATAACAGTAGGATTTAAAATTGTAAAAGCATCTCTCAAAAACCCGGTGGAGGCATTGAGGTACGAATAATTAAAATAGCAATGGGTATTGGAGCGAGTATAGCAAATTATAGATACCCTCAACCCCGTTTTATACATTTCTAAAAGGCAATTAACAATTATTAAGAAAAAATCCTTCTTCCTGCTGTTCATATATCAGATATTTACCATTATTGGTTAAAATGATATATGCAGTTCTTTAAATCCTCATTCCGGTACTTGTGGAAATACAGGTTTATTTCATTCCTGAATGTAGCAGGTCTTACTGTCGGATTTATATGTATTACGCTGATATCTCTTTGGATCAATCATCAGCTTTCATACGACCAGCATTTTCAGGATAGTGGTGATATATACCGTTTAACCATTGAAGTCAATGAGCCAAATGGTTATCATTCGCATTTTGCACGTTGCTGGCAGTCCTGGTCGAGGAAGATGCCGATGTATTTTTCCGAAATCGAGCAAATGGCCTTAATCGCTCCATTGCGACGCACTGCAGTAAAGAAGAATGAGGTCAAGTTCAACGCGGAACAGGTATTTCGCTGTAATACTCAAGCCCTTGACATATTCGATGTAGAAATCGTTTCAGGTAATCCTGATGTCAATATGGAGGAACCCAATTTGGTTTTAATCTCAGAAAGTCTGCACCAGAGGTTTTTTAATAACCAGGTACTATTGGATTCAATAATCCAAATGGCTGGCGCATTCGACACAGAATTTCAGGATTATAGGATAGCCGGAATTTTCCGGAATTTTCCGGAATCCACGCATATGCATCCGGAGATCCTGGTCTCATTGCCGGACCCTGATCAATATGAGGGCTGGGCGTACACCTATTTCAAATTATCTGAGGGAGGGGACCCAGGTAACGTTATTGAGCGGTTTTCCGACTTTGCGCAAGATCATTTGGAACCCGAAGCGATCCAAACACAGACCATTCATTTGCAGAATATCAGGGATATTCACCTGTATTCTAACAAGGACCGGGAAATAGAAATAAATGGTAACATTAAGGTTGTGTATCTATTTTTCTTTATAGGTACGGTGGTATTGATCATTTCCCTGATCAATTATGTGAACCTTAACCTGCTTCTCAATTTCAGACAGGCAAATACATTGTTTTTAAAAAAAATCCTGGGGGCGGGAAAGCTGGACCTTTTTCTGGGCATGTTGGTCGAAAATGCTATCCTCATTTTTTTCTCATGTTTGGCAGGCTTTATATTCCTTATGCTATTGAACCACAGCGGTTTAAATTTTGATGTCAATTATCAGCAATTAGCATTGACTTTATTTATTTTATTTTGGTTAGCCCTATCCCTTACCCTCCTGCCTCAAATGCTGATCCAACAGGGTTGGTGGATCTCGGGAATTTCACTGAAAAATAATGCGTTCAATTATTCGACTTTTCTGAAAAAGGGGGATAATAGATTTAGGAAGATATTGGTAATTCTTCAATTCATTTCTACAATCGTATTGATTTCCAGTGCCTATTATATCCATCTGCAGGAAAAATATCTATATAATAACCGAATGGGATTTACGGATCAAAAGATCATGGTAATCAAAGATCTTAACTGGAAGATGCGTGAAAAATACCCGGAACTTCGTAATTTACTACTCAATTATTCCAAGATAAAAGAAATTACAGCCAGCATGGAGCCGCCATCGGGTTATGTAATGGATGCTATGTCCATTGACATGGATGGGCTTCCGGATAACGAGGAACTTTCAATTTTTGTTTTTCCTGTTGAAGAAAACTACATTGATTTTTATGAAATTCCCCTTATATCGGGTTCAGATTTTAGCCCATATGCTCATGATAATCCACAGGAAGAATACATTTTAAATGAATCAGCGATGGCTCACCTGGGATTTGATGATCCCGAAGAACTTCTAGGGAGGAACTTCAAACTCAATTTTTATATTGATACGCTGTTTGAAGGTGGAACTATAAAAGGTGTTGTAAAGGATTTCAATCTGTCACCACTTCATGAAAAGATAAAACCCCTGGTATTGTTTCAGAAATCGATTTGGTACAGCACGATACTGATAAAGGTAGATTCTGCCAACCTGATGGAGACAATCCAATTGGTTAAAGGCGTATGGGACGAATTGTACCCGGAGTATATGTTCGATTTCGCTTTTGATGATGATCTTTATTATAAGGCGTACCGGAATGAGATCATACAATCAAAGCTCTCCAAATACCTGACCTTGATGGCACTTATTATCGCGTGTCTTGGATTATTCGGAATCAGTACTTTAATCATACAACTGAGATCAAAGGAAATTGGCATCAGGAAGGTCCATGGTGCATCATCGTTGAATATCTTCACAATGTTGGCATGGGATTTCCTTCAATGGATTGTCATTGCACTTGTAATTGCAACACCGATAAGCTGGTATATCTTGTTCAAATGGAGTGAAAATTATCCCTATAAGGCGGACTTGTCTTGGTGGTTATTCCTCATTGCAGGTGTAATTGCTTTGGTATTCGGACTTATCTCAATTAGCTATTATGCTATTAAAGCTGCTACCAGGAATCCTGTAGAAGCCCTGCGGTATGAATAAGCATTTTCACCATTTTCAATCCTGTGAAAGTGCATATAATTTATTATATTGAAAGTTTTATTAGCTATAATCATGCGAAAAATAGTGTATTACGTTGCCTCAACATTGGATGGATTTATTGCCGCACCTGACGGTTCGGCTGATAAATTTATTCATGAAGATAGTATTGTGGAGTATTACCAGCAAGACCTGGCCAACTTTGATACTACGATTATGGGCAGAAACACGTACGAATTCGGATACAGATTTGGTCTAAAACCAGGCCAAAGAGCTTATCCTCACATGCGGCATTACATTTTTTCGAATTCCCTTGAATTTGATGATGCCGAGAATGAGGTTCAAGTGTTTGATCTCGATGTAAAACAGATAAAAAAAATAAAGGAAGAAAAAGGTTCGGATATCTATCTCTGCGGCGGAGGGATTTTTGCCGGCTGGCTGCTGGATTTTGAGTTAATTGACACACTTAAAATCAAACTTAATCCACTTCTGCTAGGGGAAGGCATCAGGCTCTTTGGACCATCTTTAAAATCAGTTTACTTGAACCTTAAGGAAAGTTTAGACTTCGAAAATGGATTTAAGATCCTGACTTATGAAATAAACTATTGAACGAATAAATCATGACCCGGAAGGAAGTAATGCAAGAATTAAAAAACTATGGTAATGAAACCACCAAAAAGATCTTCATCAACCATGGTGCCCGAGAGCCATTTTATGGCGTAAAAGTGCAGGACCTGAAAAAGTTGGTAAAAAAAATCGGGAAAGACTACAAACTTTCGCTCGAGTTATTCGATTCAGGCAATTCTGATGCGATGTATCTTGCCGGACTTATAGCAGATGAAAAATCTATGACAAAAAATGATCTTCAAAAATGGGTGAAAGGTGCGTACTGGTATATGATCAGTGATTATACCGTTCCCTGGATAGCTGCTGAAAGTGATTTTGGAGAGGAACTGGCCTTGGAATGGATTGAATCCAATGAAGAATTTGTCGCTTCGGCAGGTTGGTCGACGTTATCCAGCCTTGTCGCAATTAAACCTGATGAAGAACTGAATGTGCCGCATCTCAACAATTTAATTGATCGGGTAATAAACGAAATCCATAATGCCCAGAACAGGGTTCGTTATGCTATGAATGGATTTATAATTGCTGTAGGTTCATATGTTAAGCCCCTGACCGAAAAAGCGGAGGGGGCCGGCAAAAAAATTGGTAAAGTTCATGTTGATATGGGTGGTACCGCATGTAAAGTACCTTTTGCCCCGGAATACATACAAAAAGTTATTAAGCGGGGAAGTCATGGCAGGAAGCGGAAGGTGGCCCGCTGTTGAAAATATTACAGGCAATAGCAATACTATGCTATTGCCTTACTTGCTATCCAATGATGGTCGCTGTATCAACTGCCTGGAAAAAACGGGTAGCCAGGCCATTTTTAATGGTCCAGATATGTGCCGCATTTGCCCTGAATTTCTTTCCTGTTGCTTTCCACGTGCCGGCATAATAGCCTTCCATTACCACTTTATCTCCGCTACCGAATAGGTCCACCATTTCTATATTAAATCCATCATAGTGGACTGGTATCTGGGCAAAGATATTTTGGACTACCGCATCGTGTCCTATATAGGTGCCATCTCCTTCCACAAAGGGAAATCCTGCACATTCATTCCACTCAATTTGAGGGTCAAATAAGGTAAGAACACCTTCAATATTTCCTTCTGCGAAATACTGATAGCCTTTTTTCAATAATTCAACGTTGTTCATAAGGTAGTTTTTATGGTTATAAGTAGATTTAATTAAGTTTCATAAAGTTCTTGCCAAAACCAAGTTACATAAGATATTACGACCAGGATTTTGACACAACAGATCGTACAAGGTAGGAAATAAAAAGCGTATTCGAAATAAATATTGGATCTATTGATTAGATTTAATTACTGAACAATATATTGACACTTACTATCTCAAAAAATACTTCAAAAATTACCCGATCTCTTTAGTTATTAATTGAAAATTCCTGCTAAATAATCTGATTATGGATCCTGATCAAATTACCCGAGAATTGCACCAAAATAAAGGTGTATTTCAGACTTTATTAAGTGGCGTATCCAAGGAAGGTAGTCTATGGAGTCAAAATCCAACAAAATGGTGTTTGCTGGAAGTTGTTTGTCATTTGCATGACGAAGAAAGAGAGGACTTCAGGACGAGGGTAAAATGTGTACTGGAAGATCCCAATACACCTCCCCCATCTTTCGATCCGCTGGTGTGGGTAAAAGAAAGAAACTATAAAGGCCAGAATTACAATCAGGTGCTGAGTCGCTTTCTTGAGGAAAGAGAAGCATCTGTTCAATGGCTAAGGTCCTTAAAGAATCCTACTTGGACTAATACGTATAATCACCCTAAATTTGGTCCTATGAGTGCCTACCTGTTTCTCAGCAACTGGCTTGCGCACGATTACCTGCACTTTCGACAGATAATCAGATTGAAATTTGATTATTTGAAAGAAAAATCGGGAGAACCTTTAACGTACGCCGGAACCTGGTAAAACTTCTGATTACCTCTAAACATTGTTGACGACCGGAAATGGTTCCGGGATTACTTCCGAATCCTCACCCAGCATGTCCAGCAGATCAATCTCAATTTCCCTGTCTATAGAGGAGATGAGAACATCATTCAATGGGCCTTCAAAGGAATTGCCAGCAAAAAATATCGATACGCTGCATGGAATATCTATTCTTTCAGCGCTATTAACCCAAAAAGTGGACCCGCCGCAAGAAGTAAAAACATGTACTCAGCACGCATTACGGTTGATAAACTGTTTAATAATTGGATACTTAGTATTGTTATTGAAAATCCAATAGAATTGACTATTGTCAAGGCTGTCCCTTTGGCCTCTCCGGCAACATTCTGAGCAACAAGGGTAGAGAATAAAGGGGAATCGGCAACAACCACCATCCCCCAGAATACCATGAAAGTGATAAATATCACCGGATTATCGATTTGAAACAGAATGGGGGACAGGATACAGCAAAGTCCTGAAAGTAATAAGGCGGTGAAAGCGGTCTTTTTGGTACCGACTCTAAGTGAAATATAACCACTGATTACACAGGCCACCCCGCCGGATGAGATGATGATGAAGGATAATGCAGGAATATTCAGGTTCACTCCACTATGCATTTCCTGAAAATTATACAGTATGATTGGGATGAAAGTCCAGAGTGCATATAATTCCCACATATGTCCAAAATATCCAAAGGCGGCAGACCGAAAATCAGCCTTTCTGAATACCCGCATGAATACTGATACATCAAATTCCTTGCTTTTTTCTCTATACGGCCCGTCTTTAACAAATAATAGAATTATCATGCCACCCAGGACAGCCAGCAAGGAGGTGATAACTATTACCGTTTTCCAGGGAAGTTCGCTCGTAAAATTCCTTAATATATGAGGAAATCCAGTGCCCAGCGTAAGTGCGCCAACCAAAAATCCCAGGGAAACACCCAATGTTTTGCTGAAATGATCCGCTGCGATCTTCATTCCAACTGGATAGATCCCTGCCAGAAAAAATCCGGTGAGAAATCTTAGTAAAAGTAGACTGGCATAGGTATTCCCTTGCAAAATAATGAGTGCATTAACCAGGGCGCCCAGAATAGCATTTACAAAAAACACTCTGCTGGGTGAAAAACGATCGGAAATGGTTAGAATGGCAAATAACAATGTGCCAATTATAAATCCGAATTGAACGGCGGAAGTGAGATGACCCAGGGCATTTGCTTTAAGATCAAAATCAATCATTAGATCTTCCATCACCGCGTTTCCAGCAAACCATAAGGATATGCATGAAAATTGTGATAATACGATAATGGTTACTATCCAGTTTTTATTCTTCATTCAGGAAACCGGTATTGGGAATAAATCCAAATCTATTTTTTGGCCATATTATATGACCATAAACCTTTCAAATTAATGGATCTGAAATCGTTTTACAAAAAAATCCGGTGAATTATGATACATTATCCTGGCAAGAATGTGATGGTTGAAGTGTTTTATTTCATTTCCTGTACGTATTTAAGATCCTGCTCAACATCTTTTAGGAAAAATTTCCAGTGAAATTCTGTAAATTCAGGCCATAGTGAATCATGATACCCCATACTCACGTAAGGCATTGGCTTATACTTGTCTTCAGTGAGTGAAATAATATTTTTCCAATGATCAAGACAACTTACCAGGTACTTTTCCGCTGCCTCCTGTTGAGCCCTTTCCTTTCCATCGTAAAATAAACGCAAGGCAACGCCTGCCCTGATTTTATCGGCAAAATACAAGCCCAGATTACACCAAATCTCAAGATCATCAAGTTCTAATCCGAGTGCAGGATTGACATTGGAATTCCGCAATTCTTCAATACATTCCATGCCCTCGGAAGCCCTTGTACTGACACGATCAGCCAGCTGAAGGGGAGTTACCCAATCGCTTGATAAGGTATCGCCACTAATTCTGGCTCTGCAATATTTTTCTATGCTTAGATAATTTGGAGCCAGGGTTTCATGACGTATCATTTCTTCAATGGATATAAAAGGTGATTGCTGATCATCAAAACCAAATTGCACGGGTGCGAGAAATCCTTCTGAGTATAAGGTGAAATCCCATGTCCCCTTATAAAATGAGGCTATTTCCAGGGGTGTCTCTGAAGCAAGTGAATACGCTTTCAACAACTTTAATGCATCAACATTCTGATATCGAATGGAAAACAATTGCGCGATGGATTCGTCGGTTTCTTCTGGGTTGAACAACAGTCTGCCCCACATCGCGTAGAACAACCATTGCTTCTGGAAAGCATAGTCCCAGGTTTTATGAGGGTGATCTTTTTGGGAGTAATCCACAGCAGGAATATATCCCTCGGAACCGATAAAATACCCATCCACATAATCATGATTGTTGGTGGCAATATGATTGCGGATAAATTCAGGATTCCCCCACCTTAATACAAAAAAATCTTCATTGCGGATGGTCCATGCTATAAAGTAATTCTCTGGCTTAGGATCCCAAAATTCCCGCATGATCGTCCCATCATTATTGGCATGGGTAATTGCCAGGGTTGGGGTCGAATGACCGTGAGACCAGTTAAACTTTACCTCTACAACTGTTTTTTCTGGAAGTCCGGCGTAATCGATAACCCGCCTCATTTCTTTTGGATCTCCTGCCAACACTGCCCTGTGTATGAATTTTACTTTCCGGTCGGCTTGATTCATTCCATCTATGAAGGTTTCCCTTATCCATTCTTCACGCTGCAACGGCGTCATCAGGTTCTCGCCCCAGTTACCCATCCAGTCGGCCAGTGTTACCCCCAAGCCCGTAAGGTCCTCATACTCATTGATCAGTTGGGTAACAGATTCCCGGGTGTATTTTTTGACCAGTTCGGATCGGTCGTCATATATTTTTGCATCATAGTTTTCGGCAAATTCTTCGGAGACCACGATATTCCAGTTCACAATATAGGTCTCAATTCCCCTTATTTTTGCCATCCTGAAAAGAGATTTCCAAAAAGTTTTCCATTCCTCAAGTTCATCATCGTCAAAAGGAGTTGCTTTTGGATAATTCCTTGATCGAATCATAAAGGGAAACAAATGGTTGCTCCAAAGGGTCAAGGCATTAAATCGGTTTTCTACCATCATATCCAGGAAGGATTTCCAGTATTTCAGATCCCTGCACATCTGTTCATGTATTTCAGTTGCCGGTCCCGGCCGGTAGGGAGCCCATGGAAGATTAAACTTGATGGCCCTGAAGGAAATGGCTGGATTAATCTTCTTTTCCTGAATGTGTTTAATATTTCCATGCACGCGCAATTGATCAATTATATCCATGATGCCATATACGCATCCCCGTTCCGTAACAGCAACCACGTACAATGAGTTGTCTCTCCAGGTTGTGATGAACCCATCATTAACAATCTCGGTTGAATACGAAGCATACAATGATTTGTACTCATCGGCAATTCCTGATCCGGAGGTAAGAAGTACGATCTTGGTATCCGGTGGGGAATTCTTTACGGTGGTAATAATTGAATAATTGGAAGTTGTAAGTTGCTCGGATAATTTCGAAATTCCATAGGTCATCGACGGACTTTCTGAATCAGAAAGAATCGCTACATTTTCTGAGGATTGGCATGCTGTAAAAAGTATACAAAGATAGAGTATTGATACATTTAGTAAAATACCATGCATTGAATTAATAAATTTCATTGTATGAGTTTTTATGTCTTAAAAATACGAATCCCGGAAAGCAGATAATAAATTAGGTACACAAAAAAAGGTAATATCAGGCATGAATATAAATACTTTCACAGATAACACTGATCTCATGCATGATGAAAACATTCCAGGATATTCCTTTGATGTTGCTTAAAACAAACTAGTGTGTTTAAATTATATATGCGCTTATGCAATTATAAATATTTAAATATTGTACCTTAATCCACTTTTTTGAAATTGAGCTGTATGCCTTCATAATTTTCCAGGATCAACATATTCCCATCAAGCCTGTACCGCAAAATCCTGCCAGGAACGGATTTAAGGATTCGTTCTTCCAACTCCATATCTTCACACATCATTCGCGTGACGGCAAATTCTTCGAAATAAAGCTGATCGACGCCTGTACGGTAAAATCCAACATTGAAATTATTACATCCCAGATGTCCACTGACCCGACCCTCCTCTACAAACACTTCAAATACCGGGTTTCCTTTATTTTCATTAAGATATGACTCAATCGGTTCCTCATCAATAGCAACAAGCACCCAGATATCATGCAGCCTGTAATCCGGAGCATAATCTCCACAACCCTTAAATACTTTAGATTCCTCCTGCCTTTCCATATTTACTTCCACGGCCACAGAATACCTGAACACTTCATCAGCCATTGTATCATTACACGTTTCCTGTATGATAGTAATAATGAGTTCAGCGGATTCATTCTGGCCCGATATCCTGGTCACAGGAGCATCCTGAGCCTGGTGGATGGCCAGCGAGGCAGTTTCAATCTTCAATCCTTCCATTGTCCTGAACTGTATGCCTTTTTCAAAATCTATTGCAAGGGACCAGAAAGGTTCATTGCCCCGGCCAGTAAAATCTATCCCATCTTCTCTAACCTGTTTTTCACTAATATCTTTTGCCGGATATTCTCCACCTTCAGCAATCCTGTTTATCCCCATTGAAGTAAGTATAATTAATGTCAATAGGATTTTATCTCTTATCTTTAATGTATCTTTCATTGTTTTAAAATTTATTATTGGTGGATAAATATACGTCATTATAGTTGG
>Ga0209536_100013769_pt1 | contig 11643 bp, 8 predicted proteins | sample DeeMarSeWOR28_12_FD_187461 | JGI IMG/M metagenome (GOLD analysis project Ga0209536, IMG submission 187461) | Marine sediment microbial communities from White Oak River estuary, North Carolina - WOR-2-8_12 (SPAdes) (version 2) | ecosystem: Environmental > Aquatic > Marine > Intertidal zone >... | reverse complement strand
CCACCGTTATACCACAAGGCAAGCTGGTCAACGAACGCACTGCCGCTCCACAACCGCCAGTATATGTGCGCGGTGGTGTCCGAATCCCACCGCTCCACCACCATCTTGGCCACCGTGTTGTATTGAATATTATAATCAATATACCAGCCAAGCCCATCCGCTGGTGTTGCGTCGGTGGCGGCCTCATACGTGCCGAGCTTCAGAAGCTCGTTTGTCACCGTAGGGGCATAATGCGACCACCAAAACACCATTGACGTCGTGGTGTCGGTGTAGATGTATGAATCGAGGTATTGACAGTATACATTTTTCCACCGATACGGACCGGAGCCGAGATTGTATGTCTCAGCGGCGAAGGGCAACAGGTTTCTTGTTTTGACTTGGTCATCGTAATAGATGCCCAACTGCTCCGTCATCACGTTGCTGGCGTTGTTCAACACCCACGTGAAGTTGGCCTGGTCATTGGCACCGGAGCGCGTCCACTGGAGATACCCAACGTGGAAGTAGTCAATACGAAATCGAATTTGGCCTGCAAACCCGTCTGCTATCACCGCATCACTGTCAACGTCAAACTGCCCCACATAAAGGGGCGTGTTGGTGGTGGTGATTCCATGCCTGGTGATATAAAATCCGCTTGCAGTCTGTGTGTTGCTCGGATACAGCAAGTTGATCGCAGTGCCGATGAGTGTGTGCCAGCGATAAGTGACGCTGCCGAGATTGTATAGGGTACTGACTGTGGGGTTGAGGTCGTCATAAACACCTTCGCCTGCGGCCGTTGACAGGCTCAGCGTATCAACATACGCCGTCCCATCGCTGTACAGGTCCTTCCATTGGAACGAGTTAGCGCCCAAATCCTCACTATCATCCAAAATTGGGATCAAGCTGCCACCAAATTCGATGTAATTGGGTGGCACGATATTGATCCAATATTGGGTTGAACTGAAATCGCCGCCCGCTGCTGTGTTTTCTTCCAAGCGCATGCGGCCGTTGTCAAGCACCATCCGCCATAGACCACCAGCGTCAATGGCAAAATCGGACTCACGCCAATAGACTCGTGGTGCCGCATGTTGCAACCAAAGATATTCGGTGTAGACGATATCCCACAGATAACTACTGGTGCCCAAAGAAAGGTTGCCGCTGGTCGCTGGAAGGATGCTTGTTGCGACACCTTCACCACCGGTGGTTGACAGGCTCAGCGTATCAACATACGCCGTCCCATCGATGTACAGGTCACTCCATTGCCTCGTTGCATTGCCAAGATCATAGGTGTCATCCACTCGTGGAACCACATCGGCATCTGGATAGATTGCATTTTCTGGATTTGAAAACTGCACCCATAATCGGGCAGCGCTGAAATCGCCAGCTGCCGCGGTGTTCTCAAATAGCGCAAACGTCCTACCATTGAGCCTGATACGCCAGAGCCCCCCATCATCAACGGCCTGATCAGTATCCCGCAACATCACCGCTGGGTCAGGTGTCATAACCCAAACATACCCAGCGTACAAATTGAGCCACCGCAACGAGCTGGAGCCGAGGTCGTAAGTCAAATCTGCCGCTGGCAGAATGCTCCCACCAACGTTCAAATTGGTGACGTAGATGTTTGCCCATTGGTAGCTGGCGCTGCCGAGGTCGTATGTGTTGTTGGCGTATGGTAGGATGGTGCGGGTGTCGATGCCCCCATCGTATTTGAGGGTGAGCTGGTCGTACCATGTTGACACCGGGCCACGTAATGACCAAACAAGATCCACCCGGTCATCTCGTTTGACCCATTTGGTCGATGCGAATGAAGCACTATTTAACATATAATACAGTACGCCACCAAATCCATTAACCGCAGTGGCATCAGTTATAACATTATACTGCCCAACCCTATACGCATCGGCGGTGCCTGTAGTGGTATGCCTTTCAATTGCGAATGTCCAATCTCCAGCTACATTATCAGAGTGATACAGGTCGTTTCTTGTCGCATACAACGTACCCCATCGATAAGATGGTCCACCTAAATTAATTGATGCAGTTGTGGTTGGGACAAAAGTGGTTGCACACCCCTCCCCAGCCGTCGTTGACAAGCTCAGCGTGTCAACGTAGGCTGTCCCGTCAATGTACAGGTTGCGCCATTCGCGCGTTGCAGAGCCAATATCTACAGTATTGTCGTTGGTTGGACTGAAATGTTTATAGCAAAGTAAACTAGAAGACACTCGGTCAGATTTTAACCAACCATTAGCAACGCTGAAATCACCTCCCACAGCAGTATTTTCCTGAAAGTAGAATTCTCCGCCAGAGTAAAAAAGACGCCAAAGACCACCAGCGTCAACTGCTATGTCAGTCTCTCGCCATTGCAACGTTGGGGATGAACTGGATATCCTCAAAGTGGAATTGAAACGAGCATTGTTTTGGACATCCAACGGCCAATCTCCGCTGGTATCATACACCTTGCCAATTCCAATGCGTCCGGTATCACCATCCACAGTGAAATAATTGGCTGTTCCAGCGGTGTTGGTATGCCTCCACTCGCCTTTGATCAGGTGGCTGTCATCGCTGTCATCATCGCCAGCGGTGAGATTGTCTGTGATGGTTGCATCGGAGTACACCGTCACAACATCGTGCTGGGTCGTTGTGCCTTGAACTTCAAGGTCACCTTCGATGTAGACGTCACCGGCCTCGGTGACTCTGAATCGGACCGTGCCCGCGCTGTTGGTGACTCGGATTTGGTCTTCAGCACTTTCACCTGCGATGGCTTTCACATCAATCTTCACGCGGCCGTTGCTCGCCACCCGGGTGAAGTCTGAAAGGTCGCTCAGTGAAGCTTCCAGCACGTCTTGCTGGGTGATGTCAAATGCTGTGGGTGTCCCTCCGGCGCCGATGCCGGTGACCGAGCCAATGTAGGCATAGCCATCGGCGTCAAACAGCGAGCTGAGGCGCCGGATGGTTGGGCCGAGCAAGATGACCGTATAATCGCTTGCTGTTGTGCTGATGGTGTCTTGGCCGAGCTTCGCGGTTGTCGTGATGCGGTTGACCGCTCCGGTCCACGTCACCGTACATTCTTCAACGGCAACGCTGTACGTGATTGCGTTGGCCGGAAGCACTTTCATGAACACGAGCGCTTTGCGGCCGGCGTGGCTGACTCCGGCCTCGCAGACGTTGTCGATGTCGAATTGGATGTTGGAGCCAAGGTCTACAACGGCATTAGGGTCGCCGCTCTCACCGATGGCCTCTGCCCAGGAAATGAATTCTGGACCGCTCGTGCGCGGATTGATCTGCACCCCAACCGGTCGCTCACAATAGTGAAGCGCCACGTCATAATCCACAGCAGCGGCATTCTCGAATTGGATACCGGTGTTGTAGTCAGTGTCTTGCCAGGGGTCTAAGATATGACCATCGCCGTCTGTGGCTTGCGCTGTTCCACCAAGCGCAATTTTGTCGGCGCCCGAGTCACCGAGCGTGATGGCTGTTTCGTACACACAGCTGGACTTGAACGTGCGCTCGTGAGTTTCCTGGACCAAGGCCCGGAGGTGACTCAAGAAATTGTCGTCAAAGTCTGTCGTGCCGAGCAAACGCTTGCGGGTGATGTTCACATATTCGGCTGCTGTTGACATGTCACGCTCCTATGAGTTCACGTCCACCAATTCGGTAGTCATCGGGATGGGCATCACTTCCACTTCGTCAATGGTGATTTTGCCCGCTGCCCCTGGTTTTTCCATGGCGACTGTACCAACGCTCAACACGCTATCGGTTGTGTCGATGCGTAGCGTGCCATCAAAATACACGCGCAACTGATTGGTTGCGCCATCTCTCAAGGCTTCCACACGAAGGCCGTACCACTCGCCTTCATACAGAGCTTCGCCAATCGTTGAGAAATCAAATGCGGCAAGCAACGCGTTGCCCGAGGTGGCAAACCGCCACAAAGACACGATGCCGGTATCAACGCCAACATCAACCATGTAATAGTTGTCAGCATCTGTGTACAACCACAAAAGTCTGAAGCTGTCGCCAACGTCTTCAATCTTGAATCGGGTGTACGCCGCATAATCGTACCAAGCGAGCCCGGCCGGCACGCTAACAACCGCGGTTGCGGCCGCTCCGGCTGGCATCACAGCATGGCCATCTTCAACTTCCAATGAGCCTGTAACATCCCACTGGGAGGTGTCTTGGAGGCCTGTGAACTGATCCAAGAGCCAGATGTAGCTGACTTCAATTTTCTCACCCACCGGCCGAAACAGCTTCACAAGGTCGATCACAAGCGTCCGGTCAAGCGGCGCTGACAAGTTGTCCACGATGCGTAGGTTGGACCGCATCTCATCTTGCTCGGGCTCGCCTGGCAAATCGATGATCCATGGGTCTCGACCTTCGTGTGTCTCGCCAAGCTCGGTCTCATCCAGCACCCATCGGAAGTCAAACCAATTCCAAACTCGGTTGCGCGCTCCGGTGACAAGCCGAAGCAATCCGATGAGCGTGTCTTCCGGCCCTCTGTTCTTCCAGATGGCTGTCGAATTGGAAATCAGCTTCCTGAGTTGGTCATAGCTGAGTTGGTCGGTGATGTATTCAAGGTCGGTTGTCCAACCAACGATGTCCTTCAAATAGACCAGGAATTCATCTGGGATGGTGGTGATGTCCCAGAGGTCTTTGATGGAGAAAATTTTGAACTGGATATCCTGCCAGACTTGCTGTGGCCCTTCCATGTACCGTTTCAAGAACAACGTCTCTTTGCTGTCCTCTCTGCGGATGGGCCCAAGGATGAACCGGTACATATCCAGCGGCAGCAATTCTTCAGCGGCTGGGGGCTCAACGTACCCCAACATCAGCGAAGTGGAGCCGGACGCTATCGGGTTGTTCGCAAGGTCCTGAATCGCCATTGCTGCCTCAAGGGTTCATTGTCAATGTGTACACTTCGCCTGGTATTTGATCGCTGGTCACCAATTCTACTGTGTCACCTTCCATGTTCAAAACGCTCAGAACGCTCAAGCCCTTGTCAAATGAATACTTGGAGATGTCTCGGATGTCAGCGTTGTCCTTCATATTTTCGCTGAACACCACGTTCACTCGATTGGCGCTGATTGGCTCAACTCGCAATATGGTCGGTGCATCCCCTACAGCGGTGAACGGCTTCTCATCGTGGCCCGGGTCGATACCGAGCCCTGCGGCATTGGTTGGGCAATTTGGCACCCCATGGGGCGCAATCGCCGCAATGTATGCCTTGCCATCGGTCATCTCTGAGATGTTCAATTCCACGTAGGTCGGCAACGAAATTGGCTCTGGACTCACACTTTGGATGGTGACGCCTATCGCTCCGGCCTCATCCGGATTGACTTGGTAGTTGCTGGTGTTCAACAACTTGGTGTCTTTCTTCATAGGTTGGCTGAAATTCAGCCTGATTCTGATTGATGACACCACGTCAACCGAAGTCATCTTGGGGAGGTCTGCTGAAGATGCCCACCCCGCAAACGCGACTGGCCCAAGCCCCGCAAAGGCATGGTCCATGGCCGGCTGATTCAGCCAACCTTGGAATTGAGCAGCCGCCAACCCGGCCATTCCAACCGTGAAGGTCGTTTTGGCGTAGCCTTCAAAACTGGCGGCCGCTCCAGCGGCCATGTCGACATAGGGCATCGTTAATCCGCTGTAACTCTGAGTTGGCCGGTCAAGAAGCGCACCGTGTCGCCGTCATTGACTTGCCTGGTTGTTGGTGTGCCGGCGCCGTCATCGAGCTGGCAAACGATTTTGGGATTGACGCCATCATAGATGACAACCCAACCGATGAGCCCCCATGCTGCGCCGCTTGCCGTTCCAAAATTGATCTCGGCGTTGGTGCGCTTCGTGGCCACACCGCTTTCCAGCGCCGCCGCTGCCCACTGGGTACCGTCGTTGTTGATGGTCTTGCGGGCATAACCTCCGCCGCTCGGCTCGGCAATGCTGCTCCCATCCTCACCCGGGTCAGCCGTGGACAAGGCGAGATCCAAGGTGGCGCCCAACAGGGTTGCTCCGGCGCCGAGCGCGGCATCCAAAACGGCCAGTTCAAAATCATTGATCAAAGACATCGGTGGCTCCTATGTTGGCTCAACAACTGTGATGGTAATGGTGCCGGCCGTTGGCAACTCCTGGCTCAACAGCTGTATGTCGGCAGCAGGCTCGGTGATCTCAACCTTGGTGATGCTCTCGTCAGTTTCAAATATCTCGTGACTGATACGAGACACCGGCACCTCGGCTCCAAAGTGCCATTCCCATTCACCGGTGCCTTCCTTTTGGGCCTCCGGCTGAAGGATGAGCCCGAGCTGGCTGCGCACCGCTTCCGGCTCGACATCACCGTACACCGTTGCCGTCACGTCAATTTCTCTTGGTGTGTAATTGGTGGCGGAGGCCTCTTGATTGGAAATGAGGTGTTTTGCCACTGGTGGTATCGCATATTGGTCGCCATTGAAATACAGCTCCAACGCGGCCAGTTGATCAGCCGTCGCCGCAGCTCCACCCTTAGCCACGACAATGATGCCAACGGTCTTGGGTCCATACAACTCTTCATAGGCGATGGCGCGTGAGAATGGGGTGGCCCCTTCCTCATCTGTGAATGCCACCGTCAATTCTTCAACGTCTGTCGGACCAATCGCCACCGTCTTGGTCCGGAGCGAAGCTGGGCCCTCAATCTTGGCGCGCTCCAAGCTCTCTTCAGTTGCCCCTTGCGCCTCCGCCCAGCCGGCCGCCTGCCTCGGGTTCCAGAGCTTGTTGATGTAGTTCAAGCCGCTCTTGTCCACAGACACCTTGTTGGCGCCCACATTGCCGTCATTGTCGCCGCCATAGCGGTAAGTGGCCCAGACGTTGCCCACGCCTACGGGTGGAACTGCACCCGTTAAACCGTCACCTGTTTTGATTGTCGCTCGGTCATTCTCACCGAGCACAACTTGGAAGTGTTTGTCGCCTGGGAGGCTGTTCAGAAAGTTGTCGACCTCCGCCCACGCGACACCTTCAACGTAGAATTCCATGGTGCCGTCAATGTAGTGATCAGTTGACGTTTGGAATTCCTGATTTTGGAGGCCTGTGCCATTGCCCAATGGGTTGTCAATTTTGGTCCGGCCTTGCGTTGCCGACCGAAGCACATACTGCTTCCCTTCATCCATCCGAGCGCGCTGGATGGTGGGTGATGTCGGTGACGACACCTCCACGATGCGATACCGAAGCCAATACGCCTCATAGGTGTTGACCGTGGCTGGTTGCCAATATTGGGTGACCGATTGCGGCAGCGTGTACTCCACCTTGCCATCCGCGGTGAAGTCCAACAATTCGCTGTCAACTTCCAAGATATCCCACTCGGACCCAATGCTGTACTTGGTCCTGTCATCGCTCGGTGACGGCTGGCCAAGGTATCCGGTGGTGGCGATGTTGCGGAGGCCATTCCAGGTTGATTGGACATCCTCATAGGCGCCGGTCTCATTGTAGGTGACTCGGACCGTCGTGCCTTGTCGGTTTTGGAGGCCCAACAGGGTGGTGAGATCAAACTCAAGGGTGCCGCCTACCAAGGTCACATCGGTCGGCTCAGCATCAGCAGCATCGCCATCATAAAATTCCCACACCCCAGTGATGCCACTTGCCGCTGTTGTCAGGAGCGCGCTGAGCGTATCGAACATCACCTGCTTGTGACCGAAATAGATGGCATCACCTACAGCTGGTGATGCCCAAGGCGTCCAATCATCGGCTGGCGTCGTTGGGCTGTTCGCTTCGGCCGTGAAGTCAGTGAAAGTGCCACCTTCATCGGCAAACACGTAGCTGAACTCATCGGTCCGGTCAATGGTCAGCACTTCATCGGCTTCAAAATAAATGACCGGGTCTGAACCCTCTTTTGCTGTGGCCGCTTGAGCGCCTTCGCGCACGAGTGTGTATTGGAATGTGAACACCCGAGCTAACTCATACACGATGTCAACTTGGGCTGGGGTCGCCGCTCGCATCTCATAGTCGATGAGCCGGAGCATATTGCGGACTGTTTCGACCAACTTTGCCGTTGGCAGCGTCGATTCATTCGCAACGAGGTCGGTGAGCACGTTGTTGAGGTGCCCGACCAAAGCGAATGCTCTGAGCATCTGGATGGCAGGCTCAAACTCGGATTCATCTGTCAGCTCGGGACAGTTCACCCGCTTGTATTGGATGAGCGCTTCCAGGATGTCCGCATAATAGAAGGATGACCAATCAAAATCAGGTATGGTAATTGTCGTAGCCATCTGTGTCACCCCGCTGAGAACGTCTTCCTGAATTCCACTTCCTCATCGGTCTCCAAGTTGACGTACCTGAATTGGAGCGTCAGCTCTTGCTCAACGCTGTCTTCTGTCCACTCGATTGTTGATCGCAGCATCTTGTATCGAGACTGCGCCTGGAAACGACCAAAGATTTGCTCCAGCCGTTGATAGATGCGCGCCCGCACGCCCGGGTCCATCACATTGAAAATCATGAACCCGCCCAATCCAATATCCTGTTGGAAGGCGTTCTCATTGTCGTCATCACCCAGCGCTGTGTGGATGATCTTCTGGTCGTTGTCCTCGCCATCCACAGTGGCAAAGCCACCTCTTGGATTGGCGCGCATCGGTATGGCCAAGCCCTTTGCCATCAGGCTGCTCCCTTTCCACCAAGCCGCTCTGCGACCTCAGCGGCCAATTCAGTCATCGTGCCCACCCGAGCGCCCAAACCATTTTCTTCGCAGATGCGAAGCACCTCCAAAAATGCAATAGAGACAGCCTCTGCATAGCCTAAAATCTCTTCAGGCACCACACCCTGGGGGATGTCTTGGGTGACTTCAATTTCTTTGCCAGGCATGCGTTTAAAGCGTCCCACCCGAGGCACCCCCTTGGGATCAACCCATTTTTCAGCCTTGTCGAAATACACAGGGCCTGGGCGCATCGTTTTGAAGGTCTGCTTCACAATCCGGCGCTCGCCATAGGCTCGGATGATGCCTGCGGCGAAAGCACGAACGATGCGATTGTGTGCGTCTTTGTAGTCGATGGCCATCGTCAATCCTCTGGGAACACGAGGTGGGTGGAAGTTATCCCATCATCATAGCTCTCCAACATCGCAGGCATCACCGGCGCTTCACTAGGTGGAGCTGGTGGCCCACCAGGGACACAAGGCACAGCTGATAACGGTATCAAGGGCGCGATGAATTGTGGCAGCGGATGGATGTGATTATCGTGCATGTCAGCGATTGCGGGTGTGTAGGTATCGTCCAACCAAGCCTTCAAGTGCTCCGCCTGGACAGCGCTCACAGCGCCGTCACCGATGGTACAGACGGCATCGGCCTCCTGCGCCTCCACCTTGATGTTGTTCCCTTCGCCCACAATGGACTCAAACATATCAGGGTTAAGAGTGAGCTTGTGTTTCTCCTCATCCAAGGACAAGATCATCTGATTGTCCTCGGTTTGGATGTGGAAGTAGTGCTTGGCCAGCAGCCCAACTTTGAAGCTGCCGTCCGGCTCGATTTCCACCCGGGTGTAGTTGGCGGCCTCCGGCGCTTCCCCTTGCTCCAGCTGTTCCTTCATCCAGGTCAGCCAGATTCTGGGGGTGCCCTCAGTGTCGTCGAACATGAAGATGTGGCCCCAAGGTGTCGCAAATCCGCGCCGCTTGGCGTATGCCTCTGCCACGAAGTCATCGTGGATTTGGCGCTCTTCAGGGGCATCGCCATCATCATCGCCTTCGGCGTCTGTGTAGGAGCGCCGGCCGCACCAATGGATATCGAGATTGTCGATGGACGATTGGCCAAACTGTTCATCTTGCTCGGTCCCAGCGATGACTTCCAGCTCGACAATTTCGCCGACATCCGGCACATAGAACCAGCCCCAATCGAATTTGGGCTCAATCCATTGCGGCAGCGGTGTTTCCTCATCGCCCATCAAGCCGGCGCATGCGCACTGAATTCGGCCTCGTTGCTCTTCATCCTCGTTTGAGGTGACAATCGCAGGATAAATCTCGATCATGGCATCACCTTCCGAGCGTTGAAGTTGACGATGTAGCCGTCATTAGCCGAACAAACATGCTTCACCTTCGCGAAGTAATAATCACCCTCCAACCCGCTTTCAACGCCTTCGATGGAGTGCGTTTGGCGTGCCCTCATCGAAGGCAAGCCGATTGTCTGGCCGGCCGCCAGCACAAAGTTGTCGCGTTGCCGTCTGAACCATTGACGCACCCAAGCTTCCAATTCTTCACTATCTGTGATGCGCCTGTTCGGCACCACCTCAAAGGCGAAGTCATTGATGTAAAGTTTGATGGCAGTGCCGCTGGTGAGATTGCCACCGAGGTCACCGGTCTGGTCGGCAGCGCTCGTGTCCGGTGTATCCGTGTTTTCTTCCTCCACCTCCACCTTCAAGAGCTTGCCCTTGCGCCTGTTCCGAACCTGGGCGACAATCTTGGTGCGAGCGCCCTTGATCAATATCTCCGGCCGAAACGAGAGCAAGCTGCTATTGTTGCCTTGATTGTATTTGAGCGTGTGGTAGACGTCCTGTTCATCGTAGGTGTCAGGGTCCTTGAAGTGGAGTGTCCACTGGCCGTTTGAATCGCCATCCACCCAAAAGTAGAATCCGGTGATGTTGCTCAGCGCCTTGACGAAGTCATAATCTGTCAGGCCAGCCTTCTGGATGAATGGCTTGGGCTTGCCTGGGGTGGTGTCAATGTCCTTGGTCATCCCATAGGCATCGGCTCTGTCTTCGATGGCCGTGCTGTATGGCTCATCTTGCCAGCGTCGTTTCTCACTCTTGTCCGGTGCGTTGTCCATCATCTGATAATCTTTGGTGTAACCAACGACTGTGATGGTGGGCATCCCTTCAGCCGGATAATTGGGCACTGACCGGATGATATAGACTCGGCCGATGTGACTGATGTCCTGGCCATACCCCATCCAGATGTCCATTTGGTTCCCTGGTTGGAAAACCTTCGCGTTGGACACCATGAAGTTGGGGTTGATTGCGCGCACCCTGGCAACGTCAGCGAGCCCTTCTGCTGATTCATATTCCACCCGCTGTACCAAAGCACCGATACCGGTGGTTATGGATTGACCCTCAACGACAATGTCAAAGGTCGGTGCGCTGTACTCGATGGTCATATGATGATGTGGCTCACTTTCGTGCGTTGGCGTTGCTCGAACATATGGAGCCGGAGCGTGCGCTGCGGTGTCTCTTTCTTGTTGTAGGCCGTTGCCAATGCGATAGACTTTGGCTCCACTTTTTCGGTCCGGATGGCGGCCGCGCTCGGCAACTTGATCACGTCACCGGTCTGGATGTTGGGCTTGTCGGGATGTCGTTTGCGGATGACATCGCCAATGTCTGGGCGCCCATACTCGTGGTACGTCAACATCTCATAGTAGTCGCGCACCCGAGCGTTGTGATACCGCGTTTCACCGGCCGTTACACCTTGAAGGTCAAAATACCAATACTGGCGCAAGTTGATGGTGAGCACGACATCGCGCAGCTTGCCGAGCCGAGTGGGTGGCCGGATATCAATGCCGCTGAGTGACTCAATGATACAAGTGGTCGTGAGCAGGTTGTCGCCTACCCAAAACACAAGCACCGGAGGCCGCCCCTTGGTATCGTCGGTGACCTTCGCCCATTCCTTCAACAGCTCCAGCTGGTCCTCAGCATAGTAGTCAAAGGCATGGTGGTTGAAGAGTCGCACCTGGACCGATATGGT
>Ga0209536_100013768_pt1 | contig 11643 bp, 9 predicted proteins | sample DeeMarSeWOR28_12_FD_187461 | JGI IMG/M metagenome (GOLD analysis project Ga0209536, IMG submission 187461) | Marine sediment microbial communities from White Oak River estuary, North Carolina - WOR-2-8_12 (SPAdes) (version 2) | ecosystem: Environmental > Aquatic > Marine > Intertidal zone >... | reverse complement strand
CATTTAGTCCCGATAACCTTCTCATCAGCTGATAGATCAATACCCCCTAGATCAATATTTTGCAGCTTTAACGCACCGGCCAGCTGGATCATAAAACCGAGCATTCTGCCCGCCGGTAATTTATGACGATGGTCTGCCATTCCTCCGGTAACGGTGAAAGCCGACTCAACCGCATATAACCGGTTCATCGCATCCCTTTCAGACCGCACCTGCCTCCCCCCGGCAAAATCGCGGGCATGGGATACATTTTCGGGATCGGTCATCAGGAAATCGCTGTCGACAGAAAGTAAAACTTTTGCCTTCCGTACATCATACCGAGGCACCAGTTGTTCTCCGGTCAGGGTATCAATGGCTTCGCGTACATTCTCATTGGAAACAGGTTCATAAGTGTACCAACCTGCTTCAGGCATCGCCTTTTGAAATTCTGCACGTTGTGTATATAGACCGGGTGATGCCACCGAGGTGGAAAGTATAGCGACGCCTTTGCCTTTTGAACCGGCAATTCCGGGATATTCCTGCTGCCAGAAGGTGACAAAATCCTGCCATTCCCTTTCAGTGCCGTTCTCAAGTACCTTTTGGGAACGATCCGGATCGTACAGTCCAAGGATTGCAGCTTGCATAAATACGTTGGTACCGCCAAGGTTGGCCGGATGCTTCAGATTGCCTTCGATCTTTGTGGGGCGTCCTTCATGGGTTTCGACGACCAGACCATAGGCACCGGTACCAAACGGCATGGTCGTGGCATAATGTTTGGCAACCCCGGGAATGATTTCTTCCGGTGCTTTTACATAGGGAATAATTTTCTCCACCGGCCGCCGGCAGCTGACCAGACCGGCCATTGCCATTGAGGCACCCATCAGGGTCAGAAATTTCCGGCGATTCATCTGTTCCGGTAATTCCGAAGCGCCTTCCGGAAACTCCCGTTCAAGAAATGCTTTAAACTCCGGGGTGCCGGCAAGCTGATTCAGACTTCGCCAATATGTTCTTCCTTTAAGACTGATTTTGTTCTTTTTCATCGGTGACATCCTGAACAATCTACTGGGGGTGCGATATTTTTTTCTTTTATTAACATGGCAGCGAGCGCCAGCTGATCTGCCGGAGGCGTCCAGTTCATATTGGTGATCTCACCGGCAGGCCGCAGATGCTGAGCGGGATCCCGGTGGCAATCCAGGCACCAGCCCATGCTCAGCGGTTCAACCTGAATGACTTTTTCCATCTCCGCAACATTGCCGTGACAACTGGCACAGCCAACCCCGGCATTCAGGTGGGCGCTGTGATTAAAATAGGCGTAATCGGCAAGTTTGTGGATACGCACCCATTCGATCGGTTCCCCGCTGGTCCAGCTTTCTCTTACGGGCAGCAATTTTTCACTATTCGTTAAGATCAGTGTATGACAGTTCATACAGGTCTGAGTTGGCGGTACATTTGCCTTGGCAGAGATTTCGACCGAAGAATGACAATAGCGACAATCCATTCCGAGATCACCGGCATGTAATTTATGGCTGTATGGTACAGGTTGTTCGGGACGATATCCGACATCGGTATAATGTGGAGATCCGTAATACCAGAAAAACCCGACAATACCAAGCAACAGCAATACAATTGCGCCGGCCGCAATCGGCGGTATCCGATTAGACCACTTTGGAAAAATCTGAGCCACGAATTCGCTCCTAACTTTTCATTTTAAATGGTTTTTTTTGAACTCAGAAATGTAAATTGAGGTGACCTCTTCCTGCGACTTTCCAAATGACAGGATTTCATAAAATAAAACAATTATTTCAATACCTCAACTCTATAATAAGATATTTTTAAACCCTGTTCATGTTCTTCTGTTTTACAGCAATACCCGCTGAATAAAATCATCGATGACGATCGCGAAAAACAAAATGAATAAATAAGCGATTGAATAACCGAACAATCCCCTGAAATTTTTCTCTGTCCTTTGTCTGCTGGCCTGTATTGATTTCAGGATAAACCGGGATCCCATTACCAGGGCAACCGCAAGATAAAACCAGCCGGCATGGAAAATGAACAGTAATATACTGGAGATTACCAGTAAAATGGAATAGAACACGATCTGGCGCAGGGTGATATCATCGCCTTTTACCACCGGCATCATCGGCAATTTGGATTTATAATAGTCATCTTTGTAGAACAATGCCAGGGCCCAGAAATGCGGAGGCGTCCAGAGAAAAACGATCAGAAACAGGATCCAGGGCACAATATCCGTTCTTCCGGTTGCAGCGGCCCACGCGCCCACCGGTGCCATGGCACCGGCAATTCCCCCGATAACGATATTTTGAGCAGTATTTGGTTTGAGGAAAAGCGTATAAAAAAGGCTGTAAAATAAGATCGTCGCCAGCGATAACATGGCGGTGAACCAGTTAAAAACAAATCCAAAGATCAGAACGCCTGTAATACCAATGAGAATGGAAAATATCAGTGCACTGGCAGGTCCGATCTTCCCCTGGGGTAATGGGCGTCGTTTGCTTGTGCGGGACATCTTGGCATCAATATCACGTTCAAAATACTGATTCAGGGCATTTGCCGATCCACCGGTCAGATATAGCGCCAGCAGGACAAGAAAGAATTTGAACGGTTGACTTAGCAGACTGCCCTCGATGATCAGGGCCGTTGCCCCGGTGATGATCACCAGCAACATGATAGAGGGTTTGGTTAACTGGACATAATTTTTCATACCAACCTTTAAATCAATTATATAATGGATTAAACATTATTAAATATTAGCGAATAATTTTGCACGTATCCAAATTATTTTATTCACTAAGTTTGATGAAAGTATATCGAATAACTTTAATCTAACATGTAATATTCCCGGCCCGTAGAAATATTCAGGATAAGTAAAATAACCGCCGCAATCATCTAACTTGATGTATTCATAAAAATTAATGCACTGTTATCAACCTGAACAGGTTTCAGGTTCTCTAGACAAAGTTCATACCAGATTCCGAAATAAATTCGGAATGACACGAACTGTTTAATATTCAAAATAATAATGGGTTAATAACATTAATCCAGAATTCATGAATCATGCCGGCTAATAAGCAATTATGATTTTAATCGGTTTTCTCTCAATTTTACTCTTTTTTTGGAAATTCTCAAGGACAATGACTGCTTTTCCGGTTTAATGCTGGCGTCTTGTGATTTTCTCCGAATAGATTACCGTTCCCGGGTCATCATCAGCAGTTTTAATAATTTTGTCAAAGTACAGCCCCAGTTTTTCCAACAGCCTGATGGACGCCTGGTTTCGCTCTGAGGTAAGGCCGTGGATGACCTCCACACCCAGTTGTTTATGCCCATATGCCATCGTGGCAGCAGCAGCTTCATATGCCAGACCCTTTCCCCGGTATTTTTCCAATACTGCGAATCCGATATCTGTAAGGTCCAATTCTTTCCGATAGAGCAACCCGCAAATACCAATGGGTTCGGTGTTTTCGATCAATTCAACCAGGAACTGGCCATATCCGGGTTTTTCCTGATTGGTCCAGGGTCCTTCCCGGATAAACCGTCGTGCATCCTGCAGGGTCTCGATTCCCTTATTGCCTATATTTTCAATGAAAGCGGGTTCACTTACCAGACGCAGGATAAAATCTGCATCGAGTAAATTAATTTTCCGCAATCGCAATCGGGCAGTTTTAATCAGATTCATTCTAATAGACGGCCTGGGTGCATTTAAAAAGAGAGACTGACCACTAAATCTTTAGACAACATACTTAAAGTATAGGTAATAAATAACAACAAAAAAAGACATTTACGAATTCCCCGTTCCGTATATCTGTTCCTGGCCAGGTCGTGTCTTCTCAATATGCAATTCGGTATACTCTGTCATATCACTATATATCAATCGGGAAGGTAAGAATAGATTATCTTTACTTTCCTCATAATAAAAAAGGGAAGCCATATTTATGACTTCCCATTCCCAATAATCTTGGCGGTCCGGATCCCGATCTCCTCGCTTCGCTCAGTATCGGGAGTCGTGCCGAATGCTTTTGATGGATAGAAATTATTTGAGATAGATCATTTTGCGGGTCTGCACAAAATTTCCCGCTTCAATCTGGTAGTAATAGATACCGCTTGCATATCCCGAAGCATCCATTCCACCTGATGATGACCGGCCGGCTGGTGCTTCTTACCAGAGTGTCGACCTTTTGTCCAAGTGTATAATAAATATCTGCTTCAACATCGCTGATCATTGGTAATTGATAATTGATCATTGTGATTGTGCTGAATGAATTTGGAAAGTTTGGGGAAATTTTTATAAGTCTTCTATTAAAAGCAAATTGTGGAAATTGAATTTGACCTCTTCGTTTTTTTAATCCTCAGGAAAGAATCTCCTTAATTATAGAAAAGGGTTATTGATTCGGTCACCGATAATCACCTGATCATGATGCAGATCTTCAGTCCAGATTTCGTTGCAGTTGACACTGGCGGCCGCGGCGGTAATCAATGCGTCCCGGAATGACAGGCGATTCAGAATGCTACAATTAATGGCCGAGAAAATCAATTCAAGTGCGACAGAGACAACTTCAAAGTTGGATAACCGGGAAAAGATACCTTTCGTCACCACAGGATCTGCCTTTTTACCTTTCCAGTATTGATTCAGGGCAAAAATGTAAATACATTACAACGTATTTATATATTTGGCGGAAAATGGGTGAAAAAGAAGCCTGGAAAAGATTTCATGTCGGGTATGAAGAGAATGAAAATAGCAGATAAAATTTCTATATCAATGTTAAGTCTGATAATATTGGTATACTCAACAATGCTTCAATTTTCTGTGCCTTCAGTGGTTCTCTGCTTTGGTAATGATGGACATATTGCTTTTGAACAAGCTGAAGATTGGTATCCGTGTATGGATTTAAATAAGCAGGGCGATAATCTCATAGGTAACCATGAAAGTCTGTCGCACCAGGAAGAGGATTGTAATGATATACCGTTGATAAATCTTTTCTCAATTCCATTTATAGAAAAAGAGTGTAAATCTAAGAATTTTGAAATCTCCATCGTTGATAATTATTATAAAATGACATATTCCAATTTTATTTCGCATTTAAACCTACTAAAAGAGTCTATTGCTATTCATCCCACTGTGGAAAATCTGCAGACGACAATTCTCCTCATTTAATTGTATCCTTCGCTCTTTTCCCAACATAATGATTACAAATATAGAGAGAGTAATCTTCTCTCAAATTTCTGATATTCACTTTTCACTGAATTGTAATATCAGCAAAAATTATTCGGACATTTTTAAGGAGATAATGAATGGGTAGAATATTCGTTCTATTCCTGGGTTTTGCCGCATTGGTTTCCGTCATCGGCTGTTCTTCATCCAGGAAAACAGCTGTTATACCAGAACCAAGTCCGTTAGTGGAAAACTTCAAAATAGATTCGACGTCGATCGATGATAAATATAGAAAAGAAACAATTTTGTCAAAGCGTGATACGTTAACAATGTCAGAAGCCCTGCACCGGGTTCTATTAAGCAATCAGGGACTTAAATCTTATTTTTTTGAGATAAGAGCAAGTGAAGCACGCACCCTACAGGAATCTTTTGCGCCCAATCCCGAGATTGAATTTGAAGTTGAAAACTTTGGCGGATCGGGAGAACTTATCGGCTTTAAGGGGTCAGAATTTACAATTTCCGTTGGACAATTAATTGAATTTGCCGGTAAACGGGAGAAGCGAACACGTGCTGCTGCTTTTCAGAGTGATCTTTCTGCCTGGGACTACGAAACCAAAAAACTAGATATTGTAACGGAAACGATCAGAAGGTATGTGGAACTGATTGGTGATCAGGAACAGATCTTACTTAATCAGGAGTTGGTCGCTGTTTCCGAAAAGCTTTTTCAATCAGTCAACAGACTTGTTCAGGCCGGCAGGATATCCCCGGCAGAGATTTCCAGAACACAGATCCTTGTTTCCACCGCACAACTTGATTTGAACAGATCACAAAGAAAATTTTTGGCCGATGGAATTCAGTTAGCTTCTCTTTGGGGTGAAACATCACCGGACTTTAAATATGTGACGGGATCTTTGAAGAATGTTACTGCAATCCCCCCAATGGACAGTCTGATAAGATTCTTATCTGAAAATCCGGAAATTCTGCGCTGGTCAACGGAAATTGAATTTCGCCAGGCGATGGAGGCATTGGAAGAAGCGAAAAAAATCCCCGATCCCACAATCCGGGCAGGATACAGACATATTTCCGGACCCAATTTAAGTGCCTTTGTAGCAAATCTTTCTATACCAATTCCAATCTTTGACAATAATAAAGGGGCCGTTCAGGAGGCCCGTATTCGACAGCGGCAAGCATCAGAACTAAGAAGACAAACACAAATAAAGATTAGCAAAAACCTTAAAGAGTTGTATCAAAGTCTGCTGGTTCTCTATACAGATATTGATACTTCAACCAAAATTATAATCCCGGAGGCAGAAAAGGCTTATCAAATTATTAATGATGGATATCTGGCCGGTAAATTCCGTTTTTTAGATGTTCTTGATGCTCAGAGAACTTTATACGAAACCAGGAAAAATCTGATTGCCTCCCTGACGGAGTACAATATTCGTGTCGCAGAAATAGAAAGGTTGATCGGAAGATCATTGGCGGGTATTACTAATTAGCTGGATCGGGCTTAAAAATATAATGGAAGTAAAAAGATGAAACTTAAAAAAAATTTAGTGTCTGGAGGTCTGTTAATTTTATCCCTGGTGATAATCCAGTGCCGTGATAATCAATCGAAGGAAGATGTTGAAATACATCAGGAAGAACATGCGGAAGAATCTCTTATCACCTTAAGTGAAGATGAGATCGCTGAATTTGATATCAGCATTGGTACAGCAGGGCCTGGAAAACTGCAGATACAAATTACAGTCCCCGGTGAGGTGGTAATTCCTCCGGATAATCTCGCCCATATTCACCCCAGATTTCCGGGTATGGTCAAAGAAGTAAAAAAACATATCGGTGAATACGTTCGTGAAGGTGAAGTCCTGGCAATTATTGAAAGCAATGAAAGTCTCACTGACTATCAACTTAAATCCCTGATCAATGGGACGATAGTGGAGAAACATATTACCAGGGGTGAAATCGTTGAAGCCGATATGAGTCCTCATGGATTTATTGTTGCCGATCTCAGTGAGGTTTGGGTATATCTCAATCTGTACCAGAAAGATCTTCCTTTCATTAAAAAAGGACAGCAGGTTACTATATCACTGGGCCCGGGTTTGGAAAAAGCGACCGGAAAAATAAACTATATTTCGCCAATTATTGATCAGACAACCCGTACTGCAAAAGCCCGGGTCGTCTTGCCGAATCCCGCAGGCATCTGGAAACCGGGATTGTTTGTTAACGGATCAATCATTACAGATGAGTTTATGGCTCAGATTGCGATTCCCAAAACGGCCATTGAATCCCTGGAAAACAAACCGTGTGTTTTTGTGAAATCTGAAGAAGGGTTTAAGCCACGATTCATTACGACCGGTAAAGAAAATCATGCCCTGGTAGAAATTCTCAGTGGTTTAACTGATGGTGAGAGCTATGTTACCAAAGGTGGTTTTACCTTGAAAGCCGAACTACAAAAGGAGATGTTCGATAATGATGAACATGGTCATTAAGAAAGAAGTGAATTCATGAAAAACATGGCTCAGTTTATATTAAAAAACAGGCTTTTGATGATCGTTCTGGGAGTACTGGTTCTGGCGGCAGGATATCACAGTTATTTCCAACTTCCGATCGATGCTTTTCCGGATGTATCACCTTCTCTGGTTCAGGTCTTTACTGAAACAGAAGGCCTGGCACCGGAAGAGATTGAAAAATATGTCACCTTTCCTGTAGAAGTGGCTATGAACGGCTTGCCTGATCTGGAACAGATACGTTCGGTTTCAAATTTCGGCTTGTCGGTGGTCAATATTTATTTCCAGGATGGGACAGATATCTATTTTGCCCGCCAGCTGGTAAACGAACGTCTGCAGGAGGCACGTGAGCAAATACCGGAAGGATTTGGCGATCCGCAAATGGGCCCTATATCTACCGGGATGGGATTGATCCTGTTCTATAATCTCGAGGATACCACTGGCCATTATTCTCTGACAGAATTACGAACTATACAGGACTGGCTGGTTAAATATCAGCTGCAAACAGTTCCGGGTGTAACGGAAGTTCTGGGTATCGGTGGCTGGGAAAAGCAGTATCATGTGATCGTGGATCCAAATAAACTGCTGCGTTACGATGTGACCATCAATGAGCTCATTACAAAAATAAAATCTAATAATCTGAACGTGGGGGCACAATTCATTGAAAAAAATGCCGAGGAATTTATTGTCAGATCGGTAGGTCTGGCCGGTAACATCAATGATCTGCAAAATATTGTCATCAAGGCAGAAGATGGCACGCCTGTATACCTAAATCAAATTGCTGATATCCGTATCGGTGGCGCCATCAGGCGTGGCGTTCAAACCACAAACGGCATAAAGGAAGTGGTGGCCGGTCAAGTTGTAAAACTGTTTGGAACGAATTCTTCAACCGTAATAGAACGGGTTGAAAAAAAACTGGAAGAAATTAACAAGATACTGCCTGAAGGTGTTCAAATTGTTCCCTATTACGAACAGAAAACCCTGGTCAAAGCGGCGGTGAGTACAGTAACTAATGCTCTGTTACAGGGAATTATTCTGGTTGCTTTGGTGCTCATTCTATTTATGGGATCACTCCGGCCTAGTGTGGTAGTAGCCATTTCAATTCCGTTTTCAATTCTATTTGCCATTATCGGCATGCGTATTTTTAATATTTCTGTAAATCTGATGTCTTTTGGCGGATTAGCGATTGCGATTGGTATGATGGTGGACGGCACCATTGTTATGGTGGAGAATTTTGATCGGATGTTGCGGGATTCTTCAGCGGAAGAACCTCGTATCCATATTATCGGAAGGGCATTTCGTGAAGTGGCACGCCCGATATTATTCGCGATTTCGATTATTATTGTCGTTTTTCTACCGCTGTTTACCCTTCAGGGCGTTGAAGGTAAAACGTTCCGGCCCTTAGCTTATACTGTTTCACTTGCCATGCTCGGATCATTGCTTTTTGCCATCTTTCTGGCTCCGGTTCTTTCATCACTGATCATGCGGCACAAACACCTAAAAAGTGAAAAGAATAAATCTACAGATACCTTTCTAGAGCGAAAATTACTCAAATATTATCAACCCATGATCAGGTTTTTTGTACAGAGACGATTTGTGGCAATTATCCTGGCATCAGTTTTAATACTGGTCGGTATAATCATTTTCCCGCAAATGGGATCGGAGTTCACGCCCACATTGCAGGAGGGAACGATCATTTTGCGCCTGACCATGGCACCGTCAATTTCTCTTAATGAGAGCATTCGGATTACCCGGATTGTTGAGCGGCGGGTGATGAAGGTAAACGAAGTTGAGGAAGTGATCACCCGCATTGGAAGGGGAGAAGTAGGGGCACATACAGATCCGATTAATAGTGCTGAGATGTATATTTTGCTGAAACCAAAGGAGGCGTGGCGAAGTGCGCGTAATCAGTCTGACCTGGAAGATGTTATTCGAGAAGAAGTTGGAAATATTCCGGGTGTATTGGCGAATTTCACCCAGCCAATACAGATGACAGTTGATGAACTCCTGGAAGGTGTCAGGGCAGAATTGGCAATCAAATTATTTGGTGATGATCTGGAGGTATTAAAAAAGAAAGCTGATGAAATAGCATCACTAATTCGTGAAGTTGAAGGCTCAGCAGATGTTCAGCCGGACCAGGTGAGTGGGATGCCCCAGTTACTGATCGGAGTTGACCGTCATGCGATCGCCCGCTATGGTATCAACGTCAAAGACGTCCAGGAGGTTATTCGGGCGGCTGTTGGCGGTACAAAAGCCGGCCAGCTGTTTGAAGGCGTGCGCCGCTTTGATATTCTGGTTCGTTATGCTCCCGGATTCAGGGAGACCGCTGATGCCATAAGTCAGGTCTTAATTAAAGCGCCCAATGGTGCCAATGTTCCGCTTTCACAACTGGCAACTATCGAGGAAATAGTGGGTCCCAGACAAATTACTCGTGAAAACAGTCAACGGTTTATTACGATTCAGGCAAATGTGGTGGGGCGTGATATCGGTTCATTTGTGGCTGATGGACAAAAAACGATCGAAGAAAATATCAACCTGCCAGCCGGATATATAATTACCTGGGGAGGTCAGTTTCACTTGCAACAGGAAGCGAACAAGCGCCTGGCCATAGTTGTTCCGATAACAATGTTAGTTACTATCTTGTTATTATTCTCGAGTTTCAACTCACTGAAAAATTCACTTCTGATAATGATGAACATTCCCCTTGCATTGGTGGGCGGACTCCTCGGGCTTTGGATTATGGGAGAAAACCTCTCGGTTCCTGCTTCAGTTGGATTTATTGCTCTCTTCGGCATTGCTCTGGAAAATGGGATGGTCCTGGTGGCTTATATAAACCAGCTTGTTAGGGCTGGTACACCAATCGATGAAGCATCCATAAATGGAGCTCTCCGTCGTATACGACCTGTATTGATGACTGCCTTAACAACGGCATTAGGATTAATTCCATTATTATTGGCCACCGGTGTGGGCAGTGAAGTACAGCGTCCTCTGGCGACGGTTGTAATCGGCGGACTGGTTACCTCGACAGTTTTGACCCTTTTGGTTATTCCTGCCATTTATAAGTGGTTTACCGTAGAATATTTCGAATATTAAACTGTAAGTTGTCTGTTTCCAAAGAAGAGACTGAATAAAGATGATGACACACAATCGGTCGCATCAGCGATTTATCTTTTCTGACTAAACGATGTATATTTTCCACATAATAAAGAAGGGAAGCCAATTACTTGACTTCCCATTGCCAAAATCTGGCAGACCGGACCCCGACCAACTCACTTTGTTTGTTATCAGGGCAAACGAGGTTTTCCGCCGACCCTCCCCGTTCTTCTTCGACGAACCTCTCCTGCCTAATGCATTAGGGAGGGGACGGGAGTAGGTCATTTTTATCTTCGCGCCGAACGGCTTTGATCGATACGATTTATTTACATCTAGGAAATTTTTCCTTATTTGAGATAGATCATTTTGCAGGTCTGCACAAAATTTTCCGCTTCAATTCGGTAGTAATACACACCGCTGGCAAAACCCGTGGCATCCCACTCCACCCGATGATGGCCGGCGGGCTGGTGATTATTGACCAGAGTCGCCACTTTTTGCCCGAGAATATTATAGACCGACAGATCAACCTGACTGCCAACTGCCAACTGCCAACTGATTGCTGTTGATGGATTGAATGGATTGGGAAAGTTCTGATGCAACTCAAAATTACCGGGAAGCTCAGAGGGTATTTCATCATAAATTCCAGTGACGGGAGCGGTAGCAAAGCCAAATTTTGCATTATTTGCTCCATTTCCCCCGCCATACATCATTTCAAACCGGGAATCAGCCGGGTTCCAGAATACATTACAGTAACCAACCCATTGACTATCCCATTGATCTGTTTCCGGAGTAAGCACCGGATTACTGGGATGCTTTGTCCATGTGAATCCATCTGATGATGTGGCATAACCAATACGCCATTGCCACGTTGAAAAATTTGGAGCACCCGTATACCACATA
>Ga0209536_100013767_pt1 | contig 11644 bp, 9 predicted proteins | sample DeeMarSeWOR28_12_FD_187461 | JGI IMG/M metagenome (GOLD analysis project Ga0209536, IMG submission 187461) | Marine sediment microbial communities from White Oak River estuary, North Carolina - WOR-2-8_12 (SPAdes) (version 2) | ecosystem: Environmental > Aquatic > Marine > Intertidal zone >... | reverse complement strand
TCGATCGAGCAGGCTCGGTGGAAACCAGCTCTAGACTCCTGGTCGATATTGGAGGTAGTCAACCATCTATACGACGAGGAACGGTCTGATTTTAGGGTAAGATTGGATATCATCCTGCATGACCCTGACAGGAAGTGGCCACCGATCGATCCTCAGGGATGGGTTGTTAATAGAGCTTACAACCAACGAGATTTGGTCGAGTCGCGGGATAACTTTGTTGAAGAGCGCCGCAATTCGCTTGCATGGCTGGAGAGCTTAGGGAGTATCGATTGGGAAGCCCAGTGCGATGCTCCCTGGGGAAGCCCGATCAAAGCTGGAGATATGTTCGCAGCATGGGTTGCACATGATTTACTCCATATAAGACAGCTTGTCGAACTACGTTGGGCATATCTTGTGCAATCTCTGGAATCCTACCAAGTGCTATATGCTGGTGAGTGGTAGTTACATGTCATAATGGATGGGCATAACTTATATATGTTCTTCAAGTGACATACTAAGTATATATTTCAATCGTGGAAAAGATCTCAATTAAGGAGGTTCTTCGGAAGGAGCTTACAGAAACAAAAGTGCTCTATCATGAGTTATTGAGCTCAGTGCCGATAGAATCTTATTCCATGCCGACAAGTAATCCAGCCTGGAATGTCGCCGAAATACTCTTTCATATCTGCCTCGCACCGCGCTATATTGCTTCGGATGTTGTCTTTATCAGAAGATTCAGCTGGATTCCGAAACCGCCTGCATTCTTGTTTCATGCTCTGAACGAATGGATGACGAAAAAAGGTGCTATAGGAGTGACTCCTCAATATCTTGCGGAAAAGTATGACGAGGCGCATGAGCGGATGATGAAGTCTTTGAACACGATCAGTGAGGAAGTATGGGGTAAGGGAGCGGATTACCCTGGCTGGGATCCATTACTCAGTGGGTATGTCACATTAGAGCGTCTGTTCCATTATCCTGCAGAGCATTTTCGAACACATGCTCAGGAGTTGAAGTTTGTAGCCGCATTGAGATAAGAAGGATGAAAAACAAATCATTCAGATGCAGTTTATGGAGGTGTGAATGAAGTATCCGGAACTTAGTAAACTTGAATTCCTTATCGGAGACTGGCGTTCTACGGATCGGTCTTATCCGGCACAAGGGATGGAAGCAGGGACAAGTCATGGCTTGGCAGTCTATCATTGGGATTTAGGGAGGAGTTGGATACTTTATCTGTTCCGCACCTCACTTCCCGGTATGGGGGCGTATGAAGTTCATGGGGGATTTACATATGATCCCCGAGTGAAGCTTTATAAAGCTTTTGCAGCGAACAGCCTGGGATTGTTAATGGTATATGATGGAGATTGGGAAACTGAAGACAAGCTTGTATTCAGCTTGATCCACCCTCAGGTTCAACCTGACACTCGAGTCAGTTATCAAAAACTAGCCGATGGAAAGGTACAGATGAGGTCAGAAAGACCAGCTGAAGGTGGTGGCCGTGAGCTTTACTTTGAAACATTCTTAGAACCGGTATGAATTTGTTACACAGGCTGTATTATCATGCAGGAGTAACACTCGGAAAATCCTTCTTTTTCGAAAAACCAACTTGGCAGCTTACTGATGAAAAGAAACGTATATTCGCTTTGATTTTTGATGCAGCGCTGTATGGTGAAAATCAAACCATTGATTACGATTGTAATTTCCCTAAATGGCAGTTCCTTGATTACATAATCAACGAGAAGGATCTTGTTTTGCATGGCTCGAATGTTCCGAAAATAGATGTAATGGAACCAAGGGAACAAACCGATTATGCCGGAAACAAAGTTAAGGCTGTGTTTGCGACCCGAGACAGTATCTGGTCAATATTTTTTTCCATTCTCGATCTTGAGAATTATCGTGGCTCTTTACGGAACGTGTGCTGGGTCATTCAAAACGAGGGGAAAGCGGAGCGTAGATTCTACTTCTTCTCGCTGAACCAGGATCCACGGGGGCACAATTGGATGAATGGCTTGGTTTATATCCTGCCAGCTGAATCATTTCGACCTGCAAGCACAGGAGTTGTGCGGTTTGATGAATGGTTAAGCGATAAACAAGTAACACCGATTGCGAGACTTCCCGTGACCGCCATGGATTTCCCCATGATCGAAAAGGTCGTTCAACATGATGATCGCGAGTCAATGATCATATCCTGGCTGCGTTACAAAAGACGAGCAACAAGATCAAGTGCAAGCAAATTAGCATAGAAAAAGCAGTTTGTATAGACTTATAGAAGCTGAAGGTAAAAATGAACAAAGAGATCATTGGAATTCTCCACCCGGGTGAAATGGGCGTTTTTGTAGCTGCTTGCGCGCGGATTAGCGGGAACCAAGTGCTATGGGCTTCGGATGGGAGGAGTGCAAAAACGACAGCACGCGCAGAGAAGCATCAACTAACGGATGTTATGGAGATCGAGAAGATTTGCCGGGAGTGCACGCTTATTATCAGTGTATGCCCTCCCCATGCAGCTGAAGATATCGCCCGAACAATTATAGAGAATGGATATAAAGGGATATATGTTGATGCCAACGCAATTTCCCCCACGCGGGTGATTAAAATGGGGATGGACATGGCGGCTACAGGAATTAAGTTTGTGGACGGGGGCATCATTGGTGGGCCGGACTGGGAAGGAGGCAGGACCTTTCTTTACCTATCTGGAGAATCAGCAAGCCAGGTAGCTACATGTTTTCTTGATAGTCCATTAAAGGTATACGAACTTAAGGGTCAAGTGGGTAAGGCTTCAGCGATCAAGATGTGCTATGCGGCCTATACAAAGGGCACAACAGCTCTGCTAAGCAGTATTCTGGCTACGGCTGAATATTTTGATGTCCGGGAGGAGCTTAAAGACCGTTGGGCGGGGGACTGGCCAGGATTCGATGATCAGGCTGAACGCAGGGTAACTAGAGTGACCGCTAAAGCCTGGCGATTTGCGGGTGAAATGGAAGAAATTTCGACAACCTTCAAGGAGGCTGGTCTATCGGGCGATATCCATGCTGGTGCAGCGGATGTGTACCGCCGGTTGGCAATGTTTAAAGATGCTTCAGACACTCCTGACCTGGATGAAGTCCTGAATACTTTGCTGAACAGGGGGAATACCAGGATGAAAACTTAGGACAATGACTCATCATCCAGCGGTGATGCGGATGTGGTATATTATTGCAGCTAAAAATTTATTATTCAGGTCGACAACGTTACCTCATCTTGGATAACGAATATGTGAACCTGCCAAAGGAGAGCCATGCAAATAGTAACTGATAGCGGTGCCGATTTAACTTTGGCACCTGAGCAGATGTCTGAATTAAATATTCATGTTATCCCACTTAACGTAACCCTAGATGGGATCACTTATCGTGAAGATATCGATATTCAGCCCAGCGAGTTTTACCAGTTGTTGGCGAAAACAGATAGCCTTCCAACAACTTCCCAACCTTCTGCAGGGGATTTTGCTGAGATTTACAAGAGATTAGCTGAGACAGATGATGAAATCCTATCCATTCATATCTCATCTGGGTTAAGTGGGACCTATAATGCCTCCCTGGCTGGAGCAGCGATGGTTCCGGATGCAAATGTAACTTCAATAGATACAAAAACCTTGTCTGCGGTGGTAGGTTGGCAGGTTGAAGCAGCGGCACGCTGCAACAAAGCTGGTTGGACAAAAGAACAAATCCTGACCACCATAGGGCAGATTGGAGATGCCAGTGATAGTGTTTACACCCTGGCTGAACTTAAGTATTTGATTCATGGGGGAAGGATTAGCCATATGAAAGGATTGATCGCTTCGATCTTGAATATCAAACCGATGATCGGTGTGGAGAAGGATAAGGGCACTTATGTCCAACTTGGTCAGACACGGACTTTCAAAAAAGCGGTTGGAGGCCTGGTTGATCTTATGGCTCGCCAGCACAAACCAGGATCAAGTTTGCGTGTTCAAGTACTGTACTCAGATAATCTCGAGGGAGCAGAAATGCTGCGCGAAGGGATTGACCAGCGATTTGATTGCACATGGTTGCCTATGGGACCGATGTCACTGGTGCTAGGAGCTCATACTGGACCGAGTATGGTCGGTGTTGCCTATGCACAACAATCGATCTTTGATAATATTCCTGGATAATTTATTCAGATCCTGAACAAATTAATTTTCTGATGTGATTGAGGTATCGATCCTATCCAGATATTTCAGTCCTGTACCAGTATTAAATAGGATTATTTGTTCTTCAGACTTCACCCAGCCCGCATCAACCAATTTTTTCAATGCAGCTAATGTAGCAGCACCTTCAGGGCAGGCAAATATTCCTTCTAACGTTGCTAAAAGGCGTTGTGCTTTTATTATTTCCTGGTCACTGACCGCTATGGCAATACCCTTACTCTCTTTAAGAACTTTCAAAATTAGTCGATCGGCGAAGCTTTTGGGGACTCGAAGACCAGTGGCTAAGGTACTTGCTCTCGCCCAGTATTCACAGGTACTGGCACCGCTTTCAAATGCCCTGACTACTGGTGCACAACCAACAGCTTGAACAGCGACAAAGCGAGGCAGTATGTCTGTCTTCAACCAGCCGAGTTCTTTCAGTTCATTAAATGCTTTCCACATTCCGACCAACCCAGTGCCACCGCCTGTCGGATAAATAATTACATCTGGCAGATGCCAGTTGAAAGTTTCTGCCAGTTCGTAACCCATGATCTTTTTCCCTTCCACACGGTAGGGCTCTTTAAATGTTGAAACATCGAACCAACCTTCGTTAAGGGCTTTCTGTGCGGCTGATTTGCCAGCATCGGATATTAACCCATCGATCAACTCTATGGATGCACCGGCCATCCGAGATTCAATCAAGTTTGCAGCAGGTGTGTCTTTAGGCATGATGATTGTGGCGCTCACACCCCCCAGAGCAGCGTATGCTGCCAGTGCTCCTCCGGCATTGCCGGCTGTAGGAATTATTAATCTGTTAATACCCAATTCTAGTGCCCGGGAAACAGCAACCGCAAGCCCGCGTGCTTTAAATGAACCAGTTGGATTCAGCCCTTCTTCTTTCAGATACAAATTGCGCAGTCCAAGGTATTTTCCCAACCTGATTTGAGGCAGCAGTGGGGTATCTCCTTCACCTAATGACAACATATAATCCGGATTCAATACCGGTAACAATTCCCTCCAGCGCCATGTCCCCCGGCTTCGGACTTTGATCTGCTCCTTTTCGAGAAAATCAGCCGCAGTGGTTAGATTATATTGGGGCAGTAATGGGGATTGACAATTTTGACAGAAAGTTTGGACAACTGCTGAGTCAAAATGATTATTACATTGCGGACATAAGAGGTGGATCAGGTATGACATTTTTATTCAATTATCCGCTCACCGGTGCTAAAGTCGATGATTAAGCTTTCCCCTTCGTGTTCGATAACAAAACGGTTGGAGTCGAACTCAGTCAGGGTGTATGGGTTTCGCCAACGTGGGTAATCACGGAGAGGTACTTCCGTACCTTCGACTGTAAATGGTCCATCCCATCCAAAATCGATCCGACCCACTCCTGGGGCATGGAAGGTTACATTCAATCCACTTATTATCAGGGGAGCAGTAGAAACAGCGTTCATAAATTGGTCAAAGTCGCCATCAATCACTTTTCGACCCATGTTTATTATCCAGACATTTTTCCAACCAAGAGCGATTATCTCCTGACCTGCATCGGGCCCCTCGGTTTGCCATTCATAAGGCTGGTGCGAGTAGAGTGCTATGTATCCATCTCCTACCCTGCCAAAGATCCAACCACCACCGTCCTCGGCTGGCACTTCGATCACTTCATCGAAAGCCCACCTGGGGAAATAGGCATGAGTGAAAGCATAGTGACGGGCTTCAAAGATGGCTGGGCTTGGCCTGCGATCGATATCCCATAAAGCAATGAGCACGTTTTTGAACTGACCGGTACGCGGCATTCTACCGTTAGAAGACCAGTAACTTGGGCGATGTTTATCATCCTCACGGAGTGAATCAGGATTGTTTACGAATATTACTGCGTAGGGATCGAGGGTAGCCTGGAAGATGTGTTGTTGGTAACCTTTCTCGCCTTTGCGGTAGTCCTGAGCTGAAGAGAGTTGATAATCTGGTGTGCGGAATGTAACCTTATTTACCTCTGAACATACGACACCATTCGGGTCGGGATCTAACCACGCGCTTGCCAGTGGGAGTAAACCCAGTTTGCCCAAGATTTGTCCGATGTCCTTTAAATCACGGAAGTCGGGGTAATGCCATAAATCCCAGGAGTTGGCAACATTGACGGTAAGCTCAATCACTTTGGGATGGGTAAATGCCCCCATCCCCCACCAGATATCCATGTCGTCAATATCTTCAAAATTTAAACCGTATCGCTCGACCGCTTCATCCGTCACAGGGATAGATTGGCGTTCATAATTGGAGTATTCATCCGGGTTATCCTGGGCTGCGGAGATGATCACGGGTGGTATCTGATAGCGTTCACTGGTCGCTAATGAGATACTGGCTCGCTCACCGATCGATTGGAAGCGACCCAACCCCCAGGCCAGATTCTGGAGAGTTAACATGCTCTGACCTGCAGCGCTTTTGATTGTGTCTGCCTTGGTACGTCCATTAGAAGTGGCGTACTGACCATAATAATTGTCCACCGCGATATCAAACAGCAACAAGTCAACCATCATGGCGGCTTTGTCTGCCAAATTCAAATCCTCAGAGAAATCAACCAGGTTCAACAGCGCAGAAATATCCATCGGGTAATAAACCACCGAATCCCATTCAGCCATCCCAGTTTGAGAACGGAAATCGATCCATTTATTGATGCGCTGTAAGGCTGCCTGCCTGTGCCATTCACCACTTTGACCATTGTTGGTAAAAGTCTCCTCAGGGAAAAGTTGTCCTGCCAGGTACTCGGATGTATAAACAAGGATCTGGTGGTTTTCAGTCCACAACTCCATTGGTGATGGATTGGGTTCATCCAGCCAATATTTGAAATCGAGCATTGCTTGCTTGATATTAGCTTCCTGTTCCTGTGTCAAAATACCTCTACCGGCGTGTTTGTAATACAGGCGCACAAGGCTGGACATGGTAAAGTCCGCAGTATCCTCGCGCGAGTTTACGTGTGCAAGGGCATCTTCCAGGGCATTCTGGTTGATGGGAGTGTTTGGATTGTATTCCAGTTTGGCAAGATCGGTCCAGACACCACCACGCGAATTTGGGGTCTCGAGTTCAGAAACCCACTCCAAGAAAGCCTGCCTCCGTTCTTGGTAAGTATCCGCGAATGGGACTGTGTTGAATGGTGGATCATCGGCGGCAGGCTTAGCAGGAATTGAATCGCCTGCTCGCGCTTCTGGCCATTCAGGTTTTACCGTCGTAGCAAGATTCACAATGATAACCGCAAGGCCGATCACAATCAGTAGGATAGCGCCAATCAGCCTACCCTTTTTAAACTTCATTTTTTACCTCCACGACCATATCTGCGAACTGAGTTTCTCCAGTTAAGTTCTAATGTGTGTTGATCACAAGTGATTAGAATTTTATCCATCGGAAATAGCGCTCGGGAATAAGCATTATCATAACGGGGATAGTTTTGAAACGCAACCTGTTTGCCATCCTGGAGGAACGGCTCTCGCCAACCGAACTCGAGTAACCCCTGAGAGGGCGATTGGTAGGTGACTTTCAAGCGACCGAACACAAGCTGTGCTTGGCAGATCTGGTCGATGAACTGATCAAATTCGCCATCGGTCTCCCTTCTGCCTAATTCGCATAGCCAAATATTTTCGGCTCCCTCTACAATGACTTCGCGATTGTGATCTTCCCCAGGTTGGGTTTGCCAGTGATATTGATGCTGAGAGTGAAGAGCAAGATATCCATCTGCTTTGCGGACGAAGATCCAGCCTTTCTGTTCTACCACTTCGTCGAATTGGTCACAAGGAAGCCAGGCATGTGTGAAAAAATATCTGTTTGGGACATAAAGTGCAGGTCTACGGGTGATTTTATAGATGACGATAACTACGTTTTTTGTCTGTGCTGCACGGGGTAGAGTCCCAGATCCTGCCCAGTAATCTGGTGTTCCCCCGCCCCTGGTGGAAGGGTGAGTGGTGAAGCACACCGCATTAGGACCCAGGGTGGCTTGCCAAATGTGCTGCTGGTCGCCACCGTAACCCGGGCGGTAATCCTGTGCGGTGCTGAGCATGTAATCGGGTGTGCGGTAGGTGTAAAGGTTGACTTCTTCGCGCGTGTTGCGGCATACGTCGTACTCAAGCAGATGGGTCAGGGTTGGCAACAAGTCAATTTTATGCAGCCCATTTAAAAATCTTCTATAAGGTTTGAATGGTGAGAGAAAATTGTTTTCCCACCAGTTATATTTGTCCATCATGCGCATGAAAAGGTTTATAGTGCGTGGGTGGGTGTAGGCCTCCAGGCTCAGAAAGACCATCCCATCTTCGAAATCATCAAATCCTAAACCCCAACGTTCAATTTCGACGAGACGAATCCCCATCCGCTGGCGGTTGATCATCTCCCGGTGCTGAAGATCGTTGGCAATCTTTTCCAATACAGGTGGAAAGCAATATTTCTTGCTCAGTGCAAAATTGATCGCACTCATATTGTCGAACGCTGAAAATATCCCCATTCCGAATATCAACTTACCTGTATCAGTTGTGGATTCAGTAGAAGACCACTTTTTAGTGTTTTCATAGCTGCGCCCATGACTGCAACCAAAGACACCCTGGTAACTATTTAGAGCCATATCCAACAACATTATGTCCAGGACCATTTTGGAACATTGAACAATCTTATCGTCCACACAGAAATCAACCAGGCTTAGTATGGCGGTCATGTCCTCATCATAATAAACGTGGGACAACCACTCGCTGAACCCTGTGCTGAAGCGCAAATCTAGCCAGCGCTTGATGCGATGGTAGTTCATGGCTATTTTGTCCTTACCAGTGTGACCAGAGTTGATAAAGGTTTCGTTTGGGTAAAGTTGTCCTGCCAAATAAGCTGCGGAAGCAAATAGGATCTGGTGGTTCTCTGTCCATGTACAAAGGTCATCAATGCCAGGTTCATCGGGCCAGTATTTAAAATTGAGGACGGTATGTTGAGCGCGAGTGACCAGCGAGTTACTCAACCTGGGATCTTCCTTGAACTGGTAGAGTAGACGTAAGATACTGTGAATGGCAAAGTCAGCGCAATCCTTACGTTGGTCGATATAGTCCAGAACCGCGTGGATCACGCCCTCATGGGGAAGGCCGCCAGCAGACAAACGGGCAAGCTCATAATACGCGGCTTTTGTGTTGGTCGGTGATGGGTTTCGCAGGCAGTTTTCTAGGAATGCATGACGACGAGCTTCAAAGTCGGGCTGGAATGGATGATCAGAAAAACTATCTGGAGTGCTTTTATCTGGATATCCTTCGGGTGGCGGCTTGGTGATGATTATTTTATAGTCAGGAGAATCGTGGACTGTTGTCACACTTTTCTCCAGCGGATGAGAGTGTTTGTCAGATCCTCTGCTTCGGTTTGCATTTCCTCGGTTTCAGGTTCGCCAGCTCTCTTCTTAGTAAGTAATTCACGCAAGTGATTATGCCTGTCCGGCGACAGGGGATAAAAATAGCTGGCGATTATACCTATGCCGACCAAGATAACGGGTATAAAAGTGAATATCAGGCGCAATACAAGAATAAAGGAATCTGTCTGTTCTTGCTCTATCATTTTCGTCGCCCCATCCACTACCTCTTCAATGGGCTTTTTATAGCCTGCGATAGCAATTGTTGAGCCAACAAGAAAAAGTCCGAGTGCAGTGCTGAGCTTTCTTACGAGGGTGGTTAGAGAAGAGTAAATCCCCTCTCGGCGTTCCTTGCTTTGCAATTCATCAACGTCTGGGATATCGGGAAATATCGAGTATATCATTACAATGATCCCGCCTGTCCCTAAACCGACTATGGCGGCGAAAATATAAATCGTAAAGCTGGGAAGATGGGGTCCAAGCAGCAACCCAAATAGCATCATGGTCAGCCATATAAACGATCCCAGGATAAAACCGATCTTCTTACTGGTACGTTTACTCAGCCAACCATAGAACGGTAATGACAGAATTTGAGAAATCATCAAAACAACAAGCACAAAATTCGTTTCATCACCCTGTCCCATGTAATACTTCATGAAGTATATGACTATGCTGCTGACCACATCCATTGCAGTGAAAGTGAGGAAAAACATGACCAGTGCAACTACAAAAGTTTTCACTAAAAATGGATCTAGCAAAACTTCGCGCCAATTAAGTTTCTTAGGAGGTTTCTGAAATTCTTCACGCTCTCGGATGGCAAAGAAGGTCGCAACGTAGGGGATGGCGAAGAATATGCCAAAAAATGCCGCCATTGCGATATATCCATCACGCACGTCTTGGAATTGTTCAACAATTATCAGTGGGAGCCCAGCTGCGACCAGAGAGGCGATTGTGGAGAATGAGATTCGCCAGGTACTTAACGCAGTTCGTTCGTTGTAATCCAATGTCATCTCTGATTGGACTGCGTTGTAATTTAGCATCACAATACTGAAAATAGTTGAATAAAACAAGAAAGCAAATAGCACGTATCCAAACTTAAACAATTCATTTTCGAAATTAATCGGGAAAAATAAAGTAAAAAAAGATAGGAATACGAAAGGAATTCCGATAAGAATATACGGTCTTCTACGTCCCCAACGAGTGCGAGTACGATCCGAGAGGATACCTTCAAGTGGGTCTGTTATTGCATCGTAAACTTTACTGATAACGAGAACGGCGGTCGCGTAGCCGGGATTTAACAGGATAACATCCGTTAGAAAGAACAAGTAGTAAAATGTGACCAGGGTATTCGCACCACCTCCATAAACATCTCCCAGCCCATAACCTATCCTACGCCAAAGAGACAGTTTTTCAGAAGTGATTTCTTGGGGTGTTGTTATAGAGGTCATGATATGATGCTCCCATAGGTTTTTGTTGGTGATTTAGAAGGCAAATCAAATTTAATTGATAATATCTGGATCTGTCCGAAACTTATTCATATACACATTCGATTTGTTCTTTGTGACCAGATTTTGCTGATTGATAAAGAGCCTCAATTGCAGCCAGGACAGGTAGAGCATCCCGAGCTGTGGTTAAATAAGACTCTTTACCCACGACCCAACGTCGATAACCTTCTAAACTTCTTTGTAATGCGTGGATTCCCCAAACAGGTGGCTTTTGCTTGGTCACCTTAATGCCTCTGAAACGCACTTTTGGAAGTGGTTTATCTGTGTATATAGCGGTACCTTTTTCGCCATAGACTTCAATTGACAACCCCTGCTCGGGATTTGCTACCATACTGCTAGTGATTTGTATCAGAGCACCAGTATCCATTTCTATTGTTCCCAATGCCAGGTCTTCAACTTCGACGTCCTTAAACTTCTTTTGGGATATAACCCCGAATGCGCTGGTTGGTTTCCCTCCCAATGCCCACATCGCGATGTCTAATATATGGCTTCCCTGGGTCAAAAGGGTGCCGCCGCAACTAGTGGCAAATTTACTACGCCATCGAGAAAGCTTAAAGTAGTTCAACTCTCGATGCCAGGGAATATTGCAAAGAATATAGTAAATCTCACCAAGGGATCCGTTTTGGACTGCTCTTGCCAGTGCGTAGC
>Ga0209536_100013766_pt1 | contig 11647 bp, 9 predicted proteins | sample DeeMarSeWOR28_12_FD_187461 | JGI IMG/M metagenome (GOLD analysis project Ga0209536, IMG submission 187461) | Marine sediment microbial communities from White Oak River estuary, North Carolina - WOR-2-8_12 (SPAdes) (version 2) | ecosystem: Environmental > Aquatic > Marine > Intertidal zone >... | reverse complement strand
CCACCCTGCTGAGCATGTTCCCGTAAAAGATGGAAAGCACATTCCTGAGACCGGCGCCGAATACTTTCCTGATGGTAATATTTTTTTGTTGCCGGTCTGCAGAATAAAAGGCAAGCCCATAGATGCCAAGGCTCGATATACTCAACGCCAGAAGCGCAAAAAGTCCAAGCACTTTGCTCAGGTTCAGATCGCTGTTGTAGAGTCTTTTTACCTCGTCCTCCAGATAAGTGTAGCTGAAAGGATAATCCGGGGCAAGTTCCTCACAAATGGACTCGATGTATGATATGGTTTCCGGGTTTTTTCCTGAACGGAGCTTGATGAAAATGTACTGCAAACCCCTGTAGTTTCTGGGATGTATGTTGAACACGTGTGGCAAAATTTCCCTGTGCAGGGAAATGTGATGGAAATCCCTGACCACACCGATCACCTCTCCCGTCAACCCCCACATGGTGATGGCTTGACCGATGGGATCTTCATATCCGAGCATGGCCGCTGCCTGTTCATTGATAATGAACCTCTCCGCGTCGGCAAGAAACTCCTCCGAGTAATTTCTGCCCTGGATGATCTCCATTTCAAACAGAGCCGGGTAGTTGTGGAGGCAGATCGAATACCTGGTGAGCCCGAGGGCAGGATCTGGTTTCAGTGACCAGTCGATATTGGTTTTGTAATCCTCATCGAACGGGAAGGACTGTCCGGCGGAGGCCATTTCAATTTCGGGATGCTGCTCCAGGCGGTCCAGAAAGTCTCTGAAGTGGTTCCCGATCCCCTGATTCATGGGGATGCTGATCACATTACTCACCGAGAGTCCCGGGGAAGAACCGGAACTGTACCTCACCTGTTTGATGACGATCATGCTTGAAATCATCAGTGCAATGGAGAGGGTGAATTGTATGATAATCGTAAATAGAATGATGAAGGAGCGGCGGCTCACCGGGTGAAAGGAGCGATGCAGCACATCGGTGGGATTTCCCCGTGACATCAGAAGCGTGGGATAAGCAGAAGCTGCAGCACCCAGCACGATGATGAGGCCAAGCATGATGCCCAGTATCGCAGGGTGCTCCAGATAACCAATTTCAATACGGTTGCCGAATAGCGGGGTCATGGTCGGTAAGATCAACTCTGCGAGAAAAAGAGCCAGTATCATGGCCCCCAGTACAAGCAGGACACTTTCGGAGAACATGTGGATCAGGAGCTCCCTGGTGTTTGCTCCAAGCACCTTCCGGATACCGGTTTCATGGATCCTCTCGGAATAGTTGGCAGTTGCCAGATTCATATAATTGAGGGAGGCCACAAGTATCAGAAACAGGGCAACCAGACTGAACAACAGGATTTTTCCTCTGCCTTCAAACAGCAGGTGTATTTGATGGATCGGAACGATTTGAAGCTGAAATTCTCCCGGCAGGGGATTCGGATAAGATTCATTCATGAATCCCTCAATTTTACGGCCAAAACCCAACGGCTCCGCATTTGGTTCCAGCAATATGTATGCAGGATCTCGCCAGTTCCAGTCGTTGGAGAGGTCCTCAAAAACCGGTATAAAAAAGTCGTACCGAAAAAATGTGTTGGAGGGGACTTCCACCACCCCTGTTACAGTAAGTATCTTATTGTTGTTGAGTTTGACGGATTGTCCCAGCGGATTCATATCCGGGAAATAAGCCTCCGCTATGCGTGAACTGATCACCACGTCATTGGGACGGTGTAACATGGTCCGGTCCGTTCCGTAACTGACCGGAAAATCAAAAATGTTGAAAAACGAGGTATCCACCCCCACCACATTGGGTTCATATGCTTTGATCGTTGTAGCAGAATCCAGGTTGAATTCAAAGGAACATTGCATGCGGGTTTCCATGCGGACAAACAGACTGGAGGAGGCAATTTCGGGGAACTGCCTGGACATTTGTATTGCCATCGCATAGGGGACATTGGGATCCATGGTCCCGTCCGGATGCTTCAGGACCAGTTGCATGATCCGGTCCTTCTTGTCATGGAAGCGGTCGAACGACATCTCATTCCGGACCCAGCTGAAGATGATGACAAAACTTGCAAGCCCCAGGGTGAGTCCGGCCAGGTTGATCAGTGTAAACCTCCAGTTTCTGATCAGTACCCGGAAGGCAATCTTTATATATGAATACCACATGATTTTTTCATAGACGGAACAATCCGTGTGCCTTTCATTTCAAAGCGCTGAGAATCAAAGATAAAGAATTATTTCACAAACGAAACATGAATCTATAATGTATAAATATGATACATATCATTCATTTCTTTTCTAAATAATCATATATTGTAGTAAAATAAGACATGCCAAACGGATCCATACTCATTGTTGATGATAACCCGAATGTGCTTACAGCCCTGGGGCAGCTGTTGGAATCCGAGTTTGATCAGGTGTTGAAGGTGAGTGATCCCCAAAGAATTCCAGGGATCCTGGAGGTAAGGGAAATCGATGTGGTGCTTCTGGATATGAACTTCAGGCGGGGAGACAGCAGTGGTGAGGATGGGCTGTTATGGCTGAGGAACATTCTGCGTACCGACAGCAGCTGTGTGGTGATCATGATGACAGCTTATGGTGAAATTGAGCTGGCAGTAAGGGCCATGAAAGGGGGGGCCAGTGATTTTATCGTGAAACCGTGGGATAATGATAAATTGCTCGCCACCATTCATTCGGGATTAAAACTGCGTCGTTCGCTTGAGCAGGTGGAGCGGCTCAGAAACAAACAGAGACACCTGACCCGGGAAGCAGAGGACAGGAAGTATCGGCTGGTAGGTGACTCCGAGCCGATGCAGAAAGTGAGGCAAATGATTTCAAAAGTGGCCTCAACCGATTCTTCGGTTTTGATTCTTGGAGAGAACGGAACAGGAAAAGAACTGATTGCCAGGGAGATTCACTATCAGTCCAACCGGCGGGAGGAGGTGTTTGTACATGTGGATGTGGGTTCAATCAGTCAAACCCTTTTCGAGAGCGAATTGTTCGGGTATATGAAGGGGGCGTTCACCGATGCCGGAAAGGATCATCCAGGACGATTTGAGATCGCATCCGGTGGAACCCTTTTTCTGGATGAAATCGGGAACCTTCCTGCCGGATTACAGTCGAAGCTTCTGAATGTGATACAGAACAGGGAAGTATACCGGCTGGGATCCAACAAACCGGTTCAGGTCGACATACGGATCATCTGTGCCACCAATCAGGACCTTCAGGATCTGATCCGTCAGCAGAAATTCCGGGAGGACCTCTATTACAGGATCAATACCATCGAAATAGTTGCCCCGCCGCTTCGCAACAGGGGAAAAGATATTCTGAGACTGGCCGGCTATTTTCTGGATGAATTCAAAATGAAATATGGTAAAGAGCAGCTATATTTTACATCCGCATACAAAAAAGAGCTCATGAACCAGGAATGGCCGGGCAATGTGAGGCAACTCAGGAACCAGATTGAAAAGATGGTGGTATTATCAGATTCTAAAGAAATTGGTACGGTAAATGCTTCTTTTCAAGAAACTTCTCCGATCTCCTCTGAACCACGAGCACGTACCCTCTCTTCCATTCAGAAGGAATTTCTGATCAAAGCACTGGAGGAGAATCAGGGCAACATCTCAAAAACAGCTGCTCAGCTGGGTGTGGCACGCTCAACGATATACAACAAATTAAAGAAATACAGGAAAGATCCATCCAATGCAGATCCATAAAAGTTTCTATTTCAATTTATCCTGGAGAATGATACTACTGATTGCAACCTCATTCGGGATAGCGGTCGTTGCATTCAGGTTGCTGGACAGTGAAGTGGTCTTCACCTTGCTGGTAGGTTTGTTCCTTGTTGGCATTCAGGTTTATTTACTTGGCAAATACATCTTCAGGATCAACCGGATCCTGGTATCCTTCATTGACTCGGCAGGATTGGTCGAAGCCACTGAACTTCAGCTTGGTTCCAGCGGATCGCTACTGTCCTCCCTGGAACTGAGGCTGAATCAGCTGAAGCAAGAAGTGACCAGGAGCAGGATTGAACAGCAGAAACAGAAAGGATTGCTCGATATCGTAGTGGATGCCATGGATACTGTTCTTATTTGCATCAATGAAAATCAGGAGGTGGTTATTTCCAATAGAGCCGCTGCCTCTTTGCTACAGAACAGGGTGGTTGATACTTTTGAAGAACTCGAACGCCTCAATCCAGAACTCTCACGAACGTTGAGGCAATTATCGATCGATTCATCCAGAATGACAGAACTACCCCAGTTTAAGGCTTCGGTAAGGTCAAAAAGATTCTTCCTGGAGGCCCAGGAATATACCCTCTATTCCATACAAAACATACAGCGTGAGGTGGATACACAGGAGACGGAATCCTGGCGGAAACTCATCCGTGTTTTGACCCACGAGATCATGAACAGCCTGGGACCGGTCCTGTCACTTTCCAAATCCCTCCAAAAATCGATCAACCAGCCCCAGAAGATCCTTTCAGGTCTGGAGACCATTGAGCATACCGGAGAGGGATTGATCCAGTTTATCAAAGAGTACAGGAAGCTGTCCGCTTTGCCACCCCCCGAAAGAAAGTATTTCAATGTATTCAATCTGCTGACACGGGTGGGATCACTTTTCGCAGAAAAACTCAGGCAAAGTAACATTCGTTTTGAAATCGAAGCGAAAGACCGGGAGATGAAACTTTATGCCGATCCCCATCAGGTGGAGCAAATCCTCATCAATCTGGTTCAGAATGCTGCAGAAAGCCTTGAAGGGGCCAGTTACGGGACCATCCGTATCAGCGCTTTTAGTTCAGGAAGAGGGATCGAGCTGCAGATCGAGGACAACGGTCCGGGTATCAGCAGGGAGATCAGGGATCAGATATTTGTCCCGTTCTACTCCACCAAACCCGGAGGAACAGGTATCGGATTAAGCTTATCGCGCCAGATCATGAACAACCATGACGGTACCGTCCGGTTTACCAGTATTGTCAATGAAAAAACTGTGTTTACCCTGTGTTTTGAAGGCCCTGAAGAATAAGTTCAATCAATTCCTTTTCTTTTTATCTTTGTGCCGTTACGGTAGACTCCTCCGATGAGCAAAAAGCCTGAAAGGAAATACAGGAAGTTGTTTCAGAAGCTGACCCACAAATACAGGGTCGTACTGCTGAACGAGGATACTTTCGAAGAAGAGGGAAACATTCGGCTGACCAGGCTCAACCTGATCGCTTTGATCGGGGTAATCCTGATACTGCTGGTGGCCATCATCTACTCCCTGATAGCCTTTACCAATATACGCGAACTGATTCCCGGATATCCCGATGCAGCCATGAGACAGCACATACGGGAGAATGCCATGAAGGTGGATTCGCTGGAATACGAGCAGGCCATCAGGGACCAGTATTTTGAAAACCTGAAACGGGTCATATCAGGAGAGATGCCGGAGAACTACATGAACGATACCACCGGGATGTCTGATCTGCAGGAGATTACTTTTCTTCGTTCCTCCAACGATTCACTGCTGCGACAGCAGGTAGAGGCTGATGAACAGTTCCGGCTCAGTGTACTTGAGGAGTCGCAGGGAAACAATAACCTGTATGATCTTCATTTTTTCACACCTGTACACGGGATTATCACCCGGACGTTCAATCCGATTGAAGGCCACTTTGGTGTCGATCTGGTCGCTGAAACTGACGAGGTGGTGAAAGCAGCGCTCGATGGTACGGTCACCATGTCTACCTGGACCCTCGAAACAGGATATGTGATTCAGATCCAGCACGATTTTGAGTTGATCACCGTGTATAAACACAATGCCACGCTCTTTAAAACAGTGGGGCAGAAAGTAAGGGCGGGCGATGCCATTGCCATTGTGGGCAATTCGGGCGAACTGACCACCGGCCCGCATCTCCATTTTGAACTCTGGCACGATCGTGTTCCGCTGAATCCAACTGAATACATCGCTTTCTGATTCATGCAGAAGAGAATCGCCATACTTGGCTCCACAGGATCTATCGGAACCCAGGCCCTGGAAGTGATCGCAGCTGCACCGGACCATTTCCGCGTGGAAGTGTTGACAGCAGGCAGCAATGCGAAGTTGATCATAGAACAGGCCATGAGGGTGGTGCCCAATGTGGTAGTCATTGGCAATGAAGCGCACTACGAGGAGGTTAAAGAGGCGCTGACCAGGTATCCCATCAAGGTATATGCAGGCGAGCAGGCCATTGCACAGGTAGTGGCATTCGAATCAGTGGACATGGTGCTAACCGCCATGGTGGGTTTCAGCGGTTTGAAACCTACCCTGGAAGCCATACGGGCCGGGAAGGACATTGCCCTGGCCAACAAGGAGACACTTGTGGTTGCCGGAAGACTGATCATGGAGGAAGCCATAAAACATCAGGTAAGGATCATACCGGTCGACTCAGAGCACTCGGCCATATTCCAGTGCATGGCTGGAGAGTGGCAAAACCGGGTCGAAAAAATTATACTTACAGCCTCAGGAGGTCCTTTCAGGGGAAAAAGCCGGCGGGATCTGGAAAAGGTGACTCCGGAAGAAGCGCTCTGCCATCCCAACTGGTGCATGGGATCAAAAATAACCATCGACTCGGCAACTTTGATGAACAAAGGCCTGGAAGTGATTGAGGCAAGGTGGCTTTTTGGAGTCGGAACCGGTCAGATCGAAGTGGTGGTGCACCCGCAGTCCATCATTCACTCCATGGTGCAGTTTGCGGATGGATCCATCAAGGCCCAGATGGGGCTTCCGGATATGCGGCTCCCTATACATTATGCATTTTCCTATCCCCAGCGGCTCGGTAACACCTTTGAGAGGTTCGACTTCGCCTCTTTCGGGGAGTTGACTTTCGAGCAGCCCGATACAAAAATTTTTCGTAATCTTGCAATCTCTTTTGAAGCACTTGATAAGGGAGGAAACTGGCCCTGCATTCTGAATGCGGCCAACGAGGTGGCCGTGGAAGCTTTTCTGGAGAATAGAATTGGATTCCTCGATATTCCTGAGGTGATTGAACGGACGCTTGCCAAGTCAACGTTCAATCCCGAACCGGCTCTCGAGGATTATGTGGCTTCGGACCTGGAGGCCAGGAAGGTTGCCACTGAAATAATGATGAACAGCAATGGACGTATTAATTAAAATAGCTCAGCTCCTGGTGAGTCTCTCGATCCTGATCGTGATGCACGAGCTGGGACACTATGTACTGTCAAGGATTTTCAAGGTTAGGGTGGAGAAGTTCTTTCTCTTCTTCGATGCCGGATTTTCACTGTTTCAGAAGAAGATCGGGGATACAGTGTATGGGATCGGATGGTTACCCCTGGGAGGATATGTGAAGATCAGTGGAATGATCGATGAATCGATGGACCGGGAACAGATGAAACAACCACCCCAACCGTGGGAATTCAGATCCAAAAAAGCGTGGCAGCGTCTGCTGATCATGCTTGGAGGGGTCATTGTCAATTTCATTCTGGCCATTTTTATCTACATACTCGTTTTCTTCCGGTGGGGAGAGTCCTATGTACCTGTGGATCGCCTCGAGTACGGGCTGATGTTTGACAGTACTTTTGTGGAAATGGGGCTGCAACACGGGGACCAGATTATAGCGCTTGATGGCGAGGAAGTTGAAAAATGGAAATCGATCCATCACGATATTGTGGTCAATGAAACTCAGGTTATACAGGTGCAGAGGGATGGTCAGCTGATTGATATTCCCATTCCATCAGACATGGTTTCCCAGCTTCTGAAGATTGAATTTGCCATGGAGCCGAGGGTGCCGGCAGAGATTGGAGCCCTCGTTGAAGGAGGCGGGCTGGTAAAGGCAGGGGCACAGGCAGGAGACAGATTCATTGCCGTAAACGGGAAACCGGTAAGTTTTTATGATGAATTCATCTTTACCACCGGAGGGGTTCCCAACACCGATTTTGATCTGCTGGCCCTGCGTGGTGCCGACACGGTGATGATGGAGGTGACCACGGACCAGGACGGGAAATTTGGCTTTTACAACAAATCTTACCTGGAGTATTTTGATCCGGTTGTGGTCAAATATTCGTTCTTCCAGTCCTTCCCGGCAGGGATCAAACGGGGTATCGATATCACCAAAAGTTATCTGAAACAGCTGAAGATGCTTTTCAAACCGGAGACCAGAGCGTATGAGGAGCTGGGTGGATTCATCAAGATAGGAAGTATTTTTCCTTCCACCTGGGACTGGCAAAGCTTCTGGAACATGACCGCTTTTCTTTCCATCATCCTGGCGATCATGAACATATTGCCCATTCCTGCACTGGATGGGGGGCATGTCATGTTTCTGTTATTTGAGATGATTTCCGGGCGGAAGCCGGGCGATAAGTTCCTGGAATATGCCCAGATCGTTGGAATGGTCATACTGCTGAGCCTCTTGCTCTATGCTAATTTGAATGACATCATCGGCCTCTTTAATAAATAGACCGGATTATTTACCTATTTTTGTATTTCGAACCTTTTTAACCGATAGAAATGGAAGCTTTTATAACCCTCGCCATTGGAGTCTGGCAGATTGTAGTGATTGTTTTACTTGTGTTGCTGCTTTTTGGTGGACGAAAAATCCCTGAATTGATGCGCGGTGTGGGACAGGGAATGAAAGAGTTTAAGAAAGCCACATCGGAGGACCCTGACGATGATGTGGTGGATGATACCAGCGAACCGAAGGAAATCAAAGATGGGAAGAAATAGACATCCCGTCATTTTTCATCCCATTCTGTCACCTCTGACAGGAGCATATCTCCTTGCCCTTTTCCTGGTTACATCTTCCTGTGACACCACCAGGCAGCAGGGTGGGGCTGCAGGGACCATCATGCCCAATATCACAGGCGGGGCAGGTGAAATCCTGGTGGTCATGGACAATTTCAACTGGGACAATTCAGCCGGAGAACTGCTCAAGGATATCCTGATGGAAGAGGTGCCCGGATTGCCCCAGTCTGAACCACTGTTCGACATCATTCAGGTTACTGCTGCTTCCTTTGATGGATTCTACCAGTTTCACAGGTCCATCGTCCTCACAACCATTGAATCGGGACTGGAACCCAACATCAGGTTCAGGGAGAATGTGTGGGCGAAGCCGCAGATCATGGTTCAGCTGGAGGCCCCGACAAGTACCGAGCTCAAGCAATTGATCAGTGACAATGAGCAGCGGATTCGAAATTTCCTGATCCAGTATGACCGCCAACGTCTGATGGATATATATGAAGACTCAAAGGATCCTGCTATCCAGAAGGAGGTTGCAGATCATCACCAGATCATGCTGGCCATACCGAGGGGATACAACCTCGACTTCAGTACCGAAGAGTATACATCGGTCTCCATCGAAACCCCCGACCTCTCACAGGTGATACAAATTTATGACTATCCCGCTTCCGGTCCCGAAGACCTGACCACAGCAAACCTGATAGCGCACAGGAATGAATTCACCAGGAAGTTCGTTCAGGGTCCCAGGGAGGATTCCTATATGGTCATTGCACCCATGTTCAGACCCATTGCGTTCGATCTTCAGAACAACAACATGAGTGTGGTGGAGCTGAGGGGGCTCTGGGAACTTGAAAACGGTTACATGGGGGGACCTTTTGTCAGCCATTCCGTATTTGATCTCAAGCGCAACCGCATAGTCACTGTGGATGGTTATGTCTACCACCCGAATCAGAAGAAGCGTATAAAGATTAAACAGCTTGAAGCCATCATCTATTCAATGAGGGTTATCTGATAGCCGGTGGAGCGCCGCTATTTTAGATAGAATAGGTTGGGTTTTTCAAATTCGAACAGGGTGGGATAATCATCATCGAACCGTTTCAGAATCTCAGTCATAATGGCCTCCCTCATGAATTTGGACCTGTTCCGGATCTTGTATTTGTCACAATAGAGGTTGATGGCCTCCCGTTCCCGGTTGTTGAACAGGATGGCCGTCCGGTGGCTTCGTAATAATTTCTCGTCTTTTTTATGCTCCACTGGTTAAGAGGAATTGGTTCTGGCTAAAAATAATCATTGCCCGGTTCCAAACCTTTCCGAACAGGTAAAACCAATTAACATTTTCCTAACAGCGGTGACCTCGGAACCCCGGTAGATTGAACGAATTGGCCTAAGTTTCCCTCAGGATGTTCCTGATCTCGGAGGGCCTGATCAGTCTCAACAACAGGGCGCTTGTAAAACAGGTTGCAAGCAGAATGAGGATTCCGGGAATCCAGCCCGGGATCATCCTGGTCAGCCATCCCACCATTACATTTAATGTCAGAAAACCAGACAGTCTCAGCAGGATATCTCCGTTCAGGGGAACACGGATCAGGCGGTAAGAAAGAAGCAGCTGAAAAAGTGCATAATATCCCTGGGAAATCAGGCTGGAAATGGCGGCCCCCAGGGCATGAAATCGGGGTATGAGCACCAAATTCAGAGATACATTGAGAAGGACCGTGGATCCGGCAAGCCAGTTTAGCTGGCGAAGGTTGTTGTTTGCGGTGAGCAGGGTTCCATAGATATAACTGGTGGATACGAAAATGAAACCAATCATCAGGACCCCGAAGATTCTTGAACTGTAACCGGAATGTGTCGTATAGAGCAGATCAATGATCTCCTGCTTATAGAAATTACAGGCAATGGCCACTGTCAGGCCGGCCACCATCAGCAGGGGGAGTGCAATCCGGATCAACCCGTTCACATCCTCCCTGATGCGCAGCATCCTTGAAAACATAGGCAACAGCAACATGGCAAAAAGGAAGGAGAACTGAGATGCTGCATCATAGATCCGGAATGACTGGGCATAGATCCCGGCCTCTTCCTTGCCGTTCTCCAGCAGTCTTTCGAGCATCACCGAATCGACCCTGTTGAAGAGGGACATCATGAGGATCAGCAGGGCAAAAGGATAACTCAGGCGCAGGATCCTCCATGAACCGGAGAGACTCATTTTGCTGAAGAACCTTCCCGAACGGAACCTCACAATGGAGGCAGTGGTAACCAGGGTCAGGGCATAGGATACACTCTGTGCGTATACAAACCATTCGATCCTGAAAGGTTCACTGGTGATGTTTCCCCAGAGAAGCAATCCGGTAAACAGGATCATCAAGGAACGATCCATCACAGAAAGAATGCTGTCGGTCCTGTAATACTGCAGCCCGCTGATATTGGTTCTGAAATAAAGGATAAAAGATGCGAGGAACTGGTTACCGGCAAGCACCCAGAGCATGCTGAACTGTTCCTGGGAATATCCTATGATCTTTCCGGTTCCAAGAATCACTATTGCATAGATGATGGCCAGGGCAAATTTGAGGGGGACAATGGCTGCCAGGTTATCCCGAAGGATGGAGTGATCCCTGGCAACGGAGCGGTTATTGAAATTGTTGATGCCCAGATCCAGCAGGATATTCAGAATGAACGCAAAATTGAACAGGGAAAAATAAAACCCATACATCTCTTCCCCCACCCTGTTCTGTACCCCCACCTCAATACCAAAGAACCAGAACGGTTTGATCAGCAGATTGAGTAAAATCAACAGGGCCAGGTTGGTAATGAAGCGCTTTTTCAAACTCGGTCTAATTAAGGCCTGGTTCCGGACAGACGTCCAAATATATTTTTTAATTCACTACAAATGTAATAAGTTCGCTCCAGAAAATTGACGGCCTGCATTGAACCGGGAGAACAACAAGAAGATCATTGCGGTAAATACCCGCCTGC